>Ga0315284_10000110_pt1 | contig 110215 bp, 113 predicted proteins | sample YL17G09_16_MG_FD_203696 | JGI IMG/M metagenome (GOLD analysis project Ga0315284, IMG submission 203696) | Sediment microbial communities from Yellowstone Lake, YNP, Wyoming, USA - YL17G09_16 | ecosystem: Environmental > Aquatic > Freshwater > Lake > Sediment | place: USA: Wyoming | collected... | reverse complement strand
TGGACCATCTTCTTCGGGTATTGTTTATCATTTTCGTTTCCCCCTTCTGTATTATACCCCCAGAAAAGTATCACTTATACTCCGGTCCAGTCCTAAAGGGGTTCATTCCGCGAATAACTCGAATGGCCTGAATCGCTAATCCGCCAATCAACTCGAATCAACGCTAATCCGGATTCGCGTGATTCGGGTGAATTCGTGCATTCGAGATAACTGCTATTAGAGTGATTCGCGAAATGCCAATTAGTGAGAACTCGAGATTAATTTACTTTTATGAAGCTAACGCTAAAAATTACTGATTGATTTATTGAAAAAAATATGTTATATTAAACTCTGTAAATAATAAAACTGGGTTGCCGTCTAGTTAAAGTAGAGTAGTACTTAAAGGATTCTCCGAACTTAATCAGAGAAGATAGTCTACCAAGCTTTAAACAAGTCTCGAACAACCCAGCAATTGCTAACGCAATAAATCCCAATTTCAAGATCCCAATGACCAAACAAATCCAAAATCCTAATTACCAAATTCTAAACAGTCCCCTGATCCCCTGATATCCTGATATTCTGATCTCCTGTCTACATATATATCGATATAATTCTCTAAAAATTGCATGCGTTATCATAAAATAACATCGAACGGCAAATAGGCCTGTGCCAATTGCATGTCCTTTATGCCCGACCTCATGAATATTTTTCCGGCCTCTCCGAACCTTGATAAGGGCTGACCTTCCCTGATCAACCGGTCAGTGATCCGTTCCTCGATTTCGTCATCGTTCCAATTGGTCGCCAGATCTTGTCCAAAGGTCGATGTTATCGCGACATAATCATCAAAGGCGTCCATTCCTGACAGATGTTCAATGAGCCCTCCAGAATGGCAGGCGAGCACCACCATGACCTTCTTGCCGGGTATTTTTTCTATCCTTTGTAGGAGTTCCTGATATTCGAAATCACCAACGCCGTTTTGAGTCCCGTGCCCCCTTATGAAAATATAAGTGAGCGTATCTTTGTCCGCGATCTTTGAGAAGAAAGAAAGTACCTCGAATGCATCGTTCTTTGGATCTGCCTGATCGGGGAATATCTTCGCGATATGATCGTAACTTATTGTGCTGCCAACCCTGAAAAAGTCGACGGAAATATGGCAATAGATCGCCCAGAGCATAGACGATACGCTTTTTTCTTGTTCTCCATGAGAACAAGCCATCAACTCTGGCTCCACCGTCTTAAAGTATTCGGGGCTCAAACCTCTGTTAACATTTGCAACGAGCTGGCACGGGTGTGCCGCAATACTCCTGGCCTTTTCTTCGTCAAATCCGCACAGATGCCTCAGCGAAAATTCCACATCGGGCCGCATATCAAGGGAACCTCTCCTCAACGCAGCTTCCATTGCATATATGCTCTCATTCCCTCTTAAATGACAATTAAGACGATGATATGTATATCCACGGCTGGCAAAATCCGCAGGTCTGTCATACATATTAACAAGCAAGGCAATCCTTTTTGTCGGATGGAACACTTTTGGTGCTTCTGATCTTACACCGTTAACCATCTTGATCCTCCCTACAACACCTTTATCGACAAAACTTCCCAAAAATCCCACATAATCACTATAAGATCACATCGAACGGAAATCGTGAAGCAGCCGTTCTCAGGCTTTCCGACCAATTAAACCCTTCTTTCTCCATTTCAGAGAACCTTCTCATTGTTATTTTTTCGGACGGCATCATCAGACTAGGACCACCAAATCCTTGATATGAATCGATCTTTTCTTTTAAAGCATCGTATAAAGATCTGCCCGGATATCCGAGGCTGGAAAGGGGCTTTGGAGGCTTAATATGATAAAAGAGGACTTCCTCAAAAAGCCCATCTTCATCAAATGTGTTATCGTGATGATCCCCCGGCAATTGCGAAGTGATGGCCAGATAATTGGCGGAAGACGGTCTTACGGCAATGCGCTTTGCAAGCTCCCCCGAGTGGGCCGCCAGCACAAATAAAACCTTCCTGCCGGCAATCTGATCCAGCCTTTCAATAAGACCGTCGTAAGGGAACACGCCCACGCCGTCGGGGCGCCCGTTCCCGCCGGCAATGATGAACATATACGTCAAAGTGTCTTTGTCGGCGATATTACGGTAGAATGACAGCACTCCATAAACTTCTTCCGGGTCCTCAATGTCGGGATAGATCCTTTTAATGTAATCATATTTAATTGAAAGCGCCTCATGTCTCCCCTCTTTAAAATAGTCCACCCCGACCCTCCCAAGAATATCAAAAAGTTTTTGTGCCGCCGTGCGGCCCGCATGACTTAGTGTCGAGTCGCCAGCAAGGATCTCCGCCCCCTCCGCATAAGCCATTTTAAGTTGATAAACTCTTAACACCTTTTCGTAAACCCTGGAAGCCTCTTCAAGGGCTATTTCATAAGAGCATTTCATTTGTGTGCCAATATATCCGACAACCTCATCATCCATGGGAAGGATTCCCCTTCTCAGCGCCGCTTCCATCTGATACATTCTTATGTTCCCTTCAGTACTGGTCGATAATTTGTCCATAGCGCTGACAAACTCTCTTTGCTCTCCCGCAAGCTCCCTTAAATATCCCACATTAAGCTTATGGCTCACCAGCAAAGCCAGCCTTTTGGTTGGATTGAACATTTTGGGTGGATTTATTCTTATCTCTCCCGCCATCATTTAACGCTCCTTTACAGCATATTTATCGTCAAATTTAACAAAAAATCCGGTTCATATTATTAATTTTCTAAGCCTTTCCATGCTTGCCATAGAAGTAGGGGTGGCATCGGGCCCGTTATCGGCTGTTAGCGCATCAAGTACCAGGGCGAAAGGAATATCCCTGGAGAAGCCATATTTTTCCAAAAATTGCATGTAAAGTTCCTCAATCCTTCTTTTTTCTTCAGGATCGCTGGTCACGGCATATATCTTTTCAAGTACCTCTACCGAAAGTAAAAATCCCCTTAGTTTTTCCTCCAAGGTCGTGCTTGTTGGCTGCATCTTGTTCTTGATCTTTCCGTTTACTACACCGTAATTCTCCGCAAAATATCTGTTGAGCTCATATATCATCATTATTTTTAATGTTGTTATCGAACAGTGAAAGTAGCCGGCATTGACTTCTACATCAAAAACCATTCCTTCGCCATTTCTGGATTCATGGACTTTCAGGAAATCCGCCTTATCCTCGCGATGCCTGAACCAGCCCTTGTTCCTGAACTCTCCCTGTTCTGGATATCTGATTATATCCTTGAAATACCTCAAGAAATCATTCCAGTAGTATGAGACTGAAACATCCATTATCACCTGATTGAGCTTGCCGGCAGGCGGTTCTGCCAATGTGGACCTGAATTCAAAAGTATCAATGCTTACAACATTGGCATTCGCTCCCAGGTTGTATATTTCATCATCTTTATCGATAATACCGTCCCCGTCACTGTCCAAAAATGAAAGAAGTTCAGGTTGATGAGGAAGTATGTAATTTCCCGGCTTATAATGCTTTCTGGAATCCATATCAACTTTTATTTCCTTCCATGATTTTCTCGCTATTATCCCTTCAAGTGTGGCAGCAAAGATCGTGCAACCGTCCCGGCTGTCGGCGCTGTCAGTCGTGCCGATGAACTGGCTGCTTGGATACAGGTTCTTTGTTTTTCCCAGATAATTCGGGGCGCTTGTACATGATGCGATCTGGATCAGCTTTGGATTTTTCAATATTACATCTGCTGCTTTGGGAGCTCTTTGATAGCTTATGGCTAATTCCGCCCCCATTCCTGAATGGCCGTTATAAACGATCCAGTCAATATCCGGATCGGCCATACTTTCAAATACTTCGGCCTTAAAATCTTCCTTTCGGGCAGCAGGTATCGGGATAATTATGGTGATCGTTGTTCCATTCTTTTCTTTTTTTAATATCGTATATCCTTTATTGTTGATGCTGGCCCTGAAACCGTTCCGTTCATTCAGATATCTTTCACGCCAAAGATCAAACTTGCATTGTTCCTGGAAATAGATCTTTACTGTCAGGTCTTTTTTTCTTTTGAACCATGAATCATAAGGAGGGGTAGCGGGCAGGATCCTATCGATAAGAGAATTGGTCTCTCTGGTAATTTCAGGAGAAACGGAACCGGCGACTTTTATCAGGATCGAGACTATAAAACGCCCAAGCTCGCCATATTCATCCATTTTTGCTATTGCCAGCAGCTTCCTGGCTATAAGGTCCCTTTGCATCTGTGGAAGTGAATCATCTTTGGCTGCATTAACCAAAGCGAATCCTGCGGCTTCCTTGAGCCTGTTCTTCGCCTCCATGGAGATCTCCGAATCAAAGAACGCCAAAAGATCGGGCTTTTCAAGGACAGCGATAAATGTATCGATTATGTCCTTTTTCATTCCCGTGCTGATCCTTGAGGTTATTATGGCGGACATCACCGATGAAATGTTGTTGATAACGGTGATATCCCTTGATGTTCTAATGGCGTTCAAGAAACCGTCCGCCATCATTTTCTTGGATGCTTCGGGATAATCTTTTCTTCTAAAGAGCGAATGAATGAACGAAGTCGCCCCCCTTAATAGTATCGCGTCATTTGATGTGTAAAGTATCTTTAAATAATATTCGGTTATCTCTTTCGAGAATATCGGGTCGATCACTGCTCTCCATACTACCTTCCCGAGAAATCGTGAATTGGCCTCCGAATAATCTCTGGCATCCTCAGTTTTGATCATCGTGAAATATTCTCTCACTATCTTTTCGTCAACATCGATGCCCCCATCAATATCAATCCTTGAATCAAAGATCCCGGCTATCCTTTCAAGGACCGCTCTTTTGATCGGCATCGCGCTTTCGGCATAATAGATCGAAAGCATTCCTTCAATGATGAAACTTCTTGTTTTGTCACTTATTCGGGGATCTTTTGCTATCAGATATATCGGCCCCATAAGGTCATCGATCATCCCGCCCTGTTCTCTCGCCCAGGAGTTGCTCCCACCGATCAAAGCATGAAAAGTTCTGTTGAACATCCCGGGGATCCTGTCTTTTATAATGTGGAATAATGACGGGACCAGCTCTTCCTTTACTTCGGGTGCAACCCTCATATCCCTCATCATCATATTGATAATGAAAATTACTAAATGCGACGGGTTTTCGATCTTTTTTGATTTGATGAGCCTTACCAATAGTCTGGCAATGTAAGCATTGGTCTCCGGCTTCGAGTGAGAATTGTGGGCGATCAACTGGAGCATGATCGTGGCATTGTTTTGGACTGCATCATTATGTCCTGATTCCAAAAATTGACCGCAGATATGGGCCAGAGCATCAAGAGATTCCGGATCTTCGATCTTAAGATCGTACGAAGTGCGGACTACGGAATTAAATTCATATTGTGTCACTGTTTCTATCTTGGAATCTTTGACCACGTAGTTGATGATACTTACTGACGTCAATTTATAGCGTTCCGCCTGCTGAAAGTAATATTCCCATTCCGCGGCGCTGTTTTTGCCGTCCGGCTGCTCTATTTCCCCATCCCCGTTCTCATCAATGGTCCCGTCAATTTCCTGGGAATAGACCTTCTTGTTCTGTAAATATCTCACAAAACCCGAATAGTCCTGGTTATTATTGGTTACTGGAGCTGCCATTTATTCACCTTCTTGTTTATCGGCGAATTTACCAAAAAATCTCACCCAAAACTTATAAATATATGATAAAATGACTTCCATCTAACGGAGGTATCTATATGCGAAGCGATCAGGTAAAAAAAGGGATAGAAAGGGCCGGCAACCGCGCTCTTCTCTATGCGGCGGGCGTGACCAAGTCTGCTTTGAATAAACCCTTCATCGGTATCGCGTCAAGCTTTACTGACCTTGTCCCCGGCCATATTTCAATGCGCGATTTCGAAAGGGCCATCGAGAACGGCGTTTCCGCGGGCGGAGGGGTTCCTTTTGTGTTCGGCCTTCCCGCGATATGCGACGGCATCGCCATGGGACATAGCGGAATGCATTACTCACTCCCATCAAGGGAGCTGATAGCTGACGCCATCGAATCGGTAGCCGAAGCTCATAAACTTGACGGGCTCATTTTATTGACCGCGTGCGACAAGATAACTCCCGGAATGCTCATGGCAGCCGCGAGGCTGAATATCCCGACGATCATTGTGACCGCCGGGCCGATGCTGACAGGCCGCTATAAGATGAGGAAACTTGATCTTGTAAAGGATACATTTGAAGCCGCGGGTGCCATTAGAGCCGGCAAAATAACCGAAGAAGAGCTCAATTGCCTGGAAGAGAACGCATGCCCTGGCGCCGGTTCCTGCGCGGGTCTTTATACTGCCAACACGATGTCCTGTTTGACCGAAGCTCTCGGGATGTCATTGACCGACTGCGGCACCGCGCTTGCCGTATCTGCAAAGAAAAAAAGGATCGCTTACGCGTCCGGAGAGCGCATAGTGGCTCTAGTAAAAGAAAATATCCTTCCACGAAAGATCATGACAAAGAACGCGTTCATCAACGCGATCACTGTTGACATGGCCATCGGCGGATCATCAAATACCGCCCTTCATCTTCCTGCCATCTCTCATGAGGCAGGCATTGAGCTTTCGCTTGATGACTTTGATGGGATCAGCAGGAAGACGCCACACATCACAAATTTAAGACCTTCCGGCGAACATTTCCTGGAGGACCTGGAATATGCCGGCGGTGTTCCCGGAGTTCTTAATGTATTAAAGGATAGATTGCAAAGCTCAGACACGGTTAATGGGAAGAACATCAAGGATATCGCAAAAGATGGCGTTGTTTTTGACTCCAATATTATCCGAAATCTTGATAATCCATATCATAAGGAAGGCGGTATCGCGGTATTGAAGGGCAATATCGCGCCGGATGGCTGCGTGGTAAAACAAACAGCGGTGCATCAAAAGGCGCTGAAGCTTTCCGGTTTCGCCAAGGTTTTTGACTGTGAAGAGGCCGCGATGTCCGCGATCATTGCCGGAAAGATAAAAGCCAAGGATGTTGTCGTTATCCGCTACGAAGGGCCAAAAGGCGGTCCCGGAATGAGGGAGATGCTCTCCCCTACTTCCGCTTTGACAGGAATGGGACTTTCGGATTCAGTCGCATTGATAACTGACGGAAGGTTTTCCGGCGGGACGCAGGGTCCCTGCATCGGACACATCTCTCCGGAAGCAATGGAAGGCGGTCCTATCGCGCTTCTTAAGGACGGCGATACTATTGATATTGATATACAGGCAAGGATGATCAATGTGAAATTGTCTAACGATGAACTTGCTAGACGAAAAGCTGCCTGGAAAGCGCCTGAGCCGAAAGTAAAATCAGGTTGGTTAGCAAGATATGCAAAAATGGTGACATCGGCTAATACTGGAGCGGTATTGAAATGAAAAAGATCTGGATAAATAAAGCTGATTCATTTAAAAAGGCTGAAGAATTCGATCAGGAATATTATCAAAAAATGACGCCCGAAGAAAGATTGGACATCATGCAATATCTGAGGGAAGAACATTTCAAAATAAAAGGAAAGGCTAAACTTAATGGTAGAGCGAGATTACGAAGAATTGCTAAAGTTATAAAAATAATTAAGCCTTGAATCGACCGCAAGATAAGGCAGATATAAAAATACTTTCAGCTACGAAAAAGAAATAGCAAAAATCCTCTAGCAAGATATACCAGGATGCCTGCCCGCCTGCCTGTTTACCCGCCTCTGGAGGGCCTCTGGCAGGGTGACTAGCGCGAATACAGGAGCGGTCCTCAAGTAAGTCCGTTTGACTATTTTTCCTTATAATTGTAGAATCTACCCCTATTATGACCACAGAACTCACAGGAGCACAGGCGATACTTGAATGCCTTAAAAAAGAAGGGGTAAAGACCATTTTTGGCTACCCGGGCGGCGCGGTACTGCCCCTTTATGACGCCCTTTACTACGAAAAAGAGCTAAAACACATACTCGTACGCCATGAACAGGGAGCCGCGCACGCTGCTGACGGATTCGCCAGAGCAACAGGACAGGTGGGCGTTTGCGTGGCCACTTCAGGCCCGGGCGCGACAAACCTTGTGACCGGGATCGCAACGGCTTACATGGATTCGATCCCGATCGTGGCAATAACAGGCCAGGTCGCGATGCCGCTTCTGGGGAGGGACTCATTCCAGGAAGCAGATATAACAGGGATAACAATACCGATAACCAAGCATAATTATCTCATAAAAGATGTTAAGGATATTCCCCGAGTCTTCAAGGAAGCTTTCTATATTGCAAGGACAGGAAGGCCCGGGCCGGTACTCATCGATATCCCGAAGGATATCCAGTTCCAGAAGCTGAACTTTAAATATCCCGAAAAGGCGGATATCCCGAGCTACAAGCCGAAGATCGAAGGACACCCGAAACAAATAGCCGCGGCCGCAAAGGCGATCGCCGCGTCAAAAAGGCCCGTTATCTATGCCGGAGGCGGCGTGATATTATCAGGCGCCGCGAAAGAATTGACCGATCTCGCGATCAAGTGCAACATTCCTGTGACAACAACTTTACTTGGAAAGGGCGGATTCCCGGAAACTCACAAGCTTTCGCTTGGTATGCCCGGAATGCACGGGACGGTTTATGCCAACTATTCCATCCAGGAGTGCGACCTGCTGATCGCGATTGGAGCAAGATTTGATGACAGAGTGACCGGTCATATTGCAAAGTTCGCTCCCAAAGCAAAACATATACATATCGATATCGATCCCGCGGAGATCGGAAAGAACGTGAAGATCGATATCCCGATAGTTGGTGATGTTAAAACCGTTCTTAAAGCGCTTATCGAAAAGGTGTCGCCAAAGGACGATCATGCGCCGTGGCTTGCCCAGGTAGAGGAGTGGAAGAACAAATATCCGCTTTCATACAAAAAAACAAACGAGATCAAGCCTGAGTATGTTGTTGAGCAGATCTATGAAGCAACAAAAGGCGAAGCTATCATCACCACCGAAGTGGGCCAGAACCAGATGTGGGCTTCGCAGTATTACAAGTTCACCAAACCAAGGACTATGATATCATCCGGCGGGCTTGGGACAATGGGATACGGCATGCCGGCGGCCATTGGGGCGCAGGTGGGCTGCCCGGACAAGATAGTGTTCGATATCGCGGGCGACGGGAGCATCCAGATGAACATTCAGGAGCTTACGACCGCCGTTAACAATAAACTGCCCATCAAGATCGCCGTGCTTGATAACTCATATCTTGGAATGGTGCGCCAGTGGCAGGAGCTACTGCACGGCAAGAGATATTCACAGGTGGACCTTGAGGCTAATCCAGACCTCGTAAAGGTGGCGGAAGCCTACGGCGCAAAAGGGATCCGTGTAACGAAGATCGAAGAGGTAAGGCCGGCTATTGAAGAAGCGCTGACTATCAAGGACAGGCCGACGCTTATCGATTTTAAAGTCGCGCGTGAAGAGAATGTTTATCCGTTCGTCCCCGCGGGACAGGCGATAAACGAGATGCTGGTGGATTGACATGAAACATACTATATCGGTTCTGGTTGAGAATAAACCCGGCGTGCTCGCCAGGGTGGCGGGTCTATTTTCCCGCAGGGGGTTTAACATCGAGTCCCTGGCGGTCGGCACCACCGAGGACGAATCGGTATCCAGGATGACGATCGTCGCTTCCGGGGATGACAACGTGCTGGAGCAGATAACCAAGCAGCTTTATAAGCTTATCGATGTTATAAAGGTTTTTGACATACCAAAGGATGTGGCGGTGGAAAGAGAGCTTGTGCTTATCAAGGTCGCGTGCAATGAAAAGTCGCGCCCCGAGATAGTGGAGATAGCGAATATCTTCAAGGCCAGGATAGCGGATGTTTCTGAAGGTGCAATGACGATCGAGATGACCGGCGAGGAAAATAAGGTTGAAGGCATCGAGAAGCTTTTAAAGAAATTCGGCATAAAGGAAATGGTCAGGACCGGAAAGATAGCGCTGCAGCGGGGATCAAATGAGTAGCCTGGTCACCGCCCGTTTTGTCAATATCGCGCTGCTGGCTTTTTGCATAGGATTCGGCACATTCACCCTTTATGTGCATAATAATGTTCTGCCGTACATATATGTTGTTTTTTCCCTGGGCGTGATCGCTGCCCATATATACCTGTACTGCACCAGGTGCGTTTACTTCGGGAAAGATTGCTATATTTTTGGCGGCCTCCTTTCAAAGCGTTTTTTCAAGGCCAGGCATGAGGGGCCCCTTGATCCGGACGACGCGATAACAGCGTCATTGTGGTTCCTTGTGGCGATCTTTCCAGTGCCGTTCCTGCTTTATTATCAGGACGTGCTTTTAACGGCTGTTTATATTGCGCTTTTCTGGGGATGGCTGTATGCTCACAGCATGACCGCTTGCCAGATATGCGACAATAAATGGTGCTCATTGAACCAAAAGAAAGGGAGGAAATAAAATGGCAAAAGTTTATTATGATAAGGACGCGGATCTGAACATTTTGAAGGGCAAGACAGTGGCAATGATCGGCTACGGCAGCCAGGGAGGGGCACAGGGGTCAAATTTAAAGGACAGCGGGATCAATGTTATCGTGGCCGAGGTGGAAGGCAGCCCCAATTGGGAAAGGGCAAAGAAGGACGGATTCACTCCGATGACAGCGGAGGAAGCCTCAAAGAAAGCCGATATTGTACAAATGCTCGTGCCTGATGAGCTGCAGGCCAGTGTTTACAAGCAATCCGTGGTCAAGAATATGACCAAGGGAAAGACCCTTATGTTCTCCCACGGCTTCAATATCCATTTCAACCAGATCGTCCCCTCCAAAGACATTGATGTAATAATGGTCGCACCCAAAGGCCCGGGACCGCTGGTAAGAAAACTATACACGGAAGGCAGCGGAGTGCCGGCGATATTCGCGATAGGCCAGGATGCTTCCGGAAAGGCAAAAGAAGCGGCGCTCGCGTATTCAAAGGGCATAGGGGCAACAAGGGCGGGCGTGCTTGAGACCACATTCAAGGAAGAAACGGAAACGGACCTCTTCGGGGAGCAATGCGTGCTATGCGGCGGGACCACTTCGCTTGTTAAAGCAGGATTCGAGATACTGGTGAACGCAGGATATCAGCCGGAGATAGCGTACTTTGAATGCATGCACGAGCTGAAGTTGATCGTTGACCTTATGTACGAAAAAGGCATCGCCGGGATGAGAGACGGAATAAGCACCACTGCAAAATATGGTGACATCACTGTCGGGCCTTACATAATAGATGATTCGGTCAAGGCAAGGATGCAGTATGCTTTAAATCGTATTCAGAACGGCTCATTCGCCAAGGAATGGATAACGGAGAACCAGGCAGGAAGACCCGTGTATAACGCCCTCATGAACAAAGACCGCGGGCATCTGATCGAAAAGGTCGGGGCGGAACTGCGCAAAATGATGAGCTGGCTGAAAAAATAAATTGAAAAAGAACGTCTCTATACTGGGTTCCACCGGTTCCATAGGCCGACAGACGCTTGAAGTAATATCGGCGTTCCCCAATAAATTCAATGTCATCGGCCTTTCCGCCAGGGACAACATCAATCTCCTGGTGGAGCAGGTAAAAAAGTTCCAGCCGAAGATCGTGTCTGTGGACACCGAAGCTTCTGCGGAAGCCCTTCAAAAAAAGCTCGGCAAGACACAGACCGTTGTCTACTCCAATAACGAGGGCCTTTTAAAGATCGCCACCCACAAGGACGCGGATACCGTTGTTGTCGCCATTCCAGGTTCGGCAGGAATAATCCCCACCATCGAAGCGATCTGCCTTAAGAAGAACATAGCGCTTGCAAGCAAGGAAGTGCTTGTTTCCGCGGGGGACATAGTGATGAAGCTGGTCGAAAGTAAAAAGGTCAAACTCTTTCCTATAGACAGCGAGCACTCCGGCATTTACCAGTGCCTTAAGGGCGAGGATATTTCAAAGGTTAAAAAAGTAACACTCACGGCTTCGGGCGGCCCGTTCCTTGATCTTCCGGCGGAAAAATTTTCAAGGATCACAGTGGCGGAAGCGCTGGAGCACCCGAAGTGGAAGATGGGAAGCAAGATAACCATCGACTCGGCCACGCTAATGAACAAGGGGTTTGAGGTGATAGAGGCGCACCATCTCTTCGGGCTGGATTATTCAAATATCGATGTCATCGTTCACCCTCAAAGCATTGTCCATGCTCTTATTGAGCTGATCGACGGCTCCATCATAGCTCAGATGTCGGCGCCGGACATGAGGATCCCCATTCAATATGCCCTTCTTGACGGGGAAAGGCATGTTAACAAGTTCAACCTTATGAACCTTGCAAAGGTTGAAGACCTGAATTTTTATGAGCCTGACAGGGAAAAGTTCCCGTGCCTTGAATACGCGTACTTCGCGGGAAAAAAGGGAGGCACCGTGCCGGCCGTGCTTAATGCCGCGAACAGCGAAGCTGTTGCGCTCTTCCTTGATGGAAAGATCAAATTCACCGATATAGCCGCCCTGGTGAAACAGGCCATTGACAAGCATTTCTACACAAAAGAACCGTCGCTTGAAGAAATACTCTCCGCCGAGCTCTGGGCAAAGAAAGAGATATCGACCAGCATAGGCTGATGCCGCTATTTTTCAGAATAGTGAAATCCCGGCCGATATACGACGATATAAATATAGCTTGCATTAATACCGGACATGGTATATAGTGTCAGGCGTAAGGGTCGAGGTTAATGGTTTCTTAGTTAGATATTTTTAATATGTAGCTCGAATTCACCCAAGATCTCTGTTCTTGGGTTTTTTGTTTAAGAGTCATTAACAAAAGAGAAATGTAATGTATTGTGAGGTGAGATGAATGGCAAAGAGTTTATTTGTGGGCAACCTTCCATGGTCAGTTACCGAGGACGAAATTAGGACCAAGTTCGAGGAGCACGTAAAGGTTTTAGCTGTAAGGCTATTGACCGATAAGTTCACTGGCAAAGCCAAAGGTTTCGGCTTTGTGGAAGTGGAAGATGCCGATATGGATAAAGCTATTACCGCATTGAATGGCCAGAAGATGGGCGAGAGAGATCTCGTAGTCAACGAAGCCAGACCAAGAACGGAAAACAGCGATAGACCGAGACGAAATTTAGCAAGGTTCTAAATTCTTAAGGTTTATTAAGGGCCTCTCCGATTTATCGGAGGGGCCTTTTTTTATGCTATTTCTGCTTGAGGATCACGGCTACTAGAATTTAATGTCCTTCCTCATGATGTCCGATATCCTTGATCGTTCAATAAGTACCGTAAAAGGCCCCAAATAGCGCGGCAGGTATTCCGCCTCCTGCCAAAAAACGGCAAGGTAGCCCTTTGTAATAAAGAACTCCTGATCCTTGTCTATGCCCTTGAATTCCTTTAATAATAAAATGGAATTCTTTTTTATCTTTTCTTTTATGATCCCGTTTATGGTCTCCTTCCAACTGCTTTTCGGCTCGAAAAGCTGCGCCAGAGAATAGACCGATCCGCTCTTCATGTCGATGGTAAGCGCGCAGACCTTATTGAAAGGATGCGCGTAACGGGGCATGCTCAGGCACTCAAGAAGCCTCATGCTCAGTATGTCTTTCCCGCGCAGTGATATTTCATAAGCAACATAATAAGTATAAGAGCCCTTATAGGTCTCCACCTCAGGGCCATTTTCATCCCTCAATTTAAAGGCGGTGGAGTATATAACGGAATTGATCTTCTTTTGAATGGTCATGTCTTTCATCCCCGATATTTGAGGATAACCGATCTTTAGCTGAGGCGTTCTTATTGACGCGGTCTTTATCCTTTCGCCGCATCCCGCGATAAAAAACGTTAATACCAATAAAACAGCGATCGATCTCACATTTTTCATGTCTATATTATACCATTTAGGTGAATATAATATTATTGATAAATATGCTATAATTCCCGCATGAACCTGGATATTGTAGTTCGACCATTGGAGGGCGGCCGCTACACGGTGGCATGCCCCGGCTTCCCGGAAAGTGAAACTGAAGGCGCTTCTGTTGAGGATGCGCTTGATGCTATGGCTGACAAAATAGCCGATGTGGTGGCAGAAAACATAAGAACAAGCCTGAAGGATACCATAAAAGGATTATCAAGCACTATCACAGCGAACGGGCCGATCAATGTGCCCATCATGATGACAAAGCTCCCGATAAGCCTTAACTAGGAGATAACTTGGAAGAACCCTCTAAACTTGAAATACTGCGGCATTCAACTTCCCACGTGATGGCAGAAGCTGTGAAGGAACTTTTCCCCGACGTCAAGCTTGCCATAGGTCCCTCCATCGAAACAGGATTTTATTATGATTTTGACATGCCGCACAAGCTCACGGAGGAGGACCTGCCAAAAATAGAGGCCAAGATGAAGGAGATAATAAAGAGGGATGAGAAGTTCGAAAGGCAGGAAATAACGAAGGAAAAGGCAATAAGGCAGATGAAAGAAGCAGGAGAGATATACAAGGTTGAGATCTTGCAGGATATCCAAGATGAAAAGGTCTCGTTCTACAAGAACGGGAACTTCATCGACCTCTGCCGGGGGCCTCATATAAAGTCAACAAAAGAAATAAAGGCGTTAAAACTATTATCCGTTGCCGGAGCATACTGGAGGGGGTCGGAGAAGAACAAGATGCTCCAGAGGATATATGGCACCGCTTTTGAGGCGCAGAAGGAACTTGATGATCATCTGAAGTTCCTGGAAGAAGCGGAGCGCCGCGACCACAGGAAGCTTGGCAAACAGCTTGACCTTTTCAATATATTCCAGGAAGAGGCGGGAGCCGGCCTTGTCTATTATTACCCGAAGGGCGCCGTTCTAAGGGAAGTAATTGAGACTTTCTTGAAGGATGAGCACCGCAAAAGAGGCTATGAGACCGTCATCATCCCACACATCGCGAAAGCCGATCTGTGGCATACCTCGGGTCATTATGAATATTACAGGGAATTCATGTACACAATGAAGATCGATGAACAGGATTACGTGGTAAAGCCGATGAACTGTCCCGGCCACATACTTATTTTCAAAAGGAAGATGAGGAGCTATCGCGACCTTCCGATCAGATATTTTGAGCTCGGCACCGTCTACAGGCACGAAAAATCAGGCGTGCTCCACGGCCTGCTGAGGGTGCGCGGTTTCACGCAGGACGACGCTCACATTTTCTGCACTCACCATCAGCTGAAGGATGAGATAATTAAGGTGATCGACTTTGCCTTTGACATGATGAAGGTTTTCGGATTTGAATACGAGATCAACCTCTCCACAAGGCCGGAAAAGTTCGTCGGCACAAAAGAGAACTGGGAGCATGCCACGGACGCGCTGATCTCCGCGCTCAAGTCAAAAGGCGAAACATACAAGATAGACGAAGGTGCCGGAGTTTTCTACGGCCCTAAGATCGATATCAAGCTAAAGGATGCGATAGGCCGGCTATGGCAGGGACCGACGATACAGGTGGACTTCCAGCTCCCTGAGAGGTTCGACCTTGTATACACCGGTGAGGACGGAAAAGAGCACAGGCCTGCCATGATACACCGGGTGGTGCTGGGAAGCATGGAAAGGTTCATTGGCGCGCTCATTGAGCATTACGCGGGCGCATTCCCGCTTTGGCTTTCGCCTGTCCAGGTATCGATACTTCCGATAGCTGACAGGCACCTTGACTACGCGAATAAGGTCAAAGAGCAGCTTTTGGCTGAAAATATCAGGGCAGAGATCGATGACCGAAGGGAAAAGATAGGGTTCAAGATAAGGGAAGCAGAGATGCAGAAAATGCCTTATATGCTGATCGTCGGGGATAAGGACGTGGAAGCACAGGTCGTGTCTTTAAGGGCACGGAGCAAGGGCGACCTTGGCGCGACAAAACTGGCTGAATTCATTTCTTCCCTGAAAGAAGAAATTGCTGGTAAAAAGCATAAATAATAGATATAATTCACATTTGCTAAAGGGGGATTGAAAAGATAAAAAATTACCTTGTAAACGAGAGGATCCACGCGGCTTCTGTCCGGCTCATTGATGTTGACGGAGGCCAACTCGGGATAATGCCAAAGGACCAGGCTCTGGGCCTTGCAAGGGAAAAAGGATACGATCTCGTACTTGTTTCTACCGGTGTTGAACCCCCTGTTTGCAAGATCGCCGATTTCGGAAAAATGAAGTACGAGATGCTCAAGTCCGAAAAAGAAGCCCGGAAAAAACAGAAATCGGGCACACTCAAGGAATTGAAGCTTTCCACAAAGATTGGCGATCACGATTATAAGGTGGTTTTGAACAAGACTCTCGATTTCCTTGCAAAGGGCCATAAAGTAAAGATCTCATTGCGTTTCAAGGGAAGGGAAGTTACCCACTCGGGCCTGGGGCTTGCGGTGATACAGCGTCTCATAAACGATGTTTCAGCCGCCGGCAATGTGGAAAGCCCGCCGAAGCTTGAGGGAAAACTATATTTCATGCTGCTTGCCCCAAAGTGAAGCGAAGCGCATACTTTGGGGCTTGCCCCAAAGTAATAATAAAAAAAGGACAAATATAATGCCAAAAATGAAAACAAGGAAAGCCGCAGCAAAAAGGTTTAAAGTGACCGGATCGGGAAAGATAATGAGGTACAGGGCAAGGAGAAAGCACCTGCTTGAGCACAAAGCCAAGACAACCAAAAATAAGCTGGGAAAAAGGATCGAAGTTTCTCCCTCGGACAGGAATAGGATCAGGCTAATGATTGGCGGTATATAATATGAATAAATATGATCGCCTGCCTGCCGGCAGGCAGGGAGGAATATAAATGGTCAGGGTTAAACGAGGGTATGTAGCAAGGCAGAGGAGAAAAAAGGTTTTAAAGCGCGCCAAAGGTTTTCGCGGCTCGCTAAGCAAGCTTTTCAGGCCGGCTCACCAGGCGGTCATACGGGCCATGTCCTATGCCACTGCCCAGAGAAGGAAAAGAAAAGGAGACATGCGCGCCCTGTGGATCGTCAGGATAAACGCCGCCGTAAGAAAACTTGGCCTTACCTATGGAAAGTTCATGAACGAGTTAAAGAAAGCAAAGATCAATATAAACAGGAAGGTACTTGCCGACATGGCAGTAAAGGACCCGGAAGGCTTCGAGAAACTGGTTAAAAGCCTGCATAAGGAAGCAAAGGCCAGGACAGAAAATAAATGATACAGATGGAAGTAGGCGGCCTTGGCTTTGATCCAAGGAATTTGTCCCCTCTCGTTCTCCTTCGCGACCAGGAAGACATGAACTTTCTCCCCATTTGGATAGGCATATTCGAGGCGGCATCCATCGCAATGGAGATGCAGGGCCTTCACCCTCCCCGCCCGATGACACACGATCTTATAAAGTCGGTAATAGACAGTTTCAAGGCAAAGGTGAACAAGATCATCATAAATGAAGTTAAAGAAGGCACTTTTTACGCTATTGTGGAAGTTGAAAAAGAGAACGGCGAAAAGATCAGCGTTGACGCGAGACCTTCGGACGCGATAGCGCTGGCGATCAGGGCATCCGCCCCCATATTCGTTTCAGAGGTAGTGATGATGCAGGCCAAGCTGGTGAACGCCGAAAAAGACGCGGAAGAAACAAAGAAATTCAAGGAATTCATCGCTAACCTGAAGCCGGAAGATTTCACCAAGTATTACAAGAAAGATTAACTTCTGGAGATCAGGAACACCCCCGCGCAAATCGTTATTACCCCGATCCAGCGGACCAGTGTGACATTTTCCTTGAATACGAAATAGGAAAATAGAGTGACGGCGATATATCCGATACTCACCAATGGGTAAGCAAAACTAAGGTCGATCCTTGATAAAATAACAAGCCAGAAAATTGAACTTATGCCGAAGCATGCCAGGCCGATCAAAACATACGGCTGAAACAACATCGGTATCAGTTTATTCATCAGCTCTGTGACAGGGAATTTCCCAAATATCATCATCCCCTGCTTCATCAAAAGCTGCCCCATAATCGCCAATGAGATCGATATGACCAGTAATAGATAATTTCCCAAATTAATGCCTCCTTTTTATTTTCCCCGTGATAATACCATAATATATCAGACCGAGCTGCTTCAAATACTCCAGCACCTGCCTGCTTCCAAGTTTGCTCTTACCCCCTCCCCTGTCATTAAAAACTATCGGTACTTCCCTGGCTGCGGAATATTTTCCTTTTGTAAGTATTTCAAGCAGTATCTTGAACCCTATCGGGTTTATGTCCGCGCCTTCCAGCACGCTTCTCTTTATCATGAAAAATCCGGAAGTACTGTCATTGATGTGAGTGATCGGCTTGGCAAGGGATTGCGCGAACTCGGATATGAACCGCCTGTACCACGGCCAGTTCGTGGCGCCTCCCTCGGGAACGCATCGGCTTCCCACCACCACTTCTGCGCCGGCAGCTATCTCCTTGAACATGCCCGGTATCGCTTCCGGAGGGTGGCTTAGGTCCGCATCCATCACGCACAGGACATCGCCGGAAGACATCTTGAATCCGTTCAATACGGCGGACGCAAGGCTGATCTTCCTTGGCCGTTTCACCACTTTAAGATCGAACTTGGATTTGAGGGCCTCCGCTATTTCCGCCGTGCCGTCCGGGGAATTGTCGTCAACGACTATCACTTCATACTGCGTGTAATTCGGCTTGAGCACCGTAAAAAGCCTTGTTAAAAGCTCCTCGATGTTCTTGCTTTCGTTATAGGTCGGGACGATTATTGATAACATAAATGCCTCAAAGTGCCAATTCTACATTAATAAGGGGTATGAATCAACGGGCAGGGTTCTTGAGGTATGAATCAAAGAATGCCGTGCTGCGCTGCATCACAAGCGGCCAGGCATTGGAGAACTCGTGATGCTCTCCTTTGTACAGGTAAAGTTTCAATTCCTTTCCGTTCTCTTTGAACGCGTCCTGTAGCTTGAATACCCATTCATAAGGAAGGTCCTGATCAGCCGTGCCCTGGTGCGCCATTACAGGGTCACTAATATTTTGAATGAAGGTTTTTGGCGAGATGTTGTCCCAAAAACCGGGATTAGCCTCCGGTGATCCGTACCTCTCTATGATCTTTTCCCTCATGCTGGGGGGGCCGTACTTTTGCATGGTTCCGCGGTCAAGCCTGCCTATCCATCTATTAAAATTATCCCTGTAATCAATGCTTATCGGCGCGAAAAGGACATATGCTTTTACAAGGCCGGGCTTTGTCACCATCATGTTCAGGGCAACACCGCCGCCGAGAGAGTGCCCAAGAACTCCGATATTACTTTTATCGATGAACTTAAGGCTCGAGTTCTTCATCGCGTAAACCGCATTTATGACATCCTCGGTGTAGCCAAGGTTAAGGCGCAGATTATTATCCGGGTCCTTATCTGATCCGTTATGGTTCCTGTAATCAGGATGCAGGACCACGTAGCCTCGCCGAGCAAGGTAATCCTGCTCTCTCTTCAATCCTCGGCCAGTCGTGTAATATCGCGGTTCAACAAATCCATGAGCGGTTATCACTACAGGAAATGGCCCTTTTCCTTTTGGCACGTTCATGATACCGGAGATCTTGAGCTTTCCGCTCATATATGTGATGTAATATCGGGTATAGGTTTCATTTTCATTGAGTATACTCACCAGCTTAAGGTCCCTGCCGTCGAACTTTTCCTGCTGGATATATTGAAGCGATACGGGATTTAAAGCAAAACAGACCGATGCAATGCCGATCAGCATTAATCCAATAACAAGTTTTAAATACGGCTTCATTGGTGGAAATTATATCATTTATTTATCCCTCATCCAGATAATATATTTAATGAAATTCACGCTTGGTTTATTCGATAAACAAACTGGTGGAACATTTATGACAACAAACACTCTACCTTTAAGAGGAAGCCTCCGCATAAGGGAAAATTCCCTCCTGCTCCATTTCGGTAGAACTTACGGGTCTCCAAGGTTTCCCCTTGAAGAGAAGGGTCAAAGAAGGGTTGAATATGTGCGCGGGCTTGCCCAGCAGGATGGAAGTGTACCGGTAACTCTGACTTTCGGCAGGCCAAGACAGCAGATCAGTATTTCCCTGGTTGGCTCGGCAACGAGGCACTGCGAGGATTTCAGGAGAGCTCTGGCATATTTTTCCTCGCGGCAAATGACGTTTTTCCTGGCTGAGATGCATTATGGCTTGATCTATGGCATCGATAACTTAGGGATGTACGGCTACGCGGATATTGCCGGAAAGCGTCTCCAATTGGACTTTTCGGGGGGTGAACTCGGCGTTACACATAGCTTGAAACACCTGGAGGGTCAAGTGATCGGATGGCATTACCGCGAGTGGCCTAAGACGCCGGAGGAGGCCATGCTCATGTGGGGAGCAGAAGCAAAGCGAGCCGGCATTTTCCCCTCTACCAGCAGACACGCCGTACAGTTCTTTTTAGGGATGTATGATACTTATCACAACCGCAGCGGACAATATAATGCCGCGCTTGATTTATCGGAATACTACTTCAGCGAACCCAGGAGCGCAGAAGATGTCCGCAAGGCGGAAAGGATCGATCCGTCTCTTATGTATCAGGCAGCAAGACTGACGGCAAATTTCCATTTCGCGCTCAGTAAGCTTCGGGAACTGATGCCTTCCCGGGAATGTTATGATCTTTTGGGACTATTGTGTTCAAACATGAAGCGGCTGACCGACATAACGGCCGGCTATTCGCCCGAAAGCAACGCATTTCCCGGACTCGTCAAAAGAAGAAAGGAATTCCTGAGTGTACTGCAGGATATATACGGATCGTATGACGCCCTCACCAAGAAGCTTACTGCCGGGAGAACGTACCGTTGATCACATGCCGGTTCTTATAATATCCTGAACTCATATGACTTGAACGGGATTGGAGTATACTTAACTCTTACGATGGATTTGCCGCTTTTAAAATTACCGACTGAATAGATCGCGTTCTTCCCACTTTCCCTGATTATCTTATAGCTGCCTCCGCCGAACTGCTTGATCGATCCTGTAGCGGCGTTCATCAACCAATTTATATCATCATTTGGCGAATGCGGATTATCCGTGAACCAGTTCGGGTTTGCCGCAATGGTCGATTTGCCGTCCTCGAGACCGGCTTCGGCAATGTAAAAAGCTTTCTCCTTCTGGATGTACAGGTTGGCCATGGTCCTTTCGGCTATTATGCTCCTCACATATATTATCCCCGCCGCCAGAAGCGCCGATAATACAAGCAGAACAATGACCAGCGCCTGGCCTTTGCTTTTAGTTCCTCGCATAAACATCAATAATGTATTTGCCTCCGATCTCAGGCGTCATCTCTATCTTGACCATTTTTGACGACGGATAAGAGAACCTTAGGTCCTTTATCTCTCCTTCGGTGGTCATATAATATATATCGCTTCCCTCCTGCCTTCTCACCTTGTTTTCCCTGAACTCATAGGTGATATTGCCAAGTATCAATTCCAAATGACCGGAGCCGGTATCTGCGCCGCAGCTTCCTATCACGTCCGATGATATCCGCGCGATCACGGATCTCGCGACCTGCATCGATCCCGCGGTATCCGCGGCTCTGCCGATCAACTTTATCGATGATAATGAGAAGTAAAAGAGCGTGATGCTGATGACGGATGTCAAAGCTATTGCAACCAGGAGCTCGATCAAAGTAAATGCTTTAGTTTTCAATATCTTGACCTCATTGAATTGATCTCTACTTTATGTTTAATGGTAATGGAGATCAGATCGGGCCCGACCGCAGCGATGCGGATGCTCCCGGCGCCGTTATCAAAGCTCACGTTATTATATGAGAATAAGTTCCCGAAAGGCTTGCTGCGAAGGTCTTCCATGACGCTTTTGCATAATAAGATCGATCTGGTAAGCTGGCTGGATGCTTTCACCTGCTTCATGCCAGAGGTTACCAAAAAGGCAAATGAGCCGGCAAAGATGCACAGAAGAAGTGAAGCAATGAGGACCTCTATGAGCGTAAAACCTTTACTCAACTCTTATCCGCCCCCGCGATGAAACAATGATCTTCCTTGATACCGGCGCGCCGCCAAGTATCAGCGTTCCGCTCCCGCCCACGTCGGTATAGCCTGATTGGACAAAGCTGAAATGATCCTTGCCCTGGAACTGAACTTTACCGCCTACAATGCCTGATTTGAAAATATTCCCGCCTTTTGTGATGGTATAACGGTTTCCCCCCGTTTTAAAATCGATCCTGCACAGCTGAATTGATGTATCCGCGAGCTGTTGGGTAAGCTTGATATCGGATACGATCTGGTGAATTGAATAGCTGTATTCGAGCGCGCTCCGGAACCTTATGCCGCCTATCACAAAGAACGCTATTAAAGCATTGATTATCAGCAGGATGACGATCGCCTCGATCAGGCTGAAACCCTTCGATCCTTTCATGTTTGCCTCCTAACCCACCAGAATATTATCGATCAGCCTTGTCCTGCCAAGATATGCTGCAACTGCGATCAATGTCTTTCCCTTAACAGTCTTTTTTTCTTCAAGAGTTTCTGGGTCACAGATCGCTACATAATCGATTTTTATGTCCTTCGCTGTCCTCATCAGCTTTAGTATCGCAGCCTTGATCCTGTTTGAACCCTTGATCCCCGATCCCGCCAGCAGTTTAGCATATTTTAGGGCCCTGCTTATTACTGAAGCCTGGGTTCTCTGCCTGGCATTCAAATATTTGTTCCTTGAGCTCATCGCAAGGCCATCGGCTTCCCGTATAATCGGCATGCTCACTATTTTTGTGCCCATGTTCAGGTCCTTTGCCATCTTCCTGATGATCACCTGCTGCTGAAAATCCTTATTGCCAAAGTAGGCGATATCCGGCTTTACAATATTGAATAGCTTGGCAACAACAGTGGTAACTCCCCGGAAGTGTCCCGGACGCGATGCCCCGCATAACATATCCGAAAGGCCGTTTACATATATGTATGTCCTGTAGCCTTCGGGATACATCTGCTTTGCTGCCGGATAAAATATCACATCAACCCCGGCATCCGCTAACAGTCTTTTGTCCCTGGAAAAGTCCCTCGGATATCTTTTGAGGTCTTCTTTGGGGCCGAACTGCGTTGGATTGATGAATATGCTGACAACGACAATGTCGCAATCTTTTTTTGCCCTTCTAACCAGGGACATATGGCCTTCATGAAGATAACCCATCGTAGGGACCAGGCCGATCGATGATCCTTTTTTGCAAATGGTCTCAGAGAACTTCTTCATTGCTCCTATACTTTTGATAACCTTGGTCATCTTGTCTCTCTATTTTCCGAAGAAGCCTTTAGCCATTAGCCAGAATAGCAGCGCCAGCACAACGGAGAGCAGCTTAAGGGGAAGATTGTTCAAAATAAGGGACTTGATGTAGCCTTTCATAGTGGCTCAATTTTATACCTAAAAGTGGGTTAGTTCAATCAGTCGATATTCTCGGAGTATCCGCATGCCTCGTTGACACAGACTTTCCTTGCTTCCTTTTTTGTGCGCTTTTCAACAAGTATGCCTCCGCACTTGGGGCATTTCTCGGCCAGAGGCTTGTTCCATAACGCGAACTTGCACTTGGGGTAATTGGCGCAGCTGTAGAAGACCTTGCCTCTCTTTGACTTTCTTTCCACAATATCGCCGCCGTCCTGCGGGCATTTTATCCCCGTGGGCTTGAGCACGGGTTTTATGTTCTTGCACTTGGGATAACCGGAACACGCAAGGAAAAAGCCGAATCGGCTTCTCTTCATCACCATCGGCTTGCCGCATTTATCGCACACCTCTTTCACTTCTTCCGCTTCCTTACTTCCGGGCAGCGGCCTTGTTGTCTTGCACTCAGGATAGCCGGAACATGCCAGGAAATCGCCATAGCGGCCCGACCTTATCATCATAGGTTTTCCGCACTTGGGACACTTTTCCTCTGTCATTATCTCCTTCTTTATTTTTTCCATTTCAGTATCCGCCTTTTTAAGGGTTTCTTTAAAAGGCTGATAGAACTCGTTCAGCACGGAAAGCATGTCGATGGAACCTTCGAGTATTTTGTCCAGGTCATCTTCCATATGAGCGGTGAACTCGATATCCATGATCACGGGGAAATGCTTCACAAGTTGTTCATTCACTGTAATTCCAAGTTCTGTCGGTTTTAAGGCTTTCCCCTCTTTCTCAACGTATCCCCTGTCCTGGATCGTGCCGATTATCGGGGAATAAGTGGACGGCCTGCCAATGCCCTTTTGTTCAAGCTCCTTGACGAGCGACGCCTCCGTGTACCTGGGCGGCGGCTGGGTAAAATGTTGCTCAGGTAATAATGATATCAGGCTGAGCTTCTGGCCTTCGGTCAGTTCGGGAAGGATCCCTTCTTTTTCTTCTTCCTGCTCCTCATCCTTCCCTTCCATGTAAACCGCAATGAACCCGTCGAATTTGATGACCGATCCGTTGGCGCGGAAAATATATTCCCCAACCGTGATGTCGGCCGCCGTCTGGTCAAGCACCGCCGATTCCATCTGGCAGGCAATGAACCGGTTCCAGATCAGCGTGTAGACCTTCAGCTGGTCAGCGGTGAGGCTGCCGCTGATACTTGATGGTTTTCTGGCCGCGGATGTGGGGCGGATAGCTTCGTGGGCGTCCTGCGCTTGCTTTCTCGCCTTATATACCTTTGGCTGCTCAGGCAGATATTTTTGACCGTACTCCTTTGCAATAACCTCTCTGGCCTCTGCCAGAGCTTCATTGGCGATCCTTGTAGAATCCGTTCTCATGTAAGTGATAAGACCTACAGTTGTGCCTTCTTCTTTAAGATCAATGCCCTCATAAAGCTGCTGTGCCAGCACCATGGTCTTTTTTGTGGAGAAGCCGAGCTTCCTGTAAGATTCCTGCTGGAGCGTGGATGTGATGAAAGGCGGGGAAGGATGCCTCCTCTGTTCTTTTTTCGTGACCTTTGTTACCGTAAAATCCTTGCCGCTGATCTGCCTTAATATTTCATCCGATGCTTCCTTGTCCGGGATGCCTATCTTTTCGTCGTTCTTTGAGACCAATTTCGCCGCGAACGATTTTTCCTTGCCGTCAGCCGTTAGATTCGCGATTATTGACCAGTACTCCACCGGAACGAATATTTTTATTTCCGCTTCGCGCTCGCATATCAGCCGGACAGCCACTGATTGGACGCGTCCAGCCGAAAGACCTTTTCTTATTTTTTTCCAGAGAAGCGGTGACAGTTTGTAGCCAACTATCCTGTCCAGTATCCTGCGCGCCTGCTGTGCATCCACTCGTTTCATGTCGATATCTCTTGGATGCTTCATGGCCTCCAGAACAGCGTTCTTCGTTATCTCGTGGAACTCAACTCTTTTTATCTTGCCGCTTTCTCCTAGCAGCGCGGCCAGATGCCATGCTATGGCTTCCCCTTCCCTGTCCGGGTCGGGAGCCAGAAAGATCATTTTGGCTTTCTTCGCTGCCGAAGTAAGCGATTTTACGATCTTCTCTTTGCCCTTGATGACCTGATACTTTGGCTGAAAGTCCTTTTCGATATTGATCCCGATGGATTTTTGGGGAAGGTCGCGCACGTGGCCGCCCGAAGCGGCGACGGAATAATCGCTTCCCAGATATTTTTCAAGCGTTTTCGCCTTCGCGGGCGATTCAACTATGACAAGATTTTTTGCCAACTAACAACCTCCGTAGATAAAAAAACTTGAACGAGTGTAGCAGAGTTTCAATGGCCGTGTCAAATGGTGATTATCTTCCAAACATTTTCTCCATTTCACCGCGGGTTATTTTAACTAATGTAGGCCTTCCATGAGGACATGTTGTCGGATTGCTTGTTGAATAAAGTTCTCTGATCAGGATTTCCATTTCATAGGCTGATAATTTATCTCCCGCTTTTACGGCTGCCTTGCATGCCATCATCTTCCATATGGCTTCCCTGCGCTCATCAATGCTCTTTATCTTAAATGATGAGCTGAGCTCTGATATTATTTCTGATAAAGCTGTGTCGATATTCTGGATCTTCAACGCCGCGGGGATCCCCCTGACCATGACCGTGTTCTTGCCAAATATCTCGATATCAAATCCCAGCTCATTTATCTCGCTAAGATTGCCCGATATCAACGCGAATTGCGAGGGTTCGATCTCAACCGACTTCGGGACAAGCAACGCCTGTATGCCTGATATGATCTTGTTCTTTATCTTCTCATACATAATACGTTCATGCGCCGCGTGCTGGTCGATCATCACAAGGTCTTCGCCATCGATCGATATAATATATGTAAGATTATGCTGAAATAATGTATCTGCTTGTGATTTGGCACCTATGATTTGTGAGTTGTTTTGAGGTTGGATGTTTGAAGTTGGAAGTTCTTCCAGTATCTTTATCATTTCCGGCTTCCAGTTATCCTGAGCTACCCTCCAATTCCCAGAATATGGTTTTGCTTCCGCCTCAGCCCCGACTTCTCCAAGAACTTTTGATACAGCCGCGGTTATTGCCTTCATTACCACATCAGGCCTTGAGAATTTGACCTCTCTTTTTGTGGGATGAACGTTCACATCAACATCAGCCGGATCAACTTCGATGAAAAGGACGGCGATCGGATATTTGCCGCCGGGTATAAGCGTTCTGTATGGTTCCTCCAGAGCTCTTGACAATAACGCGTTCCTGACGAACCTTCCGTTCACAAAGAACGATTCACCATATCTGTCCGACTTTGTCACTACCGGCTGGGTAACATAGCCTTTTACGTTAGGGCCGGATACCTCCAGCATGGTCTTTGCCATATCAACCCCGTATATCGAAGCAATGGAATCAGTTAACTTGCCGGAGCCGACCGATGATACGACCTCTTCACCATCACTCTTAAGCGAGAACAACACCTGTGGATTGGAAAGTATGAACTTTGAAACAATGTCCACGATGTGCGAAAGTTCCGTTGATCTGCCCTTCTGGAATTTTAATCTTGCCGGAGTATTAAAGAAAAGGTCTTCAACCACGACCGTTGTGCCTTTTGGACAGCCTGCTTTTGTCTGGCCCTTTGGCCTTGAACCCTCCATGGCGACCTTTGTGCCGGTGCCATTGCCGTCGGAAGTGATCAGCTCGAACTTTGAAATGCTTGCGATGCTCGGGAGCGCCTCCCCGCGGAAACCGAGCGTCCTGATATTAAAAAGATCATCCGCGCTCCTTATCTTGCTTGTGGAATGCCGCTCAAGCGAAAGTTTCGCGTCCTCAGCCTTCATTCCGCAGCCGTCATCGGTGACCTTTATCAGTTTCTTGCCGCCGTCCTTTACCTCCACGGAGATCCTTTTTGCGCCTGCGTCGAGGCAGTTCTCGACAAGTTCCTTTACAACTGAGGCGGGGCGTTCCACAACTTCTCCGGCGGCGATCTTTGAGATCAGATCGTCATCCAGGATAATTATTTTGCTCATGACTCCGTGATCAGCGGGCTGCTTGATATGCTGTTCAATGTGTTCACAAAAGATGGAAAAGAAGTGTCAACACATTCCACCTTCTCTACTATCGTCCTTCCGGCGGCGATAAGCCCGGCTATGGAGGAGATCATGGCTATCCTGTGGTCATTGTAGCTCTGGCATATGCCGTTCTTGAGCCTTGTTGGACCGTATACAACTATACCATCGCGCGCTTCCTCGATGTTCGCCCCCAGGCGCTTTAATTCGTGGACCGTGGTCTTTATCCTGTCGCTTTCCTTGTACCTCAGCTCTTCCGCCCCTTTAATGACGGTCTTTCCTTTCGCCTGCGTGGCCGCAACAGCGATTATCGGGATCTCGTCTATTACCCTTGGTATTATGCTGCCGGAAAGCTCCACCGCGTTAAGCTCCGAGGACTTTACCACGATATTGGCAACGGGTTCGTTGGAAAGTATCCTCTCATCCATCACTTCGATATCCGCTCCCATCCTGTGAAGCACCTCGAGTATCCCCGTGCGTCCGGGATTAACGCCAACATCCCTTATCATTATCTGCGAACCTGGAACTATAAGAGCGGCCACCATAAGGAACGCCGCGCTTGATATGTCTCCGGGCACGAAAAGTTCCTTCCCTTTAAATTCATGCCTTCCCTCAAGATATATCTTTAAGCCGTCGCGCTTGACACTTGCGCCGAAATATTCAAGCATTCTCTCCGTGTGATCCCGGGTTTGCTCCTTTTCCTTTACGGTTATCGTCCCGTCCGCGTAAAGGCCCGCGAGAAGCAACGCGGACTTTACCTGCGCGCTTGCGATCGGCATTTCATAAGATATCCCCTTCAGCTCTTTGCCTATGATGGTCAGCGGAGCAAGGGTGTCACGCTGCCTCCCGTGTATCACGGCTCCCATCTTTTTTAAAGGTTCTATCACCCTTCCCATCGGCCTGCGCCTTATGGATTCATCGCCTGTAAGCGTGGAATGGAATTTTTGGCCGGAAAGTATCCCGAGGAGCAGCCGTATCGTTGTGCCCGAATTGCCGACATCGAACACGTCGGTGGGTTCATGCAGGCCGAACAATCCCTTGCCTTTTATGATGACATTGCTGTCTTCAAAGTCCACCTCGATGCCCATTTTCCTGAAACAGTCCACGGTTCTCATGCAGTCTTCGGCCCTCAAGAAGTTCTCGATAACAGTGTCGCCTTTTGCAAGGGATCCGATCATTACCGCCCTGTGGGATATGGATTTATCGCCGGGGACCTTCACTTCTCCGCTCAGCTGCTTGGCAGGGGTCACAGTATACTTTTTCATTTATATATTGAGTCTCTGAAGGCCTTTATCTGAGATAATTTATCCATGATCTTTTGATAGTTGCCTTTTTTGATCAAAGCTTCAAGCTTTGAAAGCGATCTCTTGAACTCCGCTATCGCTGATAAAACCGCTGATTTATTGGTAACGAACATGTCGGTGCCAAGGGAGGGGTCGCCGGAAGCTATCCTCGTGGAATCACGGAATCCGGAAGACGCGAGCGCCACCATTTTTGATCTCAATTTGCCGGAGTTCATTACTGAATCAATGAGCGAAGCGGCCACCGCCACCGGCATATGGCTTATTTCGGCGACCACGCGATCGTGCAGCTCGGGGGAAATAACATGGACTTTTGCCCCGATCCCTGATAACAGGTCCTTTAATGTTCTTAAAGCTTTAGGGTTCGTTTTTTTTGTCGTGGTCAAGATATAATTCTTCCCTTCGAAAAGGTCTTTTTCCGCATGCTCAAGCCCTACCATTTCTTTGCCGGCCATCGGATGCCCTCCAACAAAGAAAACGCCTTTTGGCATCAATTTTTCCGCCTGTTTCACTATCAATTCCTTCGTACTGCCCACGTCAGTAATTATCGCCCCCCTCTTGACGAACTGTATTATCTTTTGGATCTCAGTGATTATCAGGTGGATGGGATAGCAGACGAATATTATGTCCGCGTCCTGGAGAAGCCCCTTTACGTTGGTGGAAGCATAATCAACCGCATTTATCTTAACGGCCTGGGCCGCCTTCCCTTTCTCGCGGGTCAAACCAATGACCCTGGCAAGTTTATTCTTCTTTATTGCCATTCCAAGTGAACCACCGATGAGGCCGAGGCCGACTATTGTTACTTTTGTATTCATATATGCAATTCTATGTGATAGGGATGATATAGTCAAATAAAGCCATTAATTCTTATTTGACAGCGACATTCACTGTGAATGTCTTGATCGGCGGTATGCCTTTTTCCCACGGCCGATGATATATAAGTTTTACTGTTCCTTTTCCCTGGTCTTTCGCCTCAAAAAGGAATATTAAATTTCCTCCTGAACCAAGCGCTTTTGTCGCGGAAGAAAAACTGCATTCACCTTCAAGCCTCATGATGCTCGTGCTGCCGGGTGCCACTTCCCACATATATCCTGTAGTGGGGTTTCCTGTTAACGCTATCTGCAATTTGTCGCCCGAACGCATTGTGAGCGCGCGGCCGTCATAATTCGCGTCAACCTTGATCGTCTTATGTGATATCAGGCCGCATCCGCTGAGTAAAATGATAAGAAATAAAAACGAAGCTATTGACCTCGAATGTTTGAACATATATCCTCCTTTTTTATTCAGCTCAACCTCAATAATGTATTATTATGTTTATAGTGGCATCCGTTGAGTCAAGTATGAACCTTGAATCATGGTAATTGCCCGGGCCGAAAAATCCCCCCACATCGTTCGATGTTCCCCAACCCTCCCCGGGAAGAAAGAGCCAGTTCCTGTCAAAGTCCCCGTCCATGTCCCAATCATGTATGGCGCAGATAGCATATTCGCCCAGTGGAACGCCGATAAATTTGACGGCCGCGGTCCCGCCTTTGATCGCGGCGGTTTTGGTCATATACGCATAACTGGGGTCCAGCGGGAAACCTTTCTCGGAATTGAACAATGTGACCTGCGCTCTTCCTTTTTCATTCCTGAAATTGGTCATGACCACCGTGATGTCACCTTTTTCATCCAAGGTTGTCTGAGGAAAAGCCGGCATGATCAACATTAATACCAGGAAGCCGGCTAATAATAAGTTCTTCATTTTGAAGATATATATTTTAACCTGTTTGCGAACTTTTTAACCATTTCATAAAAATCGCCGTTCCTGATATCTCTTTCATTTAGATCAAGTATTGCAACTGGCGGCTTGCCGCAAAGTTCCTTCATCGTGTTGAACGCATTTTTCGGGGGCACCCCACCTTTTGTGCAGAAGAATGCCACCTTCTTGAACCTCTTTTTCATCTTCGTGATATATGTCCTGACGGCCGGAGCCATATTTACCGCCCAGATCGGGGTCCCTATAATGACGACCCTGTACTTTTTCGGATCGCTCTTGATCCTCTTGATGACAGTAGGTTTTTTCAGGAAAGCGTCTCCACCCGCCAGCCACCACCCCATTATGCCGCTCCTGTCCTTTGTATCTATTATCTCCTCCATGTCCGACTTAAGCATCCTTGATATCGCCACGGCCACCTTTTTCGTGTTCCCTGACCTTGAATAATAAACAACAAGTGATCTCATAATGCCTCCCCTCTTGATATATTATACCAAGAAAAGTAAGATAGTGTCATGGAAAACATATGGCAGGGACTCGACCACGAAAGCATATTCAGGTCGATAGAATCCACCCTTGGAGCAACTCTTAGCGGCCTGCTCATCCAGAGGAACAGCTATATAAATCGCGTGTTCGAGCTTGAAAGACGGGATAACAAAGAAAGGTTGATTGCAAAGTTCTACCGCCCCGGCCGCTGGACCAGAGAACAGATACTTGAAGAGCATTCGTTCCTGAAAGAGCTTAAGGATAAAGATGTTCCTGTCATTTGTCCTCTTGAATTTGGAGGCACCACCCTTTTCGAGAGCAATAACATCCTGTACTGCGTTTTCCCTAAAAAAGGCGGGCGTTCAGTTGACGAGTTCGATAAGGACGCCTGGCTCAATATCGGCAGGCACCTGGCGAGGATACACATTGAAGGCGCAAAGCACAGGACATCAAAAAGGATCGTATGGAGTCCGGATATCGCCACAAAACATCATCTGGATGTTCTGCTTGTGTCGGGACTGATGCCGCCGGAGTTCAAGAAAAGTATGCAGAACATGGCAGAGCTTTTCATCAGAAAGTCGGGAAGCATGTTCAAGAACGCCGATCTTATCCTTATCCACGGAGATTGCCATAAGGGGAACTTGATATCAAGGCCCGGTGAGGGGATATTCCTTATTGATTTTGATGACATTTGCCTGGGCCCGGCCGTGCAGGACCTTTGGATGCTTTTGCCGGGGAATGTTGACGAGCACAAGCGCGAGTTCAGCTGGTTCCTGGAAGGGTATGAAACATTCGGGCAATTCGACATATCCTCTCTCAACCTGATCCCCGCGCTAAGGGGGATGAGGCTGATCCATTTTGCCTCCTGGCTTGCGGCACAGGAGCACGACCCCCACTTTGACAAGCATTTTCCGGAGGTAAAGACGCCAAGATATTGGAACGGACTGATAAAGGAGATCCAAGGTATAATTTATGCCGATAGTGAGGATATTTCGTAGTACTTTCACTCACCATATGTCAACCGCCATTGACATATAAATATCCACATGATATTATCCTGCCATGATAAATCGACCCAAATGCTGCAAGATAGATACCTCCCGGGTAGCAGAGCTTCTTAAGGCAATATCGGACCCCACGAGATTACAGCTTTTATGCCTTTTGCGTCGCGGGAGCAAATGCGTCTGCCAGCTTCAGGATATCACTAGCCTCAAGCATAACCTTATTTGCCATCATCTTAAGGCGCTGGGGAAACTGGGGATACTTAAGTCGACACATAAGAACAAGTTCACATTCTATGAGCTTGATATGAAAATATATAAAACGTTGATAAAAGGCCTTAATGTTATATTGGGAGGTAAGAAATGAATAAAAGGCTTTCATTCCTGGATAAACATTTAACGTTATGGATATTTACTGCCATGGCTCTGGGTGTATTATCCGGTCATTTAATTCCATCGATAACCAACTTCATTTCAAGGTTCCAAATTGGTACAACATCCATCCCTATCGCGATCGGCTTGATATTAATGATGTACCCTCCCCTCGCAAAGGTGAAATATGAAGAACTGAAGGATGTCTTTTCCGACAAAAAAGTGCTCTTGCTTTCCCTTTTCCAGAACTGGCTGATAGGGCCGTTTCTGATGTTCTTTCTTGCAATAACCTTCTTAAGAAATTATCCCGAATATATGGTCGGCTTAATACTGATAGGATTAGCAAGATGTATCGCCATGGTTATCGTATGGAATGAGCTTGCGGATGGCGATAATGAGTATGCCGCCGGCCTTGTGGCATTCAACAGCATTTTCCAGGTCCTCTTTTACAGCATCTATGCATGGATATTCATAACATTCCTGCCCGGCATATTCGGCCTAAAAGGATATTTTGTGGATATTTCGATAGTTGAAGTGGCAAAAAGCGTGTTTATTTACCTCGGCATTCCTTTAATCGCGGGCTTCATGACCAGATACTATTTTAAACGTACAAAAGGTCTTGAATGGTATAACCATAAGTTCATTCCCAGGATAAGCCCGATAACGCTCATCGCCCTATTATTCACGATATTCGTGATGTTCAGCCTGAAAGGAGACCTGATCGTACAGATACCGATGGATGTCCTGCGCATATCCATACCGCTTGCGATATATTTTATCGTGATGTTCTTCATCAGCTTTTTCTTAAGCCGCGCCTTCGGCGCCAATTACAAGAAATCGACCACGCTTTCATTTACTGCCGCCAGTAATAACTTTGAGCTAGCCATTGCAGTGGCGGTCGCCGTTTTTGGCATAAATTCGGGAGTTGCATTCGCGGCTGTGATAGGACCGCTAATCGAAGTCCCTGTAATGATAAGCCTTGTTGACATAGTGCTAAAATTCAAGAAATAAGCGAGTAAAATGACGTCTAATTGGTATCCTATAATAGACTACAATAAATGCATTGGTTGCATGCAATGTTACGATTTTTGCCCTCACCAGGTTTATGAAAAGGGCCCGGATAACAAACCAAAGGTGGTGCATCCTGAGTACTGCGTTGAGTTTTGTAAGGGTTGTAGGAAGATCTGTGACCAGAAAGCTATAATGTTCTTTGGGGATAAAAAGTAAGGAGGAGAAAACATGGCTAATAAAAAGGGATTGATCCTTTGCGTCTGCCAGGGCACCTGTCCATCATTTAATAAAATGAATACGTTTGAAGTATTAAATGCTATACGCCGGGAGAAGCTGGTGGATTTTGTCACTTTACACCCACAACTTTGCGCTGATGATGGGGACCAATTTTTAAAGGTTTTGCTTGATAATAAAGATGTCGATAAGCTGTATATTGCCGGATGTGATCCATTAATGCAGCAAAAGATGTTTCGGGATGCTTTTGAGGCGGATGGGTTTGATAAGGCAAAGCATGTCGGGTTTGATGTAAGAAACAAGACCACGGAAGAAGCAGTGGCCGGAATTAAAGAACTTATTAAAAATAATCCATAACAAAGGGGATGCATTAAATGTTCCAATATATCGCGGATTTGATCACTTATGACCTTTTACGGTTTACAAAAGGGTCGCACGTCGGCGAGAGTATCGACTTTTTCCTGTATGATGTTCCGAAAATATATTTCTTATTAGCGGTGATAGTGTTTATTGTCGCGATCTTGAGGACTTTTCTGCCGCCGGAAAAAATAAGAACTATATTGAGCCATAAACACGAATTCACCGGCAATATTTTGGCGGCGTGTTTGGGGATATTCACACCATTTTGCACCTGCTCCGCCATTCCGCTTTTCATGGGGATGCTCCAATCCGGTGTTCCGCTTGGAGTTACCATGTCGTTCCTTGTCGCTTCACCTACCATCAATGAGGTGGCCATAGTGCTCCTCTGGGGACTTTTCGGCTGGCGCGTCGCCCTAACATATATAATAAGCGGGCTTGCGATCGCCATATTCGCCGGTTTTATAATCGGACGGCTAAAAATGGAACGATATGTTGAGGATTTTGTCTTTAAGGTGAAAAAGATGCCTGAAGGATCTGGAGAAGAATTGACCTGGAAAGACAGGCTATTATACGCTTTGGAATATGTTAGGGAAATATTCTCACAGGTCTGGCTTTACGTGATGATCGGCGTCGGGATCGGCGCTTTCATCCACGGATATGTCCCTGTAGAATTCGTTACCAGATACGCGGGCAACGGAAATCCTTTCGCGGTAATTATCGCGGTCATCATCGGTGTGCCGTTATATTCGAACGCGGCCGGGACGATCCCCGTGGTCCAGGCACTGATGGAAAAAGGACTGGCGCTTGGAACCACACTTGCCTTCATGATGGCCGTCACGTCGCTTTCATTGCCAGAATTCATAATACTCCGTAAAGTGCTGAGGCCGAGATTGCTCTTTACTTTTTTCGGCATGGTCGCTTTCGGGATCGTCTTGATCGGGTATATATTCAATTTGTTGTTTTAGGAGGTTAAAATGAACTTTAAACGGATATTGAGTGCTGTTGCAATAATTTCACTTGTGCTTTTGGCGTCATATTTATTTGCACAAAAAGGTGTTAATAATGGGGAGGTCTGTCCCGTGCCGCCAGTAATTAAACAAATTTCCCAGCAACAGTCCCCTGGAACACAAGAGAAGATAAAGGAAAATACGACGGGCATCAAAGTTACTTTTGTCGAACTTGGTTCGATCGGCTGCGGCCCCTGCGATGCAATGCGGCCGATCCTTGATGAGATCGAAAAAGAGTATGAGGGACAAGTGTTGGTCCGTTTTTGGGATGTTAAATCACTTCTTGGAAGGCCTTACGCTGATAAATACAAGGTGCAGCTTATCCCGACGCAGGTCTTCCTTGATAAAGACGGTATTGAGTATTATCGGCATGTAGGTTTTTTTGAAAAAGCGGAAATAATTAAGGTCCTTCAAATGCAGGGAGTTGAGTAATGATAAGGCATTTGTTTGAGGCATTATCCGCGGGACTTAATTCGATGCCATTAATAGCTATTAGCGCGGCATTTGTCTGGGGGATTTTAAGCATATTATTAAGCCCCTGCCATCTTTCAAGCATCCCCCTTATCGTCGGATTTATAAGCGACAGGAAAGAATTATCGGTTAAAAAAGCTTTTACATTGTCCCTTCTCTTCTCGTTTGGCATCCTTATTAATGTCGCACTGATAGGAATTGTCACAGGCCTGTTAGGAAGAATGCTGGGGGATATCGGCTCATTTGGCAATATATTTGTCGGAATGATATTTATCCTTGTCGGTTTGGTTTTACTTGAGATCCTTCCGATGCCGTCATTTGGTTCATGCGGAAGCCAGCCTGCGTATAAAGAAAAAGGATATCTTGCTGCATTCATCCTGGGTCTTGTATTTGGGGTCGCTCTGGGCCCCTGTACGTTCGCCTACATGGCGCCAATACTTGCGGTGGTATTCAATTATAGTGCGGCTAATATGCTTTTTGGCATGCTTTTGATAACTGCGTATGCCATTGGGCATTGTTCAGTAATAGTTCTGGCGGGCACATCCACTGAACTGGTGCAGCGATATCTTAACTGGAACGAGCGCTCGAGCGGGACCACAATGATCAAGAAGGTATGTGGAATTCTTGTTATAATTGGCGGGATATATCTATTAATTGGAGGTATAAGATAATGATGGAGATCAAGGTCCTCGGCCCCGGTTGTCCCAATTGCCAGGAGATGGAGCGCCGCGTTAAGCAGGCGCTTAATGGATTGAATGTTCAAGCTAATGTGATAAAGGTCACGGATATTAAGGATATTAGCAAATATATAATGATGACCCCGGGATTGGTAATAAACGAAACAGTTAAGCACTCGGGCAAGCCGCTGCCAAAAGTGGAGCGAATAACCGAATGGATCAAGGAGGGGATGAAATAATGAACACGCTTTTATGGGTGATCAGCGCTACATTGATCGACAGCCTGGTCGGATTGGTCGGAGTTTTCAGCCTCTTCATAGATGAAGGACGGCTTAAGAAGATGATCAAGACCCTGGTTGCTTTTTCCGCCGGCGCTCTCCTTGGTGGCGCTTTCTTCCATCTGCTTGCTGAAGCAATTGAAAAAATGTCTGTCACTCAGGTATTCAGCATTACCCTTGTCGGATTTCTTGCTTTCTTCATCCTTGAGGAGTACCTTCACTGGCACCAGTGCGAGGAATGCGAGATACACCCTTATAGCTACTTGATGATCATAGGGGATTCAATACATAACATACTTGATGGTCTTGTGATAGCCGGAACCTTCATGGTAAGTACACACCTGGGCATTATCACCACTATATTACTGATAGCTCACGAGGTGCCTCAGGAGCTAGGGGTTTTTGGGGTCCTGGTCTCTGGTGGATTCAACAGGTCCAGGGCGCTGCTTTACAGCTTCCTTGCCCAGTGCACGTGCATACTTGGGGGCATTTCCGGTTATCTTTTCTTCAGCAGGATGGAGATATTTTCCTTGCTGATCATACCCTTTACCGCTGGCGGCTTTATCTATATTGCCGCAGCCGACCTGATACCGGGAATGCATAAGACGGAAGGATTTGAGAAGATAACTTCATTCATCTGGCTGTGCCTGGGCCTTGGGTTTATGATCGCAACAAAGGTGTTGTTGAAGGTTTAGTTTAAGAGTATCTAGGATATCCAGGGAATCAAGGATTTGGGGGTATCCGGGATATCGAGGGAATCATGGATTTAACGCCTTTTCTTCCCTCATTCTCCCTTTTTTCTAAAATATACTTTTTATAATTATTTATCCCTATGATCAATCTCTCGTAACGATCTATCCATTCATCCGCTTTTGGCGATGTTATATATCTTTCCCCTTCCATTATGCGAATGTGATTCTGGGTTTCTCCCGCTTCTTTCCTTGAAACATTCATGCTTTTAATCTTGTCATTATAATAATATGTGGCATAGCCTTCCGCAATATTGTCGGCTACTGAAGACGAAGATCGTTCGATCTGGTCCCGCAATCTAAACCTCTCGTCCCTTGGTAATGTTTTGCATTTATCTGCAATCTCCATCAGCAATGCGTAAGCCTCCTGCCATATCCATAGGCTCTCAAATCCCGCTTTTCTCCTTTTCCCATGATACCCTTGATATACTTGATCTCCCATAAACCTCGATCTCCTTGATCACCCTGATATCCTTACTTAATCCATAATATGCGGAGTAATTAAAAAGATAACGTCCGTTTTTGTCTTCTCCATGACTTTCCTCTGAAAAATACTTCCAATCAGCGGGATATCCGACAAGCCGGGAATGCCCGAAATATTCTCGCGTTCGGATTCATTAATAAGGCCGCCGATGACAAGCGTTTCACCGTCCCGGATCCTGACGGTCACTGACGCGTTCCGTGTTGATATAACAGGGAACTCCCCTGCTGAAGTGGTGCGCCATTCAGAAACATTGCTGACCTCAGGCTTGATAGTTGAAACAATTGTCCCGTCACTCGCCACGTTCGACAATATCTTTAAATTAACTCCTGCATCGATATATTGTATGGTCCATTGATTTGCGGTCGCACTTGTGCCAGCAGGAACAGCATACGGGATGCGGCTGCCAATGTTTATCTCGGCTTCCTTCCCGTCCAGCGCCGCTATTTTCGGATTTGCCAGGATCCTTGCCTTTCCGGAGGCGATCAATAAATCCAGAGCGCCCAATATATTATCCGTCTGAGAAATGCCTCCGGTGTTCTTGTCCACGGAGAATTTAAAGCTCCCTTGCTCCTTTCCCCAGATGATGCCGATGTCCGAAAGCCCGCTTTGCGACACCTCCACAACTTTACCCTCAATGAATATCTGCGGTATCTTCTTGTCAAGCGACCCGATTATCCTCTGTGCCTCAAGAATATCTTTTGGCTCGCCCCTAAGTACGATCGAATTTGAATCCTCGTTCTTCACTGCAATGATATTTGGAATGATCCTGGATATTGTGTCGACTGCTTTATCAGGCGAGATGTTCTTGATGCTTATCACTTTACATATCGGCTCAGGTTCTTTTTCCTTGCCCTTCAGATTCTCGTATGAGCTTACCATTTCCCTGCTGGGAGGTTCAATTGTGTCAACTTCCTCGGTCGGTGAGGTCAGCAGCTGATCGTTTGGTTTGGCCTCTGTTGCAGGAGAACATGAAGATAATATGATGGACAATAATATCAATAAGAACAGGAATAAATATCTGTAGCGATTCATATATCAAGACTATTAGCAATTATATTGCCAGAAAACCCCCACTGTGCTTCGCACATCTTCCCCTTACTAAGGGGGGAAAGTGAGGGGATTATGTAGGGTTTATCAACACTTGATGTCGATTTAGACTACAATAGGTGCTTTCTATTTGCGGTTCGAAAGCAGGACCATATCGCCGGCTTGATATACAAGGAACAGGTTATTATTGAATTCCTTGCCAAAACCCAGAAAATCATTTTCATTCGTTATCAATAAGAATTTATCCGGTGTCCTGGCAAAATCCCTTAGTTCATTGATATTATTCATCCATCTTATCGGTTTATCGATGTAATACATGAAGCTTCCTTTGTTCAGCACGTCATATCCAACAATGGTCTGGCCTGTCATGTATTCGGAATTAACCTTCTGGGATATCGCTTTCATCGGCTTAAAATCGTCAAGATTTATCATTATCGAGCTTGCGGAATACATGGAGAATATTACCATCGTGACTATCAGAATAACGATCGGAACGATCGAGGACTTATACTTAAAGAAGGTAATGGAAGCGATCAGGCCGCCGCCTCCAATGATCATGAGCATAATGTTCAGGTTGTGGAATAGTTTCTCCAGTTTATCGGGAGATTCAAAAACATTGAAAAGAACGCCCGTTATGACAAGGATTATAGAGACTACCGCAAGTGTCTTAAATGCCCTTGGAACGTCTTGCTCCAATCCTGAATCCTCGCCGGAAAGATGATCCGATAACATTTTCGAAACAGATATCGCCGCCAGCGGATAAAAAGACATTATGTAACCGGGAAGCTTGGTCCCCGCAAGGGTAAAGAACATGAAAACTATCCCGAGCCATAATAAAGTGAAAAGGTTATCGCTGTCGCCCCTTTTGCTCCATTGATATGATATGGAGAACGGAAGGAATGATATCCAGGGTATAAACCCTACTATAATCACCGGAACGTAAAAGTACCATGGCCCGTAATGCTGCTCAATGGATGTAAGATACCTTCCGATCACGTAAAAGCCGAAAACGTCGTCAATGAATCTTCTGCCATGGATGATCGCTTCTGCCGTATACCAGGTTCCGCCCGCAAGAGAAGCTATGATAAGCCCCGGCGCCAACCTGTAATTGAATAAAATCTTGAGGTTGCCTGTAGCTGCAAGGTAAGGAATTATCACCAGAAGCGGCAGAACTATGCCAACGGGGCCTTTCATTAAAACCGCAAGCCCCATCGACAGGAAAAATAGATAATAATACCTGGCCAGCCTGTCCTCCTGCCAGTAAAAAAAGAAAAGGAGCGAAAGCATCAGGAAAAAAACGAGCGGTATGTCGAATATCGCGAGCCTGGCCTGAAGAATGTACTGCAGGGTGGCGGAAAGAATGAAGCCCGCAAGCAGCCCAACGCCGTCCCTGAACATTTTTTTGCCCAGCAAATAAGTGACGAACACCAGGCCGATGGCGAACATGGCGTTCCACAGCCTTGTGTTGAACTCGTTGTCGCCGAAAATGAACGAACTTGCCGCGGTAAGCCACATGTAAAAAGGCGGATGAATGAACCAGTTCTTGCCGAATAAATGAAGTGTTATCCAATCGCCGGTCCTTACTATCTCTCTCGCGACCTGCGAATAGATGACCTCGTCCGTTTCAAATAATGAGGGGGCTCCGATCTTATAAAAGAACATAAAGAACGACATGACAAGCAGGATAATAAGTAATACTTTTTCTTTTTTAAGCTTGCTTAGGTCCATGATATTTATCCTCGATCTTAAATACCGCTTTCAATATCGGGGGCGTGATAAATGTTGTCATCATGATCATGATCAACACGGAAGTATAAAGCCCGCTGCCTATCAACTTATGCGTGATCCCATAACTTGCAAATATCAGGCCAACCTCGCCCCTGGGTATCATGCCGACGCCGATCACGGACCTGTTCACTTTCATCCATGGTATGGAAAATCCCGCGAGGTATTTGCCGATGATCGCGACCGCCAGGAGGTTCATTGCAACAATTATGTTTTGCTGATTGCTTAAAATGAACGGGTTCAGGGTCTTGATATCAACGGCCACCCCCATCATTATAAAGAATATCGGAACAAACAGGTCCGCGACCGGTTTAATGCGTTCTTCCACGTGCTCCTTATGCTCGGTCCTGGAAAGAATTAGCCCGGCCGCGAAAGCGCCCACGATCGGGGCAAGTCCCACCACTTTTGCCAAATACGACAAAAGGAGGCAAAATGAGAATGCAAAGACAAAAAGTATCCCCCTTACCCGCATTTGGTGCACTATTCTGAATATGTACGGCGCCGCGACAGAACTTAAGGCCAATGAACCGAAAAGGAACAGGACCGCGAGAGATGTCACCTTGAAGATATTGTAGAACGACACACTCCCGGTTGTGATCAGCCCGATCACGACCGCAAGAACAATAAGGCCCAGCACATCATCGATGACAGCAGCGCCTATGACGATATTGGCTTCTTTCCTTTTTGATTGCCCAAGGTCATGGAACACCCTGACAGTTATGCCGACAGATGTCGCGGTTAACGTTGCTCCAAGAAAAACGGCTTCAATAACTTTCAAGCCCAGGAAATGAGCCAGGAAATATCCCCCCGCGAAAGGCAGCGCGACCCCGACGCACGCAACAACAAAAGCGGGTATGCCCGCTTTCATGAAAGCCTCAAAATCCGAAGAAACACCCACCTCGAACAGAAGGATGATCACGCCGATCTGGGCCAATATGTCTATGATCTCGTTCTGCTTTACAAGGCCGAGCATGCTGCCGCCAACCATCACCCCCGCAACAAGTTCCCCAAGCACCGCGGGCTGGCCGATACGCTCCGCGAGCTCTCCTCCGATCTTTGCAGCGATGAGTATTATGAAAAACTCAAGAAGTATGAAGCTTATGTCCATTATAGATTCTCCTTCAATCTATTAACTATCTTTTTGCCAAAAAAGGAAAGATCCGACCTTTTCTTCAGCTTATTATAGACTTCTTCAAGTATCGCCTTTGACAGCTTATCCTTTTCGTGCCTCAACCTGTCTATTTCCGCCCCGAAGTCCTCATCCGCGGCAAGCTCTATCTCGTCGCCCCGCCGCATCTTTACGTCCTTTTCAATTGGAGGTATGAGCTGCCTTTGAGTCTGCCTCTTTAACTCTTTCGCCCAGCCAATTTCGCTTAAATACTTATTGACTATCCGCCGGCCCTCGGCGGCCGGATCGATCTCCCTATCTTCAGCCATAATTCTCACTTATCATTACGCATTACTCATTACGCTTTACTTGTTAATATTAATAAATTTTGGCAGTGAAGCTTCTTTTGATATGATCTTGATCGGCCTGCCGTCCTTCATGACGACTTTGCCGGAAACTATCGCGGCAGCCGCAGCGCCCTTCAGCTTCCAGCCGTTATAAGGTGAATTCCTTCCTTTTGAATAAAATGAATTGATGTCAACAGTTACCGGCTTTTTTATGTCGATCACCGTGACATCGCCTGGAAATCCCACCTTGAAGGCCCCAAGCTTCTTTCCAAGTATCTCGGCAGGATTTGTCGTGAACTTAGCCACAGCCTTGCTTAAAGTGAGAACGCCCGAGTCAACAAGTTCCGTCAGCACAAGTGAAAGCGCTGTCTCAAATCCAACTATCCCGAATGCCGCATCATTGAACTCCACTTTTTTCTCCTCTATCAGGTGCGGGGCATGGTCCGTGGCGATAACATCTATCGTGCCGTCCTTAAGCCCTTTTACAATGGCTTTAATATCTTCCTCTGTCCGCAGCGGCGGGTTCATCTTCGCGTTCGTGTTGTATCCCTCCACTTCTCCTTCGGTCAGGGTAAAGTAATGCGGCGCGGTTTCACACGTTACCCTTACTCCGCTATCCTTTGCCCTTCTTATGATATCAACTGAGCCTGCGGTTGAAACATGGGCTATATGGATCTTGGTTTTGAATTCTTTCGCAAGGCCGCAGTCGCGCTCGATCATCAATTCTTCCGCCGCCTTCGGAATACCCTTGAGGCCGAGAACGGTGGAAGTGTATCCTTCGTTCATCGCGCCGCCGGCCGCAAGGTTGATATCCTCGCAGTGGGATATGATAAGAGCATTGAATTGCTTTGCGTACTCAAACGCCCTTCTCATGACTTCCGCGTTCATAATGGGATGTCCGTCATCGGAGAATGCCACGGCGCCGGTCTCAAGAAGGCGCCCCATTTCCGATATCTCTTCCCCTTTCAGGCCCTTTGTCACGGCGGCGACCGGCATCACATTGACCAGTCCCTCGATGTTCGCCTTTGATAATATGTATTCAATGACTGATCGAGTGTCCGCGGGAGGATCCGTGTTGGCCATGCATACGATGGAAGTAAATCCTCCTGCCGCGGCGGACATGGTTCCGGAGGCGATCGTTTCTTCATCTGGATTTCCCGGGTCACGCAGGTGGCAGTGCATATCGATGAATCCAGGCGTCACAATGAGTCCGCTCGCATCAAAGGTGTCGCAGTCCCTTGGCAGACTTTTTGTTATTTTTTTTGATATTTCGGAGATCTTTCCGTCAATGATTAGTATGTCAAGGTCGGAGTCCATGCCCTGACCGGGGTCGATAACCCTGCCGTTCCTGATCAATATTGAGTTGGTCATTTCGGTTTTGTGTTGCGCCTGTTAACCCGCGAAAGCGCGACCCTGGCCGCCGCCTGTTCAGCTTCTTTTTTGGAGGCGCCGCGCCCTATCCCGCATCTTTCTCCCTTGATCTTGACCTCCATCAAAAAGGTCTTTCTGTGCTTTAAGCCGGTTTCCTTTAATACGTTGTAGGCAGGAAGCCCCCATTTTTTCTTCTGCACGAATTCCTGGAGCGCTGATTTGAAATCCTTGATGTAGCCCACTTTGCTGATCTTTTCCATATCCGGTATCAAAAGTTCAAGAAGGACATCCCTTGCCTTCCCAAGGCCCGCATCCAGGTAGATCGCGCCTATCAGCGCTTCAATGGCATTGGCCAGATTCGACTTTCTGTCGATCCCTCCGGAGCGCTTCTCGTTTGAGCCCAGCAGAATGAACGGCCCCAGCTTGAGCTTTTTTGATACCGTGGCTAGTATGTCGTCCGATATCGCCACCGCCCTTATCTTTGTGAGGTCGCCCTCGTTATGCCCAGGGAACTTATTATAAAGATATTCGCTTGTCACAAGCTTGATCACCGCGTCGCCGAGGAATTCAAGCCTTTCGTTGTCCCCGATCTTTTCCTTTGATTCGTGCGCGTAAGAGCTGTGGGTGAGCGATTGGCTTAAAAGTGATTTATTCAGGAATGAGAGCCCGAGTTTGGTCTCCAGTTCTTGTAGCTGCTTCTCTCTTCTTGGAGTGATCATTTGACAATGGATTTTACAATGATTACAATAGTTTATCAAGTATGGGAATTTTATCTCCAATAATGAGCTTTATAGTTGACAGGGAGCCGAGTTATCCTTCTCCTTCGGAAAAGGTGAAGCTTAACAAGGTTATCGGCCGCTACAGGCTGCTGCTTAAGACCATCGCCTGGAGGTATGACATAGGGGAGATCAAATTCGGCCTGGCAGACCTCCTGGTAGGCCGGAATGAACCGGGTGATTACAAGGATGCCATCAGGCTTTACAATGAGATACTTAAGGGAGTTTCTTCCCCGTATCTGCGGGCGCGGGCGCTTGCCGGCAAGGCAGAACTGATGATCACAAGCGAGTCAAAAACCGAGATCGATGAAGCGATATCGCTCGCAAAAACCTCGGCTGACATAATAAGGAAAGAGATCAGCTCCAATGATTTCTTTTATCAGAAAGCCCAGGTGGTGGAAGCGGAGCTTCTTACCAAAAGAAGGACTACTTCAGACCTGAAGCATGCCGCTAAGATCTATGAGGGCTTGGTCAAGAATGAGAAATCGAACGCGTATTTTAAGGCCAGGGCAATGGTCGGACTTTCTGAACTTAAGACATACATCGCACCCGTGAAGGAACTTAAGAAATATGTTGAATACTGCAGGGACGCGCAGACCCTGCTTGCCGAACGCCCAAGCGATTTCTTTATGATAAAAGCGCGTGTTGTTGAGGTGGAAATACTCACAAGGATCGACCCAAAGAAAAACGTTAACAAGATCATAGCACTATGCAATCAGGTGATATTGAACAAGTCGGCCGATCTGCAGCTGATGCTCAGGGCCAAGCTTGATAAAGCTGATGTTTCAAAGCCGGCGAACGCGCTAAAGATCATTAAAGAAGTGAAAGCCTCAAAAGACCTTCCGCAGTACCTGGCTCAAAAAGCCGACATGGTCGCGGAAGCCGTAAAAAAACGCTCAAAAAAGTAACACATGGGAAAAACAATAGCCGAAAAGATACTTTCAAACCACTCCAGGGCTGACGCGCACGCGGGGGACATTGTAGTTGCCGACATCGATTTCTGCATGGGGCAGGACGGGACAAGCGGCGTCGCGATAGATGTTTTCAACTCAATGGGAATGCCAAAAGTATTTGACCCCCGGAAGATCGCGATGATCATCGACCACAGCGCTCCTTCCCCGAACGAAGGAGTTTCAAAGATCCACAAGAAGATCCGTGACTTTACAAAAGCCCAGGGGATCAAGCTCTACGACATCGGCTGCGGCGTATGCCACCAGCTTCTGCCTGAGCAGGGCCATGTGACCTGCGGCGACCTTGTTATCGGCGCCGATTCGCATACATGCACATACGGCGCGATCAATGCTTTTTCTACCGGTGTAGGCTCGACCGATTTTGCGGCTGTGATGGCTTCGGGAAAGCTCTGGTTCAAGGTCCCTCAATCGGTAAAATATGTTTTCAAGGGTAAACTTCCGAAAGGAAGCTACTCCAAGGATCTGATATTATTTCTGATCGGTAAGATCAGCGCTGACGGGGCAACCTATCTATCAGCTGAATTCGTTGGTGATGCTATTGATGCCATGTCTGTCAACGAAAGGTTCACGATATCCAATATGGCCATCGAGTTCGGCGCAAAGGCGGGAATAATGAGAGCTGATGGAAAAGTAATGGATTATGTGAAGAAACATTCCCCGACGCTTCGGTCGGGGCAAGCCAAAAAGTCACCAACACCGACCGAAGCAGATAAGGACGCTAAATATCTCAATATTCTCGATTTTGACGCTTCAAAGATCGGCCCGATGGTCGCAAAGCCTCACCAGGTTGACAATGTTTCGCCGATAGAAGAAGTGGAAGGTATTGCGATCCAGCAGGGTTTCATAGGGACGTGCACGAACGGGAGAGTCAATGATTTTGAGGTTGCCGCTAAAATATTAAAAGGCAAGAAGATCAATAAAGATACCAGATTGATCCTCGCGCCTGCATCAAAGGAAATAAACCTTGAGCTGATCAAAAAGGGCATCTATCAGGCTTTGGTCGATGCCGGAGGAACATTCGTAACGCCCGGCTGCGGTCCGTGTGTTGGAACCCATAACGGAGTGCCATCTGACGGGGAAAATGTGATATCAACTGCTAACAGAAATTTCAAGGGCAGGATGGGGAATGTGAACGCGTTTATTTATCTTGGTTCACCAGCGACTGTGGCTGCTTCGGTTTTGAATGGGAAGATAACCGATCCGAGGAAATACTCTTAACTTATTTAGCCGCAGGTTTCATGTAATTATCAATATCTTCCCTGGTCGGGAAAAAATTGCTGTATTTCATGGCAATGAACACGGCGCATGCCCTCTCATGTGATTTTTTTACGATCATTTCATATAGTTCGATTATTGCCTTTTGGCTATATCCTTTTCCCATTACGTGGGGCAATGCCTCGATCGCCGCCGTGGTGTTCCTGCCCGCGATCTGCTGCACTTTTAATAACAGGTCAACAAGCCGGTCCTGTTCGTAATCATTATCCCATGCTGTTTGAACAACGTCTTCCGCGTTACACACGTTCCACAATCTCAATACTTTTGTCAGATTGAATATTTTTGCTTCACTCTCCGCTTTTTCTCTTATGCTCGACGGCAGATTCCTGTACACTTCCAGTATCGCGACCGGATCTCCCCAATTACTCCTTATTGATCGCCATCTGAACCCGCCCGTTTCGTAGCGGATACCAAGCTTGTTAACGGTTTCTCCGATCCTATCAAGCACGACGTTCACCTTTTTATTTCTTGCAAGCCCGAATGCGGCTCTTTCGATCATTTTTAGTGCCATTTTATATCCATCCTCCCGATGATCTCCCATATTTGTGTCTGATAACTTATTATCGATGGATATTTGGGAAAATTTCAGTTTGTCAATAGATTGTAAACTGTCAAGGCAAACTGAAAATGTCCGCTTCTTAGCAAAGTAATAATGTCCGGTTTTACGCATAATTAGGAACTCTTCTTGTGGATATCACAAATCTTCTCCATGGATGATTTTTTGGCGCTGGATAATAAACCCTGGCCTTCTTGATTAATTTTTGAGCTGCTTTTTGGATTTTAGCCAAGGCGAGAAGATCTTTGATAGTTACTTCTTCAAATGACAGGTGTTTGCCATTAAGTTTAAGAGTTATCTTCCCATCAAAGCGCTCCATAACGCAGACCCTTTGCTTTCTCATGGTAATTGAAGGATTCTTGATGAGAAAAATCCTGTTCCTCCATTGAATTGTATAGCCGCCGGTTATGCTCCGAAATTCCTTTATGCAGAATATTTCTTCAATGTTCAATTGTTTCGGAACAGGCTTATGCAAATTGGTTTCTTTCGCGGGAGCAACGGCATAGTTTGTGTTGTGTTTTGGCAGATATTCTTTCAGGAATTCATTTGCCTGCTCCATGGTGGAAATTCCGGCAAGCCGCAGTTCCTTTGTCAGGCGGTCTTGAAGGGTTCCAAAAGCCCTCTCAATACGCCCCTTTGCCTGAGGAGAGCGGGCATAAATGATCTTGATGCCCAGCTCATTAAGGAGTCTGCCAAATTGGGTTTTTGGAAACTCCGCTTTCAGGTCCTCCTCAATGGTCGGCTGCCTGGTTGTCCTGTAAGTGCTGTGCCTGTCTATGTAGAAACTGAAAGGGATGCCATATTCGCTTATATACCTCCTGAAGCTGTCCATGGCGGGGAAAGTGCCCTCATATTTGTAAAATTGGCCGAACATCCTGCTTGTGGCGTCGTCAATGTAGCCCATTAAAACCATCTTGGGCCCCCGACCTTCAAGCCAGTCATGGTCGGAACCATCCATCTGGATCATCTCTCCTACGCGTTGCTTTCGTTCTCTCCATTGGTGGACTTTCCCCGGTTCCTTTCTTTTGGGATATTTGATGTCATACCCGATCATTATCTGTCTCAGTTTTTCTTTACTGATCTTTATCTTTTCCAGTTCAAGAAGCTTCTCTGCGGCAAATGTGGGCCCAAAATCATAATATTTCTTCTTCAGGAGCGAAACGATGTTCTTTTCAATACTTTGAGGCAGTTTTCCGGGGGATGGTTTTCCTCTGTTGCCGTGAATGATAGCCTCATCTCCTTCATTCCCGATCTTTCTGATGATCCTTCTGATATGCCGCGTGCTTAACTCAAGCATTTCAGCCGCCTCAACCTGTGTCAGGCGATTATCCATTACCTTGTGAAGGATCGGCAGTCGATTCAATTCTTTCCTGCTCATTGCGATAATGTCCTTTCTCATTTTTGCCTCCCCGCCTGCCTCTGGCAGGCTTTTCATGCATTCCTGCCTACCGGCAGGCAGGCTTACATGTTAAAGGAGGCCTTCCGCTTATTCAAAAGCGGACATTTTCACGTTGCTGGAACCGGACATTATCACGTTGCCACTACAAATAGATTGTAAACTTGACAATATTGCCGAAAAGACCTTTAATTAAGAAGAATAAACTATGAATATGAGTAAAATATTTATCCTTGCTTTTGCCTTTTTACTTTTAACTTTTGACATTTCCTTTGCCATCCGCCCACTTTATACCGAGGATTGCTGGGTCACAACTCCCGGCAAGCCGGTCATTGAAGCCGGGGTGCTGCTGCTCTCAAAACGGGACAATACCGGCTTCAAGGAACTTGTCACTTCATTAAAATACGGTCTGACCGATAAATTGGACTTCAGTATCGACCTTCCCTATTTCTCGATGGGTTCCTACAGCCAAAATTATGACGGTTTGAGCGACGGGACTTTCAAGGTAAAATACAATCCCTATAATTGGAATGATTGTGAGGGGTTTTCCTTCCTTCTGGGTTTTATGGTCAACACGGCAGATCCAACTAAAGCTGATCTTAGTACCAACCAACATGACATCACAACAATGCTTATCTATTCAAAAGACTATGGTGAATTCGACTGTCACATTAACTTTGGGTACACATTTGACGATGAGCCTGCGCGAGCGGATGCCAAGGATTATATAATCTATAATGCGTCCGTAATTAAACCATTGAATGAAAATGTCAACATCATGGCAGAAACTCAATACAACAAGAACACCTTTACGGGCGCTATTGTCCATGAGATAGCCGCGGGATTCAATTATAAATATAATAAGAACCTGATACTCGACATGGCGATCGGATGTGGCCTAACGGAAGATTCTTCCAGCTCGAACCTTGCTTTTGGTGCAACGATCCTATTCGAATGATAATGTAGGGACAGGGTTTGCTTGCCCGCCTCTGGAGGGTCCCTGTCCGCATTTTCGGACAGCCACAAGGGCTGTCCCTACAATAGGTAAGGAGGATGAAATGCATATACCTAATGGTTTCCTTGATCCAAAGACCTCTGCCGGTACCGCTTTTGCCGCCGCTGCTGCCCTTGGCTATTGCATGGCAAAGGTAAGGCAGGCGCTATCGGCCATGGTCCCGGAATCTGTTCTGGCCGCTGCCGGAAATATTGGCTGCAACATAACCGGGGGATCTAAGAAACTGGTCTCGCGCTTTGCCGAGAATCACCTGATGAAGATGGCTGCTATCGGCTCACTTATCTTTTCGGCCCAGATGTTCAATTTCCCCGTATCAAACGGGACAAGCGGCCACATGCTTGGCGCGGTGGTTGCGTCGATGGCTCTTGGACCATTCTCCGGAGCACTGGTCATTTCCGCCATACTCGCAGTTCAATCCGTCTTCTTTGCCGACGGAGGGATCCTTGCTCTTGGCGCAAATATACTGAATATGGCAGTGGTCGGAACTTTGCTTTGCTATTACATATATTATATTATCCATAAGCTATTAAGGAATAATGTCGGATATTACGCGGGAATATCGCTAGCGGCGTTCTTCTCCGTGATCCTTGCTTCGGCAGCATGCTCTATTGAGCTCTCGCTTTCGGGAACGGTTGAGCTCTCAAGGGTGCTTCCCGCGATGCTCAGCGTACACGCGGTGATCGGAGTTGCCGAGGCATTGCTGACCATCATAGCCTTGAATTTTCTTGAAGGGATCGAATTCGGACTCGAGGGAAAGCTTGTCGACAAATAAAAGATCTGACTTTAACGTTATTCTTGCCGCGATGATCGTGGCAATGCTCGCTGGTTTCTTTGCCGCCAATTATCCCGACGGCCTGGAGAAGGTCGCGAAGATCCTTGGTTTTGAAAAGAAAGCCGCGATCCCCCCGGCGGTTTTCATCGATTATCAATTGCCGATGTTCCCGTATCCGGTCTTATCATCGATCCTTGCCGGGGTCATCGGCATTATAATAATTGTTTTTATTTTCAAGTCGATATCCAATGCCAGGCATATCGGTGAATTTATAAGAAAACTGATGAAACTCGGCAACCCATAAAGGGTTGCCCTACATCCTTTATTAATAGTTCTAATGTAATGTAGGGACAGGGCTTGTCCCTGTCCGAAACATTGCTATAATATACCAATCATGACACTAAAAGGAGAAGCCCTTCGCCTTCCGCAGAACGATGATATCAATACTGATTACATCATATCCGGCCGCTATAAGTTCAAGATACAGGACCCGGAGGAGCTGGCAAAGCACGTAATGGAGGACCTGGACCCGAACTTCTATTCAAAGATCAAGAAAGGCGACTTTATAGTAGCCGGCAGCAACTTCGGCTGCGGCTCTTCCCGTGAACAGGCTCCGATGGCGATCAAGTATTCAGGGATAGCTGCTGTAATTGCCAAGTCATTCGCGAGGATATTTTACCGCAACTGTTTCAACCTTGGCATTCCCGCCATCGAATGCGATACTGATAAGATAGCTGAAGGCGATGAGCTGGAAGTTGATATGGACAACGGATCGATCAAGAACAAGACAAAGAACATCACCATCAAGATCGGCGCCATCCCGAAAGTCATGCAGACACTGCTCGCCGACGGCGGGCTTGTGGAGCACTTCAAGAAGCACGGCGGGTTTAGCCTGAAGTGAAGATCGTCATCCTTGGCCTTCCGATGGCCGGACAGCAGGAATTATTCAGCCTTCTTACAGGTATCCACTTAGACAACGTTAAGCAGAAGCGGATGGATGTTCAGCTTGGCATCTGCGAGGTGAAGGACCCGCGCGTGACCAAACTGATCGAGATGTACAATCCGGCCAAAAAGACCTATGCCCGGATCGAATATCTGCTGCTTCCTGATTTTATCCTCACCGGACCTATTAAGGACCTGATTTTCAACAACCTGAAGAATTCGGATGAGATATGCTGGATAGCGCAGCATGAAACGGCGGAAGCTGATATTTCCTCGTTCATTTCCGAGCTCGTGATATTCGATCTGATGGCCGTGGAAAAGCGGCTTGAGAATATAGCAAAGGACCAGAAAAAGAAAATGCTTGAAGCCAGGGTAAAGGAAGAGGCCTTGATGAAAACGTGCAAGGTGCAACTCGAAGCTGAAAAACCTTTGCGCGATATCCCTTTCACGCCGGAACAGTTGATCGCCCTTAAGACCTATCAATTCCTTACAATGAAGCCGCTCTTCTTTGTCATCAATGTGTCGGAGGACAAGATAAATGACGCTTCGATCTCAAAGCTGATAACTGACAAGTTCAAATATCCATGCATACAGGTAAGCGCCGCCATCGAGGAAGAGATCAGCAGGCTTGAGAAAGCGGATTATGCTGAGTTCATGAAGGAAATGGGAATAAAAGAATCTGCTCTTGATAAGATGAACCAGATGGCCTTCTCTGAATTGGGCCTGATATCATATTTCACTGTCGGGACTGATGAGGTGCGGGCATGGCCGGTTAGAAAAGGTGCCCTGGCACCGGAAGCAGGCGGAGTTATACATTCAGATATTGAAAGGGGCTTTGTGAGGGCGGAAATGTTCAAGTATAACGACTTTATCGCAGCTGGTTCCGAAGCTAAACTTAAGGAACAAGGCAAGTTCTATCTTAAAGGCAAGGACTACCTCGTCGAGGACGGCGACATACTCAGCTTTCGCGTCGGTACATAATCCGCACAAGTTTTTCGCTTAATATCACGATAATATATATGGGGGGATGATATGGCAATAAGTGGGGTATCGCAAAATGCATTCAGCCGTGTAGATTCAAACTATGAGCGGATGATAATCTCTCAGGCAAAAAGGGACCTGAATTCGCTAGGTTATAAGGGCAACATACAAATAGACCAAAATGGCCAAATCGTCAATCAAAGCGAACTCAAGAACTTCATAAACGGCTTGGGCAATAATCAGCTTACGAGGGCCGTAAAGGAATTAAAGAAGTATCTGACGCCTGATAGTGAAGGAACATTAAATCCCACCAGAACGATAAACGTTGAAAATGAAAGCCCTCAGGCGATCAATAATGCCAGAAAAGAATTAAGTGGATATTTCTATGCGGGACACCCAAATGATGTGGTAAAGTTGCAATTTCCGGATGGAAATTATTATATTGCCGATTCCGCTTCTGATAATTTTTCTGATCTGCAGTATCCCTTGAGTGCGCTGGAAGTTTCCTTGGAAGCTTCCTCATGTTCCAAGCTGTCTTATGAAGAAATAAAGACCAGATCTCCCGAAGAGATCCTCAAGATATTGTCGAGAAGAAGCGACTGGAAAGAGCTCCTTGGCCGCTTAATGAAAGATAATAAGGATGCTGCAATGGAATGCTTGGCTAGAATGAGCTTTCAATCCAAAATTGAATATACTTCCTGGGCGTCAGCAAATAATGGTTGATTAAGACAGCAATAATCGCTTGCTGCCCACGACCCACGCTTCCTATACAAAAATATCTTTCTGAATTATAATTGATGGAGTTATGAATATCGGTTTTGCACTGCTTCTTTCTCTATTAGCCGGCACTGCCACCATGATCGGCAGCCTACTGAGCCTCCTTTACAGGAAGCCGGGCCCAAAGTTCATGACGCTTTCACTTGGATTTTCCGGCGGAGTAATGATATTCGTCTCGTTTGTGGAGCTCCTGGGACAGGGAATGAAGAGTGTCGGGACGCCCGGGGCTTTTCTGGCTTTCTTTATCGGGATGTCAGTCATGTTCATTATCGACGCGCTTGTCCCTCATGACTACATGGCAGAGCACAACGTGGATCCTGTTCTTTGCAAGAACAACAATCTTTGCCGTACAGGCTTTTTTGTGGCTCTGGGCATCACTATCCATAACTTCCCCGAAGGTATCGCCGTGTTTGCAGGTTCACTTCAAAGCATCCATTTGGGCATTGCAATAGCGATCGCCATTGCGCTACATAATATCCCCGAGGGGATCGCCGTTTCTGTCCCCGTGTATGCCGCCACAAGGAGCAGAAGAAAAGCTTTCCTGTGGTCCGCGATTTCCGGGCTTGCTGAGCCCGCAGGCGCGATAATTGCCGCGGTTTTCCTGCTTCCATTCCTTAATCCGGCCGTTATCGGATTCGTTCTTTCTGCAGTTGCCGGTATAATGGTTTTCATTTCTATTGATGAGCTTGTGCCTATCTCAAGGTCATATGGGGAAGAGCACCTGAGCATTGTCGGCATAATGGCCGGGATGATAGTGATGGCCGCCAGCCTCTGGATTATGGGCTGCTGTTAGGGATTTGATTTGAACCGCATCTTCATTGCCATCATCTGCTTTTTATTGTTGAGCTTATCCTCATCATCACAGGTCATTTACCGGGGACATGACCTTAACCAGGTGGCACTCACTTTTGATGACGGCCCAAGCATGGGCTTTACCGAAAAGATCCTGGATATCCTGAAGAAAGAGAATGTGAAGGCCACATTCTTTGTGATCGGCGAAAAGGCCTATCAGTACCCTTACATACTTAAGCAGATATCCGACGGCGGCCATGATATAGGCAACCACACTTATTACCATTCGCGTGTCACCTGGCTCAGCGATGAAAAACTGTTGGGCGAGATAAAGAGAACTTCCGATGTGGTAAATAAGATCACCGGGAAAGAGACGAAGTTCTTCCGCCCTCCGTTCGGGACCATAACTCCCGAAAGGAAAAGGCTGATAGAAAAGGACGGCTATACCATTGTAATGTGGTACGGAAATGCAGACGATTTTTACCATATCGGGTGGGGCATGCGAAGCCCGAAATCTATTACAAAGCGAATACTTTCCCAGTTAAAAGGCGGGAACATCATCCTGATGCACGATGACAGCAAGCAGATCATCGAAGCGCTGCCGGAAATAATAAAGGAAATAAGAAAGCGCGGATACCGCTTTGTGACCCTCTCCGAACTTAAGACCGCGGCCAACTGAATCCCCCCATAAAATATTTCATAAAAAAGTGAAATTTTTCGGAACACTTGCCGATATATTACCGGTTGAATTTTTAAAAGGGAGGAAAATAAAATGGCAGGATTAAAGGCATATGTAGGAGCCCCGATCACGGCAAAACACCTTGGTTTACCGGAAAATGTGGCGAACACAAAAGCGCAGGCACAGCTCAGGCAAAGACTGGATATAAAAACAGTGAGAGGCGCGGAGGTCGTTGACACAAGAAGCCAATATTTCAATCTCCGCCTGGAAGGTGAAGCATACCTTGCCCATTTACAGAGATTCGAAGCCCCCTTGAACGCGTCTCTTGGAGTGTGGTTCTTCACAAAGGGCTCAACAAGGTTCCACGCGGCATATGAGGACCCGAAACTACTTACAGGTGATGAAAAGGGAAGCAGGGCCTGGGTGAGATGGATATTCGAAAGGACCGCGGCAATGCAAAAAAAGCTGAACCTGAACATATCGCTCCAGGCGCATTACCCCAACGAAATTGGCCCCCATAACGTGGCTGAATGGGTAAAGGGAATGGAGGAGACCGGCATAGGTATTGATTCGATGGTTCCTTCCGAATTCGCGTGGGAGGAATACCAGTATGGATCGCTCACCAATCCGAACAAGGAAAAAAGAGAGCTTGCAAGGACAGTTCAGCGCGAAACATTTCAAATGGCAAAGCTCCTTGGCGTGCCGGTGGTAAATCACTGGCTTGGCATAGACGGCTACGAGATCCCGTTCGGCCAGAATCACTCATGGGCATACAGCATGATCGCCGGAGCAACGGCAGAAGCGATGAAGGAAACTCCCGGGCAGCAGGCAACATTTGAACCAAAGCCATATGAGCCAAGGGCTTTCAATTATGTCGCTTCCACGCAGGAGGGCATGATGCTGGCCAGGATGATCGAGGCGGAACTTGTTAAAACTTCTGGACTGAACCGTGATTTGCTTGAGGAAGGCATTACAATGGTAGGTCTTACTCCGGAGATCGGCCACATGCAGATGGCTTATGAGGTGCTTGCCAGGTCCTTTGAGCTGGCATTGATGGAGGGCAGGCTTTTTGGCATTCACTGGAACGGCCAGCCGCTGGGCAGCTACGACATTGACGAGAATCCGGGGACATTCAACTACGAGACAATGCTCGAAGTCGCCTACGTGCTTCTCAGAGGCGGATTTGCGGGCGTGAACTGTCTGGACATCAATCCATTAAGGATGCCTCTGGAAGACGCGGTGCAGATAGGATTCCTCAATCTGTCCACAGTAATCGCCAAGGCCAGGAAACTGCCTCACCGGGGGATCGCGTTTGCCATTAGCAATCCGGAAGCCGGCGGAAACGCGGCCATACAGTACTTACTGCTTTCTCAAAGGGAGAAAGACACGTTCCAGGGCCAATATGCGCGGGATCAGTTCAACAGGATAGTGGGAACAGAAAGCTCTGAAGATAAGCATGAGGGGGATAGGCCAGCTACTGCCGCTCCTATGACAGAAATAGAGATCGCTGATAAAGTTATTCAAGTCATAAACCATCTACATGATGCCTTGGTTATGCAAGAGATACCAATTACTCCAAAAATGAGGCTCGTTGAAGATCTGGGCATGACTTCACATGACAAGGTTGAATTTGGCGGTGCACTCAAAGAAGCATTTAAAATTAAGATTTGGGATAGGGAAATTCTAAAATGCGAAACCTTAGAAGATGCGATCAAATTAGTGCTGGCAAAGTTGAGCGAGAAAAGAGTGATATAAATGATCAGGCTGACTAAGATAGGGAGCGAGAGGTCGGTTTTGAGGGTCCCCGGAAATAACTTTTTTTCAAGGGCATTGAATATGACCGGTTCGGATGTTAAGCAATCGATGCGCAGAGGCTTGAGCATGATCATGCCGGCAAGTTTCAGGAGCGATGCGATAGCCAATCTGACACAACCCACGGTCTCCGCAGAATTTGCGAATGATAAAATATACCTTGCTGTTGTACAAATTGTCGCTGATGAACTTAGGCTTCCAGGGAGAAAGATCGCCAAAATAACCGATAGATCGAGGCTGAAAGAGGATCTGGGAACGGATTCACTTGACGCTGTCGAGCAGGTCATGGCGCTCGAGGAAGAATTTGATGTTGATATACCTGATGAGGATATAAAAGAATTCATAACTATCGGGGATTATGTTAGATATTTAAAAACGAAATTAAATCTTCACGGTGCACCAAAGGAAGAAGTAATTATTTCCCCCCCGTATGCTGTCATGGTTGGGCCTGCTATACAGCCGGCCTCTGCCGCTCCGATGGGAGAAAAAGAAGTAGAGGAAAGGATTATTAGGATCGTCGCCAATATTCTTAGTGTTCCTGTTGAAAGAGTTAAAAGGGGATCAAAGATCATATCAGATTTTGACTTAGATATACTCACAATAGGCGCATTTAGAAGTGAATTGAGTCGAGCAATTAAAGCTGAATTCAAAATAGATGAAAAGGAAGTTGATTTTGAAGCCCGCGTTGAAACCGTTGATGATATTATTTATTATGTGACGCAAATATTAAAAGCGAGTTTCATTAGAATGACAGAAGAAGAAATACTTAATAGGGTTATAAAGGTGACTGCCAGGAGGTTTCCTGGCACCGGGGAAACCAGTAAAGACACGGAGCTTACCAATTTATACGAAGGTTTACTTGAAGAGGAAGTAGAAATATCAAAAGGCATAACATGGGAAGTATTGGATGAGTTCGGCGCTTTTGATGCCAATTACTTTGCGTCAAGATTTCAACTCGCATGTGGTATTATAACTGTAGGTGATATAGCGGATGTTATTATTGATTATCAAAAATGGCTTAAAGATAAACAAAGCAAAGCATAAGTAAGAGAAAATAAGGCCGTCCAGTTAGAAATATCCGTGCGGCCTTTTTGTTTCAATTGAAAACCCCCCTTATATCCGATAAAATAGCCTCACGATGACTTACAACATAACTCTTATTCCTGGCGATGGCACGGGACCTGAGATAGTGGAAGCGGCACGGCGCTGCATTGAAGCAACAGGAGTTAAGATCAACTGGGAAACAGTTGAAGCCGGCATCGATGTGATGGAAAAATACGGCACTCCCCTTCCCCCTCAGGTGCTTGATTCAATCCGGAAGAACAAGGTTGCTTTAAAGGGCCCGATAACCACGCCGATCGGCACAGGATTTAGAAGCGTCAATGTCGCCATCAGGAAAGAACTTGATCTCTATGCATGCCTCAGGCCTTGCAAGACATACAAAGGCGTCAGATCTAGATATGACAATATCGATCTTGTCGTGGTGCGCGAAAATACTGAGGATCTTTACGCCGGCATTGAATTCGAGGAAGGCAAAAAAGAAACGGCGGATGTTATCGCCGCGATAGAGTCTGCATCAAAGAAAAAAATAAGGCCTGATTCCGGGATCAGCATAAAACCGATATCAAAGTTCGGCTCTGAGAGGATCGTTAAGTTCGCCTTTGATTATTCGGTCAAGCATAAAAGGAAAAAGGTTACTGCCGTATCCAAGGCCAACATAATGAAGTTCACAGACGGCCTGTTTTTTGCCGTGGCAAAGGAAGTTGCCAAAGCTTATGAGGGAAAGATCGAGTATGAAGAGAGACTAGTTGATAACATGTGCATGCAGCTTGTTCAGAAGCCGGACTTGTATGATGTGCTCGTGCTGCCGAATCTTTACGGCGATATCATGTCCGACCTTTGCGCGGGCCTTATTGGCGGTCTGGGAGTGGCCCCGGGCGCGAATATCGGAAAAGATATTGCCGTTTTTGAAGCTGTCCACGGAAGCGCGCCAAAGTACAAGGGGCAGAACAAGGTCAATCCAACGGCTGTCATACTTTCCGGAGCTCTGATGCTTGAACATCTGGGCGAAAAGGATGCCGCGGTGAAACTTGATAAAGCCACAGCTGACGTGATCGCTGAAGGTAAATACGTCACCTATGACCTTAAGCCAAACCGTGATGATCCATCCGCTGTCGGAACATCCCAGATGGCCGACGCGATCATCAACAGAATGAGATGAACAGATACAAGGTCATCGATCACCCCTCCGACACAGGCATAGAAGCTTTCGGTAAGGACCAAAAAGAACTCTTCGAGAACGCCGCATATGGGATGATGGACATAATGTTCGGCTCGGCAAAAGTGAGTTCGGATCAAACATTGGACGTCAAGGTTTCGGCGGATAACCTGGAATCACTGATGATCGCCTGGTTATCGGAGCTTTTGTACCTTTCGGACGCAAAAAAGATAACTCTATCAAATTTTGATATCAAAAAGCTTACCGATAAAGAACTTGAAGCAAAAGTGCTTGGTGGTAAAATAAATAAGGTTGCAACATTTATTAAGGCTGCGACTTACAACCAGCTTGAGATAAAGAAGGAAAAGGATATGTGGAAGGCCCGGATAATATTTGATGTGTGAATGTCATGCTGAGCGAAGCGAAGCATCTCGAATAAGGCAGACCCTTCGCTCCGCTCAGGGTGACAAATAAGGAGGACACAATGCAAACGGACATGATGATAAGGCTTCTGCTTTCAGTGATATTCGGCGGCTCAATTGGTTATGTGCGCGAGATAAAGAAGAAGGCGGCAGGATTGCGCACGCACATGCTCGTATGCCTGGGCTCCGCTTTATTCACCATTGTATCCATCTATATGGGCGGCAGTGCCGATCCCACAAGGATCGCAGCCAGCGTGGTAACGGGCATCGGCTTCATCGGCGCCGGCGCGATATTCCAGACGGGTGGATCCGTGCGGGGCTTGACCACCGCCGCATCCATATGGGTCTGCGCCGCGATCGGACTTGCTGTAGGGGCCGGCTATTACGATATTGCCACTTTCTCCACGATCCTTGCGTTGATAGTCATCCAGCTGCTCCAGGTAGTTGAAAAGAAATTTGTAAGGCCCAGCGAAAGAGAAGGATAGTCAATTGACCAGGCTTTTCCTTGTTATCCTCAGCGCTATCCTTATCAATAACTTTGTCCTGATAAAGTTCCTGGGTATTTGCCCTTTTGTGGGCGTTTCCAGCCAGGTGGACGCTTCCATCGGCATGGGGATGGCCGTTATATTCTGCATGACCCTTGCTTCATCCGTCACATGGGCCATACAGTCTTACCTCCTTGTTCCTTTCGGCATCGAATTCCTCCAGACCATCGCGTTCATACTTGTTATCGCGGCGCTCGTGCAGTTCATCGAGATGTTCATTAACAAGGTCAGCCCCACCCTCAAGAAAGCGCTTGGCATCTACCTTCCGTTGATAACCACCAATTGCGCGGTACTTGGGGTGGCCATCCTCAATATAAGGAGCAATTTCAATTTCCTTGAGAGCTCTTTCAATGGTTTTGGCGCCGGCGTTGGTTTTACTCTTGCCCTGCTGATCATGGCGGGGATAAGGGAACGCCTTGACCTTGCGCCGATACCTAAAGCACTAAAGGGAATACCGATAACTTTCCTGGTAGCTTCCATCCTGTCGGTGGCGTTCCTCGGATTTGTGGGGCTTATACCGGAATGATCGGATCGAATATACGTCTTATAATTATCTCGATAATAACGCTTTCGGCCATCGGCGCCCTTTCGGGCGTGCTTCTCGCTTTTGCCTCAGAAAAGTTCAAGGTTGTCATTGATCCAAAGATCGAAGAGATATTAATGCTTCTTCCCAGGGCCAACTGCGGCGCATGCGGATACCCAAGCTGCATGGAACTGGCCGAAGCCATAGCGGCAGGCAAGGCGGATCCATTGCTTTGCAAAGTGGGAGGGAAGTCCACCGCGGAAAAGATCGCGGAAGTTATCTCTTCCCGTAAATAAAATTATCCGAATCCTTGCTTGCCTTCCATGAAGCCAAAGTATGGCCGTTCTTATCCTTCTCCGTCATCAATTTCGTTGTGGACACTATCGAATCATAGGTCTTCTTTAATTTATTGTCACATAATGACCAATCGATATCTTTTGCCAGCGGTGATATGGAGGCCTCGCATCCCGGGCTGTATTCTCCCGAGCATAAATACTCAACCAGGCTTTCTTCAATAACAACAACGCCGTGCGCGAATCCAGGCGGGATCCATATCCATTCATTATCACCACTGGACTGGTCAGCCGAAAGCTCGTAGCCTACTATCTTGCCGAAATTCGGGGAGCCTTTCCTGATATCCAGTCCCACATCGATGATCTTTCCCTTTATTGCCCTGACAAGCTTGCCCATATACGGGTTCCACTGGAAATGGAGCCCTCTCACTGTTTCCGCCTTTGAATATGCCTCATTTATCTGAAGGAATTTGATACCGTTCATAACGCTCATTCCGGGATGGTGCTGGAAGTCGCTGTTGCGGAATACTTCGGTGAAATATCCTCGGTCATCATTAAAGCGTCCGAATTTGATGACCTTTACATCCGCTATGGCTAAGCTTTTTACATCGGTGATCTTCATATGGCCTATTGTAAGGCATATTTGAAGTTCCTTCAAATATTTGTTATTATACCCCTCTATGTTCTATCCGTATGATCCAACTTTCATTTTATTGATCCCCGCAATAATCCTGGCCGTTTACGCCCAGTGGAAGGTCCAGTCCACCTATGCTCACATGTCAGAGGTCCATTCAAGAAATGGCTTAACAGGAGCACAGGTAGGCCGAAAGCTGCTCGATAAAAACGGTTTATCAAGTGTTGAGGTTGAACAGATATCGGGGAACTTGACCGATAACTATGATCCCAGGGATAAAAAGCTCCATCTATCAGAAGGTGTTTACAGTAATGATTCTATCGCCGCGTTTGGGATAGTGGCCCATGAAGTCGGCCATGCTGTTCAGGATGCCAAGGCGTACGCTCCGCTTAAGATCAGGAGCGGTCTTGTGCCTGTTGCCAACCTGGGTTCACAGCTCGCGATTCCCCTTTTCTTCATCGGATTGATATTCGGCGCGACAAAGCTGATGGACCTGGGCATTATATTCTTCTCGATAGCAGTGGCTTTCACCATCATTACGCTGCCAGTTGAATTCAATGCGAGCCACAGGGCAATAGCGATGCTTAAGGACGGCGGATATGTTACAGCCGACGAAGCTCCTCTTGCAAAGAAAGTCCTTGATGCGGCTGCATTGACCTATGTTGCCGCAACCGCGATGGCGGTATTGAATTTGATAAGGCTTTTAGCTCTTCGTGGCGAGAGAAGAGATTAATAAGGTCCTCTTTATAGTCGGGCCAACGGCTGTTGGCAAGTCCAAGCTTGCGATCGAACTGGCCAAAAAACTTAATGGCGAGATAATTTCCGCTGATTCCATGCAGGTTTATATCGGGATGGACATTGGAACTGCCAAGCCCGCACGCGAAGAGCTTGAAGAAGTTCCCCATCATCTGATCAATTTGATAGCTCCCGACAAATCCTGGAGCGTTTCCGACTTTGTCAACAATGCTAAGACATTGATCGAGGATATATGCGGCAAGGGCAAGCTCCCGATCGTGGTGGGAGGCACGGGTTTATATCTTAATGCCCTTATCGAAGGTTATTCTTTCCCGGAAATAAAGAAAGATGTTCAGGTAAGGCTTAAGCTGGAGCACGAAGCCAAGGTCTTCGGGAGTCTCCACTTATATGAAAGGCTGAAAAAGATCGATCCGGATACCGCGGCCAATATACATTATAACGACACCAAACGGATAATCAGGGCTCTGGAGGTTTATGAGCTCACAGGCCATCCCATGTCACTTCTAAGGACAAAGGATGCGGAAAGTCTAGAGTTCAAGCCTGTTATCATCGGGCTTGAGCTGGATAGGCACGAACTCTATAAAAGGATCGAGGCACGTATTGATGAAATGCTCTCAAAGGGGCTGGTGGATGAAGTGAGCGGCCTTATTAAAGAAGGATATGATCCTAAACTCACTTCCATGCAGGCAATAGGATACAAGGAAGTGGCTGAGCATCTACACGGCAAATATACTTACGACGAGCTGGTGAATATCCTTAAGCAGAATACCCGCAACTTCGCCAAGCGGCAGTTGACGTGGTTCAGGAGATTCAAGAACGTGAACTGGTTCGATGTTGAAAAGCTTAAGCTCGGTGATATCATTGATTTAATTCAGAAGAGCTAGACCTGCCTGCCGGCAGGCAGGGGAGCTAGAAGAGTAAGAAGAAAAAAGGAGGATTAACTAATGCCATTGATAAAAATAGACATGTGGCCCGGCAGGACTGCTGAACAGAAGGAAAAGATAATAAAGAATGTTACCAACGCGATGTGCGAATCCGTGGGCTGCCCCAAGGAAGCCGTCTGGGTCGTGATCAATGATGTGCCGAAGGAGAACTGGGGCAACAGCGGCGAACAGATGGGAAAGGCTAAGCCCTGAGGAGCTTCGTTACCGTCTCAATATGGAAACTGTGCGGGAACATGTCCACCGGCTGGACCTCATCAACTTTAAAGCCAGAATTTGACAGATCTGCCAGATCTCTCGCAAGTGAAGCCGGATTGCAGGAAATATAGATCACTTTTTTGAAGTTCGACTTCGCGATGGTCTTCAGCACCTTTTCTTCGCATCCACCCCTCGGCGGATCAAGTATAACGATATCACCCTGCTTAAGTTCCGGCAAAAGTCTTTCAACTTTGCCGACATTGAACCTGCAGTTCTCGATCTTGTTCAGCTCTGCGTTCTCCGAGGCGTCGTAAACCGCCTGCTTTACCTCCTCGATGCCGTAAACGAAATTGGCCTGCCTTGCAAACCAAAGCGCCACCGTCCCTATACCGGAATAAGCATCGATCACGGTATCATCCTTTGATACTTGAGCTAATGCGAGTGCCTTATTATATAGGACTTCGGTCTGGATCGGATTCACCTGATAAAAAGATTCGTTCGATACCTTGAATTTGAGTTCGCCGAGTTTATCGTAAATGAAGTCTCTTCCCCACAGCGTCCAGCTTTTCTCGCCGAGTATAACGTTCGTCTGCCTTGGATTTATGTTCTGGCAAATGCCGACGACATTGATGTCATCTTTCTTGCATCTATCAACTATTTGCTTTACAAGCTCTTTTGAGCCGGGTATCGCTTTTTCATTGGTAATGAACGTCAGCAGGACTTCGCCGGTGCCAAATCCGATCCGTGCTCTCAGGTGCCTGAACAATCCGGATCGCCTGTCTTCATTGTAAGCCGAATAATCAAGCCTATTGAGCACATCCTTAACGACCTTTGCAGCTCTTGAAAGCTTCGGATGCTCTATCGGGCAGGTATCGATATCAACGACCTCATGCGTCCCCTGCTTATAATATCCCATTTCAATCCTTGCCCCTTGTCCCTTATCCCTTATCCCTGAAATCGGATACTGAATTTTATTCCTAAATCCCCACGGCTCATTCATTCCTATGATGTCATTGACCTTGACTTTCAGCTTCCCCAATCTCTCTAGAGTATCCTGAACTATCTTTGTCTTATATTTCAACTGTGCGGGATAGCTGATATGCTGCCACTGGCATCCGCCGCAGATATTTGCCAGCGGGCATTTAGGCTCAACCCTGTCAGGTGATGGCTTGCTGATATTGATGATCTTGCCTCTACCAAAGTTCTTTTTGGATTCAACTAGCTGGATCTTAAGCTCATCCCCCGGGACGGAATCGGGGACAAAAACGGCCATTCCTGCCCTGAGCGAAGTCGAAGGACCTTCGAACTTACCTACACCCTCCCCTCCCATTGCAAGGTCATTGATCTTGATATTGATTATTTCACTAGTCCTCATACTTATGATATTATACAGCAAAATGAACAAAGATTTAGGTAATAGGATCGATTTCCATATCCACTCCATATTCAGCGACGGGACATTGCTTCCTGCCGCCATCGCAAGGGAAGCGGAAGTAAAAGGCCATGAAGCTATAGCTATATCTGACCACGTGGATGCCAGTAACCTTGAAGAAGTCATCGCTGCTCTTACAAAGTTCGTTAAAAAACAGGGCGATACACTGCCGGTCAAAGTACTCCCGGGGGTTGAATTGAGCTACTTAAGGCCTGACCTTATAAAGGATTACGCAAAACATGCGCGGAAGCTTGGAGCAAAAATAATAGTCGTTCATGGCCAATCACCTGTTGAGCCGGTGATACTTGGAACCAACGCCGAAGCGGTTAAGCTTAAAGGCCTTATCGATATCCTTGCTCATCCGGGGAATACCTTGACGGAAGATGAAGCCCGCCTTGCAAAAGAGAACGGGGTGTTCCTTGAACTTAGCACGCGCAGAGGACACAAGGACGGCAACCGGCATGTGGCGGAAGTTGCAAAAAGGATCGGCGCAAAGCTGATCGTGGATACTGATGCCCATAATGAAACAGATCTGATAACACAAGAACAAGCATATCAGGTTGCTTTGGATGCAGGACTAAGTGAGGATGAGGCGGTCAAAGTTGTAAGAGATAATCCGAGAGAACTTCTAGCTAGAACATGAAACTTATGCACCCCATATTGAAATATGGGGAATAAAAGATTCCCCACAATTCATTGTGGGGTACTTTTCTGCCTCCCAGAAAGCGGATAATAAATCATTATCCCGAAAGCAATAGCAAGAGCTGCGATCGGCAGCCCCGCCACAAGAATACGCAGTCCCATAAGGAATTCTTTGGTTTGACTGAAAATTATCGGATTGTACCTCGTTGAAGTAAAAACCAATCCGATGCTCGCAGCCTCAAGTGCGATCGCGAACCTGCAAACAAAAGCGTTGACGCCGAAATACATGCCTTCGCGCCTCACTCCTGTTTTAGTCTGATCGTAATCGATTACATCGGATATCAGCACATCCGACAATAATATTATTCCGGCAAGCCCGGCACCAAGAAAGGCCGAGGTGATCGCTCCAGCGCCAAGGCTGCCAATGAAAAAGAACGGGACAAGCGCAACAATGAATGCCATTATTGCAGCCATATAACATGATCTTGCTCCGAATCTTGCCGCCAGTGCCCGCCATATGAACATCATCGGGATCGCAACAATGAATGTTGAGAGCAATATCAGCGAAGTCTCAGCAGGTTTAATGTCCAGGACATACTTTGCGTAAAAAGGGATTATCGCAAGGACAAGAGTAAAAGCATACTGTATCAGCAGATTCGAGGCTACAAAGATGATAAAAGGGATGTTCCTGAAGGTAGAAGAAAACGCCTTCCCAATAGGAAGCGATCCGGCCTCGGAATATTCCTTCTTTTCCCTGCTTCCCGCCAGAGCTATCAGATATGCAACGGCTATTATGGCTCCAAATATGGCTCCCATCTTCGCCCATCCGATATTGCTGTATATTAACGGCGGAAGCGCTATCCCGATCATAAGCCCCATCATCCCGAATGTCTGCCTGTAAGAATTGACCTGCGCCCGCTCTTTTAGGCTGGGGTACATTTCGGGGAACAGCGAAGCCCAGTTGAGCACAACAACGGTATACAAAGCGTCAAACAAACAGATCAATATCAGAAAATACCAGAACAGCGCTGTCATATCTGATGAGCCAAAGGGCGGCGTCCAGAGAAGAAAATATACCAGCCCGAACGGAATAGCGCCGAACAGAACGTATGGAATGCGCCTTCCCCATTTTGTCCTGGTGGAATCCGAAATATATCCGGCGATCGGATCGTTAATGGCATTCCAGATGCCGTAAACAAGCATTGCTATAGCCGCGAGGCTGGCGCTAAGCCGCAGGGTATCCACATAAAAGAAGATGATATATGTTGAGAATGCCTGATATGACAGGGCGGTCGCCACCGCGCCAAAGCTGTATAAGACCTTCATGAGTTTGGGTGTATCAGGCATTCAGGTAGCCTTCTACCAGGATATCACTGCCGAACTTTTTCATGTTCACGTTCTTCAAGTTTATCGCGGAAGAAAGCTTCTTAATGCCCGTTCCCTCCACCGGCGTCACTGCCGCCTTCCCGCCTATGATCTTTGGCGCAATGAAGAAACATACCTTATCAACTATTCCCGCCTTTAACGCTGATGCGGCAAGCCCTCCGCCGCCTTCTATCATTATACTCGTTATCTTATCTTCTCCAAGTTCCACCATAAGCTTTTTAAGGTCGATAGTGCCGTCCTTTGCCGCCATGGTGATAACTACCGCGCCGGCTTTCCTTATCCTGTCCACCCTGTTCCTCGGCGCCCTGCTTCCGACCACTACTATTGTTTTTTGCGGCTCATGCCTGAGCACATAGGAATTGAGCGGTATTTCCGCCTTTGTATCAAGTATTATCTTCTTCGGGTTCCTTTTCGCGATCTTTTCGCTTCCGATGTCCCTTACGGTAAACTTCGGGTCATCGATCTTCACAGTGTTAACGCTGGTCATTACCGCGTCCACATACACCCTGAGCAGATGCACGTACTGCCTGGAAAGCCTGTTCGTGATGTACTTGCTCTCCTTTGCTGCCGTGGCTATTTTCCCATCCAGGCTCATGGCGCTCTTAAGTATCACGAAAGGGATCTTTGTGGTAATAAATTTCATGAAGGCCTCATTTAACAGCTTTGCCTCTTTTTGCAATAAACCAACGCTGACCTTTACGCCGGCTTCCTCAAGTTCCTTGAATCCTTTTCCCGATACCATGGGGTTCGGATCCCGCATCGCGGCAACAACCTTCTTTATTCCCGACTTTATTATTGCGTTGGTACATGGCGGATTGTAGCCATAGTGGCAGCAAGGTTCCAGGTTTAAATATAGTGTTGCCCCTTTGGCTTTTAAGCCGGCCTTTTTGATAGCGAACGCTTCCGCGTGGGGAGTGGACTGCTCGGCATGATATCCTCTGCTGATAATTCGTCCGTGCTTTACAACTACCGCTCCGACCATCGGGTCGGGGCTTGTTTTTCCCATCTGTGATCTTGCGAGAGCGAGAGCTTCGCTCATGAACTTTTCGTCAACTTTGAGGCTCATATATTTAGGCTTTGCGAAGCCCCTCAATGATCGTCTTGTAATCTTTCGACCAGTAAATGGCGGACCCGGCAACAAGAACATTCGCTCCGGCCTTCACGGCCTCTTTCGCTGTTTCAAGGTTCACGCCGCCGTCAACTTCGATATCAACGTTCAGTCGTTTGCTGTCTATTATTTTTCTAAGCTCCTTGATCTTGGGCAGGACATCGGATATGAATTTCTGCCCTTCAAAGCCCGGATTTACCGTCATCAAGAGGACCATCGATACCAGATGCAGCACTTTTTCGATCCTGCTTACCGGTGTTTTTGGATTTATGACGACCGCCGGCTTTACGCCGCAGCTTTTTATCAGGTCCAGGTCCGCTTCCAGCTGTTTTGCCGCTTCAGCGTGTATGGATATGATGTTAGCTCCCGCCTTGGCAAAAGGCTCAATAAATTTGTCCGGATGCTCTATCATAAGGTGAACATCCAGCGGCAGCTTTGTGATCTTTGAAAGCGCGGAGACGACAAGGGAGCCTATCGTAATGTTGGGAACAAAGTGACCATCCATTACATCCACGTGTATCATGTCGGCACCCGCTGATTCGACAGCCTTTACTTCTTCACCCAGACGGCTGAAGTCTGCTGACAATATCGAAGGAGCTATCTTAATGATCAATTTATTCCCCCTCTTTGGTAGTAGTTTGCTTGGGCATCTCTTTGCTTACCGTAAGCTTAACATTGGAGCCCACTGATACTTCTTCTTCCCACGCCGGTTCCTGCCTCATTACTATTCCCTCGGCCATGATATCCGTCTCCTGGTATTCCACCTTATTGATGTTCAACTTTAGGTCTCCAAGGGTTTCTTCCGCTGATCTAAGGGTTTTGCCCACAAGGTAAGGCATCCTTACAATGCCGAATTTGGGATTCTTTGCTATGAACAGGTCAATCCTTGAGCCTGCGTCCGTCTCCACCTCAGGCGAAGGCAACTGGCTGAGTATTATCCCCGTCTGGTATTGCTCGGTCTCAACCTCTATGGTGGCCCCTATCCTGAATCCCGCTTCTGAAAGGAACAGGTCAACCTGCGAGAAAGGCCTGCCAACAAGGTTCGGCACAGGTACTTTTCTCTGTCCTGTAGAGACAGTAAGGTTCACTATCCTTCCAACCTTTACCTTTTTACCGCGCTTTGGCTGCTGCTCCACAACGCGTCCGGCCGGCATGTCCCTGTCAAAAGCCCTGTTGCTGATCCTTGGCTTTAATCCTGTCTGCCTCAGTATTGAGAAAGCTTCGGTGGACGTGTGCCAGGTTACATCCGGAACAGCTACTTCAGGAGCCGGAAATATATAGAAAACCGTGAGATAGCCGATAAGCAGCGGTGATACTATTATCAGGAAAATCGATAATACCACTGACCTTGGGGATGGCAGCTTAAGGATATAAACCAGATAACCTGAGATTATCAGCACAAAAAGAACAAAACTGAAATAGAGTATCAAAAGCTTTATCATTGGCTTTGCCTCATGTTAATGAAATTTAAAATGAAAGCATACCAGAGGCCGGCTGCAATGGCAAGAAGTACGAGTAAGAACAGGATCGCCTTCACTTTTGGTCTCCTTTTGGGCTTGCCGGACCTTGATTCGCGAGCTGTTTTCCTTGATCTTGCGTCATCATATACAAGCAACGATTCCCCTTCTTCTTCATATATCAGGTTAACAAGGTCCTGGCTTGGAAGCTTGAATATCAGCCTTTGCTTTTCCATGCTCTCCAGGGCGTCTTCGGCGCTGCTCAATCTCTGCAGCGGGTCTTTTTCAAGCATTTTCATAATTATGCTGTCAAGATATTCCGGCACCTCGCGGTTCCTGTATGAGGGCGGCTCCGCTTCTTCTGATATCACTTTGAGCGCCAGGTCAAGAGCGCTTCTCCCGATGAACGGAAGCTGCCCTGTAAGCAGCCTATATGAAATGACCCCGGCTGAATAGATGTCGGATGCGACATTTATCTGCTCGCCTTTTATCTGCTCCGGCGGCATATATTGGGGATCCATGGTCGTTTTGGCCGCAAGAAGAGAAGGGTTTATCCTGACTCCCGGCTCAAGTATGAAGTCGGTCACCTTTATCTCCCTGCCGCCTACTATGAAAATATTCGTGGAGTTTAACGCGCCGTGGATAAGGTTCTCCTTGTGGGCCACCGCGAGCGAAGAAAGTATCTGCTTGATCATCTCCACCGAAACGCTTAACTGCGGCACGCCTTTTAAGAGGAAATCTTCCATGCTTTCCCCTTCTATGAATTCCCTTACAAAATAAAAACCCTGCCAGCCATAGTCCCCGTCAATAACGCGCGCTATATTAGGATGATCAAGGCTTATTATCTTTGTGACCTTCGGTCGGAGCTTGTTTATCAGGGGGCTATTGAGCGCGGATCTCTTGTATATCTTTATCACAACGGGCACTTCTGTGCCCATCAGATAACCTTTGTATGTGAATGAAAAGGGGTTTTCTCCGATCTTTTCGCCGATCCTGTACCTGCTCTTTAGGAACTTTTCCATTTTGAATGTTCAAAGACCTCTTCTATCCATTTTAACGCGCCCTGCGACCTCGAAATGCCGGACGTTACGCGGGCTACTCTCGCATCCTTGCCGGAAGACATTATAAATGCCAGTTTCCCTGCCCTGCTTTTGATCTCCTTAAAGCGTTCATGCTCGATCTCTTCGGAATATATGGGCCGCCCCGGGCCGACGGGATTGATCTCTATCATTCTTCCCTGCCTCCCGGCTCGATCGTCACCACATCATCGATCTCCGCTTGCTCAAAAAAGTACCTGACTATTTCATGTACTTTCTCATAATCTTTTGCTCCGCCAGGCTTCTTGTCCACAACTACGGTATTCCTGCCCGCATTGAATTCATAAAGTATGAAAGGCAGCTGCGGGGCCTGCTGATAAACGATTACCCAGCGTCCGTCGTCCATGCCTATGGCCACCTTGGAACCGTCAGGAAGTGAGAGCTTGTCATTCTTTAATGCGACCGTACCTATGAATTCCATGTCTGTCAGGCTTACGTGGCTTAATTCCTGTTTTATCGTAGGCATATCGGATTAAATAATAGCTGAAATTTTTCATAAAATCCATCGATATATATATAGGAAAGAATATCAGGTTACCTGCCTGCCGGCAGGCAGGTCAGAGTATCAGAATATCAGGGGGAAATACAATGTTGAACATGGATCAAAATAAGCTTGTGGAAGCGATAAATCATTTCATCATAAATAAATACGCGCAGAACATGCCTTCGATCAAGATAAAGATGATCAAGCTATATTCCTCCATGCCTTATAGCGGGGTTCCAAATGTAAGTGACGCACAAAACATAGCAATTATTGAGGACCTGGAAAAATTCGTGGCCAATAATTACACGATCTCCTGCAATTAACTCCAGTTCATTTTTTCCTTTAATACCCTGAAAAAGTGATATCTTTTTAGTCTTATGAACTTTGTCTTGAACGGAGCTTCCTTAAATACTACTTCATCATTTGCCTTAAGCGGGATAACCTGCTGGCCGTCCGCTGTCATCAGTACCCCTCCGCCCTGGCCTGGGGTTGAGTTGATCCTGACCGATATCTCCACAAGCCTCAGGTCACGCCTTGCGGCTATGACCAGCGATCTGTCCGACATGTTATAAGGGCATATAGCTGATATTATGAACATGGGGTGTATAGGATAAACGATAGGGCCTCCCACCGACAGATTGTACGCGGTTGAGCCGGTGGGGGTTGATATGATGACGCCGTCCGCATTGTGGTCCCGCACCACTTCCCCATCCACCGACATGGTGAACTTTATGAGCCTGGCTATCCCGCTTTTGCTTATCACCATGTCATTGAGGGCTGACATTGACGCTATCTTCTTTTTATTCCTGAAAACTTCGGCTTTTATCATCATTCTTTCATCAAGATCATAATTACCGGAAAGCACCTTTGATACCGCTGAACTTACTTCATCAAGCCTGATCTCGCTTAAAAATCCGATCTTGCCCAGGTTAACTCCAAGGATCGGTATCCCGGCAGGCGCAGCAGCTCTTGCTCCCCTGAGTATCGTCCCGTCCCCTCCAACCGCGACCATCATGTCAAAATTACCCCTGAGTTTTGAATGACTCTCCAGCAATGTTACCTTACACTTCTTCTTGAGCATTTTTTGGATAGCTTTTGCCGCAGCAGCGATTTTCCCGTCCTGTTTCTTGTAAAATAGAACTACATTTTCCATGGCTACCTCCTTATGGACTGAAATAATTCTAACACAAAGCTCAATTGACGTCTGCACTCATCTTTATTATACTTTACTGGAATATGGTTGAAATTAACGGTTCCACAAAACTGACCGGAATAATAGGTTATCCGATCGAGCACAGTGTTTCCCCGCAAATGCACAACGCTGCTTATGAAACACTCGGGATAAATTACTGTTATCTTCCTGTATCCGCCAGGCCGGAAGACCTGGAAAAAGTGCTTGAAGGAATAAGAATGCTAGGTTTTGCCGGGGTCAACGTTACGATCCCCCACAAGGAGACCGTTGTGCCTCACCTGGATGAGGTAACAAAGATCGCCAGGTTGATCGGGGCTGTTAACGTGATCCTGAACCAGGAAGGCCGTCTTATTGGATACAATACCGATGGCCCTGGCTTTATTGATTCTTTAAGGGAAGATGCCGGGTTTGAGGTTGCAGGGAAGAACATCGTTATACTTGGTGCCGGAGGCGGGGCAAAAGCGGTTTCCATGATGCTGGCTCAGGACAAGGCGAAAACAATGGTGATATCGGATAGTATTTACGAAAAAGCAGGCAATCTTTGCGAGTACATCAATTCACACTTTAACATTGCTCCGTATGCATGCCCGGTGAACAGCAATGAGCTCAAGACAAGTATCGAGAACTGCGATCTTCTTGTCAACACTACTCCTGTGGGTATGCATCCAAACGCAAATGACTGCCCGATAAGCGATGATTACCAGTTATCGCAGAAAACCATAGTATATGACCTGGTTTATAATCCGCTTGAAACAAAATTATTGAAACTGGCAAGATCCGGGGGCGCCAAAGCCATATCCGGTATCGGCATGCTTATAAGGCAGGGGGCGCTAGCTTTTTCCCTTTTTACTGAACAGGAACCGCCGATTGAAGTAATGAAGAAAGCCGCGTTAAAAGCACTGTCGAAATAGACTACAACTGTCGATTATATCTACAACAACTCCCTCTGTGCTTTGCATATCTACCCGTTAGTAAGGGGGAGATAGAGAGGGGTTGTTGGCAATATTATTGCTTATCATAATAATGTATGGAAGCAAAGTTCACGAGCGGCGCCGTATCATTGATAAATGATCTTCTTGAAAAGGCCGTCAGTCTTGACGCAAGCGACATACATATTGAGCCTAACAGCAGCAATGTAAGGGTAAGGTACAGGATCGACGGGCTTCTTCGCAGCGGAATACACGTTCACAGGTCCATGCATTCAGCAGTGATCTCAAGGATAAAGATCCTTGCCGAACTTGATATCTCCGAACAAAGGGTGCCGCAGGACGGCAGGGCTTTTATTAAGATATCAAACCGCGAGTTCGACCTGAGAATATCCATTGTCCCCACGCTCCATGGCGAAAAAGCTGTGATCAGGCTTTTGGACAGGGGAAAGACCGCGCTTCCTCTTGAAGAGCTTGGAATGGCAGTGAACGACCTGGATGAGTATAAAAAGGAGATCAAAAAGCCTCAGGGTATGATCATAGTATGCGGGCCCACCGGCTGCGGAAAGACAACCACGCTTTATTCATCGCTTGGCAAGATCAATAATGATTCGTTGAACATAATCACCATAGAGGATCCCATAGAATATCAGCTTGGCGGGATAAATCAGATGCAGGTGAATCAGAAGACCGGGCTCACTTTCGCAAAGGGGCTTCGAGGCATACTGCGCCAGGACCCGGACGTGATAATGGTGGGCGAGATCAGGGACCATGAGACCGCGTCCATCGCGATCCAGGCAGCAATGACGGGGCATCTGGTATTTGCCACGCTTCACACGAACGATGCCGCAAGCGCGCCAACAAGGCTGAAAGACATGGGAGTTGAAACGTTCCTGATAGCCGATACCCTTAATTGCGTTGTTTCCCAAAGGCTTGTCAGAAAGGTTTGCGCGTCCTGCAAGGGTCTCGGCTGCAAGATATGCACTCATACCGGCTTTAAGGGAAGGATCGGGGTCTTTGAATTGCTTATGCCGAGATCAAGGTCGGCAAGATCAAGGACGATTATCGAAAATGCGGAGATCTTAATAAAGAACGGCATCACGACAAAGGAAGAGGTTTTAAATAACATATATATAGGGTAACCGGACCTTGACTTGCAAAGCCTGCTATTGTATAAAATAACCAATGATAATATTCAAGCTTATACATACCCTCATATTTTACTCATTAGCTGTCGTGACGTTCATTGTCGGAACGCTGATGACCATTCCTTTTGCGGTTGCCGCGAAAGAGCATCACAAGGTCTTCCATTTCTCGGCCCGCAAATGGGCATATTTGCTCATGATGGCTTCCGGCGTAAAGGTAAGTGTATCAGGGATAAGCAACGTTCCAAAAGGCGGCGGTCTGATATTCGCGTCAAACCACCAGGGGGCTTTTGACATTTTAATACTTCTCGCGTATCTTCCAAGATACTTCCGTTTTGTGGCAAAAAGTGATCTTTTCAGTATCCCTTTCTTCGGCTGGTATATGAGCCTTGCAGGTTATGTGCCGATAGAAAGGGATGTAAGCGCCAGCGCCCACAGGACGATAGGCAGCGTGGCTGATGTTCTTCGAAAAGATGATTGTGTTCTGATATTTCCCGAAGGTACAAGGTCCAGGACCGGCGAGCTCGGGCCCTTCAAGAGAGGAAGCCTTATGGCAGCGTTCCAGAGCGGCGCATCAGTTGTTCCCGTCGCTATCTCCGGAAGTTATAATATGATGCCGAAGAAAACGTTCGTTATCAATAGGGTCCCGGTATCCATAAAGTTCGGTGAGCCGATATCTTTCAAGAAATATCAGGGAACCAGACCGGAAAAGAACGATTATGAGATCGAATTGAACAAATTGAGGCAGGAGATTGAAAAGTTACTTGGGTCTTGAAGTAAGCCCCACAATGTCTTTTATGTGAGAAACCGGTACCAGGCTTATTCCTTTGATCTTGTGAAGCTCTCCGGCATTCCCTTTTGGTACAACAGCGATCTTGAACCCGAGCTTTGAAGCCTCAGTTATCCTTGATTCGATCTGGTTCACCGCTCTTACTTCCCCGGCAAGGCCAACCTCTCCTATGAATAACATGTCGGATGATATGACCTTGTCCCTGTAACAGGAAATTATCGCGGCGGCCACAGGAAGGTCGGCGGCGGGTTCATCAAGCTCAATGCCCCCGGCGACGTTCACGTAAACATCCTTGTCGTGTAATTTTATGCCGAGCCGCCTGTCGACTACAGCCACAAGCATCAAGGCGCGGTTATAATCAAAGCCGTTCGTTGACCTTCTGGGTATCGCGGTATTTGAATGGCCGACAAGGGCCTGGATCTCCACAAGAAGAGGTCTTGTTCCTTCGATCGATACTGTAATGACCGAGCCGGCCGCGTCCGTCTTCTCCTCCAGGAATAATTTTGATGGATTCTTCACTTCCATAAGCCCTACGTCCTTCATTTCAAATATTCCTACCTCGTTGGTTGAACCGAACCGGTTCTTCACCGCGCGAAGGATCCGGTATTGCCTGTGGGTGTCGCCCTCAAAATACAGTACGGTATCCACGATATGCTCAAGCACTCTTGGCCCGGCGATATTCCCTTCTTTTGTCACATGGCCGATGAAGAATATAGGTATGCCCGATGACTTTGCGAGCCTTACAAGATAGGAAGTACATTCCCTCACCTGGCTGACAGAGCCGGGAGCTGACGGGATATCATCGCGGTACATTGTCTGTATGGAATCGATAACCACGAATTGCGGCGCAACTTCTGCGATGCTTTGTTCTATCGCGAAGATATTGTTCTCCGGCAGAATATGGAGGTTGCTTGAAAGCGTGCCGAGTCTTTCGGCCCTAAGTCTTATCTGTTTGGCTGATTCTTCTCCGGAAACATACAGTACTTTTTCCTGTTTTGACAGTGAATTTGCCGCCTGGAGCATGAGTGTTGACTTGCCTATTCCGGGATCACCGCCAACCAAAACGGCTGAGCCAGCGACCACTCCGCCGCCAAGAACGCGGTCAAGCTCGTTTATGTTCGTGGATATTCTTTCTTCGGGTCGGAACTCAAGATCAGTGATCGCCTGGGGCTTTGATGATGTAACTATCTGCCTGACTTTCATTTGTGACGGCGCCAGAATTTGCTCCTCAACAAGAGAATTCCAAGCGCCGCATTCCGGGCATTTGCCTACCCACCTTGGGGATTCATACCCGCATGCCTGGCACACGTATTTGATGTCGGGTTTTGGCATACAAGAATACTACTACATACCTCATTTATTGGCAAGGATGCCTGAAATTTTATCATGTTTCCATCGATATAATTGCGAGGTGCTTTTATGCCAATGAGGATCCCGCCGAGCAGATATTTTGAAGTGAAAGCCTGCACAAGCAAGGGAATTGAACACCATTTATGGGCGCGGCCGTTGAACTCCGTTGGCCATATTGGCGACATTCAAGTGATCGCAGAATTAAGGGAGAAATTAGTTCCTTATTATATGATGGAAGCAAATATCCACAGTTTGGTTTCTAAAGGATTCCGTTTGGTAATTGATTACCCGAGCCCGAATAAACCCGCTGAGGTCCATCTCATCTCCGGAAAAGGGACCGGCCACGTCAGCCCTCCTGACTGGCTCACTGCCCGCGTCGATGCATGGGACCCTAGCGCAAGAGCGGATTTTTACAGTATGTGCTCTCAAGCGGCACGCTCCAGATTGAACAAGGTATTATCCGGCAACCGCATGTTCTATCCTTCGGATCAAAACGACATCTTTGCGGTGGAGAATGGTGATCCGAAGGCCGACTCTCATTGGTTGATGTTCAGCATTTATGACCATTTCAGGACCATGGCTGATCCTCATTTTACTGCCGATCTCTGGCGTAAATATTTCCTTGGCGCTCAAGCAATACTTAAGAGCCTCGGTATAGATGGCAGGCCCGCAAGGTACACCGTTAATTTCGGCCTCGGCGCCATGCCAAGGCCTCATCTTCATATCCTCAGCTACAGCGGTGACATGCTTTCACCTTTCCCTTCAGATCACGGATTTATCGCACAGGATAACGGCACAATTGTGGCTCCAAAGGGTTCAGATATCCATGCAAAAGTAATCGCATTAATAAAGGAAAGGGGTAATATTTCCGGTTCTTCCTCGGAGGCAAAGGCCGAAAAGAAAAAACTTGATGAGATGATATTCAATTATCTTAAGCTGATCGGGACCATGAGGGCAGGCAAATAGAGTTAAGCTTTCCTCTGCAGTTCTTTTCCTTGCCTGCCGGCAGGCAGGTGTTTCTTTTCTTCCGCGGGGCGTTCTCGTTCAACCTTTGCCGAAACTTTTCCGGTAAATACCAGCTTCTCGCCTTCAACTTCAACTTTTATCTTTGAGCCGTAGCCGAATTTTCCTCTCAGCAGTTCCTCGGAAAGCGTGTCTTCTATGTTATCCTCAATGACCCTGCGCAGCGGCCTTGCGCCAAAGTGCGGATCATACCCCTTATCAACAAGAAATTCCTTTACTTTTTTCCCGATAGCTATCGAGAGGCCTTTCTCGATCAATCTCTCACTTAAGTCCGATATCATTATATCAACTATCTTCCCAAGGTCCTCTTTTGATAGCGGTCGGAATACTATCTGTTCATCTATTCTGTTCAGGAATTCCGGCCTGAACTTTTTCTTCATCTCATCCATTACTTTTTCTTTCATTTTCTCATATCCGATCTTTGCGTCATCTTTTGTCAGGAAGCCTATCGATGTATCTTTTTTTATCAGGTCTGCTCCCACGTTTGATGTCATGATTATTATCGTGTTCTTGAAATCGATGTGGTGTCCCTGCGCGTCGGTCAACCTTCCGTCATCAAGTATCTGCAGTAAAATATTAATAACATCCGGGTGCGCTTTTTCAACTTCATCAAGCAAAACAACCGAGTGTGGTCTTCTCCGGACCGGCTCCGCAAGCTGTCCGCCCTCGCCGTAGCCCACATAACCGGGAGGAGAGCCGATCAATCTGGAAACCGTGTGGGATTCAAGGTATTCGGACATGTCCACTCGAACGACCGCATCCATGTCCCCGAACATGAATTCGGCAAGCCTTTTTGCAAGCTCGGTCTTGCCAACCCCTGATGGCCCCATGAACAAGAACGAGCCGATCGGCCGCTTCGGGTCCTTTAGCCCGGCCCTTGCCCTGCGGATGGACCTGGCAATAACATTTATCGCCTCTTCCTGGCCTACAACGCGCTTGCTCAGGGTCTCTTCCATTTTAAGAAGTCTCTCCGTCTCTTCTTCCGTTAGCTGAGTTACCGGGACCCCTGTCCAGTTCGAGATGACATTTGCTATGACCTCCCTGTTCACTTCTGGATAATTTTCTTTCGTGAAGCCCTTTGTCTTTTTGGACGCGGCCTCGTACTGCAGCCTGAGCGCCTCTTCCCTGTCTCTGCATTTTGCCGCCTTTTCGAATTCCTGGCTCTGCGCTGCAACTTCTTTCTCATGTTTTATCTGCTCGATCTCCTTTATTATCTCCACAAGTTCAGGGGGAGCGGAGATTGACTGCAGCATTACTCTGGACGATGCTTCATCGATGAGGTCGATGGCCTTATCCGGCAGGTGCCGGTCGGAAATATATCTTGCGGATAGTCTTGCCGCGGAAACAAGGGCTTCGTCGGTTATCTTCACCTTGTGGAATTCCTCGTAACGGGGCCTGAGTCCTTTGAGGATCTCTATGGTCTGCTCAACTGTGGGCTCTTCCACCATCACCGATTGGAACCTTCTCTCAAGCGCAGCATCCGATTCGATCCGCTTTCTGTATTCTTCCATCGTTGTCGCTCCCACGCACTGCATTTCTCCCCTCGCCAGAGCAGGCTTGAGCATGTTCGCCGCGTCCATCGCGCCTTCCGCGGCACCCGCGCCGATTATGGTGTGGAGCTCATCAATGAATACGATGGCCTTCCCGGATTTTCTTACCTCTTCCATCACCTTCTTGAGCCTATCTTCGAATTCACCCCTGTATTTTGTGCCGGCTATCATCAGGCCAAGGTCAAGGGATACCACTCTTTTATCAAAAAGCAGAGGAGGCACATCCCCCGCCACGATCTTCTGCGCGAGTCCCTCAACTATCGCTGTCTTGCCCACGCCCGCGTCGCCGGTCAAAACGGGATTGTTCTTTTTCCGCCTCGAAAGTATCTGGATCACCCTCTCTATCTCCTTTGCCCTGCCGATGACCGGATCGAGCTTCTTTTCCCTTGCCAGCCATGTAAGGTCGCGGCTGTACTGGTCAAGCACCGGCGTGCCGGAGACCTGCGGCCCGCGCCTCTGGTACACGGATTCCTCGCCAAGAATGCTTATTATCCTGGTTTTGGCTCCCGCTGTGGTGATCCCGAATTCAGCCAGTACCTTTGCCCCGAGCCCGGTGGGTTCCCTGATAAGCCCGAGCAATAAGTGTTCCACACCCACGTAGCTGTGGCCGAGCTGGCGGGCTTCCTCCCAGGCATATTCTATTATCTTCTTAACGGAAGGGCTGAAAGGTATCTCGGTAACTCCTCTTTCCTCTCCCTTTGACGTGAGCTCCTCTATCTTCTCCTTGACCGCGATAGGATCGACACGGAAATACTCCAGGGTTTTCATGACTATGGATTCGCCCTCGCGGAGCATTCCGAGTAGGAGGTGTTCGGACGAAACAAATGCGGCGCCCAGCCGCCTGGCTTCTTCCTGGCTTGCCATAATGACCCTGACGGCTTTTTCGGTGAAACGTTCGAACATTGCCATAGTTGAATCATTCTAACAAAAGGGTATCATCTATGCAAGTTTTCGCCCATTTTAAGCGATAATATATATGTAAGATAAATGCAGGAGGGGATAAATTGGATATCGGCGCGTTGGGAGATAAAACACTTAGCTTGAATGTCACTAAATCAGTTCATTCCAATAATACGACCTTGGAATTGTTCATCCTTCCTAAAGATAGCCCGATAAACGTGGAGGGCCAATTAACGAACCTGACGCCGGAAAGGGTAAGTGAGATCCTGAATGGTACGGCCCATAAAATAGCGGAAGTGAATCCGAATCTTGCGAATCACCTGAATATCTTCGTTTAAGCTTTTTCCTCGTGGGATTGCGGTAGAGTTATCAAAAAAGTCGTGCCCTTGCCTATCTGGCTCCTTACCTTTATTGTTCCGTAATGCTCCTCGATTATCCTTAGAGTGATAGGAAGGCCCATTCCTGTGCCTCCCACCTCCTTTGTGGTGAAGAAAGGATCAAAGATCTTCTTTAAGTTCTCCTCAGGTATGCCAACCCCTGTGTCGGTTACCTCAACGAAAACCACAGGAACAGGCTTTACTTCTTCTTCCGCCGCGTCACCGGAACTCGGGGTAAGCTTTACCACTTCCCCCACATCTGTCTTTACGGTAAGCTCCCCGCCGTTCTGCATTGACTGGATCGAGTTCAGGATGATATTAACGAGTGCCTGCGAAAGCTGTCCGGCGTCTGCCGTTATTTTTGGCAGTTCAGCCATTTTGGTGGTGATCTTCACGTTGTTCTTCCTTGCCTCATTGTCAAAAAGCGCAAGTATCTCTTCCAATATGTCATTCACACTGACTTGCGTAAGTTCCGGCTTGTTCGGCCTTCCGAACCTGAGCAGCGATTCAGCTATCCTGTTTATCTTGTCTATCTCCTGCGGCACCACCGCGGCGAATTTCTTCCTGAACTCCTCATCCTGAAATCTCTGAGGAAGAAGCTGCGTGAACGTTCTCAGGCTTACCAGCGGATTCTTTATCTCGTGCGCCATTCCGGCTGCCATGGTGCCGAGCGAAGCCAGTTTTTCCGAATTCACAAGATTTTCCTGGTCCTGTTTCAGCTGCCTGGTCATCCTGTTAAAAGCATCGGCAAGCTGCCCAATTTCATCTATGGAATTTATCCTGATCTTGTATGTAAGGTCTCCCTTGCCTATCGCTTCGGTCCCGTGGATCACCTCTTTTATCGGGTCTTCTATCGACTTGGCAAAGAAAATACCTGCTGAAACTGTCAATATTATGCCGACGATCACCAGGATGAGCGTGTTGGTGGAAACGATCCTTATCTCCGAGTATACGGACCATTTGGGTTCTTCCACAATGACATAAAGCCCGGTACTGCCAACCGGTGCATACGCTCCAATTACGTTCTTATCGGCAGCCTGCTCATAGAATTCGCTCAAATATTCATCGCTTCCATACTTTCCGGATATTACTTTCTTGGCCACGTTTGATCTGCTAATGTCCCTTCCCACATCGCCCGGTTGTGCCGCCATAAAGACGCGTCCGTTCCCGGATATGACATAGACATATCTTTTCTCTTTGGTCTCGCTTAATACAAGGTTCTGGACAAATCTCCTGTCCATGCTGCCGCCTTTGAAGGCCATGTATTCTATCTTGTCCGCGATGTTCCTGGCCAGGCTCATGTAGTTGCTTTTTATCGCCCTCTGCAGTGACATCTGGTTAAGGCTTATTGTGGCTACGGTCGTTGCTTCCAGCAGTATTATTATCAAAAATATGAATATCAATACCAGCTTGAAAAGTATCCTTGTCCTGAAATACGACAACGGGAACTTGGCTATCTCATCCTTTGGCTGAATTATGTTCCCGATGAAGAACCCTATTGATGAAAAAAGATAAACCGTCCAGAATCCCACCATAAAATACATTTCACTTGTCTTTGAATAAAAGAACGACAGGAAGAAAGCCAGCGTCATCATTATCGCGGATACGCCGGATATCATGTCCACGTTCCTTTCGCCAGCTTCCTTGGTTGACCTTGCCGATGAGATAAAATTAAACCCGAGCATCAACCAGAGCAGGTCCCAGAACCATTCGGGAGGTATCGCAAAAAGAAAATGGATGCCTGGATCGATGGCCGGATCCTTTATGTTCTCAATAATGTTCAGCGGCGATCGGATTATCAGGAATAATTCCACAAGGCAGGCAAGTGATAGTATCTGGGTTATCAGGTTCAGCCTGAGGGAAAATCTCTGCCTTATAAATAATAATATGAAAAAGGCGGCTATGACAATATCCATTGCCCTGAACTTTGCAAGTATGAATCTTATGTTCAAGCTCTGGCCGAGGGAATATATAAGCTGTGAGGCGACAACAAGGGCCGCAAAAACAGTAAAAGTGAGGAATATGAGGGTCAAATACAGGTCGCTTTTTTTCCTGCCGCTGACGTACCTAACTGAGAAGCTGTAAACCCCGGCAAGCGCTATGCCGGCCGTGAATATCTGAAGGAATATGGTTATTATCGCAAGTATCGATATCATTTATTGAACCGCCAGCAGTATTTCCCCGGAACTGCTGCCTCCGGAAACATTGGACGCGTGAACCTCGAGTTTTTTCAGCCCCTTGCTTATGCCTTGTTTTACGGTAACTGCTATTGCATAAATTCTATCGGCTACTCTATCATCTCCATGAGTTCCATCATCCCACATTTTTACGTTTCCTTCCAGGCCGATTGCGCTAAGGTCAACGCTGACCTCTTTCAGGTCTTCCTGCCTTCCAGGATTCTCAACTTTTGCTGTGAGCATTACAACTGTAGCACCGTCGGCCGGAACCGCCGGCGGTATCGCCCTGGTCTCGTAAATTATCGGATCTATCTCCACGTCCACGTTCGTCCTGGAAAGAGCGACCCAGCCCATCTTATTCGAGACCGCCACCGGTATGTCCTTTATGCCCTTTGTGGAATCATAACCAACGCTTGTCTGAAGAGTATATATGCCGTCCCCTGCCACGGCATCCCCCCAGAGCCCGTTATCAACAAGCATCGTGTTCGGGAGTTTCTTGATAGAGCTTAGGTCCGCCCGCACCCCTCTTATGTTGTCCGGACCGCTCGGGTCGCTCACCTTGGCTGTTATCAGCACGACCGTCCTGTCATCAGGAGGCACCTTTATCGGAGCCGCCTTTAGAAAGCTTATCGTGGGGGCCAGGTTCGTCCTGTTTATCTTCGTTATGTCATACCCGACGCTCCAGTTGAAAAGGTCGCCGATCTTTTTCTTTAAAAAGTCGGAGGTAGAAAGTTTTTCTATCACCTCGGCCCTTGTCATGGTCTTTGGCTTATCCTCAGCGGAAACAAAATTGAAATACATGACAAATAACAGAAGTGTAATGATCAACGCTCTCATTTAATTACCCCGAAAGCCTTAAAGAAGGCCTGTCCTTCCTGTTCCGTGACAGGATCATCCGGCCTGAACTTATCATCAGCATGCTTGATTATCACTCCCGCATCAAGCGCGGCCTTGATATACGGCGCGTAAGGATGGTTCGCGGGAACATCCGAAAATACCGGCACCTCCACTTTTGGGACCGGCAATCCCGCCGCTTTCACGAGCCAAGAGATCATTTCGCCTCTTTTGATCGGTGATTCGATCTCGAATTTTTTATCAGGAGAGACCTCTATAACGCCAAGGGTGGCCAGGTTCTCCACTTTCCCCCTTCTCTCCTCCATCTTATTCTTCTCATCATAAAGTTGGGTCTTTTTTAATTGATATGCTTCCTTTTCCTTTTTCAATTCTTCCTCTCTTGCGGACACATCAATGCCCTTTTCTTTGTCCTTTTTGATCTGATTTTCCTTTTCAATAAGTTCCTGTTCTTTATTTGTGACCTCACTGGATATTTTTTTATTGATATTTTCCTCTTCCGCTATTACTACCTTTGCTTTTCTTAATACCTTTCTCGTCATCATCTTTGTTTCTTTATCAAGTTTTGACTGGATCTCTATCAGGTTCTTGCCCGGATTAAGTGTCTGCATCGCCTTAAATGAGCCGTCTTCCGCCACATAGGCACTTACGCCGTTGATGGTGACGCTCGCCTTGGGATCGGTCTTCCCTTCCACGGCAACGCTTTCATCATAAGTGGCGTAATCATCCTGAGGGCTGGACAATGCGAGCAATTCCCTTGAAGGTGCTATTTTCGGTTTCTTGACCTCCGCCTTCGGCACAATGGTAAAAACAGGGGGTGAATAAGTTACGGACATGAACGATAACTGGGATTGTGTTATTGGCTCTTTTATGCTTGCGATATCAAGCCGCATGTCGACGATCTTGATCCCCAATCCCGCCGAACCGCCGTTTACATTTTCACCGTTAAAATAAACTGAGTTCCCGCCGAATCTTATGAAAAGCCAGTCATTGAACGATAGTTCCGACCCCACGAATGAATTCTGTTTGTTATCATCACCAACTTTGCCATTTTCAATGTCATAGGCAATTTTCATGCCATAAGTATCATTATAAAAAATGGAATCCATGCCGAGCAGGCCAAGGCTTAGTCCGAACCTTGTGGATTGAGGGAATTTTTCGCTTTCCCGGCCTATTGTATATGTGTTCGCGGTCACGTTACGCGATACTATCCCGATAGACATGTAATCGAACGGCCTGTACATTATGCCGGCATCCATGTCAAAGCCGGCGCTTGAGGTAGCATCCGCGCTGCCTGGAAGTGAAAAGTTTTGCGAGAGAAGTGATTTTGCCAGGAGCCCCACCGAGAAGCGGCCAAAATCTATCGCATAGCCGACCAAGGCCATGCTTTGTTCATATTCAGCCTCAACTGTACCGATAGGAATGCCTTTATAATTCTTGGAGACCAGTCCCACCGCGAAATTGCCGACCTGCATATCGTAATCGACCCCGATAGAGTATTCATTCATCCCGCGTCCGGATATGATCAATCCTTTTGAATATGCGATGCCCGCGGGATTATAAAATAAGCTGTTTATGTCGCCATACATCCCCGTGAAGGCCCCGCCCATGCCCTGCGGGCGCGCGGTGCCCGTCTCATCCAGCGGATCAAGCCCGATATCGGAAGCGATCGCATAGCAACAGCTTGAAAATAACAGGATGAAGAAACAGAGAAATATCTTTTTCATTGTTTCTCCTTTGTCACAGTGAATTTTACTACTCCATAGGACTTTAAGCCACTCTTATCCAGGGCGCCAATGGTCACGCCCTTTTCTCCGCCTTCAACCTCTGTGGACATGATGAAGCTCAGCTCATATGTTCCGTCCTGCATAATGTTGAATTTTGCGTTATTTGGCCCTCGTATTGAAGTAAGGTCAACCCAAACCTGTGATATATCGGAACTTCCCTGGGCGTCAAAGATATCAGCTGCCAGCTTTATTGGCGTCTTTCCATCTGCCATTAGCCGGCTCGGATAAGCGCCGGCTTTTCTTATCACGGGTTTCGTGCCTATTCTGCAATATCTTGCGGATGTGTAGCCAATACCAAAATCATAAAGCTGAGTTCTCAGCACTTTCATGGACTTTAACCTTGAGATCACCAGAACGACTTCCGCCCTTTTCATCGGCCGCTCCGGTTCAAAGACCCTGTTTTGCTGCATGACCCCGACCACCAGGCCGCTATTGAACACGGATATTATCCCCTCGGCATCCTCGGCGCCCGAGGTTACGTCTGAAAACGGCGACTTCTTGGTCACGGGTTGTTTGCTGATGTTATACGCCCGCATGAATATCCCTACCGCCTCACTCCTTGATACGGGCTCATTGATGCCAAATTTGTCCTTTGAAGTCCCTTTCATTATTCCGCTGTCAACGATCGCTTTAATATAAGGCGCCCTCCAGTGTTCTTTTGGCACGTCATAAAAAATATCCTCTTTTGGAGCAAAGACCTTGATATTCCTTGACCTTGCTATCCACGTTGCCAGCTCTCCCCTTGATATGGGGCGATCCGGCTGGAAGGTATTGTCAGGGTAACCTTCTATTATCCCCAGTGTTGACAGCAGCAATATCTGCGGTTTGGCCCAGTGCTGTTTCCCTTCGTACAAGGTTTCGATATCATCGAAGGTGACTATTCTCAGCACCCTTATTTTCCTTGCGATCTTCTCCCCGGTAACGGGAGTTGCCGTGATCGCGATAACATTTTTTCCCGCTTTTAATATCGCTACAGCTTCCAGCTTTTTCCCTTTTTCCAGGTCAACACCGGTCCCGTTTATGTTCAAACCCTTGATATCACTAGCCGTGCAGTTTATCGGGACCCTTGGCAACTGGGTGATCGCCTTGTCTTTTGGTGAAGAAACTTCAAGAATTGCGGCAAATGAGCCGCTGCATACGAAAATAAAAAGGAATAAAGCCAAATATTTGAGGTTTTTTATTTTAAACACAAAGAGATTATATTATACATTGAACCTTATGTAAACCAAGTCGCCGTCCATGATCACATGTTCTTTGCCTTCCAGGTGCATCAATCCTTTTTCCTTTGCCTGATGATATGAATCCAGCTTGATAAGGTCGCCATAATGTATGACTTCCGCGGATATAAAGCCTCTCTGCATGTCCGTATGGACCTTTCCCGCGGCTTCCGGCGCTTTCGCGCCGCGCCTCACCGTCCACGCCCTGCATTCTTTTTCGTTGGCCGTAAAGAAAGTTATCAGGTCCAGTAACTGATAGCCTTCTTTTATCAGTTTTGCCAGTCCCAGCTCGGTCAAACCTATGTCTTTTTCATATTCCTTTGCATCTTCTTCCGGAAGCTCCTCTATGTCCATTTCGAGCTTCGCGCAGATGGGGACGACACGCGTATGTTCCCCTTCGGCAGCATCATGAATAGCTTTTACATACTTATCATCGGGATCGGAGAGTTGTTTTTCGTCAACATTGGCGATATAGATCAGCGGTTTTATCGTCAAAAGATGTAGGTCTCTTATCTCGTGCTTCTCCTCGACGGAGAGCTGCAGAAGGCGCAGCGGATGGCCTTCTTCAAGATGCTTTTTTATCTTTTCCACCACTTCCAGTTCTTTGAGCGTCTCTTTCTTTCCGGCTTTCACAGAGCTTTTCAGCGTCTGCCATCTTTTTTCCGTTACGGCCATATCTGCCAGCGTCAATTCGATATTGATGGTTTCGATGTCTCGCTTTGGATCCACGCTTCCTTCCACATGCGTGATGTTCGGGTCTGGAAAACATCTCACTACGTGCGCGATCGCCTCGACTTCGCGTATATATGACAGGAATTGATTGCCCAGCCCTTCCCCTTTATGCGCGTTCTTCACCAGTCCGGCTATATCCACAAACTCTATGGCGGTTGGTATGGCTTTTGCGGACTTCATGAAGGATTGAACTTTACCAAGCCGTTCGTCCGGAACGGGAACAACTCCTAAATTCTTGCTTTTCGTGCAGAAAGGATAGTTTGATACTTCTGCGCCCGCGTGCGAAAGCGCGTTGAATAGCGTTGATTTGCCCACATTCGGGAGGCCGACTATACCGAGTGAGAAGCCCATAATATATTATCCATTATTGACATGCATATCACTGTGGAAGATGATCCTTTACCCATAAATAGAATCTCTCGGCCTGAATCGCAATTTTAACGGCATCTTCCTTGTGAAACTCGCGCGCCTCGTACTCAACCAAATTTTTCATCGCCAGGACGGCAGCCAGCTGTTTCATCCTGTCATCAATGTTTTTTATTGGTATTTGTTTAATCAGAATCAGTATATCCTCATGTCTCTGGCTCTTTGATCGCTCGCCCAAATAGAAAGCCGTTAATGAATCACATGCTGAGATTGCGCAATGCACGGCGTTCAATCCGACCCCATTCCACAGTTCTCGGCCTTCGGCGTATTTCATTAATTTATCGAACTCGGATGCTTTTTCAAGATAAACAACATAGGAATCTTTGCTTATCTTTTCAGTGGGAATTTTCTTCATCACGCAATAATGGCCTTTCCTTCTCGTATCTGTTTTACCAGCAGGGTGTCTCTTTTGGTCTTGAGCTCACCGGATGAATATATTATTGGTGAAATTGCGTTCCCGTATTTAATAAGGAAAGATCTGTTTAAAATATCTACGATTTCCCCGGCCCCCGCTTTATCGCTGTCCCGTTTAACCTCAATGAAAAGGTCGATATCGCTTCTTGGTTCTTCCTCACGCCTTGATATGGAACCGAATAAAATAACGGTTTTTACTGCTTTGCTCTTCGCAAATGCCGTTTTTATCTCTTTATGCAAAATAGAAATTGCCTCCCGGTCAATCTTTAGAATCGCATCCAGTTTATTTGCAATAAAGTTTTTATCATTAAGAACCCATTGCGTTGTCTTGCCGGCCATGGTTTTCTTCACGATGCCATAATCATTAAAAAGCAACAATGCCTGAAGAACGCTTGATGCGGAGGATCCCGTCAGCCTTGAAAGCTCCCGTCCATTGAATTTCTTCTGTGGATAAGAAGCCACAAGCTTCAGGACAGACGCTTTTACCTTGCTTGTTAATAAATCCTCAATTATGTTATGGAATTTCATTGTTTGTTTTTTCGAACATATGTTCGATTTTTCGAACAATTTTAAAACGGGCATGCGGTCTTGTCAATGACCTTTTATAAGCGCCTATTTCCACATTCGGGAGGCCGACTATGCCGAGTGAGAAGCCCATGGCCGGATTATACACTATATAATACTGAAATTTGAGCATGAAAATGACGATAAATAATTAGTATGGATATTCAAAAGCTAGGGCCATATTTTGATAAATTCAGTCGGCTAGCCGATAATGACGGCTTTATTGACGAGGAAAGCAACAAGGAAAGCTACGATGAGATCCTTGCAAAAATCCCCGATCAAAAAAGAAGGGAAGAAGTCGCACAGGATAAATCTATCGATTTTTATGAGTATCTTGAGGCGACCAGCGCTTTTTCTCAAGCGGCTATAAGGGGCAATAGAACACTAATATTAAGTTATTCTGCTGAGAAAACATTTGAGGAAATCGAACCTTGGGAAATTACAGAATCTGCAAGAATATATTCAATATCAACGGAAGAAATAAAAAAAGAGATAGTAACAAAAACGAAGCCGTCGTTCACGGGCCCTTGGGATTATGGAGAAGAAGCCTGGAAATTTTATACGTCAATATATAAAGAAAGCTCGGAAGAGCTGAAGAAAGAGATAATAACAAAAATAGAGCCGTTGCTCAAGAATACTGAATGGTATGTCTGTAGTAAAGCCTGGGACTTTTACGCGTCAATATATAAAGACAGCTCAGAAGAGCTGAAGAAAGAGATCAGAATAATAATAGATCCGTTGCTCAAGAATCTCAAGGATACTAAATGGGCTGTCCGTAGAAGCGCCTGTGAATTCTACACGTCGATATATAAAGAAAGCTCGCAAGAGCTGAAGAAAGAGATTAGGATAAAAATAGATCCGTTGCTCAAGGATACTGAACGGGATGTCCGTAAAAGCGCCTGTGAATTCTACACGTCAATATATAAAGACAGCTCGCAAGAGCTGAAGAAAGAGATTAGGATAAAAATAGATCCGTTGCTCAAGGATACTGAACGGGATGTCCATGATAGAGTCTGGGAATTTTATACGTTAGCATACAAAGACGGCTCGGAAGAGCTGAAGAAAGAGTTAATAACAAAAGTAGAGCCGTTGCTTAAGGATTGTAAGGATCCTTCTGAGGGTGTTCGTGATAAGGTCTGGATATTTTATGCGTCAATATATAAAGACAGCTCGGAAGAATCGAGGAAAGAGATAATAATAAAAATTGAGCCGTTGCTCAAGAATACTGACTGGTATGTCCATCGTGAAGCCTGGAACTTTTACACATCAATATATAAAGACAGTTCTGAAGAGCTAAAGAAAGAGATCAGAACAAAAATAGAGCCATTGCTTAAGGATCCAAACGCGGATATCCGTAAAAACGCCTGTGAGTTTTACGCGTCAATATATAAAGATAGTTCGGGGAAATTAAAGAAAGAAATAAGAACAAAAATTGAGCCGCTGCTCAAGGATACTGATCGGGATGTCCGTGGTAAAGCCTGGGAGTTTTATACATCATTATATAAAGATAGCTCGGAAGAATCGAGGAAGGAGATAATAACAATAATTGAGCCGCTGCTCAAGGATACTGATCAGGATGTCCGTGGTAAAGCCTGGGAGTTTTATATATTATTATATAAAGACAGCTCGGAAGAATCGAGGAAAGAGATAATAACAATAATTGAGCCGCTGCTCAAGGATACTGATTGGTATGCCCGTAATAAAGCCAGTGAGTTATATGTTGATATATATAAAGACAGTTCGGATAAAGAAAAAGAGGAAATTAAGCAGGAACTCAGGAAACTCTTGATAAGCTTGCGGCCCGATAGTTATCAGGAGGAAAAGTATTTAATAAGCTTTGTTTATTCGGGTACAGAAATATTCGATGAATATCAAAACACAAGATCTATCGCTCTCTTTCTGCTTTGCCTGTCTCCCGATAAACTCAAGGAATTAGAGGACAAGTTAGATTCAGTAATTGCTATTGCAATTGGCATCCTACAGGCAAAAGGCAGCCTGAGGATCAAGATGGCAGTTGGTTATAACCTGATCCAATCGATGTCGGGTTTGGATGAGCCGCTGAAAAAGAAAATATGCAAGAATATATTCGACTTTATTTTGAAAGACAAGGGAAATGAGGTCAGCATGTTCCTGCAGTCCCTTCTTAGACTTAAGGGAAACCTTATCCCGGCGGAATATCAAAAAGAATTACAGGGGCTTATCGCTTCGGTTCTGCCAGAAACGCCCCCTTATGAACAGATCTTTCGACCGGGGAAAAATACAATAAAGGCATTAATATGTATTCCCCTCAATGAGGTACTTAACGGATGGCTGGATAATCGCGGCGGCCCATTTAAGGAATTTAAGCTGGTTGTAAACGATGGCAAAGGAAAGCGTGTATATCAAAAAGAGGTCCTTATCGGTGGAGAAAAGAAAGAAATCGTTTTGGAGATGCACACGGGGAAAACATGGGTAGATTATGGAAAAATTGTTGATAATGGAATGTCTGATGACAATGTTGATATTCTCATTGTTTCTGGTCATGCTACAAGTGAGATCCCGAAGGCGTTCGAGCAGGTGAATTCTAAGTCAGGCAAAGCGGCAAAAATGATCATGATCAATGCTTGTTGGAGCGCCAGGTATTATCCAAAGATCCAATACTTTCATCCGCATTTCCAGGTCATTTCTACCGGTGAGCAGGCTACGGCAGAGGACGGATCACCCATTTTGAAAGCGCTTTTGGATGTGATAGTCCAGAAGGGCAGATGGGAAGATGTAAGGGATAAGATCAAGAACACACCAGCCGGTTCTCTCGTATCTTATTACGGCAGTTTTCTGCTTCCCAATGATCAAAAATATTTGGAAATAAGGGATTCAGACGGCGATGGAGACCCTGACATAAGAGATGTTAATTTTAACCTTACGGTTTCGGATTCGATACCGAAAATACCGGACAATTTTGACCTGCGGCCAGGATGGGAAGGCCAGCCACAGACCTTCCCTGCGTCAGACGTTTGCTCAAGCATCCATAATGATCACTTCATTAAGCCATTTCTTCGGAACCATAGCGAATTGAATATTGAAGTAATAAGTGGTTCAAATTACCAGAATCCCGGCTGGTATGAACCTCGCGATTATGATGAGACGTTCTTGTACATCGACGAAGAACGGCAGCAGGGGACTGACATTCCTCTGGCAAGGTTGAGGTTCAATGCCGGTTATGCTCACTGCGCAGATGAATGGCTGGGGGTGATGGCGATCGCCGAATTGAACAGGTACCTCTCATTGCGATACAAGCTTGATGAAAAACCGAAGGAAAAGGTCGTCAGAAAAGAAATAACCGCGGTTAAAATGAACGCGGAAGAAAAGAAAAGGGAATTAAGATTTATCGCCCATTACCTTGCGACAGCTTATTCTGTAGCCACTGAAGAAAAGAAAGTTCTCCTGGAAAGGATCTTTGAAAAAGCCAAACAAAAATATGACCTTCCACCGATCAGCTTTCAGGAAATGGTGCTTTATAGCGGCGTGGTAACAAGAGAGAATGCGGTTGCAGAGAAGTTGCCAGAAGAAGTTTTGAAAAGAATTGAGGATTTTTTTGCTGGATTCAATCGACCTTGAGGCTGATATCCATCGCCGGGGCTGAATGTGTTAATGCGCCGATAGAAATATAATCCACGCCTGTCTTTGCGATCTTGCCGATATTGCCCAAACTGATTCCCCCTGATGCTTCGATCTCTATCTTTCTGTTCTTGCTCCTTATCAATTTGACCGCAGTCTTCAGGTTCCCGATGCTCATATTGTCCAGCATTATCCTTGTCGCGCCGGACTCGATCGCTTCCCTTACCTGAACCATCGTTTTTGCCTCAACTTCGATCTTCTTGCTTAATCTTCTTGCCAGACCGACGGCTTTCTTTATACTCCCCACTGCGGCAATGTGATTGTCCTTTATCAGCACGGCATCAAAAAGCCCGAACCTGTGATTTGTTCCGCCGCCGGTCCTTACGGCATATTTTTCAAGTATCCTTAATCCCGGCGTTGTCTTGCGCGTATCCAACACTTTGACCTTACTGCCCGCCGCTCTAACGAATTTATTTGTAAGGGTCGCTATCCCGGATAATCTTTGCAGAAAATTAAGCGCGGTACGCTCAGCCGTAAGGATCGCTCTGGCAGGACCGCTCACAGTCGCCACTATTTTCCCGGGACCCACCTGTGCTCCGTCTTTTACATTTTTAACGAACTTGATCTTCTTGCTGACCGACTCAAAGACCCACTGCGCAATATCAAGCCCGCATATTACACCGGCTTCTTTAGCAACTATTGATGCCTTTGACCTCAGATCAGCAGGAATTACCGAATCCGTAGTTATGTCCCCACTACCAATATCTTCAGCCAATGCAGTTTTTAGTAAATACCTCACATTTAAATGTGAGGAATATCTCTTTTGCATATTAATTCCCCACAATTCATTGTGGGGTTTTTCTATCCCTCCCCTTTCCTACGGCACGAACCAGGATATATAGTAATACATTATCGGAGCGGTAAGAATGAAGCTGTCCATCCTGTCAAGCGCGCCGCCGTGGCCCGGGATAAGATTGCTCGAATCCTTTACGCCGGCGTCCCTCTTTATCAGGGATTCAACAAGGTCGCTTATCTGGCCGACTATGCCTATAAGAATCCCAAGTATGATGCCGTGCATCAAGTTCATCCCTATCAACCTGCTGAATATGGAAGCGGCGATCACCGCTACCGTAAATCCGGCAACAGCTCCTTCAACGGTCTTTTTTGGACTGATGAACGGGCTTAACTTGATCTTTCCGAAATACGTTCCAATAAGGTATGCGGTAGTATCGCATGCCCAAATGGCTATTATCAGGAAGAAAAGGTAGGCGCCGTGCAGGGTAAGTTCCCTTATCAATATCAGATAACTGAACATCCATCCTATATAAAGTATGCCCAGGAGCGTGATCGAAGCGTTGACAGTGGAATCCTGCGCTTTTCTCAGGAATATACCGCCTGCAAATGTAATGATGATCGCCGTCGTTAATATGCCGGTAGCATAGGGTTCCCAGTGCGGATGCCTTACTGTATATGTAATGAACCAGGTAAAGAAAATTGTTACAAGGTTGCCTACCGGGTAAGAAGGCGAATATCCCTTCTTGTTCATTAATAAATAAAATTCGTTAAGGGAAAGAAGGGCAAGCGCGGTAACAAGCACGAAAAAGCCCCAGCCTCCGAAATAAGTGCATACGAATATTACCGGCACACAGACCAGAAAGGTGATAAATCTTCGTAACATTAGATACCTCCGAACTTCCTCACCCTTTTATTATAGCTTTCAACGGCTTCAAGCAGATGCTTTTTACCGAAATCCGGCCACAGGACCTCCGTTACCCATAATTCCGTATAAGCCAGCTGCCAGAGCATAAAATTGCTTATCCGCATCTCTCCGGCCGTGCGGATAAGCAGGTCCGGGTCCGGCATCCCTTTGGTATAAAGGGACCTTGTGACAAGCTCTTCGTTGATTTTATCACTTTTGACCTTGTTTTGAACCATGGATTTGATCGCGTCAACGATCTCCGCCCTTCCGCCGTAGCTCAGCATCACGTTAAGGTTCAGCTTTGTGTTGCCTTTTGTCCTTTTCTCAGCGGACCTGATATTGTCCTGCAGCTTCTTCGGAAGCATTGATAGCCTTCCCAAAAAGCGCACCCTTATCTTGTTCTTGTCCAGCTCGTCTATTTCCCTGTCGATGGTGTACGAAAGAAGGTTCATCAGGAAATTGACCTCTTCTTTTGGCCGTTTCCAGTTCTCCGTGGAAAAAGCATAAACAGTAAGATATCTGACCCCAAGTTCTATGCAGGCTTTTATTGCTTCCTTGAGCGACTTTGAGCCGCGCCTGTGGCCCTCTATCCTTGGTAGGTGGCGTTTTTTTGCCCATCTGCCGTTGCCGTCCATTATTATAGCTATGTGAGCGGGGATCTTGCGGGTAGTCATTTAGATGGACATTATCTCGGATTCTTTGGTTGAAAGCACCTTGTCGATCTCCGCGATATGCTTATCAGTGAGCTTTTGAAGTTCCTCTTCTTCCCTTTTCTTCCGGTCCTCGGACCATTTTTCTTTTTCTGACCTTGTTTTTATCTCAATGAGGATGTCTTTTCTTATGTTCCTGATGGAAACTTTTCCGTTCTCCGATTCCTTTTTCACCAGTTTCACAAGTTCCGTTCTTCTTTCTTCGGTTGGCTGCGGTATGTTCAGCCTTATGACCCCTCCCTCTGAATTCGGGTTCAGGCCCAGGTCCGATTTCTGTATGGCCTTTTCAATGTCCTTAACGGAATTCTTATCGTATGGCTGGATCATTATTGATCTTGGCTCCGGAACAGAAATGTTCGCAAGCTGCTTCAGTGGCACAACCGTTCCGTAATATTCAACATTTAAATGATCCAGGAGCGAAGGGGAAGCTCTTCCTGTCCTTATTGACGCGAAGGTTTTTTTGAGCGCTTCCAGGGACTTCTTCATTTTTTCATCGGCGGATATCAATATTTCATCCATATATCATTCCTTGGATATGATTGTGCCCACGGCTTTGCCGGTCACGACCTTTTCGATGTTGCCGCGCTTGGTGACATCGAACACGATGATCGGTATATTATTGTCCATGCAAAGGGAAGCTGCAGTGCTGTCCATCACTTTTAATCCCTTGTTAAGCACATCCATATAGCTCAGCTGCTTGAATTTCTTCGCGCTCGGATACTGTACCGGGTCCTTGTCGTAAACTCCGTCAACCTTCGTGGCTTTCAGTATCACTTCGGCATCAAGTTCCGCCGCGCGAAGCGCCGCGGTGGTATCGGTGGTGAAGTAGGGATTTCCCGTGCCTGCCGCAAGTATCACAACGCGCCCTTTTTGCATGTGGCGCATTGCCCGTCTCCTTATGAATGGTTCCGCGATGGACTTCATCTCTATGGCAGTCTGGACGCGGCTGTCCACGCCCTTTTTTTCCAGAGCGTCCTGAAGCGCGAGGGCGTTTATCACCGTGGCAAGCATCCCCATGTAATCGCCCGTTGCCCTGTCCATTCCCCTTGCTGATCCGGCTATGCCGCGGAAAATATTGCCTCCGCCGGCCACAATGGCAATATCGATCTTGTACTTCTTGAGCGCTTTTATCTCTTCCGCGATCACATCCAAAACTTGAGGATCTATCCCGTATTTCTGAACGCCGCCAAAAACCTCTCCGGAAAGCTTAAGGAGGATCCTTTTGAACTTTGTCTGCATCGCAGGGGATTATACTATTATGTGCTTATAAACTCAATGATCTTTTGGGCGGACTTTTTTATCGCGCCGGGGCTCCCCAGAAGCGCCATCACTTCCCTGTACCCTTCCTTAAGCTTCCCCGGATCCTCCAGCAGTTTTACGGCCTCACTCGCTATGTTCTCGCTTGTCGCATCCCACATCACGTATTCCGGAACGATCGATCTTCCTGCCAGCAGGTTCGGCATGCTGTAAAAAGGAAGTTTTATCCTGAACAGGTACCTGCTTATATAATATGTAATGGCGGACAGCTTGTAGAACATTATTACGGGGGTGCCCAGGCAGACGCACTCCAGTATTATCGTGCCGGAAGAAGCGATGGCAAGATCGCAATTGCCAAGAACATCATAACTTGAGCCTTCAACCAGTTTAATATCAAGGCCGGAACTCGAAACATGGTCTGTTATGGAACTTCTGAATATTGACGATGATATCGGCAGCACGAACTGGACGCCTTTCAGTTTTTTTGCCGCGTCAAGGAGGATCGGGAGAAGCCTGTTCATTTCCTGGACCCTGCTTCCGGGGCATAAAGCCACTATTTTTTTATCCGCATCCAGGAGGTATTTTCTGCAGAACTGCGACCTGTCCATTTTAACCTTGATGATATCGAGCAGGGGATGGCCGTAGTAGACCGAATTCCCGCCTGCTGCTTTAAACATCTCGTGTTCTTTGGCAAAGATCGATATTATAAGATCGATGGTCCTTACTACCTTGTCTATTCCTTTTTTTGTTCCCCAGAGCCATTCCTGCGGAGCTATGTAGTATATTGTTTTTATCCCGATCTTCTTTGCGTAAGAGGCAAGGATCATGTTGAAGCCCTGCGCGTCAATAAGTATCAATGCGTCAGGCCTTTCGTCCCTCAGCATCTTCTTGAGGGTCCTCAGGGTGGAAATATGCGTGGGCAGATTAGCAATTGCTTCAACTATCCCGACTGAACTTGTTCTGGTGATGTCCAGCCTGATGTCCACCCCGGCGGCCTTCATTCGTTCCCCGCCCATTCCAAAGAGGCTGCAACTTTTTAGCTCCCTGGCAAGATAACTTCCGTGCACATCGCCGGAGACCTCGGCGGCGGACATCATTATTCTGGGGGGCATGATAAACTAGATCCCGATCTCCGGGATATCCGGGAACAGCAGCTCTTTTTCCATTTCGGTTTCCTCGATTATTGCATCGGCCCCTTCCCTCTTCTTGCTTATGCCGCGGATACTTTCCGCCTCCAGGAAGCTGAGTAGCTGCTCCACTTCATCCAGGCTTTTCACCTTTTTCTTTATTTCATTGATCGCGTTCTGCGTGCTCGACTTTGACATATAAAGTATCTTGAAGCACTTCTTGATCTCGGATATCGCCTCTTCGGACAATCCACGCCTCTGCATGCCTATCAGGTTCAATCCTCTGATATATCCGGGGTTGCCGTCAAAAAGCATGAACGGCGGGATATCCTGAGTGACCTTGGAAGATGACCCTATCATCGCGAGCCGTCCTATCCTTGTGTTCTGGTGTATCCCCGCCAGTCCCCCGATAACTACCTGGTCCTCAACGACGGTGTGTCCGCCCAATCCGACATAGCCTCCGATAACGGCCTGGTTGCCGACCCTGCAGTTATGTGGGATATGGGCATAGACCATTATGAAATTCTCGTTCCCGATCTCTGTTTTCGTGCCTTCGCCGGAAGGAAGGTGAATTGTAACGAATTCCCTTATTATGTTCTTATTCCCGATGACTATCTCGTTCCTTTCACCCTTATACTTGTAATCCTGGGGAGGGGTCCCTATCGTCACGCTATGGTTGATAATATTGTCGGAGCCGATCGTGGTCCACTTCCTTATCAGGGAATGCGCCCCGATTTTTGTGTTATCGCCGATCTTCACCTCGGGACCGATAACGACATACGGCCCGATATCAACGTTCTTGCCAAGTTCTGCCGATGGATGGACAGTTGATGTTGGATGGATCTTTGCTTCATCGCTTAACCTTTCATTCAATGAGAAGAGTATTTCGCCTTCCGCCGCCATTTCTCCCTCGACTTTTGCGTGACACTTTAATTTACCTATGGTTCCCTTCATCTTGATCGCTTCCACTTCTATCCTGAGCTGGTCTCCGGGTACGACCGGTTTTCTAAATCGCACATTATCGATACCGGCAAAGTATACAAGTTTGCCTTCATTTTCCGGCATCTTTAACGCCAAGACCGCGCCCACCTGGGCCATTGCCTCAAGGATCAATACGCCGGGCATGATAGGCAGCCCCGGAAAATGCCCCTGAAAAAACGGTTCATTTATCGAAACGTTCTTTATGCCGACCGCTTTTTTCCCTTCTTCCAGTTCCACGATCTTATCCACCAAAAGGAACGGATATCTGTGTGGAAGCGTGCGCAGGATCATGCCGATATCCATCGTCGGTTCTTTCTTACCACCAAGAATATTAATAATATTAATCTACCTCCCTTGATATTTTTTTCGCCAGTTTGATATTAAGATCGTGCCCCGATCTTATACATATTATATGCGCCTTAATATCCGCGCCCAAAAGGGACAGATCCCCTATCAGATCCAGGATTTTATGCCTGACAAGTTCATCCTTGAACCGGAGCTTTGTAAGATAGCGGTCAACGCCAATGACCACCGCATTTTCGCGGCTCGCGCCTTTTGCAAGCCCGCTCCTCTTAAGCCCTGAGACCTCGCTCAAGAACCCGTATGTCCTGGCTGGAGCTATATCCTTCAGGTAATCCTTCGGGCCGAACTGGAACCTGTAGAACTGCGACCCGATAAAATCAGACGGATAGTTTAGCATGAAACTTATTATAAATCTATCGGATGGAACGGCTATTATGCATTTGCCTTCCTCTCCAACGGAAATGGGCCCTGTCAAATTAATCCGCCTCATATCTGCCCGCTGCGCGGCGATCCCGGCTTTTTTTATCAGCCTGCAGAAACCAAGCGAGCTGCCATCAAGGGCCGGCGGCTCCGAACCTGTGATCTCTATTTCAGCGTTATTTACCGACGTTGAGTACAAGGCCGAAAGCAGATGCTCCACCGTGAATATCCCGCCCAGGTTCGTTCCCCTTACCGTGCTTGTGACATTATCAAGTTCGGCCTTTATCCTGGGTTTTCCCTTCCGGTCAGCACGGATAAAAGTTATGCCGGCATTCGCTCCCGCGGGTTTTATCCGAATGGTAACTTCCTTCCCGGTGTGAAGCCCGATGCCGGATATTGATGTTTCTCTTTTGAGTGTGTGTTGCTTCATTATTTGGATCTTTGATTTCCTACAGCGGATTTATCCAGGAAAACCCTATCAATACCATCTTCTGGTCCTTGTAGTTATCCGCGGGAGTATCCGGATTGGCAAGCACGTTCACCCCGCTCAGGTTCACCGTAAAATTATCGGAAAGATACCATCTAAAGCCCAGGTCCAGCTGGTACACATATTCTCCCGCGAACATGTCGATAAGGAAGAATGTCCTTTCCGAAAAGAACGGGCAGTCATAGCCAAGGGCCCCAAGAGGCCTGAACCTGTTGCCCGGAAAATCCCCGAGGAAACCGAAGTGGAACCTGGAACCGTTGGATAGGTACCTTGTGGCTACCATGTAAACATCCGAACGGTTGAATGAAGAAAGGTTCTCCACCCCTATCGCGAAAAGCAGGGGATAAGGCGATGTGTCGCTGGAGAGGCTGTACTTCATATTGATAAAAACGCCCTCCTGCATATAGCCCTTTGTGTCATCCATCCCCACAAAGCCAAGCTCCAGCCCCTGAAAAGTGCCAAGGCTCATTTTGTAGAACAGGGAAAAGTTATTCGTTATGTTATTGTTGCCGGTATCAATGCCAAAGTTCATGTTCTTGTAAGGTATAACGTCCGCGGAGGGCATCCTTATCAGCCCGGTGCTTCCCACTATGTTAGGGGTGGGCTGCGGAACAAAAGCATAAGCCTGTGAGAATAAAAGTGAAGCGATGAACAACAAAGCCAGGATCTTATTTGTTCTCATTATGACCGGATTATATCATACTCTTATAAATCAATTCAATTTTTTGAGCAAAAACTTCTTTTGAATAAACGGACCTGGCCGTCTCGATTGAAGACCGCGACATTTTCTCTCTTGATCCCTCGTCTTCGATCAAACGAAGGACAGCCGAAGAAAAAGCTTCCTCTGAATGAGAAGTAAGGTATCCCGTGACGCCATCCTTTACAACATCAGAAGCTCCCTCTGCATCCACCGCCACCTGAGGGACGGAACATGCCATGGCTTCGGCAAGGACAAGTCCCTGGGTCTCCGAAAGCGAGGAGAAAACAAAAATATCCGATGCTTTATAATAATTGAAGACTTCGGGATATCCTATGGCGCCCGAGAATATCACGTTTTCCGGCGCGGCAGCTTTGAGTTCTTTTTCCATCGGCCCTCCCGCAGCTATGAGAAGATATACATTCCCCTTCTTTTTCTGTATCAACTCAAAAGCCTTCAGCAGGAATAAAAGGTTCTTTTCCCTGGCAAGCCGGCCCACGAAGAGGAGAAGCTTGGCGTCATCGGGGATCCCGTATTTGCCGCGAATTCCGGAAGCGCTTGCTTTGTCCACCAGCGTCATGTCGATGCCTGTCGGGATGATCTCAATCCTTGATTTGATGCCGGTCGATCGGAGCTGGTCCATTACTTTTTTTGTGGGGACTATCACGCAGCCGCACCTGTTGCAGAACCACCTTATGTATGCGTCCATCAGGAAGCTTGAAACTGATTGTGGAACAAGCGGGATATAATGCATGTACTGGCTGAGTATCGTATGCATCGTGAAGATGAACGGGACCTTCAGCTTTTTCGCGTAATTCATTGACAGTAACCCAAGCTGGTAAGGTGAGTGGGAATGAATGATATTGATCTTTTTTGTTTTCAGGAGATCAAGATATTTTCCCGGAACCGGGATCGTGATCCTGTATCCCGGATACGGCGCAGGAATTGACGGGAAGCGGAAAACATCCGTCAAAGGCCCGGAATTTGGATAACTTGGTGAGAACACGATAACTTGATGGCCCAGTTCCTCAAGTCCTTTCTTTAAGGTCTCGATCGAATTTGTGACGCCGCTCACATAGGGCTTGTAGGACTCGGAGAAAAAGGCGATGTTCATGCCTTTTTTATCTGTTTTTCGATCTCGGAGATCCTCTTGGCGATTTTCGGAAGTCTTCTGATATTCGCCTGCATCTCCATTTCTTTATTGTGTTCCTGCGCGGGGAATCCGGAAACAACAGAATTTGGCGGGATATCCTTTGTGACGCCGGCCCTTCCCTTGATCACCGTATTCTCGCCTATTGTAATGTGATCGTTAAGCGCGGCGGTCCCGCCGATCGATACATGGTTCTTCAATTCGCTGCTCCCGGCGATGGCCACCAGTGAGGTGATCGCGCAGTCCTCGCCGATCTTGCAGTTATGAGCTATATGGACCAGGTTATCGATCTTGGTCCCCCTCTTTATCAGGGTGGAGCCCATCGTTGCCCTGGAAACGCAGACATTCGCGAATATCTCCACATCATCTTCTATCACCACATTCCCGATCTGCGGGATCTTCTCATATTTGCCGTCCACGGGAGCAAATCCATAGCCGTCAACCCCAAGGACGGTCCCCGCGTGTATCGTGCAGCGCTCCCCGACAACTGTCCTGTCATAAAGGACAACATTTGGGTGGATGATGGTGTCTTTTCCTATCACACAGTTATCGCCTATCACAACACCGGCCATGATCGTGCAATCGCTGCCTATCTTCGCGCTTTTTGAGACCACCGCTGATCTATGTATCCCTTTGGTTAAAGAGCTTTTATCTTCGAGCAGGCCCAATACTTTTGCCATTGCAAGCCGGATGTCTGCCACTTTAATGTGCGGCTTAGAGGGGGATCTTTTCAGGTTTTTTGGCACTATCGCTGCCGATGCTTTTGATCCATTGAACATTTCCACCGCTTTTTCATCGATGGCAAATGTCAGTTCATTCTCTTTGGCTTCTTCCAGGCTGGAAATATTCTTAATGACAATTTTTGGGTCGCCGCTAAGTTCCCCGGAAACAAGCGAGGCAATTTCCTTTAGAGTCTTTTTCATTTACCGACCCGTACCCTGTTTTCTGTGTTCTGCGTTGAACTACTTGCTTTCGTTAAGTTTATTGATCACCATTTCCGTAAGGTCAAGCCCTCCGGTAATGATCACCTGCTTATCGAATATGATATCTATCCCCACTTTTTTGGCTACATCCTTTGTGGCGGAAAGTATCTCGGACTGCAGCTTGGCAGTAAGCTTTTCGTTAAGATCGATAAGCGACTGCCTTTTTGGCGTTAACTTATCCTCAAGTTCCTTTCTCAGTTTATCAAGTTCTTCTCTCTTCATGTTCTTCTTTTCGGCTTCGGCTAGCTGTTTCTGCGAGTCGTCAAATTCCTTCTTGAACTCCTCCTCCTGCTTGCTTACCTGTTCCTGTGCTTTGGAGGTTTCCTTATATTCCTTGAAAACCTTCTGCACATCTATATAACCTATGCTTGATGCTCCCAGCGCAAAAGCGCTCCCTGTAACGAACATTACGAACGACACCAGGACCAATAAACAGATCAACTTTTTCATAATCATACCTCCTTTAGTACCACTCAAAACCCCACACTTAAGTGTGGGGAATTACGGATTATATCACAAAGCTTTTTGCGCGCAACCTCTAGTTTTAAGATGTATCAATAATACGGACACATCAGCAGGATTTACCCCTGCTATGCGGGAAGCCTGCCCTATCGAGGCTGGCCTTATCTTGTCCAGTTTTATCTGCGCCTCGCGTGAGATCCCCGAAAGCTTGAGGTAGTCCAATCCCGCTGGTATTAATTTGTCCTCAAGGTCCTTGAAGCGCTCTATCTGCGCGAGCTGCCGCTTTATGTAGCCTTCGTATTTAATATGTATCTCCACCTGCCTTGCCACGTTGTCCGGCAGATCTTCCCTGTGACCGTTGCCGTTCTCCAAGCTTTCTTCGATCATTCCCTTTTTTTTCTTGAAAAACCCGTATCTGGTATCCGATATCAACCCGGCCTTATACCCTTTTTCGGTGAGCCGCAGGTCCGCGTTATCCTGCCTCAGCAGAAGCCTGTACTCCGACCGTGATGTCATCATCCTGTACGGCTCCTCGATATCCTTTGTTATCAGGTCATCGATAAGCGTTCCTATGTATGAATCGTCCCGCCTGAGGATCAATGGTTCACGCCCCTTAACTTTCAGGGCCGCGTTCACACCGGCAACTATGCCCTGAGCCGCGGCTTCTTCATAACCGGAAGTCCCGTTTATCTGCCCCGCCAGGAACAATCCCGGGATCTCCTTTGTCTCCAGCGTTCTCTGAAGCTGTGACGGATAAACGAAGTCGTATTCGATGGCATAGCCGGGCCTGATGATCTCAACTTTTTCCAGCCCCGCCATTGTTCTTAACATTTCTCTCTGCACATCTTCCGGAAGGGAAGTGTTCATTCCCTGCGTGTACATTTCCATTGTCGCTCTTCCTTCCGGCTCGATGAACACCTGGTGTTTTTCCCTGTCCTTGAACCTTACCACTTTATCTTCGATGGATGGGCAATATCTTGGCCCGATACCCTTGATCCTGCCCTGATAAAGCGGCGACCTGTCCAGGTTCGCAAGTATAAGCTCGTGTGTTTTCTTATTAGTATATGTAAGATGGCACGGGACCTGATCTAATTTTGTCTGGGGATTTTCCGGCACTTCCATTCCCAGTTCCCCGTATTCCCATACGAACGAGAAAAGCTTAAGCGGTTCATCCCCCGGCTGTATCGTCATTTTTGAAAGATCGATCGACCGCCTGTCGATCCTCGGCGTGGTTCCGGTCTTCAGTCTGCCAAGCTTAAGGCCGATCTTCTTTAAAGACCCCGATAATCCTTTAGCCGGAAATTCCCCCGCCCGTCCCGCTTCCATCTGCTTTAATCCTACATGTATCATGCCGTTCAGGAACGTCCCGGAGCAAACTACAACTGTTTTACAGCTGTAGATCACGTCAAGCCTCGTGCGGACTCCTTCCACCTGATCTTTTGAATTTACCAATATTTCCTCGACCAGGTCCTGCTTCAGGTGAAGGTTCTCCTGCTCTTCCACGGTCTTCTTCATCATGATGTTGTACAACTTTTTATCGGATTGCGCGCGAAGTGAATGGACTGCCGGGCCCTTCGCGGTATTCAGCATTTTCATCTGGAGATATGTTTTATCGGTACACATTCCCATTTCACCGCCAAGAGCGTCTATCTCGGAGACAAGCTGGCTTTTTGCCGGGCCGCCCACAGCGGGGTTGCAGGACATGAGCGCGATCGTGTCGCAGTTCATCGTAAGGAGAAGTGTTTCACATCCGATCCTCGCGGAAGCCAGTGCCGCCTCGCAACCTGCGTGTCCCGCACCAATAACTATGACATCATATTCTTTCGGGTATCTGATGAGCTTTTGCACAACCTTGGAATATTAACAAATTATTTAAACATCTTCAATCACAACCCCCTCTCCTTCTCCCCCTTATTAAGGGGGAGATGTCCCGAAGGGACAAAGGGGGTAAAAAGATATGAAAATTGTGAAATTATTTCGATATATTAACGATAAATACTCGTATGGACACCCAAGCAATAGAACAAATAGCCGACGTTCCTCCTGCGAAATCCTTGAGCCAGTCAAAGGTAAGGGTGGCAAAGAAGGTGGTTCCATCCGGAAAAATGTGCGTTTATTTCCGTGACATGCAATGCCGCTCCCCCGTGTGCGACATGAAGATATGCGAAAAGTGCCCGGAGGGAGGCGCAGTCTGCTTAAGGATAAATTTCATCAAAAGTATGCTCCAGAAGATATTGATTTTTTTCATCACATTGATCTTCATTTCCGAATTATAAGAGTCCCACCATAGCCCCCGACACTAAACTCCGTTTGTCATTCTGAGCCCGAAGGGCGAAGAATCTGCAATTAAAGGCAGACCCTTCGCTATCGCTCAGGGTGACACACTGGAACCCGGGCCTTTACATTATTATATGATTTTTACATATGCTCATAAATATGATAAAATTTCCTTCAAATGTCCAGAAAAACCGGCATTAAGGGTTTTTTATTACCTGCTTTCCTACTTTTTGTAGTACTTTCATTAATTCCATCACAGGCTTATGCGGCGGCCAGGACAGCTTCGGTTTCCGGAAATTGGAGCGACACCACAACTTGGGGTGGAGCATCAGTACCGGTTAGTGGGGATGCTGTTACTATTAATACAAACATTAATGTTACGGTAGATGTTCCCTCAACATGTGATTCAATAGCTATCAATACGGGGACTACAGCAAATAACCTTTCGATAAGCGGCACTAATTCATTGACCGTAAACGGAGCCATTACAATAGCCGCGCCTACGGCAAACGTTATCAAGCAAATTGCGGTCGGCACAGGCACGTTAAACGCGGCAAGCATTACCATTACTTCAGGTTTGGCGCCTAGAACTTCAGAAGTTAATGTTTCAACGGGCACTATTAATGTCAGTGGCAACATTGCATTTGTGGGAGCTGCCACAGTTGCAAGATTGACTTTCACCGGGGCCGGCACACTAAATATTGGCGGCAATCTTGGCACTGGCGGAGCATTGACCGCGAGTACAGGAACTGTGAATTTTAATGGAAGTTCAGCCAGCACAGCGGCAGGTTATACTTACAATATATTAAAATCTAATAATTCTGCCGGAGTTACCCTTCTTGCCGCAGCAACTATAACTACTCTTACCGTCGGCGATGCAACAGCCGGGAGTTTGTTCAATGACGGGGGTTATGTAATAACACCTGGCACAAGCAGTGTATTAAATCTTACTAATGGCACATATAAACTTGGTTCTGCTACTGTTGGAACGGCTTGGCCGGCATGGGGTACGCGCAATATTTCATCCGGCACAACGGTCGAATATGCGTCCGCTGTAGCGCAGAATGTTTCGGCAACACCTGAATATCAGAATCTTACTTGCTCGGGTGCAAGCGCAAAGACCGTGCTCGGGAATATTTCTGTCCCCGCTACTTTGACCATAGCTTCCGGCTGCATATTGAATATGGCCACTTATACTTTTGGCACTCCCAGCACGATCACGAATAATGGCACCATCAGAACACAAAATACATCAAGTACACCCTTACCCACCGGAATAACCTGGGGTGGTACGGTATCATATGATGCTGCCGGCGGCGGACAGACAGTGATGACCGGCACTTACAACAACTTAACTTTAGGAAATACAAGCGGCGTCCAGACCCCAAGCGATAATTTAACGGTCAACGGAACTCTACGAACAACTGCCGGCGGCATTTTGAACATGGGCACAAATCAGCTGCTTGGCAATTTGACCACAGTGACCAATAACGGCATGATCAGGACTCAGAATACAACCGCGACTCCTATTCCCACCGGAATAAACTGGGGTAGCAGTGGTACGGTGTCATATGATGCAACTACAGGTGGACAGACTGTGAGGACCGGCACTTACAACAATTTAAGTTTATTCAATACAAGCGGCACCTCTACCGCGGAAGGCAATTTAACGGTCACTACTTTAAACACAACTGCCGGCGGCACCTTGAACATGGGCACTTCTACACTTGGCGTAACTAATATCACCAATAACGGGACCATCAGGACACAAAATACGTCAGGTACGCCCTTAACAACCGGGAAAACCTGGGCTGGTACGGTGCAATATGATGCGGACACAGGCGCACAGACAGTAATGGCCGGCACTTACACCAACTTAACTTTAAGCAATACAAGCGGCACCCAGGCCGCGAGCGGAGCATTGACGGTAAATGGCGCTTTGACCACTACTGCCGGCGGCTATTTGGATATGAAAACTTATCAGCTGCTTGGCACTTTGACCACAGTGACCAATGGCGGCACGATCAGGACTCAGAATACAACCACTCCCCCTATTCCCGTCAGGAAAACCTGGGGTGGTACGGTGCAATATGATGGGGTTGCACAGACAGTATCGACAGGGGAGTACAATAACCTTACTTTAGGCGGCAGCGGAGCCAAGACATTTCCAACGGGCGTAACCTCTGTGGATGCTACTCTTTCGAGGCAAGGCTCGGCTACCACAACGGTAACGGGAACGCTATTGCCAGGATCGGCATCGACGCTGCAGTATATGGGATCCGCAGCCCAAACAACAGGCAATGAGTTTATTTCCCCCTGGCCGGGAAGCGGCGGAGTTGACATTGAAAATGACAGCGGCGTGACGCTCGGCTCGGCCAAAAGTGTTGGCGCAAATCCTTTTACGATCGGCCAAACAGTTGCGAATAGTGTTTTTAATGACGGCGGATACCTGCTTACCTGCACAGGCACCCTGAACCTTACTTCAGGATTATTCAAGTTAGGCAACCTAACAAATGTCACGACATGGCCGGCATTTACCACAAATAATATTTCATCAGGTACGACAGTCCAATATGCTGCCACGGCCGCTCAAACTGTTTCAGGAACACCCACCTATCAAAATTTGACCATTTCCGGAGCGGCTGTAAAAAGCGCAAGTGCGAATCTGTCAGTGGAAGGAACTTTAACTTTGAATGCAGCCGGCGATATATTGAATATGAGCACATATCAGCTGCTTGGCTCTTTGACCACGGTGACCAATAGCGGCACGATCAGGACTCAGAATACAACCGCGACTCCTATTCCCACCGGAATAAACTGGGGTAGCAGTGGTACGGTGTCATATGATGCAACTACAGGTGGACAGACTGTGAGGACCGGCACTTACAACAATTTAAGTTTATTCAATACAAGCGACACCTCAACCGCTGAAGGCAATTTAACTGTCAACGGCACTCTACGAACAACTGCCGGCGGCACTTTGAACATGAGCACAAATCAGCTGCTTGGTACTTTGACCACAGTGACCAATGGCGGCACGATCAGGACTCAGAATACAACCGCAACTCCTATTCCAACCGGGAAAAGCTGGGTTAGTGGTAGTAGCGGTACAGTGTCATATGATGCTACCAGCGGCGCACAGACAGTGATGGCCGGCACTTATTATAATTTAACCTTAAGCAACACGAGCGGCACCTCTACCGCGGATGGGAATTTAACAGTGAATGGCACTTTGACCACAACAGTCGGCGGTACTTTGAACATGAGCACATATCAACTGATTAGCACCACATTGACCCCGGCCAATGGCGGCACGATCAGGACTCAGAATACAAGTACGACGCCTATTCCCACCGGGAAAGCCTGGGGTGGTACGGTGCAATATGATGCAGATACAGGCGGACAGACAATTAGAACCGGCGCATCGTCGTCATATAATAATTTAACCTTAAGCAACACGACCGGCACCTCTACCGCGGATGGGAATTTAACGGTGAATGCCACTTTAACCACTACCGCCGGCGGCACTTTGAACATGTTCACATATCAGCTGCTGGATGGCGGTTCATTCGCTGTAACCAATGCTGGCACGATCAGGACGCAGAATACAACCGTGACTGCTATTCCAAACGCAAAAACCTGGGGCGGGACAGTGCAATTTGACGCAACTACAGGTGGACAGACAATAACGACAGAAACGTTCAATAACTTAACCTTAAGTAACACGAGTGGAATTGATACTGCTGCGGGAAATATTACCGTCAACGGAGCATTGACCACAACTGCCGGCGGTATATTGAATATGAGCACTTTTACGCTTGGCGGCACCTTATCAACTATAACCAATAACGGGACCATCAGGACATCTGTACCCACCGCAACAAGTTCCACTCCTATACCTTCCGGGTTGACCTGGGGCGGGACGGGTACTGTTGAATACACCGCCACTACTGCACAAACTGTTCTAATTGGAGAATATAACAATCTGCATTTCACCGGTGCCGGGGTTAAGACCACAACATCAGGAACTGTGACCGTTGACGGCTATTGGAGCGTTGTCTCCGGAACAGCAGAATTAAGCACCAATAATACAAATGTGAAAGTGACCGGCAATATCATCGGTGCCGGCCCTATCAATTCTGGCACTGGCACGATCTCACTGGCCGGCAACTGGACAAATAGCGGCTCGTTCACATGCGGAACAGGTACGGTTGAATATTCCAATACGGCAGGCGGCCAAACTGTCGGCGGCCTTACCTATAATAATTTGACTTTAGATAATACCGGCGGCACTGACACTGCGGGAGGAAATATTACTGTCGGCGCCGCTTTGACCACTACTGCCGGCGGTACTTTGAATATGGGCACAAATCAGCTGCTTGGCAGTTTGACCACGGTGACCAATAACGGCACGATCAGGACCCAGAACACAACCAATCCTGCTATTCCTGCTTCGAAAACCTGGGGTGGAACGGTTAGTTATGATGCGACTGCAGGCGCACAAACAGTGGCGGCCGGCACTTACAATAACTTAACTTTAGGCAACACCAGCGGCACCCAGACCGCGGGCGGAGCGTTGACGGTCAATGGCACATTGATCACTACTGCCAGAGGCATTTTGCACATGGGCACAAATCAACTGCTGGCTGGCGGTTCATTCGCAGTAACCAATGCCGGCACGATCGAGACTCAGAATACAACCGCGACTCCTATTCCAAGCGGATACACCTGGAGTGGTACGGTGTCATATGATGCTGCCAGCGGCGGACAGACCGTGATGACCGGCACTTACAATAACTTAACTTTAGCAAATACGAGCAGCATCTCTACCGCAGAAGGTAATTTAACGGTGAATGGCACTTTGATCACAAAAGCTGGCGGCACTTTGAATATGGGAACTACCGCTACTCTTGGCGGGACATTATCAACTATTACCAATAACGGGACCATCAGGACATTAGTGCCAACCTCAACAAGCGCTACTCCTATCCCTTCCGGATTGACCTGGGGCGGAACAGGTACCGTTGAATATGCCGCTACAGCGGCACAAACGGTTTTAATTGGAAAATATAACAATCTGCTTTTCTCCGGTAACGGGGTTAAGACCACAACAACAGGAACTGTGACCGTTGACGGCTTTTGGAGCGTTGCCTCCGGAACAGCCGAATTAAGTACCAATAATACAAACGTGAAAGTGACCGGAGATATCACCGGTAGCGGACCAATTAATTCCGGCACATGCACGATCTCACTGGCAGGCGACTGGACAAATAGCGGGACATTCACGGCCGGAACAGGAACTGTTGAATATTCCAATACGGCGGGCGGCCAAACGGTCGGCGGCCTTACCTATAATAATTTGACTTTAGATAATACCAGCGGAATTGACACCGCGGGCGGGGCGTTGACGGTCAATGGAACATTGACCACTACATCTGGCGGCATATTGAGTCTGACAGCGGCATATACGCTTGGCGGTACCTTATCAACTATTATCAATAACGGGACCATCAGGACATTAGTGCCAACCTCAACAAGCGCTACTCCTATCCCTTCCGGATTGACTTGGGGCGGGACAGGTACCGTTGAATATGCCGGTACAGCGGCACAAACGGTTTTAATTGGAGAATATAACAATCTGCATTTCACCGGTACCGGGGTTAAGACCACAACATCAGGAACTGTGACCGTTGACGGCTATTGGAGTGTTACCTCTGGAACAGCCGCATTAAATACCAATAATACAAATGTGACAGTGGCCGGCAATATCACGGGTTCCGGCCCTATCACATCAGGTTCAGGTACGATCTCACTGGCAGGCAACTGGACAAATAGCGGAACATTCACGTGCGGAACGGGAACTGTTACGTTTAACGGCACCGGCACGCAGTCTCTCAGCAACAATCATACTTTTTACGGATTGACCGCGAGCGGAGGCGCCGGAGAGGTTGATGTTCTAGGGACAAATACCGTGAACACCTTTACCATCATTGCCCCTAAAACAGTTAAATTTGCCGCCGGAACCACCACAACAGTAACGACTTTCGCGGCAACAGGAAGTCCGGGCAATATCATCACCATCGACAGCATCACTTCGTCGCCCCACACGCTGTCCAAATCTGGCGGCGGAACAATAACCGGCGAATATCTCTCCATCTCCAATAGTGCCGCCTCGCCGTCAAATACATGGTACGCGGCACATTCGGTTAATGGAGGAGGGAATACAGGCTGGATCTTTACGGGTGCTGGTGCCGCCACCTCCGAAGTCTGGGTGTCCACCACGGGATCAGATGTCACAGGAGACGGAACACTCGGGAGCCCATTTCAGACGATCGCATCAGCCCTGACCCTGGTGACAGCGGGTGGAACGATCAAGGTTTTCGGCGGAACTTACAATGAACATGATATTTCCTGGCCGAACAAGAATAACATAACCCTTAAGGCTTCCATCGAGGCATCTCCGGTGACAATAGACGCAGAGGGATTAGACAGGATAATTACCCTTGAAGCCGCCGTAAATCTTACGATAGAAAGCATCACCATGCAGTACGGAAAGCTTACCACGGCCAGTATGCACGGCGGCGCCATATACCTTCCGTCCTCCGCCAAACTCTGGCTG
>Ga0315284_10000109_pt1 | contig 110265 bp, 96 predicted proteins | sample YL17G09_16_MG_FD_203696 | JGI IMG/M metagenome (GOLD analysis project Ga0315284, IMG submission 203696) | Sediment microbial communities from Yellowstone Lake, YNP, Wyoming, USA - YL17G09_16 | ecosystem: Environmental > Aquatic > Freshwater > Lake > Sediment | place: USA: Wyoming | collected... | reverse complement strand
TTTGATCTTTTAGAAGAATAGACGTCACATGCATGAGAATAGAAATCACGCCACTAATTGCTGGGCGAGGATCGTTTGGAACGTGAACTGGGCACTTGTTGCATTGGACTTGACCCCATTTGGGTTCGAGTTCGGTCCGACCTTCGCTTACTTGGTAATCTGAAACAGTTGAAAGATCTCGTGTCTGAAGCATTGTGCGGGTGTCAGGTTTTGAACCCTTTCAGGTTTGGGGACGGGCAGCCCCATTATTGGGCATGAACCCGATTGGGCCTTGAGGAACGGTGGAAATCCAAACCTTTTTTGTAGCTTAAAGCTGATTTGGTCTGCTATTCGATAAGTCCATAGCCATTTTGGATCAATTCTGCCAATCGCGCGATGAATCGGGCTGCAGGTGCTCCATCAATAACATCGTGGTCAAACATCACAGTGACGCTGAGATATTCGCGAATTTCAGTTTTGTCGTCGATCATCACGCCTTTCTTTGAAATGCCTCCTAAGGCGAATTCCAAAGAATGAAAACCTATGTTAATAGGCCATCCTCCGATGTTTCCGAACATGCCCACGGCTGTCACGCCAACTGTTCCCATTGTCTTCTTCTTTAGGAACGGATCTCTTCTAAACTTCCACCAACCTATTCTCCTGAAGACGCTGGGCAACGATTGGAAGACTTTCAAGATTCGTGGTGTTCTTTCGTTTCCAAGCACGGGTCCAATAATCTCTTTTTGCGCTTGAGCGGCTCGAATCTCATTGTGAATTTCTTTGAAGCTTTTCTCGTTTGCTTTTCTTACGACATAAGGCAAAGGAAGCTTGTGGCCATCAATCTCCCGTTCAACGACTGTGCTGACATCGACATCGCCAAAAATTACAAATCTGTTTTTTCCTTTTCTGTAGGCTTGCACTTGTTTGTCTTCGCTGACGGCCTGCGCTACGCATTTTATGATCCAGCCTGTGAAGGACAGTGTCTCACTTGTCTTCTCCTTGTAACTGCGCATGTGCTCGCGAGCCTTCGTAACGTCAAGCTCGATCAACCCATAAACGCGATTCTTCACTGCGACATTGTCAAGCATTTCAGTACTCCATCCACGGTTTTTCGTTATTTCTTGATAAGTTCCTATTTGATCCAATTTTCATGCCGACCCAAAACGCGTTTTATACTATTAATCAATAGCAACGGTAAAAGACCTTGCGTCTGAATTCGCTTAGACTAGGCTTGTCAACGCACATGTGAAAAGGTTAAAAATAGTCAGCAGCCAATTCATGGTTGAGGAGAACCAGCTTGAAAGTTCTAGTAGTGTACGCTACGAGTTCTGTGACGTTGTGGTTTCGAAGGATCTGATTTGGGGTACCCTGACCATTTACAAGGACAGCGTATTGCTTATAGAAGGCGTAGACTACACACGAATGGATAACAGCACACACTACATCTTCCGTATCGTATACAGCCACAGCGCTCACACGATAGAAATCACGGGCACCTATGCGATTTCGGAGTTCTCATCGATTGTCCTGATTTTGTCCTTGCTCATGTCAGCAACGTTGGCGACGGTCGTAATGAGTAAGAGACGATCGCGCCAACGTTTCTCCCATATGATCTGGTGTGAACAATCCTGAACGCAGAGACGAGTCACTCTGGTTTTCTGCGGCATGTTTAAATAACAGGTTTCGCTGTTTTTATTTGAATAAGTTTCCGAAAGGGAAACAAAATGTCCTTGGACGAAAAAGCCCGTATTCTCGAGACAGCTGCCTCGTCTTCCTGTGGCGTTAGAGACGTGATCAAAACATTAGCTTGCAGAGCGTCAAGAGTTATCTCTTTATTGAAGGAGATGGAGCAGGAGCGGTTGATCGAGTTTCAGAATGTTTCTCAGTTGAGAAAGGGTAGACCGACGAAGAATGTGGTATGCACTGATCTTGGTTTGGAGTTTCTTGAGGCTCACAGGAAACTGCGAATGAAGCCAGTTAGAGCCCGAAAAGAGGATTTGGATCGTGCGGTGAAAGATGCTCTGTATGCTCAGAGGCTTGTCGCGAATGGGCATTTGCCCTTCAAGCTTTTTATGGAGTTGAACGATATTGCCTGCAATATTAAGATCTCTTCAGAGGCTTCTGGAACTGTTCGAAAGTAAGAATGTCTCCTACATGGTAATTGGGGGCTACGCTCTTCCTTTCTACGGTAGGATTCGAACAACAATTGATCTTGATCTAGCTGTGGTGATAAAAGGCCAAGAGGGATTTGACAGGCTGCGCAGTTGGTTGACGTCAAATGACTTTGAGGTTACGGTGGGTTCTCCTCAGAATCCCTTAATTGTGGTTTTGGATCGGAAAGAGAAGGTGGAGATGGAATTATGGCTGAAGCCTGACGGGGTCGTTTTTGATGCTGAATTGTTGAGAAGAAGGCGAAAAGCCAGGTTAGATGCGAAAGTTGAGGCTTGGGTCATCTCTCCGGAGGATTTCATAGTGAACAAGTTGGCTAGGCCTGACAGAGGCGTCATTGACGAGCAAGATGTAAAAAGCGTTTTAGTCAGGCAAAAAGGCAAACTGGACGAAGAATACCTTAAGAGAAGAGCTAGAGAAGCCGGAGTGCTTACCCTTCTGGAGAACATCGACGCTTGCTGAGAATATGCGGGTCTGAACCCATTTTAATGGGAGCACATTCTAGGCAAGAATGTTCGTAAGAACGTTGTTTGGACTTGTGAAATCCAGTATCTTTAGAATTTTTCTGAGCTGTTGCATAATTGTCACGTGTGTTGTGTATAGGATAAACTTCATAAAAATGAATGTGAGACTATCATGGGGTGGAATGTTTGGAACCTAGTGTTGAGATCAAGAAAATGGATGCTCGAGGGCGTCTTGTTTTGCCTGTAGATTGGCGTGCGGTTGAAATCGGTGAGAGTCGGGAGTTGTACATTATCAAGAGGAAAGGATATTTGAAGATAGTTCCTAAGCGTCGCGTTGATTTGACTGAATACTTCGACAAGGTTGACTTGAACGTAAAAATAGACTTGTAGATTTGTCGGAATTCGTGTCTGCCACTGTGTGTTTTAAATAGTTTTGTTTGTTGATAAGATCGTATGTCAGTTGAAACGATAGAGTTTGTTGATCTTGAGAAGGCTCTCTCGAGGAAGAATGTTTCGTTTAGGGATTATTTTGCTTCTGAGGTTGGTAAGGTTTACGTGGTCTGTATCAGTCGGGACGGTTGCCCTGTTTGCGTGAAGCAGAAGCCGAAGGTTGACCGGCTGGCTAAGGGGTTGGCTGGGAAATATGGTGGCAAGGTTGTTTTCGCTCGGGTTCATGTTAAGTATGCTCCTGAGCGGAATGAGGAGTCATTGCGAAGTAAAGATGTGTTTGGTCACTATTTCTATCCGGCGAACCTGGTTCTTGTGAGGAGCAGGGACCGGGGTGTAGTGGAGTTTTATCGGGTGTCGTCGCCGCGGATGAGTGAGCTTGAACGGAATATTCGTTCTGCTGTTGAGGTGGCGAAGATGTTTGAAGAAGAAAGCCATTGAATGAAGAAGATGCAACTTGAACTAACGTGTGTCAGAGGCTAGCATGTCACAAGTGTAGGTTTTGTGGCTGGTGAGGGCAATCGTTACAGCTTGGCGTCTTGTTTCATTTGTTTTTCGAACAGAAGGAGCCGCATCTTCCATCTGAGCTTGGGCACTTTCTGTGCCTCGAACGCCTTTTCAAACTGCGTCTGCATAGTGCACACTGTGGCATTGAGGCTCATGTCTAACGCTATTTTCAGGTGGTTTTTGAAGTGGGCCACAAATTCATTTCGATCTGAGGCGTAGATCGTGAAGCTCCACCATTGGGTTTCTGGTTCTCGTCTCGCATGTCCAAGAGAGAATGACTTCAGTGTGTCCGGGTTTTTTCTGACGTAGAACTTGTGGTCTTTTCCGATTTCCTTGAAGCCTGTAAATGTTCCGTCTAATGCTTTCCAGTCATAGATGAGAATGCCATGTGGGATCAGATCTGGATTAGCTCTGGGGATCTCGTTGGCCTCAGATGGCGTCGTTTCTCTCACTGTGGTTCGGATGTGCGCAGTTTCTGCAATTGTCTTCAGATTTTCATGCCAGAAAACGCTCATCTTGAAAAGCCGATTGAAACCCGCCATTCTTGCGAGTTTTATTGAGGCGCGGTTGTTGCCGCCTGTGGTGTATCGAAGTCGCTTGACCTTGAGGGTTTCGCCTAGGCTGAGCAAGTGTTGTGTAAGCATGTCCGCATAGCCCTTTCTTCTGTAGTCAACGTGCACTCGGAGGCCTTCCATCCATCCTGTCTTTCCGCGGTCAACCAGCCTTAAATTGCCTACAGCCACTATTCGGTCGTCAGCTTCGACGCCGTAGGTGTGGCATTTTGGGTCTGCGAGCCATTCGTCAATTACGGAGGGCAAGTAGTCGTGGCCGCCCCAGATCTTGCTTGAAATCTCGAGTATGTCCTCTCGGTCAGACGAGTGTATCTTTCGGACTTTGGCCGGGGCGTTCTTCAACTGTTTCCCTTCTTCCTGTTGTTCGTAAACTTCTGAAGGAACATGTGTTGTTTATACAGTTTCTGGAGACAACGCCGTTTCCGATGTCCTTGAGATGTATACCGTCTACCATAGTCTTGGGTTGTTTCCATCTCTGACATATTGTTTCGTTCGAGTCAAGAGATATTACTGGTCGCGTCCACAGTATAACCTAGGGAGTCTATTGAAGCCGAACTCGTCAACGAGAAGCCTCAGAAAACGTATTCGTGAGCTGAAGAAGGTGTCAACGAGGATAGAGGCTAAGATGGGAAAGCTGGAGAAGCTGATCGTCAGCATGTCAAACAGCGTTGACGGAGAGAAGATTGGCCGTAGATCCAAGGATCGTGGTCTTCAAAGCCGAAAGCGCTAGAATAGTATCTTAGAATGTGCGTGTTGCGTCTAGTACGGTTTCTGCTAGTCGAATAGAATCGGCAGCGTTTTTCATTATCGTGTTCGTTACAGTCACTTTTATGTCAAGTTTCTCAATCTGCAGCTTTTCTTTCTTGTCTGCTTCGTCTATTATGAAGTGGCTGAGAAAGTCTTTGTAAAGTCCAGCTACGCCGAGTGCTGTGGCTTTGTGTCCTAGGCTTCTCATTATCTTGTCTGCTGGTCCTCTGAGGGTTTTTCCTGCGACTATTGGGCTTACGCCTACCACTGGTGCTTTAGTCTTTCTTAGTTCTTCTCGTATCGGGTTTACCGCTAGGATTGGGCCTATGCTTAGGATGGGGTTGCTTGGGCACAGGACTATTCGTTCGGCGGTTCGTATAGCCTCAACTATGCCTGGTGTGGGTTCTGCCTTTTCGGCGCCTGCGTAGACAATGTCGGTGACGGTGTCTTTGGTTTTGTTTTTGACGAAGTACTCTTGAAAATCGAGGGTTCGCATGTTTGAGATGATCTTGGTTCGGACAGGGTCGTTGCTCATGGGAACTATCTTAGCTTTCACGTTTAACGCTTTGCAGAGCTTTGCGGTGGCTTGAGAAAGCGTGAACCCGCTTTGCAGCATGCTGGTTCTCTGCATGTGGGTGGCTAGGTCCATGTCGCCTAGCTTGAACCATGTTTCCGCTCCGAGTTTTTTGAGTGCTTGCAGGCAGTGAAAGGTGTCTCCGGCTATGCCCCAGCCTTTGGCTTCGTCCACGATTCCCGCTAGGGTGTATGTGAGGATGTCGAGGTCTGGGCTTATGTGGAGGCCGTAGAGTTCGAGGTCGTCGCCTGTGTTGCCGATGATCATGAGCTTCTTTGAGGGTAGGAGTTTGGCTAGGCCTCTTGCTAGTTTGGCTCCTCCGACTCCGCCGGCGAGCGCCACTGTCAGACCCATGTGTGTCACAGTTATGGATTTGCGGTTTTCTTGATAAAGCTAACCTTGAACACAAAAACTAGTTTGCTGATGACAGGCTTTTTTTCTTGGAAAGCTTTACGAGCAGGGCGAGAGCGGGGTCGTCGGCTTGCACGGGCTTGGTCTTCAGTCGGCCGCCTTTTTCGGCGGGTGATAGTAGTCTTTCGCCCTGTTCAGAACGCACGACTATGAGCGTTTTTCCTTCGAGTCCTAGGCCGCCTGCGGATATGTCGGCTAAAGTTGCGCTGAAGTCTTCGCAGTATTTGCATGTTTTTCTTGTGTATCGTTTTGCTTCTGCGAGCGGTATGGTCGTGACGGTTGAGTCGTGTGTTATGAGCATTTTGCCTTTGATGTTGATCTTCTCTATGCTAGCCAGCTTGATGCCTAAGTTGTTTCGGACATGTTTCTCCATTAATCCTTCATAGATGAAGCATTCGGAGCACATGAGGCCGATGAGCAACTTTAGGGGCGAGACAAGTTTGCTGAGGCCGGAGTGCTGCAGTTTTCTGATGGCTTGGATCTGGCAGGGCGTGCCTACGAAGGCTAGGTCAGCGATTTTGCGTTTAGCTGCGTCGTTGAGGGCTAGAAGGTTAGGCGAATAAGTGTATCGTGTGCCGGCGGCTTGCAGGATTTCTCGGCTTGTGGTGGCCAGCTTCGGGACAGGTAGGAAAGGCTTCTGTTTGCTTACGGCTGAGACGATGGCTCCATCTATTAACCCGTTTTCCAGTGCGGTGATTAGCATAGTGGTTACGGCGCCGCCGTCTTGTGCGGCTTTGGCTATTTTTTGGTCGGTGGTTTGGGCTTCTGCGAGTCGTCGGTGGACGCCGAAGGATTCGCTGGGTTTTCTTGTTCTGCCGAAGACGAGTTTTTCCATTTTTGCTTGCGACGTGTCGAGTTGTGGGCAAGCTTTGGCGCAGTTGCCGCAGGCTTCGCATTTGTTGATGAGTGCGGGCGTTTCTTTGATGTATTCTAGGCATTTGAATGGGCATACGGCGATGCATGCGGCGCAACCTGTGCATTTGCCTGTTTTTATTATGTTTTCTTCGAGTGATTTTTGGAAGCTTGGTTTCTGCGGGTTCATGGCTGGTCTTTTATGGTGTGCGGGTAAACCTTTAAGTCTATTGCGCGAACGTTTAGGCTGGTTTGTGAGGGCTGAGGAGGTTCTTTATGGGTGCAGTTCAGGTTGTGGGTGTTGAGGGTTTGCCGATCGTTCGGAAGGGTGACAATGTGGCGGCGTTGATTGTTGAGGCGACGAGGAGGCAAGGATACCAGTTGCTGAGTGGGGATGTTCTTGTTGTGACGCATGCGATCGTTTCGTCGGCTGAGGGACGTACAGTGAATCTTGATGAGGTTGAGCCTTCCGAGTTTGCGAAGACGATTGCAGCGGAGTTTGACAAGGATGCGGCGTTGGTTGAGGTGGTGCTTCGGGAGTCAAAGGGGATTAGGCGGATGGGTGATGGTAAGCTGATTACGGAGAGCCGGCTGGGTTTTGTGTGTGCGAACTCTGGGGTGGATAAGTCGAATGTTGAGGGTGAGCGGAATGTGGCTTTGTTGCCGGTGAACCCAGATGCGTCGGCACGTGGGATTAGGGAAGAGGTGAAGCGTTTGACAGGTTGTAGTGTGGCGGTTATTGTTTCTGATACTCATGGGCGGCCGTTGCGGGAGGGTGAGATTAATGTGGCGATTGGTGTTGCTGGGTTGGCGCCTATTCGGGACAGGCGGGGTGAGAAGGATTTGTTTGAGTACGTGTTGCGGGTGAAGCAGACGGCGGTGGCGGATGAGTTGGCTTCGGCGGCGGAGTTGGTGATCGGTCAGGCGAGCGAAGGGGTTCCTGCGGCTATCATTCGGGGGTATCGTTATGTTGCGTCGGAGGATGTGTCGGCGAAGAGTCTTATTAGGTCGAGAGAGACGGATCTGTTTCTTTAGGGTATAGAAGATAACTCCAGAACTCTTAAATTCCGATAGGTTGCATTTTTTAGTGAAAGGAGAGGGAAGTGATGGTGAATAGGTTCGTTAAGTGTTCAGTTATGGTAATTGTCGTTATGTTGTTGGCAGCGAATCTTTTAGTCATTCAAGTCAAGGCGACTGAACCTACTTTGATTGAGGTTTTTAACGCGTTGGGTTTCACGAATGTTGTTGCGAGCTCTGTTGAGACTTTCGGGTCTGGAACGTATAATATCATGTTGTATGCCGAGTTCGCGGCCTATTGTAACAGCAATGAACTAAGCTTCTATGAAGTGGGCTCAGCAACGTATGAGCTACTTTTCTCTGGACCTGAGGGTGGGTCTGGGTATCTTTCGCCGCCTATTTCGAAGAATTTTACGAGTCCGGGGCAGTTTGGGATTTCAATGTATACTCCTGAAGGGCACAGGTATTTCACTGAAAACTCTCTGAATCCAGATGGACAGAACCATTCGAAGGTCTATGTGAATTTGGACGATCCTGAAATGTACCTCATAGGATTTGAGAACGTATACGGCTCAAGCGACAGGGACTTTCAGGATATGGTGTTCTCACTTGAAATTATTCAGCCGCCCGAGCCGACTCAGTACTACCTTGATGTGGTTTCCGAGTTTGGCGTCGTGGGAGGCGAAGGCTTCTATGATGCTGGAGCGTATGCGCATGCGTCTCTGAATACGGGGATTATTGATTATGGAAATGGAACGAAGAGCGTGTTCACTCATTGGAGTGGAGACGCCTCTGGAACTGACTACTTGCAGAGTGATCCAATTTTGATGGATCAGAACAAGACTGCGGTAGCTAACTGGGTAACAGAGACTGCGGTAGTTACGGAGGCGGATTTCACGTATTCGCCGCCTTCGCCGGAGATGTTTGAGGATGTCGTTTTTGATGCGTCGTCAAGTAATGGAAGCATCAACACGTTTTTGTGGGATTTCGGCGATGGGAATGTGACTAGCACTGGTGACCCTGTTATAATTCACGAGTTCGCAACTTTTGGAACATTCAATGTCACTTTGACCGTTATAGATTCTGGAGGAGGAAATGACACCATGTGGAAGCTGATTAAGATAAGTGGTCGTCCTAGCGCGTCTTTCACTTATAGTCCGCTGGTGCCTCACGCCTTGGAAGAGGTTACTTTTAACGCGTCAGGAAGCGAGGCGAATGGCGGAAGCATCATCAGCTATGCTTGGGACTTCGGTGACGGCAGCGGAAACACTTCAAGCGCGCCGACAGTGAAGCACACTTACGTTGGTTCTGGAGACTTTAATGTGACTTTGACGGTTACCGACAATGAAGGCCTTACAGGGTTCAGTTGGGCAATAGTCACCATATTGCCTGGTGTACAACATGACGTGGCGGTGCTTAATGTGACTACTAACACGCCGCACGAGTATGCGGGGCGCATAGTGAACATAACGGTCACGGTGAAGAATAATGGAGAAGTCTCCGAGAGCTTCGATCTGAAAGCTTATCGGAACAGCACTTTGATCGGCACGATTCATGTGACAGATTTGGGTGTTGGAGAAGAGGTAACGGTGATATTCCATTGGAACACATCGTATCTTGTGGCTGGCCAGAGCTGGACGATAAAGGCTGAGGCAGTCGTGGTTGGGGATGTTAATCCGGCTGACAATGTTTTCGTTGATGGAGAGGTTTACATTAAGATGGTTGGGGACGTTAATGCTGACGGGATCGTGGACATATATGACATCGTAGCGGCGGCACTTGCTTTCGGGTCAGTAGAAGGCGATCCGAACTGGAATTCGCAGGCGGATTTGGTGGCTCCGCGTGGGCTCGTGGATGTTCTTGACCTCGTGGCGATAGTTCTTCATCTTGGAGAGGTTGCAGAGCATTAGCAAGTGTGCAGTGGCAGAGTCGTTTTCGCTGATGTTTCTTTTGTTTGTAACGGTGCCTATCTAGTCGTTTTTTTGGTGTGGCTGGTCTGTTTTGCAGAGTTTTCTTCTAGACAACTTTTGATGTTTTTTAGAACAGGTAGAGGAATCTTCTAGAACATCTGAATAGATGTTTCATCCTAACTGCTTAAATATTCGGAAATCAGTTACTGAGCGGGTAAGGAGAAAGGAAAAGGACGGAAGTTTGTGCCGCTTAATGTTCTTATCCGCTTCCTTCAGGAAGGGATTTAGTATTGGAAACACTCGCCTGTAAAGAGATCACAGAGGAACTCAAAACACAGTGGAAGAGTTTGTGGAGGAACCGTTTTGATGATAAGGTTAGGGCTGAGGGCATCGCGGATAACGATTATTCGATGCTGTTTGTTGAGAAGGGCACGGTTATTTTTGCAACACGGAATTTTAAGGTGTTGAATCTTCGGGAGATTGCTGAGAAGCATAAGCTGGTTGACGCGGATAGGGTGGTTCAGCCTAGTCCGAGTGTGGGCGGCTGGGGCAAGTTTATTCGGACGGTGATTGTGGGTCAGAGGCCGGTTCGGCGGGTTAGGCGGGCGGCTCCTGAGGTGGATGAGGTTAAGCGGCGTCAGCAGTTGAAGAAGGGTGGGCGCGGCTGGCTTCACTCTTGAGTTTGGTTTGCCTGTTTTGAGTTTTCGTTCGTTTTGGTTTTCGTTTTAGCATGTTCGTTAGAAGGGAGGGTGGTTTTGTTTGGCTAGCTACAGGCGTCGGTTGGACATTATAGCGGATGTTCTGAACGTGATAGGCGAGGGTTCGAAGAAGACTCAGGTCATGTATGGGGCGAATTTGAGTTACAAGCTTCTGACGAAGTATCTGAATGAGGTTTTAGAAGTTGGCTTCGTCTGCTTCGAAAAGCCTAAAGAGTGCTATGTGGTTACGGTTAAGGGTAGGGCTTTTTTGGAAGAGCACAAGGAATATGTTAGGCGGAGCCGAAGTTTTGAAAAGAGCCTTAATGACATTAATAGTAAGAGGAAGAATTTGGAAAAGCTGTGTGAGCCGGACAGAAGCATGACGCTTAAACCGATCTCACAGAAGAGGCGCCGCCGATGAGTTTCGCTACTAGAAGTTTCGTCAAGCTGGCTGTTTCAGCGATAATCGTTTTTTTGGCTTTAGCTTCGACGTTTTTCCGCTGTTCAGTACGTGCCTACACGAGCGATGAGGCAACTTCGAAAATAGCAGAAGCTGACAGCAAGGTCAAGCAAGCGTTTGCAGCTGTTTCCGACGCTACTGAGGCAGGAGCAAATGTTTCAAGCTTAGCACTCCGGTTGAATGAAGCTGGCGGGCTCTTGGCTAAAGCTAATGTTGTCTTTCGCAGTGGTGATTATGATAATGCTACTTTGTTGGCGGAGCAAAGCATTAGTTTGGTTGATGGCGTCGTTCAGGAAGCTGGGAATTTTAAGACGATGGCTGAATCAGAAAGACTGAGTCGACTAGGTTGGGCTGCTTTGCTTGCAAGTGTGAGTTTGAGTTTGCTCTTTGTTGTAAGCTTGTTCGGCTGGCGTTTTGTCAAGAACCGTTACTTCAAGAGTGTTTTGGAAATGAAGCCAGAAGAGGTTGCTGGAAATTGATGAGTATTGGCGATTTGAAGTTGGTTTACGTGGCTTCTGTCGTAGTTTTAAGTTTGATTATAGTGGCCCCGACTCTGACGATGGTTGTTACTTTGCCAGGTGGCGAAAGGTTCTCGGAGCTGTGGCTTCTCGGTCAAAACCGTATGGCTGAGGATTATCCCTTTAACGTGAAAGCTAATGAGACTTACAAGGTCTATTTGGGGCTTGGCAACCATTTGGGCGGCTTGGAATACTACTTGTTGTACGTGAAGTTCAGGAACCAGACTGAGTCCTTGCCTGACAGCATGAACGGAACTTCCAGTGTCTTAGAACCGCTCAGTGAGTATCGCGTTTTTTTGGGCGACAGTGAAGTTTGGGAGAAGGAAATAGCGTTTTCTTTCGAGGGCGTAGCTTTCGATGGAAACGTGTGCAAGATCTCAAATCTTGTCTTGGACGGCTTGGTTTTGAATGTTGACAAGGTTGCTGCTTGGGATTCAGCGGCCAATGGGTTTTATTGCCAGCTTTTCTTCGAGCTGTGGCTTTACAACGCCGCCCCCTCAGGCTTTCAGTATCATAATCGGTTTGTTGGGATTTGGCTTAATATGACCATTCCGTTTCAGAATCCGAAGTAGAAGAGTCTTATAGAACTAAATTCCATTAATGTTTAAATGAGTCGGGGAGAAATTTACTTATAATAATTGTGTAATTAACGTGTTATTGGTGTTGGGAATGTGGGAGAAGGCTATTGGTAACTCTGTATTGGCAGTAATCGCTGCTCTGAACGAGGAGCAGGGCATCGGCCTTACCATAGCGGAGCTCCAACGCTACTTGGAAAAACCTTGGGTTCTTGTGGTTGATGGCAACAGTTATGACCGGACGGTTGAAGTTGCAAAAGACCTGTACGCAGACGTTATACGCCAAGAAGGCAAGGGCAAAGGCGACGCATTGAACTCGGCGTTTAAACAGATGAATGTGGACGTGGAATATGTTGTTTTTACTGATGCGGATTACACTTATCCAGCAGAGTATCTTCCGGAAATGATAAAAATATTGGATGAGAACCCGGAAGTGGGCATGGTTTGCGGAAACAGATTTAATCACCATCTCGACGTCAAAGCCATGCGCAACGCATTCCACTTTGGGAATAGGTTTTTGGCTTTCGCGCACAACAGGCTCAATGGTATAGATATGCGTGATCCCTTGACAGGTCTAAGAGTGGTGCGCTGGGAAATACTGAAGGACTGGACGCCTAAATCCAAAGGCTTCGACATTGAGGTTGAATTGAACCACCATGTTGAAAGAAAGGGCTACAAAATCGTTGAAACAGACATAAAATACAGGCGACGTATGGGCGAGAAAAAGCTGAAACTGAGGCACGGTGTTACGATCTTGAAGCGGATTTTGCTGGAAAGCACATACTAGACATGGACATGTTGCCAGCATTTCAATTTTACAGGAAGTAGTCGGCGTATAGCCCCCACTCTGGTCGACTACTATTTCTGATCAAGTTGCTTCGGTTCTGTTGCCTCATGAGAGAAATGTGAGTTGAGGTTTTTCGGACAGAAAGATGATATATGCTGTGAAAATTGATATCATCATCTTTAACATCAAACTCAACATAGAAGATGATGAGGTCGTGGTGCCGGGTTTGATCCTAAGGTTTTTGAGGTTGTAGTTCTGGTTTGTTAGGGTATGGTGAACGTGGCTGAACGTAAGATGGCTGACGCAGTTGGGAAGGTTCTTGTTACCGGTGGCGCTGGTTTTATTGGTTCTCACTTGGTTGACAGTTTGATGGATCGAGGTTACAGTGTAAGAGTTCTTGACGATTTGAGTAATGGTAGCCTGAAGAATCTTGGACGATGGCTGGCTGATCCTAGATTTGAGTTTGTTCAAGGAGATCTCAAGAGTCTGGATGTGGCTAAAAGAGGCGTTGAAGATGTGGAAACGGTGTTTCATTTGGCTGCGAACCCTGACATTAGATTGGGCGAGTCTGATCCTTCTGTTCATTTCAACGAAAACTTGCTGGTAACGTTTAACCTTCTAGAAGCCATGCGCAAGAGTGAGAAGGCTAAACTCATGGTTTTTGCGTCTACTTCCACCGTCTACGGTGAGGCTGACGAGTTTCCAACTCCCGAAGACTATGGACCTCTATTGCCAATCTCCATATATGGCGCATCTAAGCTGGGATGCGAGTCACTGCTTGCCTCTTATTGCCACACCTTTGGTTTGAGAGGAGTGATACTGAGGTTTGCGAACATTGTCGGATCAAGGTCAAACCACGGCGTGGTCATCGATTTTGTCAGAAAGCTTAGACAGAATCCTGCGGAACTGGAAATACTTGGCGATGGGACTCAGAAGAAATCCTACCTGCATGTCAAAGATCTTGTCAACGCGTTTTTCGTTGTTCTGAACGGGTTTCACGAAAGAAACGGAATAATAGAAGCATATAATGTTGGGTCTTCAGATCAAGTTGATGTTCGACGTATTGCAGAGATAGTCTGCGAAGAGATGAGGATTGCTAAGCCCAAATTCAGGTTCAACAACACGGTTGAAGGCGGGCGAGGATGGAAAGGTGACGTCAAAATGATGCAGCTTTCCATAAAGAAGTTGCTGGATCTTGGATGGAAGCCCGTCTACCTAAGTGAAGATGCTATAAGAACGAGTTGTAGGGAGCTTCTTGATTATTCCCGGAAAGGTTGAGCTGTCGAAGTACGAGTTTACGTATTCATTGCAGTTTTGGGATGCACATGCGGATTTTCTTTGTTGTTCTGGCCAGAGATGCGGCGAAAGTAGACGAGAAGATTAGAGAGCTAGATTCTCTAGGTTATCCGTATGTAGTGGTCTGTGGCGAGAAAGTGGAATCCCCGAATGTTGTGTATAGGGCGCCTAAAGGAAAGTACGACGCTGTAAATTTTGGTTTGAGGTTTGTCCCTTCTGATGTGGATGTTGTCGCATTCAACGATGTTGATGCTGAAATTCACGATTTTGAGGCCACGCTTCCTCTACTGCAGGATGGCAGTGTCTCATTAGTTTTTGTGAAGGTTCGTGTCACGGAGGGTCCACAATTAATGTTTTATTCTCTTCTGGATTTCTTGAGAAAGAAGGTTCCAATTGCGGCCAGTGGAGAATTAATGTTGATTAAGCAGAGTTTTTTGAGAAAAATACTGCCGTTGAAGGAATGTAAGGCTGAGGACAGTTATATTCTGTTCAAAGTTCTGGAAAAAGGTGGGAAGATAGCTTTTTGCGAGAATGCTTATGTTGTAACAAAGCGGACTATTCTTGCAGAGCAGGAAGAAGTTTACAAGCGGAGGACGGTCGGAGGGATTTATCAGGCGCTTTCGATGACTAAGCCGCCGTTTTTTGTGAGGTTGTTTTATGTGCTTTTGCCGCTTGTGTCTCCTCTTCTGCTGGTTTTGGGCAGGAAGGGTTACTATTGGTCTAGGGGAATTATTCTAGGCTTTGTCGACTATGCAAGGGGAGATCGAACGGGGTCTTGGAAACCGATCTAGAGTTGCAGACAGCGAAGTTGGAGACGAAACGAATCTTGCCCAATATTGCCAAAGTCGTGAATGATGGGCTTTGCACTGGATGCGGCACGTGTGCGGGAGTGTGTCCTGTCGACGCTGTTTCATTGCGCATCTTGAATGGACTGTACATGCCTGAAGTTGCTGATAACTGCACAGATTGTGGCTTGTGCCTTAAATGCTGTCCCGGGCGTTCGGTGAATCTGAATGAGCCAGATTCTGCAGTTTTCGGCAGTCGTCCAGAAGATTCTGCCTTTGGGAACTTCATAAGTTGCTATGTTGGCCATTCAAATGACGAGGAAATACGGCGTGACTCGTCTTCTGGTGGAATCGTGACACAACTGCTTGCCTATGCTTTGGAGAAAGGAATAATTGACGGCGCTTTGGTTGTTCGAATGAAGAAAGATAAGCCGTTGGAGCCCGAACCGTTTATTGCAAGGAGTAGAGAAGAGCTCATTTCTGCTTCAAAATCGAAATATTGTCCTGTGGCAGCGAATGTGGTTTTGAAAGCGATCTTGTCTGAGAAAGGAAGGTTTGCTGTTGTCGGATTGCCTTGCCACATTTATGGGATTCGAAAAGCTGAAGCGGCTGTGCCGGAGTTGAAGAAGAGAATAATCTTGCATGTTGGTCTTTTTTGCTCCCATACCCAGAGTTTCTCTGGAACAGCCTGTCTTCTTGGGAAATTCGGAGTGGGAAGAAACGAAGTGGTGAGGCTTGATTATCGGGGAAAGAGTTGGCCAGGCTTCATGTCCATCAAGCTGAAGAACGGTCGGAGCTTTGATGTTAGGTTTAATAGAGGCTGGAGTGCTTACTGGAATGTCTTTTCGCCTTTCTTTTTCACTCCAATGCGCTGCATTATGTGCGGAAATCAGTTCAATGATTTGTCTGATGTTTCTGTTGGTGATGCTTGGCTTCCGGAGCTTAAGGGTAGCGTGAAAGATGAATCAGTGATAGTTACGAGGAAGGCATCAGCCGAGGAACTGCTAACTCGTATGAAGGACAGCGGGTTAGTGTCGCTTAGAACTGTTTCGTCCGGCAAGGTGAAGGAGTCGCAGGCTTTCAGCCTTAACTTCAAGAAGGACAATCTTCCAGGACGACTGGCTTTCCTCAGATTGCTTGGGAAGAAGACACCAAATTTCGACTCAAAATCCAGTTTTCTGGCCTTTCCAAGTGCCTTTTTGTCTTACTTGAGTTTTCGTGTCTCTTCAAACAGACGGTTGGGGCGCCTGTTGGCCTTCGTTCCTCTGCCTGTTTTTAGGCTCTATTTTGGTTTGTTCAAATGTGTTTTTATTTTATCCAGGCAATAGTATGCAATGACAATTGAGTGTGCTTTCGACTAGGACGAACGTGATTGCTGTGTACAGGAAACTGGCTAAGCTTTACTTTATGGCTTATGATAATTTTACGAGTAGACGGGTCTGCTGGTGTAGGCAGTACCTTGAGAAGACGCAGTGGTGGAAAAGGCGGGATTTGCAGCGTTTGCAGACTAAGCGGCTTAGAGCGTTGTTGAAGCATGCTTATGAGAATGTGCCTTATTACCATGAGTGTTTCAAGAAGAGTAGCATTCGTCCTGATGACATTAAATCTGTGAGTGATCTTTCCAAGCTTCCTATATTGAAGAAGAAGACTATACGTCAGCAATCAGATAGGATGATGGCTGAGAATTTTCCTAAGAGAGAGCTGGTTTTTCAGCGTACAAGTGGTACGACTTCCAGTCCTTTAGGATTGTATAGGACAAAGGCGGATCTGAGCTGGGGTGTTGGGGCGGAGTTTCGGGGGTATGGTTGGGCGGGTTATGAGGCTGGAGACAAAAGAGCCATGGTTTGGGTTCTTAGGCCGGATCAACTTGGTAGTTTCACATTCAGATTGAAGAGTTTCTTGATGAGGGACAAGGTTCTGAATACTAAGCACATTTCGCAGAGTGCAATAGCCTCTTTTGCCCAAAAAGTGCATGTTCACAAACCGGATTTCGTGCGGGGCTATTGTGGAGCAACGACCATGTTTGCGACTTTCCTGTTGCACAATGACCGGTTCAAGATTTCCCCGAAGGCTGTTTTCACTTCGGGTGAGACGTTGCTTCCGCATTACAAGAAGACGATTGAACGTGCGTTTGGCTGTAAAATATTTGAGTATTATGCTTCTTCCGAAATGTCGCACATAGCCGCGCAATGTGGGTGTCATGCGGGTCTCCACTTGTCGGAGGAGAACATTGTCTTTGAAGCGGTTGAGGATGGGGAAGCTGTTGGTTCTGGCGAAGAAGGACAGGTTTTGTTGACGAATCTGAACAATTATGCTATGCCCTTCATACGGTATGACATTGGTGACGTGGGGAAGGTTTTTCCTAATGTTTGTTCGTGTGGAAGAGGGTTGTCTCTTGTAAAGCCTATAGGGAGAACTTACGAGTATTTTGTGAGCAGCGGCGGAGAGTTTTCTGTCCTTCATGATCTTGAGACGCTTTTTGAGGATTTGCCTGTGAGGGATTTTCAGGTTGTTCAGGAGAGCCTCGATGAGATAGTCATAAAAGTTGTAGCTGGACCCAGCTTCACAGAGGCTCATGAACGGTTCATACTTGAGAATATAGTGGAGCATGGACCAGCCAATGTCAGGGTGGAGTTGGTTGACTCGATACCTTTAGAGAGATCCGGGAAGGCGCGGCACTTTGTTTCGAAAATAGCATCCGTTTACACTGGAGCCTCGAGTTCTGAAGCGTGAATCTCCCCGGATAGCGTTTGATGAGAGTGAGTTTCATATGGTCTGTTCTAAAGTTCACATTATTCATGTTGGCAATATGGCCAATAAAGGTACTCAGGCTCTTCTGATGAGCGACGTTTCCGTGATTGGAGAGGTCATCGCGCGCGCACTACTACTTTCCCCTTGCGTCACTCCAAATCCTTCCAGAACTAGAATCGAAATTGAAGGTTGAGCCGTAAAGTTTATTTGTATACAACCCGTATACAGAGACATGAGCGTTGTCGTTCCCGTCAGAGTCCCAAAGGATCTGGCTGAAGAAATCAATCACCTAGTCAAAATTGGCTTCTATTCAAGCAGAAGCAGCCTTATACGGGAAGCCATAAGAAGATTCGCAGCTTCCGAGCACGCATTCACTCCCAAAACCATGAACAAACGGCTTGTCGCAACGCTTGCCTCCTCAATAATTACATGGAACGAGAAAACCATGGCAGACATAATATTATTCGGCTCCACAGCCCGAGGAGAGGCCACAACCGAAAGCGACATAGACCTCCTCATCCTAACCGAAGAAGCACATCCTTGGAAAGTTAGACAACGCCTCTACGACCTCATCTACTCCCTCATCGCAGTTTTGGAAGTAGACATTTCACTGATAGTCATAAACAAAGAAATTTTCACCGAAATGATCAAGGACAAGGATCCTTTCGCCATCTCAATAATAAACGAAGGCGTACAACTACAAGGAGGCCTCCTCAATGAGCATAGCAAAAGCACACATGGAAAAGGCGATTAGAAGACTTCGCGTCGCCGAAAAACTTCTTCACGACGGTGAGTATGAAGACGCTATCTCAAGAGCTTACTATGCCATCTACCATGCAGCTAATGCCGTGTTAGCCACAATAAACGTTTTTCCAAAAACCCATGAAGGATTAGTTTCGGAATTTGGCAAAAGATTTGTATTAACTGGAATGTTCCCAAGAGAGCTGGGCAAAATCTTGGCAGACGCAAAAGCTGCGAGAGAAACTTATGAATACAGCGTCACAGCAACAATCGAGAAATCTGAAGCAGCAACAATCTTCGCAAACGCCCAAGCATTCGTAACTGCAATAGACAAATTTCTAAGAGATAAATAACGGACATTTTCTTGACGAAGAATTTAGAGAGATCTGGGAAGGCGCGGCACTTTGTTTCGAAGATAGCGTCCGTTTACACTGGAGTCTCGAGTTCTGAAGCGTGAATCTCCCCGGATAACGTTTGACGAGAGTGAGTTCTATATGGTCTGTTCTAAAGTTCACATTATTCATGTTGGCAATATGGCTAACAAGGGCACTCAGGCGTTGCTTTGCAGCGACGTGTCGATTATCAGAAGTATCGCGGGCGACGATGTTGTCATTTCTGTGTCCACAACGGACATCGCCGGAGTCCGGAAACTGGGGTTGCCCTTGGCTGCTGTGCTGCCTGCGACTGTTGATATTCCGTATGAAAAGGCAGATTTGCTTGCGAAACGTTTTGGTTATAGTCGGAATAGTTTCAGGTACAAGTTTTTTGCGTTGTGCGGTTTGTTTCTTATGTTAGTTCAGATGAGTTTGTCCTTCGTTTCGATTGCGTTTGTCAAGGCTGGTTTGAAGGCGTGCTATCGTCCGAAGGTTTTGGCGGCCGTGAATGATTGTGATGTCGTCGTTTCTTGTAGTGATGAGAATTTCAAAGAATCTGCGTCGATGCTTCCGTTGAACGCGTATTGGGTGGTCTCTTGGTGGTCGATGCTGCTTGTGAGGACTTGGGAGATTTTTGTTGCAAAGTCTTTCGGCAAGCCTGTTGTAATGTTTCCGAACTCAATGGGGCCTTTTCGAACAGCAATAGGTCGTCAGTTGACAAGAATGGCGTTGAGCAATTGTGTTTCTGTTTTGATTAGGGAGCCTATTTCCTATGGCGTAGTGGAATCTTTGATGATAAGATCACAGAGGATTTTGACATCCGACACTGCACTCACGTTAGATGTAGAGAGCGATTTGAAGTTCGTTAAAGATGCTAAAGGAAGCATTGGGGTATGTCCTGGTCTTTACGCTCAAAGTTTTGCAGAAAAGAGGATTCGGCAATACATTCTTGACCATGCGAAGGCACTTGACAAAGCGATTGAGAAGCATGGTTTTTCAGTGGTTTTTCTGCCACATTACATTAGTGGTTTCCAGTTTGACGACTTAGACATGTGCAAGCTGATAATCAAGAGAATGGAACACTCCGATAAAGCTAGGATTATTGAGGCAAAGGATCTCGGGGAGTTCAGGTCTATAGTCAGTCAGATGGATTTGATCGTGTCCTCGAAGATGCATCCTGCAGTCCTAGCCGCATCAGTTCATGTGCCCATCGTATTTGTAGCCTATGACCATAAACAGACAGGTTTCGCTGCAAGCCTGAGCTTAAGCGATTGCGTTATTTCACTGCAAGAAGTTACTTGTGCAAGACTTTTCTCAAAAATTGATCACGTCTGGAATAGTAAGGATGAGATCAAGGCTTTGTTGAAGGCGCGTGTCCCTGAACTGCAGAAGAATGTCAGGAAATCTATTGAATCAGCCATGGCTCCGTTTATTCGTAAGCCTCGATGTGAAGGACGGGTGACTATTTGACCAATTATGCCAGGGCGTTTTATTATCTGCGCTGCATGATGAAACGCGCATATTGGGATCATGAAGAGCTGAGAGATTATCAGAACGAGAAGCTTAGACGAATAGTGAAGTATGCTTTTGAAAACTCGCGTTTCTACCATGAAAAGTTCAAGGAGGCAGATGTGAAGCCTAAGGATGTCCAGGCGGTAGAGGATTTGAACAAGCTGCCCATAGTGAGGAAAAGCGAGCTTAGACCGCGTGCCAGTCAGGATGTTGTTTCCAGCGAGTTTGACATGGCTGATTTGATGGTTCAGCGGACGAGTGGTTCCACGGGACAACCATTATACATCTACATTACTGGCAGGGAGAACGAGTTCAGGAAAGCTAAGCATCTGAGGGCGCAGATGGCTTTGGGACAAAAGCCTTGGGACAAGTGGGTTACGATAACGTCTCCTTTGCATTTTGCTGAAACAACGAAGCTTCAAAGGATGCTGGGGCTTTACGGGATATCTGCGGTTTCTGTTTTTGATGATCTTGCTACGCAGGTTTCGAAGATTGAGAAGCTGAAGCCAGATGTTATTGACGGGTATTCCAATTCCCTATTTCTGTTGGCTCGAGAAGTAAAGAGAAGAGAACTTGAAACCATAAGGCCGAAGTTTCTTGTGAGTGGAGCTGAACTGATTGATGGTAATTCGCGCAAATTCGTTGAAGAGGTTTTTGGCGTGCCTTTCTATGATCAGTATGCTTGCGTGGAGCTTGAGAGAATGGCTTGGCAGTGCAAAGAGAAAGATGGGTATCACATTGATGCTGACTCGGTTATTATGCAGTTTGTCGACAAGAACGGTGAGGAAGTCTCCCCTGGCGAGGAAGGCGAGGTAGTCTGTACAAGCCTGTTCAATTACGCTATGCCTTTCGTGAGATATGCGCTGGATGACATTGGTGTGCCTTCTGAAAAGACCGATTGCGAGTGTGGTCGCGCTTTTCCTCTTATGAAGGTGATGGAAGGACGTAAGACTGCTTTGCTGACTCTTCCTGGCGGACGGGTTTTGGCGCCATTTGCTTTTATGCTGGCAGTTTGGACGTTCAAGCATTACGGCTGCATTGACCTGTTTCGCATAGTTCAGAAGAAGAAGGATCTTTTGGTTTTCAGGCTTAAGGTCAAGGAATGCGATGCTGATAGGAGCGTTATTGAGAAGGAGCTTCTGGCCCACATGCGAAATGTGCTCAGCATCAGTGAGGATGAAATGGCTTTTGAAGTGGATTTTGTTGACGATATTCCACTTGATAAAAGTGGAAAGTTCAGTATAGTTGTTTCCGAATTGAATCAGGCAAACCAATAGTCTACAATATTGGAGGAAGATCAGGTTTGTACAATTACTTCAGGATAGCGTATGACATTGCTTCTCTTCTGCGGCATACGCACTGGAGTAGAGAGCAGTTGCTTGATTATCAGAACAGGAAAGTTCGGGAGATTGTGAGGTACGCTTTTGAAAATGTTCCATTTTATCGTGAGAAGTTCTTGAAGTCAGGAATAAAGCCTGATGATGTGAAGTCAGTTCAAGACTTGAATAAGCTTCCGATAATTAGAAGAGAAGAGCTGCAGGAAAACAGTGGCAAGCTTATTTCAAGCGATTTTGATCAGAGCAAGCTTAAGGTGGTTTCGACTAGTGGTTCTTCTGGGAAGCCTTTGTTCACCTTTCTTACCAAGAGAGAAGATGAGTTCAGGAAAGCGAAGCTTCTAAGGCCTCACATAGTTTGTGGTCAGAAGCCTTGGGACAGATGGGTTTTGATTGAGCCTACTCAGCACATCAAACGTTTGGGTGGGCTTCAGAGGTTTCTGCGTGTTTACTCGCCCTTGTTTGTGTCCATTTTCGATGATGTGAGTAAGCAGGTTTCAGCCATTGAGAAGCTTGACCCTGACGTTTTGGATGGTTACTCAAATTCGCTTTTCTTGGTTGCGCAAGAAGTGGAAAGAGTAGGCATCAAGACTATTAGGCCTAGGTTTGTTATGGGCGGGGCTGAATTGATTGATGCGCCGTCGCGCAAGTTTATTGAGGAAGTTTTTGCTGCTCCGTTTTATGATCAGTATGCTAGTGAGGAGCTTCAGATGATTGCTTGGCAATGTCCTGAGAAGAGCGGTTATCACATTGACGCTGATTCTGTTGCGGTGCAGTTTGTTGACGACGAAGGAAAAGAAGTTGCGTCTGGGGAAAGAGGTGAGTTGGTGTGTACGAGTCTGTATAATCGTGCTATGCCGTTCATACGTTACGCTCTTGGCGACATTGGTGTGCCTTCGGCTGAGGAAACGTGTGCATGTGGTCGGACGTTTCCTTTGATGAGGGTGGTTGAGGGGCGGAAAGATTCCATTGTGGTTCTTTCGAGCGGCCGCAAGATTTCTGCGTTGGTTTTTGGGTGGATGATGGAGTTTTACAAGTACTATCGAGACATTCGCCAGTATCGTATTGTGCAGAAGAGGAGCGATTTGCTGCGGGTTCTGATCAGGAAGAAGAACGATGCTGTCAGCGAGAATGAGATGAGAGCTGAATTGATCGGGCATGTGAGAAAAATGCTGGGGCTAAGCGAGTCTGAAGTGACTGTCGAGGTTGAGTTTGTAGCCGAGATTCCTCTTGACAGATCGGGCAAGCTGAGAAAAGTCGTGTCAGAACTCGAAAGCTCTTAGGAAGCTGGTTTCGCACTGTGTCAGCTTGTGACAGCAGGAAAACAGAACCAGTGTTCGGCTATGGGAAAGGCGTCAAAGGTCGCTACTGCTTGACGATGTTGAATTTGCTGGTCGCGTCGATTGCGAGCTAATATTTTGTGCGTTTCCTGCCTTTATCGTTGTATGTTTTTCAGGAATGCTATGAATACCGCTGGGTAGTAGTCAAGTCCCCATAGGCATTTCCTTGCGTGCCATGTCGGGCTCTGCATGAACGTTTCGAGAAGCATACATGAGGTATAATATGCTGAACTTGCATAGTCTGTGGCCATGCCATCTACTCCGCCGCCTACGACGATGGTTTTTACTTTGCCTATCCATACGTTTGAGTTGTCTTCGGTGAACCAGCCCCAATGCGCCAGTCCTACAAAGGTGGTGTTTGCTAGACACATAGCATCGATTGTCCTAGATTTGTTGGTGCCTGCTTCGTAGGCTCCATAGATCATGTGGAGTGGATAGTAGGACCATCCTTCATGGATGTTCACGTAGACGGTTGGCGTATAGTTGCCCATTAGATGTCTTAGTGCCCAAGCTTCAGGTTCGGTTGTTGTGCATAATGGTGGAAACTGGCGATTCAAATCCTTTCCGTTGGCGTTGGCTCGAGTATTGCGCACGAAGCCGTCTGGGTTCAGGACTGGTACAATAATAACTGTGTATTCGGCCAGCTTCGATCTCCAGTAGGAATCTGAACGATAGTATTCAACGAGCAATTCTGCTATGCGTAAACAGGCGAATGTGCCTGTCTTCTCGTCGCCATGAATAGAACCGTCTACGATCGCATAACGGGAGCCGCTTCCAATGAACAGTGCGGCGATGTCACGGTTTTCTACACTGCGACCGATGATTTTCTTCACAACTATGTCGCTGTTGCCTGCGGCAATCGCGTCAATCCGACTGTATACCCAAGTTAGGTCCCACCAGCTTTGTCCGTTTGCCATCCATCGAGCATATTTGCCTGTTGGAAAATCCTTGACTAGTTTGACAGCTGGGAAAACGTGCCAGATTCCAGTCCATTCAGTCTCGGCTGAAGTTGCATCAAGATCCATCACGTAGAACCCGCTACCTGAAACTGAACCGCTCATACGAAATAGAGCAATCCGGCTTGCATCGTAACTGGCGATTGTCGTGATGTTCGCAAAGCTTGCCAATCCGGTTGCTTGGACAACCCGCAGTTGATTGACGTCACCAGTCATGTTACGCATCTCAACCAGATCGCTCGATCGGAAGTTGCCCCAGTCAATAACGTAGGAAACAGTACTTGCAGAAATCACCTGCATGCTTTCACTTAGACTTGGATAAAGAACGCCGCAGAAGTCTCGTGCATCTGAGATAACGACGTGTGTCTCGGCAAATTGTCTGATAGCTGTCACGTTGTAACTGCCTACTTGCTTGGTCCAGACGACGAGGCCGTCGAAACGGTCAACATCCGCAAAGTTCGTGACCTCAGATGGTGACAAGCACCTGTAACTTATGCTCTGATTGCCGAAAAGCCAGAAAAAGTTCTTAATGGCAGACGCATCAGAGACTGATCCGACTATGCCGAAAACGTATCGCACCTGTCCGATATATCTGGTGGCTATGACCGCTGAGTCGCAGTAGACCTCGACTCGATGTTGTACGTTAATGGTGGAAGTTAGACCAAAGCGGACGTGGCTGACACTGTCACCGTGACGCGTTGTGTCGATATTCGTGATCGTTATGCGCTCAACTCCGTTGATCCATGCGCGATATTCGCCTATCGTGCTGTGTACTCGGATGAAGAACTCGATGCAGAACCATCGTTCCTCAACTGGGAAAATAGCGTCTGAGTCTTTGGAGACTGAGCCTGTGCCGTTGAGGCCGACGATGTTGAACTTGTCAACGCCGCCTGAGCGGCGAACGCGTAAAGTGCACTGCAGCTGACTGCCGACCTCAAACCCGATTAGTCCAAACCTGTCATCGTTATCATCAAGGGGTAGGCCGTCTGCAATGTAGAAGTACGCTCTGGCGTAGACGTCTGTAACGGCTGTAGATAGGCTCTTGTAGCAATAGGCATATTTTGTTCCGGACGCTATGGCGCCCGTCTGAAATTGACTAGCATATCTGTCTGTGTACGGATTCAACGCGGTTACTGATGCATTATCGCCAGTCGTGGTCGAAACACCTGTCCAAGCACTGTAGTCTCCGCTCTCGAACTCGTCCTCAAAAATGACTTGAGGTGCAGGCGGATAGTAAACTGCTCCGCTGGAAGGTACGACTGTGGAGGAGTCCAAGCTGAAACTCACTGCCACAATGGAGCAAATCAAGACAGCGAGCAGCAGGATTGCCTTTCCAACGTTTCTCGAAACGAGTGAATTCAAATGATCACGCTGCACTATTTGAGATATATACGTTCTTTGCTATTTACTTTATCGCGCGTTTATTCTGTCTTGCTATTTAATAAACGCTTTCGCACAAGAGTCCAACACTAATACAGAAGTAGGTCTTATCATTCCGAGGCAGTAGCATAGGCATTTATTGGGGAGAAGCATGATTTCAGTTGAAAATTGATCATGTGCGGCTTTGGCTGTCAATGTCAATGGATTGGATAGTATGAGAATCTTGCAGGTCTGTCCGGATTCCTATGTTGAGGTAGGCGGCATCTCGGTTCACGTCAGAAATATCTCTGAGCGACTTGCTCGAAAGCATGACGTGACAGTTTTCGCGACGAACGATAAGGCAGAACTTCCATGGTTTGAAGTCAAGAACGGTGTGAAGGTTGAGAGGTTCAGATGCTACGCGCCGAGCAATGCTTACTTCTTCACGGTTGACATGCCTCTGAGAATGCGTAAGAGCGAGTTCGACGTGGTTCACGCTCATGGATATCACGCTTTTCCTTTTCACCTTTCCACTCTGGCTAAAGGCAAGATGTTTGTGGCGACTCCTCATTTCCATGGAGCAGGGCATTCAACGTTTAGGAACGCGTTGGTGAGGTTACTCAAGCCTTTTGGCAAGATGACTTTGGGGAAGGCAGATAGGATAGTTGCGGTATCGGAGTTTGAGAGATCCTTGATACGCCGACAATTTGGGTTGGGCTGTGACAAAGTTGACGTGATTTCGAATGGTGTGGACTATAGCGAGTTTAACGGCTTGAAGAAGCGAGACCGCGGGTTCAGATCCATTTTGTATGTTGGTTACTTGGCTGAGTTTAAGGGAGCGCAGTATCTCGTTGAGGTCTTGCCGAGGCTTGCAGATGATGTCATTTTGGAAATTGTGGGAAGAGGACCGCTTAGGCCTTTCTTGGAAAAACGTGCACATGAACTAAATGTTTCTGAAAGGGTCAGGTTCTATCAAGGTTTGTCCAGACCAGAGCTTCTGCAGATGTACGCTGACGCGGATGCATTTGCGACGCTGTCCAAATATGAAGCATACTCTATCGTGGTGGCGGAAGCGTTGACAGCCGGAACCCCATGCATAGTAGCAAAAACCTCTGCCCTGACTGAATGGGTGGATAATGAAACGTGCTTTGGGGTTGACTTACCCATCAGTATGAAGGCATTAGCGAGTCAGATTAACTACATCCTAGATAATGGCATAAACGCGAAAGCCATCAAGAAGTGGATAGGCACAAAGATCCTAGACTGGGATGAAGTTGTGGAGAAGCTTGAAGGTGTTTATGAAGACTGATTTTGAGGTATAGCTTTTGAATATTTTGTTTCTGAGCGAATTATTTTATCCCCACGGTGGAGGAGCTGAACTAGCTACCTATTTGTATGCTAAACTATTGAGTGGAAAAGGATTTAGTGTTATAGTTGTTACGAACAGGTTTGGCGGAGAGCCTGAAGTATCTAAGGAAGGGAAGCTAACTGTCTATCGTTTGCCCTTGTTTAGAGAAACTGAAAGCGTCAAGTATTCGATTTTGTCCAGAGTTGATGTATTGCTTTCTGGTTTTATGAAAAGACTGATGAAATGGACTGACGTAGTCTACATACCAAGATTCTGGTACTCAGCAATTCCGTTGGCGAAAGCTTACACAAAACCTGTGATAACACATCTTCATGACTACATACTCTTGTGTCCTCTATCAAATCTTTACGATGGGACTGAAGATGCCACATGCAATAGGATACATAGGCATCGTTGCCCAAAATGCATTTACAATCGGGAGAAAATTCAAGGTAGAGGCTTTCTTGACACTTTAGGTTCTATGGTTCTTAACTCAACCTTGGGTTTTCTATTGGGAAAATGTGTAGAGTTCAGCGATGCTGTGGTATGTGTGTCGAATGATCATCGGAATACCATACTGCAAATGGATAGCAGTTTGCAGACCAAACTTCACATGATATACAACCCCTTACCTGATATCCATTATGAGACTGGACAAGGCAACGACTTTGGATTTTTCGGGGGCTCTAGTCGGCTGAAGGGCTTTCACGTTTTGTGTCAAGCTTTAAGCGACATAAACAGAGATGATAGAATAGTGGCAGTTCATGCAGCTGGTTTCTCTGGTTCTCTCCGCTCCAATCCACACTGGCTGTACGATATTGGGATTGATGCCTATGGCAAATTAAGTAGAAGTCAATATGCAGAACTATATAGGAACATTAGATGCGTTATTTTGCCTTCTGTGTGTCAAGAGACCTTCTCTTATGTGCTGGTTGAAGCACTTCTTAGTGAAAGAATAGTCATAGCCTCTAAGATCGGGGCAATTCCAGAAGTTTCAGAAGATTGCGAGGGAGTTTTCCTCTTTCCAAGTGGGGACCATCATCAATTAGCTGACAAGATACTCTATGTTAAGCAACTGAGCAAGGACACCGTGGCTGAACTAGGAAAGAAGAATAGACAAAGAATGTTGGAGAAGTTCAGCAATGAGAAGTCGATTAGCGAGTTTATTCATCTTATAGATACGATTTTGTGTTAGTTGATGACATATGGCTTTGATGAGTCTAAACGTTTTCTTGGGACTGGGAAATCATTGTATGTTATCTTTGCAGCATATGAAGAAACAATGGTGAAAGTATGAGAGATCTGAGTTATTCTCCGAGTTTCGTTCATTTTTTTGGCCCTGATGGTTCAGGCAAGTCCACTCAAGCAGATCTTTTGGTGGATTTCTTTGAGAGATCAGGAATTCCAGCAAAGAAGTGCTGGCTTCGTTCTCCTCATACTTTTGCTTTCCTCTTATGGAGGATATTTGTCAGAATCGGCTTCTATCGAGGCATTTTGAACCCTTTTGGTTATGAGATTAAGCTTCCAGCTGTTGACCGCCGTAAATCACTACGTTATGTTTGGGCATTGATCGAATTTTTCAGTGTTTTGCCAATAATAATACGCATCCGCTTGCTAGGTTCAAAGGGTTACAAGCTAATTGCGGAGAGATATGTCTTGGACACTGTTACCACAATCGCGTTTTTCATAGGCGACATTTCTTTTCTTAGAAGTAACGTTTCAAGATTACTTTTTCTTTTTATCCCAAGAGACACGGCTTTCATTTTTCTAGACTCCAATTTTGAAACAGTCTTTGGCAGGCGTGCGCCTTTGTACTACACGGATACACGCAATACGGAAAAACGGGCTTATGGCGCGATTCCAAAAAGTGCTGTGGAACCTCGGGAATTTATTGATTTCCAGAGAACTGCATACAGAATTCTTGCCAAGTCGTTCAACGCGTTGACGATCGATACGTCCAAGAACACAATTGAGGAAACCAGTTATCAAGTCCAGGAGTTTTTGAAGTTGCTTTAATAGGTTTCTCGAAATATGTGATCAATTAACCTCTTAAGAAAGTCTCTGGAGATTTTTGGGTCAAGCATATGGACGAGCTGTTCTGAAATGCTATTTCTCGTCTCTTTTGCCTTCAATATTTCAACAATGGATTCAACTATGGTTATTGGATGATACTTATGCGGTGTATGCAGATCATTCTCGATCAATCTTGCTGTCTCAAGATAGTCTTGGCCGAACCTGTCGAGAATCTGTTGTAGCTTGTTCGGCGTGGTTCTATGAGCCGCCATATGTAACATTGCAGTAATGCTGGCATGCGTTCTTACCGCAGATGTTAAGTTATTCCGAGTTGCTATTCGCAAGAATCTCTCTACGTCTAGTTGTTTAACATAATAAATGAATGTGTAGTATTCGGACAGTGTGTACATATGTTCTTTTATTACGGAATGCGCGATTATGCATGCCAAGTCAGCCTCAGCCTTTAAGGTTTTCACCTGAGATCCATTTGGCAGCTTTGTGATTGTGAGGTAGTCAACGAGTCTTCTCTTATCCATGTATGTAACATAGCTGACGGCTATTTGTTCATACAAGTCTATGCCCATGTCTAATTCCGTGTCCCTCAGGGTGGTAGATCTCGGTCCGCGTACTACCAGCTCGTAACCTGCTTCTAGCATTGTCCTCACAGCTTTCTTGAAACTACCCCTGTCGCCAAAAACCAAAATATCGATGTCTACCGTCGTGGACTCATATGGCCGTAACGTTTTGTATACAGCGTGATCAATATTTGAATTAGCTAGGAGCTTTGAGACTCTAGCAATCGAATCCAAAGTCTTGAAGCATTTAGTCTTTTCTTTCGTATAGAGATCGTAAAGATCGTTCAGCTTTCCATTTTGGCCTATTTTCTCCAAGCAGAAAAATGACATTCTGTTCCTTGCAGCGAGTCTATGCAATTCAGGTGCTTTTTCTCGACTTAGCTGAATGGTTGTTTGTGCAAATGGTGAACCTATGAATTGCAGCAGTTCCAAAGTCAGACTCACGTTGCTTCCTTCTTTCGGACTAAGGATTCTGCTAGCCTTAGCGATATTTCACCTAGGAAGATCATGGACTCAGAAATGCTTACCTACCTAATAAATCTGCATAAGCGATGCAAAAACCAAAAGAAACTCATCGTGGATCGAAATACAGAAGTTTGCGAGGAAGATAACCTTTCTTGTTATCCATGAAAGAGTTAATAATGAAACTGTGCGCAGTTCTTGTCAGCAAACAACAATACTGAGGGTAGTCGATTTGAAAACAAGTCAGAGCATGCTCGCGTTCATGATGGTTACACTTCATGCCTCGTTTGTCATTCTTGCGTACGACGCAGATTTTCTTTCAGCGCTTGATGCTTTCGGTTCCTACTCGATTGTGATTGAAAGAGCATTGATGCTCCTACAATTCCTACCATTGATCTTAATCCTGTGCAGCCAAAGATTCTCGAAAAGTAGATTCTTGTTATTATTGGCTTTTGCAATGTGCGTTAGCACCCTCTTCATTGTTGACGATTTCAACACGGGTTTTTATGGTGCAGTACTGGATTACAAATCAGGCATAGTACCTAGGATGCGAACCTCCGCCCATTTACTGGCCTATGAAGATAGCGGTCGATTGGTGTCCCTCGATCCCCATGCCGATTACTTTTTGGAGTTTGTGGTAGTCCATTTCCTTTCTGAGGTTTTAGGTCTAAACTATGTTCTCGTATCCTTTTCAATAGTTAGAGTGGCTTTGATAGTTCTCTGGTCCAGCCTATTTGTGTTGGCAAGTGGCAAAGCCAGAACCCATCATGCACCAATCTGGTCAATCATTTTGGCTGCTTCAATGCTTAGCGCGACTCAAAGCTACAACTACGAAGTGAGTTTTGGTCCATTGTTTTTGCTAATGTGGTTTATTTTAATCAACGCACGATTCGTCACTCGTGAGCATACGATCTGTACTATGGCCATAACTGTAGGTATATTGTTAGCATCATTCAGGGAATCGCTATTGCTTACTGTTGTGTCATTGGTGGCAACTTGCTTAGCATTTTTTTCCTCACAGATAACCAATGCCAGACCATTTTCGAGTTGGAGATCTTTAAGCATTACTTTGTGTCTTGTTTTGGGATCAGCACGCGTGTTCCAGTTCTCTTCACTTTCTTACGCTCGAACATACCTTAATTGGTTTCAGTCACTAGTAGATTCCATTCTCGCAGCGCTAGTAGGAGGGTTGTCTTTTAAATCGCAACCATTAAGCACGGTTCTAGCTATAGGCAATCCTGTGGATCGAGAGATTGCCCTGGTATCTGTTATTAGCTATTTTGCATTGCTGACTCTGCTCGCGATTCTGTCTCTTCTTATTCTTTTCAAAAGTCAAAAGCCGCACCATTCGAATGCTCTTTCATTTGCAGTTCCGATTTCATTTTTGTTCGCCTCTGTAACGGTAGTGGGTGCATATTCTGTGTTAAAAATCCTTGGGGCAGGTCCTTTGCACGATTACAGCTCTGCAACGGTACTAATCAGATCTTTAGCTCCCTTGGTGGTTCTAATCGCTGTGCCCTATTTTACATGGACATGGATCAAAAGGAATGTTGCCGCGAAGTTGTTAATGCTTCTTGTTGTGACTGGTCTGTCTTTGCTCCTAGTATTCTCTTCATTCCTTTTCCTTCGAGCAGAGGTAAAGAGCAGCTATGATATGCAAAGGATTTCTGGTTCACGTGATTGGAGTGAAGCTACGATATTTGCCACTGATCTTTATAGGTTCACGTTGTCTTACAATACCCCTATCGAGACTATAGTAATAGGCCGGAATGCCAGTTTCCTTCAACTATACTACACTTTGCCTTTGGCATACAAAACTGGGAGGCTGTCTTTAACGGAATCCCCATATGTACCTTTCCCAGTGAAAGTGTTTGACAACGGCATGTTCGAAATTGAGCTTCACAATCAAATGATCCTTTTAGACGAAAAGAATTAGGATTGATGGGATATTGATCGTCTGAAATACTGTTAGTTAATTGCATTAGGAACTCTGTTTAAGGAGTCGGCTAAATAGATATAAGATAGTCACTACAGGTACTCGCGCGCGAGATGTTCGACGAGACCTGAAATTGAGCTTCATCTCGGGAGGTGGGAGAGTATACCCACACTCAAACTATCGCCTAAGTCAATTAGATTTTTAGGCGCGCATGCGTGTTCCTAAATTGGTCTAAAATGGTATTTATTCTTCTTTTGCCTGTTCACGTCCGATACGGACTTGTTTTGCAGTCAAGTCTTGGCCGTGCTGAGGATGGAATAACAATTTGGTATGCAAAGAATAGCATCATCGAAAACGTGTTTGTCTATGATGTTACCGAAGAGGGAATATTCGTGCGTCGTGGTGAGAACATATTTATAGTTAACAACTGGGTGTCGAGAACAGGAGACCATGGTATTCAGTTAACGGATGGCAGTACCGGCTGCTTAGTAAGGGGCAACATGGTGAACGGTTCGGGTGTACACTATGGTTGGGGCATAGCGGTTCGGACTGAAGTAGTAGGACAACCTCAACCAGAAAGAAATATAATTATTGGAAGCACTGTTGTTAACGCATTATCACAAGGTGGTATAGCGGTTTTTTGGCTCACACAATTTAATATTGGACAATTTCATTAGTTACCCCTCTTTTAGAGGAATCCTCTTTCAGGATACAAGCGATGTGCAGGCTGCTGGAAACTATATTTACAATTCAACAAGTTACGGCATATACATTCGTCGGACAAATACTAGATTATCCATAGTAAACAACCATGTTTATAGTGCTATCAAAGATGGAATTTATAGCTACCCAGGCTCTATATTGACGGACTCGTTGATTCAAGACAACATATTCCACAACAACAGAGACGGTATGCAACTAAGAAATGTGAAAAGATGCATTATAACGGGAAACTATATTGATGGAGGCGGTTCGCGGTATGGTATCTCCTTCGCATCCAATTGCGACAATAATTTAGTGCTCGGAAATACGTTAACAAATAATTCAATTGGAATACGTATTGTTGACGCAACATCGGAGAATAATCAGATTGCCTAGAATAACTTGCAAGATAATACCACGCCATTGTCTGATTTAGGAACGGGAACGATTAAACACGGAAATATCGGCTATCTTACCGAGAACAGTGGAACTGCAACCATATCAAGTGGCACAAGCGTAATTGTAAATCATGGGTTAGCTGGAACACCAACCGTAGTCACAGTTACTCCGCGCAGCACTGGGTACGAACCTTTGCTGTAACCGCAAGAAACGCCACAACATTCACGATGACCCTGATGACAAGTGGAACATACACGTTTGACTGGTATGCAGAGTATAAGCCTTAACGGATTTGACATGTTCAAAATTTGCGTTGCTAAGCTGTCTCTGAATTCCTTGTCTTTCATTTTCTCCAGAAAGGAAACGAAGTCAAGCTACGACATGTTACGAATCTCGGGGGACATGACCGAATATACTTCACTTGGCAATAGTATGTATAGATTTGTGCTATCATACGTTCCTACCGAATTAAACATTAGAATACCGAGTTCAGCGAATTTCCTTCGACATTACTATTACATTCCGCTGCAATATAGTAGGGAAAAAGGCTTTGAATGGGAAGCGATCAACATACCTTTCGAAAACAGGGTTTTTGACAATGATTTGTTTACAGTTTCAGTTTACGACAGATCAGTGTTTCTTAACGAAAAAGAGCCGCTAAGGCCTCGGTAATAGCTATTAGTAACCGCTGCCATGAGATGATGAAGATGAAGATGAAGATAATCATAGCTTCACGAAGATTGAATTCTCAGCAGTCTGCACCCAAATGTAACGTCTGCTTGGCAACTGCCTTGGCTAAGCTAGGTTATGAGACACATGTACTGACGACACTGATCGCTCCTGATACTCATCAAGAGTTGAGAGAAGCCAAAGTGGTTATCCATAAAACACCTAGATTTTCTGCAAATACGCAGCTGTCGCCATTTCTTTACACTCTGCATGTTCAGAAGCTCAAGAATAGCTTGTCAGCAGGCATGGTTTTTGGCAACGGCTATACGCTGTTTGATGATGTAACATGGGTTCACTTCTCACGGCTAGCAATGATAGCGCGTTTGGGTTCTAGGCATTGGAAATCATATGTTGGAGGAGTTCTCGAGAAGCTTCTTTATGGGACATCTAGGTTGCTTTTGGCACCCTCTGCCGTTGTAGCTGAGGACTTGAGGAAGTTATATAGGTTGCCAAGTAGTAAGATCGTGGTTCAACCACATGGGGTTGACACGGAGTACTATAGATCAATAGCCGAAAGGCGAAAAGGTACTGCAGGAACAGAAGATGAAGTGTGTTTGCTGTTTGTGGGAGCTGACCCCATTAGAAAGGGCTTCCATTTGCTTCTCAGAAGTCTGGGCAATGTAAGAGATCGTAGAAGCTTGAAGCTTATTGCTGTGGGTTTCGATCCTGACCAAGAAATGCGACTGTTGGTGGAGAAATTAGGTCTGAGGAAAATAGTTACATTTGAGAAAATTGTAACCACCGAGAAACTTGGGGACTTGTATCAATCTTCAGATATCTTCGTTCTACCCACTTTATATGATCCTTTTTCCATAGCCACCTTGGAGGCTATGGCGAGTGGGTTACCTGTGGTTGTTAGTCATTATGCAGGGGTCAAAGACATTTTGTGCAACTGGCATGATTCTGTCCTAGTTAATCCTTTTGATATTAACGAGTTTGCTGAAGCTTTGAGCATTCTAGCCCATGATGACAAATTAAGAAGAAAAATAGGGACGAACGCCAGGCATACGGCTCTCCGATTTTCTTGGGAAAACGTTGCAAAGAACATGCTCAAAACATTTGAGAAAGCTTTTGGACGGTGACATGACGTTTTTGCAAAGAATACTACAGACGACATATTTTAAACAAGTATGTGCTGGGTAGAGAATTGGAAAGAAAAAGCATATACCATGACCTAAAAATCTTTAAACTCTTACCTTGGCCCCCTGGATGGTTTTTGGTATTCCATAAGAGAACATAAAAAAAGACGTTGTGACGACAACTGATAGACGATGCGCATGTCCGATTTGGGAGAAATAGTAATATTCAAGTGTGGCAATCGAGTTATGAAGAGAAGAGAGGGGGAGAAGTTAAATGGGTAAAGCAAGATCTTATAAACAGAAACTCCACAGCACAACATTAACTTTCATCTTAATAATTAGTGCAGTTATTATTCCGTTATCGCTCCTTATACAACCTACATGGTCTCAACCTCAATGGTGGAATGATAATTGGAACTTTAGGAAACAGATAATAATAGACCATACCAAGGTTGTAGCCAATCTAGAGAACTTCCCAGTCCTCATAGACATTGTTGATCCAGACCTAAAGGCAAAGGCTCAATTCGACGGCGACGACATCACCTTCACTATCGACCACAACAACACACTCAACCACGAAATCGAATCCTATGACGGCAATTCAGGTCGCTTAGTTGTATGGGTGAAAATACCGTCACTTTCTTCAACTGCAGGCACAGAACTTTACATGTACTACGGCAATCCCTATGCTGCGAATCAGCAAAATGCCTCGGCTGTTTGGGATTCCAGCTTTGTCATGGTTCAGCACTTAGAAGAATCCGGTACAGCAAGTCGATACGATTCCACAATTAAAGCGAATAACGGTACAGCTTATGGTGGTATCGTTAAAAGTGCTGCGGGAAAGGTTGATGGTGCTGACGTGTTCGATGGCGTAAACGATTATGTAAGAGTGGCGAATAGCCCAAGTTTGAATCCATCATCAGCTATTACGATTGAGTTGTGGATGAACCTGTCCTCTACTGGTAACTTCACTAATCTTGTCAACAAGGGCGCGTTCAACCAGTATTATTTGCGGTTGGGTTCTGCGGAGGGAAGGACTTACTGGTACGTTAGGTTCAGTGATGGCACAGCAGCATCCGTTGAAGGCAACAACATCGGCTGGAAATGGAACACGTGGCATCACCTAGTAGCCGCCATAGACACCCAAGCCCAAACGATTAAGATATATCTTGACGGTGTCGAAAAGCTCAACGGCACCTTTGCAGCCGGAAAAAACATTATCTCAACAACTAACCCACTTCTCATAAGCGACATCAGCCAAAGATGGGTAAAAGGTACGATAGACGAAGTCCGCATGTCAAACGTTACCCGCTCTGCCGCTTGGATTCAAACAAGCTACAACAACCAAAAAGACCCAACAACATTCTACACAATAGCAGGCGAAGAGGCGCACTCTCTCGCTCCTCTAATTTTTGAAAATCCGAGAAATGAAGCTACGGATATCTACACTAATCCGACATTATCTGCTAAGGTAACCGATCCAGAAAACACTAGTATGACCATCACATTTAGAGAAAAAGTGCTAAACGCATGGATCGACATCGAAATCTATGAGAATGTTCCATCTGGAACGTATTCTGCAATTGCAACCCAAATGAAAAACCTCGGCACAACATACTACTGGGGCGTATGTGTCAAGAAGACAGAAACTTGGACAAACAAAACATTCAGTCTAACAACAACCACCAAAATACTTCAGCAGAAATGGATGATCAAAACTGGATATAGAGGAGTCTCCGGAGTATTAGCGGCTGATGTTAACGGGGATGGCGTAGACGAGGTTATCCATGCTGGAAAGGGCGGAGTTATGGTGTTAAATGGGATCGATGGAAGCATATTGTGGAATGTCTCTGATAGCGGTGTAGGCAGTGGTGCGAAACATCATATGGCTGACTTGAATAGGGACGGCATTCTAGAGATAGTAGTGCCTCTCGAAAAACCAGCTGGACTTCTCGTTCTGCACGCAAATAATGGTAGTGTATACTGGAGAGCCACTGGTTTCGGAGGAGAGACTTATTCAAGTCCAGTAGTTTACGACGTCGATGGAACTGGGTATCCAACGATATTTGTCGGCTCAACAGACACCTCTAAAGGACTAGATGGTAGCGGAAGAGTAACCTCTCTAAGCTACGATGGAAGAATATTGCATCAAGCTTTTGCTTGGCGCCCATGCAGTGGCGGTTTGTCCATTGCTGACACTGATGGAGACGGAGAATTCGAGCTTTACATGGGAGAAAGAAACATGTATTTGAACGATCCAGAGTACGGAGATAACGATTATGGTAAAGGAGTGGTATCCTTCTGGGCCAAAAACTTAACATTGAGGTGGTACCGCCCAGAAATCTTCTGCAGTAGCCAAATCCCAATGATTGCCGACGCAAACAAAGACGGAATACTAGACATAATAATAGGCGACCTAGACGGCGGACTAGCAGTACTCAACGCAACAGATGGAAGCACAATAAAAATGACCCGTGGCATCCCTCAACAGGCACCCACACACTACCAACCATCTGTCTACGACATAGATGGCGACGGAAATCTAGAAATGCTAATGGCTGACCCACATGATACAACGTCAGACGACCTTGTCGTCTGGGACCTTGTAAAATGGCAAATAGACGCAAGAATTTACATAGGAAAGAACTTCTACGGACCCCAAGTTGCTGACGTAACTGGTGACGGCATAATGGAAATCATAGCATGCAACTACAGAAGCATATTCGTAATCGACAAGACATATCGTGTATTGGACGGAATAGTAGGCCTCTCAGGAAACATTACGGAAGACGGCGAACCCCTAAATATAGATGGCATAACAATGCTCGGTGGAACGCTAAACTATGCAGTCGTACAGGACATAGACGGCGACGGCTACAACGAACTGATTGTTTCAACCCAAAGCGGTGACATATACGCCTTTGACACACCTGCCCGTCGACCAAACCCAAGACCAAGAACCGAAGTACATTTCTACAGCGAGTTCAGGCGTGGAGCAGCAGAATACGTGCAACCCCAAGGCGGACCCGCACCAGTCGTTTCATCTCCATCTCCACTAGACGGCGCAACCAACATACCGGTTTCGCTTTCTGAACTAAGCTTCACACTAACAGACTATCAACGTAACCCAATGAACTTCACAGTCACAACAAACCCAAACATAGGCTCCGCTAGCGAAATAAACAGAGGAAACGGAAGATACATCCTGCCAATAAATAATCTACGTTACTCCACAACCTACACATGGACCGTAACCGCAACAGACGGCACGCACTGGACAAACACAACATACACATTCACAACACAAACTTTCTACCCTTGGTGGAATAATACATGGCAGTACCGCAAACCAATAACGATAGACCGCAATAAGGTACTCGCTAATCAAAGCAATTTCTCAATACTCATAGACATCACAGATGCTGACCTACCATATAAGGCACAAGACGACGGCGATGACATCGTCTTCATAGACAGCAACTCCAATAAGCTTACACACGAAATAGAACTCTACAATAACAACACAGGCCGACTAGTCGCTTGGGTAGCAATACCCTCAATTTCGTCAACAACAGACACAAGCATCTACATGTACTATGGCAATTTCAATGCCACAAACCAGCAAAACCCCTCAGCAGTATGGGACTCCAACTTCAAAATGGTGCAGCATCTCGAAGAGGGTTCCACGACCCGATACGACTCAACAAACAATGGCAATAACGGGATGACCTACGGTGGTATCGTCAAGAGTGTTGCGGGAAAGGTTGATGGTGCTGACGTGTTCGATGGCGTAAACGATTATGTAAGAGTGGCGAATAGCCCAAGTTTGAATCCATCATCAGCTATTACGATTGAGTTGTGGATGAACCTGTCCTCTACTGGTAACTTCACTAATCTTGTCAACAAGGGCGCGTTCAACCAGTATTATTTGCGGTTGGGTTCTGCGGAGGGAAGGACTTACTGGTACGTTAGGTTCAGTGATGGCACAGCAGCATCCGTTGAAGGCAACAACATCGGCTGGAAATGGAACACGTGGCATCACCTAGTAGCCGCCATAGACACCCAAGCCCAAACGATTAAGATATATCTTGACGGTGTCGAAAAGCTCAACGGCACCTTTGCAGCCGGAAAAAACATTATCTCAACAACTAACCCACTTCTCATAAGCGACATCAGCCAAAGATGGGTAAAAGGTACGATAGACGAAGTCCGCATGTCAAACGTTACCCGCTCTGCCGCTTGGATTCAAACAAGCTACAACAACCAAAAAGACCCAACAACATTCTACACAATAGCAGGCGAAGAAACTATTCCAAACGCACCAGTAGTTTTCTCTGCTTCGCCACCGAATAAAGCAACAGGCATACCGCCGCCCTCTCTAACACAGTTTAGCTTCAACATAACAGACTACCAAGACGATCTCATGAACTACACCGTCACCACAAATCCAGACATTGGCTCGGACACTGGCATTAACGTTAACAACGGCAGATTCTCGATACCCATTAGCGGAGTTCAATACTCTAAAACTTACACGTGGACCGTAAGCGTAACAGACGGCACACACTGGACAAACATTACATTCACCTTCACAACCTTGCCAACAGAACCCCCAACCCAAACAGACCCCATACTAGTAAAAAGCGAAAACAACATAATCTGCTACAACCAATCAACCACAGACCTAGACGGAGACAAAGTAACAAACACATACAACTGGTACAGAAACAACATCCCCATAACAAACCTACTACTAACCTTCAACACAAAAAGCACAACAACAGCCAAAGACTACTCAGGCTATAACAACAACGGCATAATAGTCAGAGGCGCCACATGGACCAGCAACGGAAAAGTCGGAGGCGCCTACAACTTCAACAACGGCCACATTCAAATCTCAGGCAGCAACACCCTAGATGGCGGAGGAACATGGTCAGAAATCACTGTTGAACACTGGATATACCTCACTGCAAGCCAAAGTAACACAAGAACCATAGCCAGAATCCCCAGCTACGAAATAGGCATAAGCGGAAACAAAATCTTCGCAAGCATCTGGACAGCCACAGGCAGCTCGAACGTAAGCGGCCACAACCAAATCACCTATAACACAACACTTCAAATAAACACGTGGTACCACGTCGCCCTAACATACAAGAAAGGCGTAGCCATGACACTATACGTAAACGGCGTCGCAGTAGCCACAAAAACCGCTTCAGAATCAACCACGCTAAACTATAACATTCAACCAAGCGGATCAAACCCGCTATACATAGGCTGGTTCGACTACTTCAAAGGCTTAATTGACGAAGTAGCTATCTATCCGAAAAGCTTGTCGCCACAACAAATCTACCAACGCTACATAGAAACCAAAGACGGACTAACCAACAGCTCAACCATAGTATCGCAAGAACTCAACATAGACGATGTCTGGCGATGCGAAGTAACACCAAACGACAGCTACCAAGACGGAACAACAAAATCCTCAAACACACTAACAATAGGATACAACAACAAACCAAGCGCAAAAAACATCACAATAAACCCTGTTACCCCAAGAACAAACGATGACCTAATCGGCAGCTACACATACTTTGACCCAGACGGCGACCCAGAGAACGGAACACAGATAAGATGGTACAAAAACGACGCATTACAACCAGAACTAAACGACACCCTAATCGTTCCAGCAGCACTAACAGCGAAAGGCGAAATCTGGTACTTCACCATCAGAACATCAGATGGAAAAGAATACGGCGAAACACAAACATCCCCTCACGCTCTGATTCAAAACAGCCCGCCAACAATAGACTCCTTCACGCCACAAAACACGACGCTGACAATTAATGAAACAGAAAGCATCCAATTCACACACACTTCCTCAGACCCAGACAACGACACACTAACATACTCGTGGCTACTGAACCAAACAGAACAATCAACAGCGCAGAACTGGACATATACAACCGACTATAACTCCGCTGGAACACACAACATAACCCTAGCCGTCTACGACGGCGAACAAACCACTGTTCAAGAATGGACCGCAACCGTCCTGAACGTCAACCGCCCACCAGAAGCCTCGAACCTGACGATTTCACCACCCAACCCAGTAACCACAGACGACTTAACAGCCAACTACACCTATTATGATCCAGACACAGACCCAGAAACCGACACAGAAATTCGCTGGTACAAAAACGGCGAACTCCAACCACAACTCAACGACACCCTCACAGTCCCAGAAAATCAGACCACAAAAGGCGAAACATGGTACTTCACAACCAAACCAAAAGACGGAACAGACTTTGGAACACTTCAAACATCAACCAACGTCACAATACAAAACAGCCCACCCTCCATCAGCAGCGTTACAATAACACCTGATCCAGCATACGCCAATGACACGCTAACAGCAAATCCAACATCACCATACGACGCTGACGGAGACACCGTCACATTCACTTATCAATGGCAAAAATACGAAGAAGGCAACTGGGTGAATATTGCAGGAGCAACCAACCAAACGCTTGGACCGGAAAACTTTGTGCAAGGAGACCAGATCAAAGTCATCTGCACACCATACGACGGCCAAAACTACGGACCCCCACAAGAAGAAATTATAACAATTTCTAACACTCCACCATAAATCACTTCCAATCATCCCCTAACAGACCCAACAATCAACGAAACACAATTGAAACTGACAAAAAAGCGTGGAGAATCCTAATATTTGGGCAGGGCAACATAATTCATGGTGTGAGCCTTGGAACCCGAAGAGAAGCTCCTAAATCGAATAGTCGTGACTACTCCCACCCCTAAAGGATGTGGGCTTCTATGGCTTTTCAACCAAGAGACTATAGCCCTAGTCTCATTTTCCGCTTAAAGACTCATTGATTCTGCGCGAAGCGCATCCCCGTGGAGAGGCTTCGTACGAGCCAGCTTCCCCCGCTCAGCCCATAGCGCCGATGAAAACAGACAAGGCGAAGCACCATAAAAGCTTTACGCAATTCATCCCACAGCTAAAGCACGTGGGCTTTCTTGCTAACTATGGTAAAGGCTGCATTAGAATATGCGGCGAGGGTATTAGCCGGCGAGGAAGTAGTACCGATAGTTGTTGAGTGAATGTTAGAAAAATCAAATGATAGAAAATTATCTACATTCCCTATGCCAAGAATATACTACATGTGGCGCAGTACCTCGGACATACAAAGATCGACAACACCATGCTCTACGTTCAACTTGACCAGAAACTCTTCAAGAAAAGGATGATGCTTTTATTTTTCCCGAAGCTCTGATGAACCCTTAAATAAAGCAAAGGTAAACTAAACTTCATGGAAAAGGAACTGGAGAGAATCCTTGAGAAAGCAAGAAAGGACAAGGATGTACTAGCCGTCATACTATTTGGTAGTTATGCGAGGAAAAGGACTCTACCTTTCAGCGACATAGATGTTTGCTTGATGTTGAAACCAAAAAGGCTCAGCAGTCTCTTCATAAGCAACAAGAAGCTGGAATACTTGAGCATGGTTTCAAGTAAATACGATATCCAAATCTTTCAGCAACTTCCAGTCTTCATCAGGGTCAGAATCCTCAAAGAAGGAGAATTCCTACTGAACAAAGATTACGGTAGCATGTTCAGAGTCGCTATAAGCTCAATCAAAGAATTTGAACTGTTCAAAAACCATTATCTATACTGCATAAAAAGTGTCGCTTATGGTAGATAAAGAAAGAACATTGTCTAAAATAGCTGAAATTCGAGGATACTTGAAGAAACTGAAAGAAATCACCCCGAAAACTTTTGAAGAGTATGAAAAATCAGAAGTTAAGAGAAGAGCATGTGAAAGGCTCCTTCAAATTTCAATCGAATGTACTCTTGATATCTGCGACATAATCTTCTCTGAATTAGAATTAGGAGTCCCAACGAGCGAAGAAGACATAATCGAAAAGCTCAATCAAGAAAAAGTGATCACCGACGAAACTACTCAAAAGTTGAAAAGCATGAGGGGAATAAGAAACGTACTTGCCCACCGATATCCTCACGTAGATGATGAAAGACTATTCCAGAGCTTAAGAACAGAATTAAAAGATTTTGACGTTTTTATCCACGAAATTCTCAAATTCTTAAAGTATTCATAAAAAACGCGCGCAATGATGAATGGAGACCGCGTTTAATTACATAAGAACCCTACTCTTATCATGCAGCCCCAGACGATGCAAGCACATACACCATAATAGCCAAAGTCTCCGACGGACAAGACGAAACCTCTCGCCAATGGACGTTAACCGTACAACAACCATAAACCAGCCCCCCAGCCTTATCCCTTTCTTTTATGTCCGTGTCCCACAAAAAACCAAGACAAAGACACACAAACGGAAAAACCACTGATAAACGTTAGCCACACAAGATTGCGTGTGTTCTTGTTCCAGATTTTTCTAGAACAACAACCAAAAAAGCCATGATCGTGAGGCTTGTTAAGATGTGCCCAAGCTAGCCGTTGCCTACATGTCCAACTGGATAAATTTCGGTGTTCCAGTCTCCAGGATATTCTACGGTGCCTTCAATATTCTTAATTGTTGTCTCCTCTGTCAACGCCAATTCCTGGTCAGACACAATCTCTAATGTGCCATCAGGCAACCTACGGTTCACAATAACTCGAACGACTATGCCAAGCTTCAATGTAACGTAATCCCCGTTGTGCCACAGTTCAATACGGTACGGTTCAAGCCCATCCACACCCTTCCAATCAACAACGTAATCCACAAAGCTTGATCCCGGCGGATTCCAAGCCTCGCGAACGAGATTATGATTGAACACCTTCAAAGGGAAGAATGGCAAATAATGTCTCCATGGTTTATTTGTGTCTGTTCTTCCCATCCACAGGTTCCATCCAACAACTTGCTCTTCGCATCTCCACAAATGCTGCTCAGTCAAAAGCCACTCAGGATTAGAAGAATTGAAAGGAATGTGTGAACCAAACTCTCCAAACCAGAAGGGAACATCAAGCTTCTTCCTATATTCCACAGCATACGACAAAGACATATATGAAAGCTGTTCAGGAGTCCAAACATCAAACTCCCATTTCTGGTTTGTCCACCACCTGTGAAAAGTGAAAACTATATTCGGTCGTAAATAATCCACGATCTCTTCCAAAGGCGGAACGTAGGGTTGCGACTCCCAAACAACAATATGCTCTGGATCTACTTCACGAATCGCATCGGTAAGTTCCGCATAAAATCTGGCAACATCCATCTTTGACTGAATCGAAGAAGCCCACGTAGAACTAGAAGGCTCATTAAACAACTCGTAAGCTGCTATCCGAGGATCGCCACAGTAATGCTGAGCCACAATCCGCCAATTATCAACCAGCTTCTGTGAACCAAAATCCCCAAACATATCATTAGAATTATGCAAATCCAGAATACCTTTGATCCCATGCTGATCCAGAAGGCTTAGCGCCCATTCCATCCTATCAAAATCCAGAACATCCGCAGACGGACCTCCATACTCCGGATTCGGAGCACTATCAGCAAAAGCAAAAACCAACCTAATCGTGTTCAACCCCATGGCTTGAATCTCTGGAAGATGCAACAGCCAAGCCTCCTGATAGCGATCTCCGGCGTGAAAGAGATAGCTTCCCCCAGCTCCCCGCCAAATAACTTCACTTCCATTTTCAAAGATTCTGTTTCCCAAAACATACTGAACCTTGCTCGTCACAACATCTTCTCTGATGGATCCACTGCTGTAAATAATACTCGCAGCCAACAATGACCAACTCAATTCCCCAAAGACAACAGTAGAAATCAAAACTGCAACAGTAAAAATCATTACCACGCTTGGAACGTTCTTAACGAAATCCATCCTTCAATACACGCAAATTTATCACATGTACCAAAATATAATAAGTGTTACTCTTAAGCAGTTCTACAAAGATACACTTGGCATACTAAGTCTTTCAAATGAATTTATACGCAGAAGAGCAAATTCTTGTTCTTCATTAATCAAGAAATACCCCACCTCTCTAGAAGCTAAATAGACTTTGCCAAGGTTTTTCTACAAAGACCACTCATGCGACATGGAAATCACAAAAAGTACATCTCATAGTACATTGGCACTCTTCGGCTAGGAGAAAGAGTTCATTCATGCTTCTACGTATCTACTGATCTTAACCCTGCTGGAAAACAGGAATATGCCAACACAGGCCGGTATGAGCTAAACTCTGGTCCAACAACGAAATGCATGATTGACGGCGTCCAATACTCCTATGAAATGTCCAACATATGATATATATGTCAATCCATAAGATACAACCCCCTTCTTTTTTTGACGTGCTAAAGCAGCAACTCAACCATAGCCTCACCAGAACTCAAGACAGGAGAGACATGGCGATGCGAAGTAACACCAAACGATGGCCACTAAGATGGCATAACAATATCTTCAAACACGTTGCCCTTGGATACAACAACGCACCATCCGCAAAAGACCTAACAATAACACCGACAACACCCAAAACAAACTACGACCTAGCCGTCACCTACATATTTACCCCGAAGGAAACCCCGAATCAGGCACTGAAGTTCGATGGCACAAGAACGGAGCATTAAAGTCCCACCTAAACGACTTGCTCATCGTGCCCGCAGCCGAAACCACGAAAGGCGACCAGTGGTACTTCACCGTCAAACCAAAAGACGGCACTACTTTCAGAACCCAACAAACATCACCCACCGTCACAATCCAAAACACACCTTCATCGATTAGCGGCGTCAAGATAGCACCAGACCCAGCAAACAAACACGACACCCTAACAGCCAACTCAACAAACCCAAACGACGATGACGGCGACACCATCACCTACACCTACCAAGGGCAAATATAACAAGGCGGAACATGGATCGACATCCCAGACGCCACAAACCAACCACTCGCACATGACAACTTTGACCAAAACGACCAAATCAAAATCATATACACACCATACGACGGCCAAGACTACGGAACACCCCAAGAAGCCGTAATCACGATCTCTTAACGATTCAGCGAGCAGAAACTTTGAATAAACGTTTGCTCCAAAACGTTGAGGAGTTCGATGTTAGTATCAAATCTTCCACAACTACATTAGACCACACGAAGGACTAGACGGTAAGACACCAGCAGAGGCATGCGGAATCAAAGTAAAAGGAAAAAATAAATGGTTAACGCTAATCCAAAATGCTAGCCATCATAGTAATTGACATGACAGGGTAATTGGGCATTACAAAGTATGTGAAAGATTCATAAACTATAATACGTAATGTTTTGGAATGTTAGAACAAGAATTAAATAACTGTTTCATATTGATATTGACTAAAGGTGAGAGGGAATGCGAATAGAAAAGGACGAATTGTTCAAACTTTCAAGAGAAAATCTGGAATGGTTCAAAGAAAACTATAAGGCTCTGAAGCGAGAATATGACCAGAAATGGATAGTAATACAGAATAGGAAAGTCGTTAGAAGCAGTAGCATGTTTGATGATATAGTCAAAGCTCGTAGAAACGGAGAATACGACCCAAAAATCGCCATGGTAGAGTATATGCAATCAGAACAAATCGCCATGTTCTTTTGAGTGCGAAAAGGTGAAGATTCTTCCAATTTGTTGGTTCTACCCTAGTAAACAAGCCTCAAATCAATGTTCTTTTCGAAATTCCTTTAATTGGAGTCACCAGTGACATTTTCTTCCTTGTAGATACGGGAGCCACTTTTTCTTCAATATGTGAGAAGGATGCAGTAGCTAAATTAGGACTTGATTGTGATTCTCTTCCAGAATCCAAGGGGCGTGCGATAGGTTTCAAAGGATTCTTTAAAACTAGGATGATAAACAGTCCAGCTTTCCTTACTTTTAGGTCCGACAAAGGAGATAACTATAGAATGCCCTACGGAGGCGGTTTCAAAGTCATGTATATAAGCCCACAATTATCCCCCGAGGACAAGGAAAAGGTACTTGGGCTTACCCCAAGCATATTGGGAATGGACATACTCTGTAAATTCAAGGTGTATGTGGACAAAAAGAAGGTTGTGTTAACCCTTGCTTAACATCAACCGAAAGCTTACATGAACCTAAATCAACCGACAGGGACTTGACAGAACCCGCGTGCGAATATCTGATGCACCGTGCCGCCACTATTGATTTGACATGAAACTATCTAACTTTCCATGCCAACGCGTTTTCTTCGGCAAGCTATGACTGCCAGCAATGTCGCAATCATGAATGGTGACAGAACAAGGAATGACTGAAACTCCGGTATAGGCGGCGGATTGTCAACCTCGATAATAGTGATTTGAGTCTTAGAATCCGTTGTATAGCAAATGACTGCTATCACTTGACCAGTTTCCGGGACAAAGCCTTCGCCGTTCAAGTTTGCATCGTTAACCATAATCCATGCCGTAGGACTTGAAGGAGAATAGTTGCCTACCAAATTAACAAAGAACCATAAGGCTTGCTGGACATCCTCCGCTACTCCTTGCCTGTGATTCAAGATATAGTTAACCATATCCCACTTCTGACCCGCCAGATCCGATGGCGAATTGCAACTGGAAAACAAAGTCACTTGATGAGTCGCTGGACTTCGCGGCATCACACACCGTCTGTCGACACACCATCCAAGATACGTGCGATTCGTCACGTCGTAACCTGAAGGAACGTTGCTTAACAGCGTCTCGTAATAGCTTTCTGTGCCATTCCAAACTTCAATCGTCACTGGCGTTGAGGGCAAGTTTAACCCACAATCCGTTGCATCCACGTGCCCAACAAGAATCAACGAAACCGTCACAATGACAATTAAGCCTATTACAGAACTCATTTTAGAATTCATACTGCTTACCTTCTCTCTTCACCCCTCTCTATGTCGCATTTCCTTTAAAAGGAATGCTTCTAATCCCGAAATATCGCGCGCTTTGGGCAACCATTTCCCGGGCGCCTTCTGATCCTTCTTTCTTGCAGATTGATGGGCAAGATGTGGATCGGGACCGTTTAGCATGTTGACCTAGCCTACGAAGAATATCAGAAACAGTTTATGAGGAGCAGGTTTATTTCACCTAGCGTGTATAAAGAGACTAACAATAGACAGATTGCAGACTATTTGACTATATTATCTGAACATGAAAGGGATCATGATGGCCAAAATTTCTATGCTAGGAAGCGGAACGATAGGAACAATCGTGGGAAAATCGCTACTCCAGATGGGCAACCAAGTGATTTTCTATGACGTAGATGAGAACAAAGTCAGGCTGCTCAATGGCTCTGGACTTGTGGCAACAGCTAAAATCGAGAATGCCATCGCCAAGTCCGAAATCTCTTTCATCTGCGTTCCTACACCTGTAACCGACAAAGGAATGGACTTAACTTCAGTAAATTCCGTCGTGGAAAGCTTGGCTTTATGCTTAAAAAACAAAAACGATTACCACCTGGTCGTTGTAAAAAGCACCGTCACACCAACAACGACAGAGAAAAACCTGATACCCTTGTTAGAGAAAATTTCAGGAAAGCACGTAGATGAACAGGTTGGAGTCTGTGTAAATCCGGAATTTCTAACAGAGATCAGCCACACATGGAGCAATAGCGACAAATTCTCCAGAGGTTTCTTCAAAGAAGACCGAATAGTAATCGGAGAATTCAGCAGAAAGTGTGGTGACATCCTCGAAGGTATCTACCGTCCATTAGGCATTCCAATCATCAGGACCGATTTGACAACAGCCGAAACGATTAAACTTGCATGCAACTGCGCGCTAGCGAGCAGAATTTCTTATTGGAACGAGATTTCCTATATTTGTCAGATATTGGGCGTGGATTCCAACCTTGTGGCAAACGTGGCAGCCATGGATGAAAGAATAGGAAAGTATGGAACTATTCACGGAAAAGCATTTGGAGGCAAATGTCTGCCGAAAGACCTCAAGGCGTTCATCAAATTTTCTGAAGGTTTGGGATATGACCCTAGGCTCTTGAAAGCTGTGGAAGAAACTAACGAAAGGATAAAATCTGAAAAAGGAGTCCGGGAGTAGACAGGCTCTTCACACTTAAACATCAATCGCCAAGTAGGAGAGAATGATACGATCAGAAAAGTTGTGATTCCCTCGGCTGGTCTGGGGACACGGTTGTTGCCTGCTACGAAAGAGCAACCCAAGGAAATGCTGCCGATTTTCGCAAAGAGTATTGACGGAGAGTTGTGCCTAAAGCCCCTGCTTCAGATAGTATTCGAGAATCTTTATGATGTTGGTCTCAGAGAATTCGGCTTCATCACCGGAAGAGGAAAAAGAAGTGTTGAAGACTATTTCACGATAGACAGCGGATTTGTTGAGCTCCTTAAAAATGGAAACAAGTTCGGACTAGCTAAGGAATTAGATGTGTTTTACGAAAAAGTCGGAAGATCTCACATAGCTTTTATTAATCAACCGAAACCCAGAGGTTTCGGTGATGCTGTTCATCGTGCAAAAATGTTTACTGGGGCGGAAGCATTTCTAGTCCACGCCGGAGACGACCTGATAATTTCGAAGAAAAACCAATACTTGCGGAATTTGATTAATGTCTTCGAAGAGCACGGGGCAAGCGCTGTTTTTTGTGTGGAAAGAGTGAGAGATCCTAGAAAATATGGAGTAATCATTGGAGATAAAGTGGCAAACAATCTATATCAGGTCAGAAGAGTTATCGAAAAACCATCCGCGCCCCCTTCGAACATAGCAATTGTGGCCGTTTACGCATTTGGCTCTGGGATATATCAAGCTATTGAAGAGACGCCGCCAGATGCGAATGGTGAAGTGCAATTGACGAACGCTATCCAAAGACTCATAGACCAAAACCACTCTGTTTATGCGGTGGAATTGAGTTCAGGAGAAAAAAGATTGGACATTGGAACCCCGCAATCCTACCTAAAGGCTTTGAACCTTGTGGTACATTCGAGCAATCTCACATCTCACTCTCCGGAATAACACACTTTAACTTGTGCCAGAGACAATTGAGTGTAGGGCGCTCTCAACTCAAGCTTCGGCAGTCTCTGAAGGCAAATATGTGAGGCCAAAGACAGCCTGATTGCGTTTCTATCGCATCAAAGGAAGCGAAATAAATGAATGCACGTTTGTTTCTGCAAAGAGTTCGCGACTTGCTCAAAATAACCCTTACTGGAAGGATATTCAAAGAGTTGTACGAAATTAAATCCAAAATGAATGCCTCTACCCAAAATTCACATAACGCCTTCCTTACGGAAAAAGAACAGGAGGCAAAAATCAGCGTAGTCATACCAACGTTGAATGAGTCAAGCTACATCAAGAATTCGATATTGTCGCTTAAAACCAGTCCATACCACAATTTTGAAGTCATAATTGTAGACTGTATGAGTGAGGATGACACAGCAGCAAAAGCCAGAAAACTAGGAGCGAAAGTCATTCTTTCAAAAAAGAGAAACGCAGGTTATCAAACTCACCTGGGTTTCATGGCCGCGGAGGGAGACATCATTGTTCGAACCGACGCTGACACTATTTTCCCGCAAGATACCCTGATCAAGATTGCAAGAACGTTCGAGAAAGAACGAGTAGCAGTATATCACGTGGGCCATCTATACTATGATGGTAACATTCTCTTGAATTTGCTTGCTCATCTTTACGATAAATACTGGCGGAGGGTTTGGAGAACAACTGGACATTTTATCGCAGTACGAAAAAGCGCATATGAAAAAGTCGTTTTCAAGCCTCTTGCCAAAGGACAAGATTTCGACTTCGGAAAAAGAGTCTACGAAATCTTTGGTGACGAGGCTTTTGCTTATGATCCGAACACGGCTGTACTAATTTCCTCGAGGGCAATCCGAAAACAAGGGATGCTTCGGTATATACTACATACGCAGGGCTCGTTTAGAGAGCGTGTAAGCTCAAATGCAAGCTCGTGATTCCCTATCTAGAGAAGTTTTCTATAGAGTTATTCCTGCATGAATATAAGGAAGAGTTACTGACGATTAGTGGAGTGAGAATAGATGAAGTCACTTAAAGTCAGTCTCATGTTGTTGCTTTTGCTCGTTTCTTATTCGACTTTTCTTGTTCGCATAAACGATGCTTCTGCAAGCTCTGAGGGCATACAAATCTTTCCAGCTGGGAGCGGAATAAGAATCGTTGTAAGAGACATTGAACTATATTTTAATGCTACCAATGGCGGAGAAATCACGGAATATTTTGATTTGACTGTTGATCCTACTCGTTCGAGAAATCTAGTAAACCTCAGATGGAAACCTTGGGAAAATCTTCTTCCATTGTTTACATCTTTGTTTTATAGACCTCCAAACATAACGTTGGTTCTATCCACCGGTGGAGACCCAAGTGCCAGGCTATGGCTGATCAGTAACACTAGCAACTACGTGATTCTACAGTCTTCTTCAAGGATTATGGGAAAGGCAGGCGAGATCATAAAAGACATCGACGGAAACGCCGTTAACGTGAATTCCACATGGATCATTCGTGACACTGGTCTCATCTCGGTTGAGAGATCTTTTCTCGCACCAAGTTCCGCAAACCTTTCTTCCGGATGGAGATGGTACCCGTTCTACTTGACTAGAACAGCAAGCTCCAACTACAACTTCACTTTCTACATGTTTAACACGACGTACGCCTACGCGTCAATTGTTAACCCAATAATTTACAGAGACGCATTCAGTTTGTTTCGCCCTATCCCCAACGATACGAGACGCGTTTTCGGAGTTGCTTTGCCATTCTCCAACACGAGTGCTGGCGGAGACGGAGCCCACAACATACTCATTGCCTACAAATACGATGAAATGATTAACGCTGACCAGTGGAAATCAGACAACTACTACAGCACGAGAAATAACATAACGGAAGCCGGAGCAGTATACGAGTTCAGCAAGACTACTAACATCTCCACACACACATACCACATGATTGTTAATTTTACGCATCAGCCCATAGACGAGGAAAACATTCAAAGCTTTGCAAACTATTACGCAGACAATCCGTCCATCGCCTTGCCCATGGAATGTTCAGTTACTGCAAACAAAGACGTGTATAAGCCTGGAGACTACTATGCCTTCTATGGATCTGGGATATCACATTACGGTTTGACACGCCTAACTGCAAGGCTTACAGTGACAAACAGTTTAAACTGGATTATGTATCGACGAGATTATGGACCGTCGAACATTACAGCTGAACAAACCTTCAATCTGACGCTGCTCAAGGGAACCGTAGCTCCGTCTCCAGGCAACTACACACTCTTGTTTCAGATATTCTCTCAATTTGGAATAGTCATATCGTCGAGCAGCAAGACGATCACGGTAACCGCACCTTGACTAAACGAGTTGCGCTAGACTTACGGTTTCAAAAAAGTTATTGCACCGAATAGCATTCAGTGTAGGAAAATGAGTAAGATTGCCTTGGAGAAATATGATATTGTAATTATTGGAGAAGGAATCGCTGGTCTCTCCACTGCACTACCTATATGCGAGAAAACCGATTTAACTCTTCTTCTTATCGAAAAAGGTATTTTTGGGGATGAAACAAAGACTTCGCCTTTCACTTTTCCAGATGTAGTTGAACGTTTCCATCTATCTGAAGCGGTGCTTCAAGAATACACACGATTCACCTACATGTCTCCGACCGGGGTTGCCGCGTCTTTCGAATATGAAAACCCTGCCTTTGTAACGTTAGATTACCAGAAAACGTGCGATATCATGCTTAATCGGATAAGAAAGGAAGGCAATGTGAGAGTGTTAGAGAAGACTGAAGCCCTTGACTTGGAAGTAACAAAAACTGACTCGAAATTGACCCTTTCAAACTCTGCAAGTGTTTTGTGCAGTGTTCTAGTTGACGCATCGGGAAGCAGTTTCTTCGTAGCACGCAAGCTTGGAATTGGGCTACCTATCCTTTACAGCCACCCTTACGGCGAGTTTCTTGAAGGATGCAAAATTGAAGACCCCGAAGAAATGTGCATCGTTACTGGTGATAAATATGGAAATGGCGGAGGGTGGATGTACCCAATAGGCAAGAAAGCAGCGCGATTCGGCTTTGCAACCATCACCAGATCGCATGTCTATCCAAAAGCCGTCGTCGAAGGTAATTTTAGAAAAGCCATCCGAGACTTTTACCCCTATAATGAGATGTTGAAAGGCGCCAAAAGTAGAAGATCAGAATTTGGAACCATACCGATTGGGCCTCTTGAGAAGTTTGTATATGGGCGAATCCTCATTGTTGGGGACGCTGCTGGTCAGGCAACACCTTGGTATAATGAAGGTGTACGACCTGCATTGGAAGCCGGCAAGTTATGTGGTAAGACCATAGTTGAAGCATACGAAAATGGAAAATTTCTCAAAAGAACCTTGATAAGATATCAACGTCTCTGGGATGCCAAAAATAGAAGAGTTTATGCATATTCCAAGGTGCGCGCGGATTCATATTTTAGAAGTCAAGAACAATGGGATAATTCCGTTAGGTATCAAGCTTCGCTAACGCCTGAGCAAATGATGAGAGTAATCCGCTATTGCAAGTTTCCGAGAGGTAGATTTCCGAAAGTTCGATCAATATTGTTTTCTCGGAATTGGAGCGCGCATCGGCTAACTGAAATCTTTAAGGATATCATTTGGCGGATCTGCGACAAAGCGAGAGCTTCCTACTCCTAAGCGTACGCGCTATATTGTATACGGGTTTTCATCAGCGTAATAATATAGCATATACGCTCAACTTAGCGCGCGATTGCGCTCGATCGCATACGAAGTTTTTCATTATCAGCCATAGTCAAGACTGACGGTGCACATGTTCAACTTAATATATTGTATGCGCATACATTTCTAGGTACTGTGATGTGAAATGGTCAGCGCGCGTGCTGGCAAATTTGTGAAGATGATTCTGCGGAATCCGATGAGAATTCTTGACAAGGTTAAAGAAATGCCATTTTCTAAGAGGCCGCTTGACTGGGAGCGCATAAGCAAACCCTTGAAAGAGGACTCTAATGATTTCGTTAACATTCATAATCCGACTGTTGGAGAATATAGGATGACATATCGCCTTGAGGGAAGGGTAAAGACCGTCTATGACTGGTGGTATTCTGCTGTTCTGAGAGATCGAAAAGGAAAACTATATTTTCTAATTCTCGCTTTTCATCCAAAGTGGAGCTTCTACAGAATTATCAGTATAGATATAAACGATGGCGAAGAAAATCTGTGGTCACTACCTAAATCTCTTGTGGCGGGAGACAACTTCTATGGGAAGATCGGTTATTCTGAACATGAGAATGCAATTGACATATGGGTCCAGAAAACCGGAAAACCAGAATCTTCAAGGGATTCATTTGCGAGATGCACTATAAGAACTGGAGCGAGCCGCCTGATTCTGAAAACGGACAAGATGGCTGTGGATTTAACCTTTGCAAATCTGGGTTTGCCTTTTTGGATCAATAGAGGGCGCGAGGCAATAAGCTCCCCCAGAGGTGATACAATGAGTGGATTCTACGACGTTTGCCAAGTAGAGGGTTCCCTCCTTCATAAAACGCTGAAAACCGAAGTGCGTGGTGTGGGTATCAACGAGCATTTGATGTCGTTTGTTCCTCCTGATCGTTTTTGGAAAAGGGTTGATGGTGTTTTCTTTTGCACTGACCAGGTTTATTGTGCATGCATCTATCTGGAAAACAAAACCGGCACAAGACAATACGAGTATAAGGATGGAGCAGTTTTCATCAGGGCAACTAAGGAATATTTGATACCGATCGATTTCAAAATTGAATACTTGGAATTTGACGACTTGAAGAAAGTGCCAGTAAAGATTCGTATCTTAGTAGATACGACAAAAGGAGAATTGAATGCGGTGGCAGAGGCTATGGTTGCGATCGAAAAACAATTGGCCTTTAGAATCTTGGATGGCGAGTTTGTATTCAAAGACGGAAGAAAATTGAGGCTAACAAATGGTTATGGTCAGCACGCTTTGCATTGAAAGTGGACCGCCCATGCCAAAATTAACGTTGCAGGGTCGTCATGGCGACGTGGTCTCAGGTTTTGTAGATGAGTTACGAGCACTAACTATTCACGTTTCAAATGCTATTTTGAGCAGGAATACTTGTGGCATAAGAAAGTTGGTTGAGTTGATCCAAGATTTTGAACCTACTTTCAAAAAAAAGAGTGCGAGCTAGATGGTCGCGAGTAATAGCAGGATTATGGACATGCCTATTTTCCCGGACGATTTGGTGCCAAAATTGCTACAAGGAATGAGCATACCGGCTGGATGGTTTCCTTACATTCATGGAATTTGTATTGATGCCCGAGGAAAACCTCTCATGTTTTATATTTCCATCGACTTCTCTTTCGGGGGCCCAAAATTCGCCTTTTTGATTCAAGGTCAAGTATACACTGGTAACTTCAATAAGTCTGTTTACAGCTACGCAAATGGCGTACTAATTATCGGAACCAAGCCCAAATTTGTCATAGACTACCATCATCCACATAAAATTCGTATAGATATTAGCTCAAAAATGTCTATAGAGCTAGATTTAACGTATAGAGGACCTCCTCTTTGGTATGGCAAAGGCACCAACCCAGCCGATATGGTTGGTTTAACGCCTACCTCCTTTATTGGCGGTTATGATGCGCCATGTAGGATAAAAGGAAAAGTTACTTCACCTGCAAAACCTCTTTCCTTCTCAGGTTATGGAGAGTACGGGCATATTTGGCTTTTAGGTTCATTTAAGTGGGAGGAGACCAATAGCCGATGGATAGTCTTCAACGATAGCCGTTCCTACGGAGTTGCTACAAAAACATATGACATTAAGACTGGGGCTACACTCGCCAGCACTGGACGTTTCGGCGTGGAAGATGGATTAGCTTTTACTTTTGATGACTTTGAGTGGGTTGATGACAATCTGCAGCCTCCAAGATTCGTTATCGTTAAAGGGCAAATTCAAGACTTGAATCGAACTACTAAGGCGAGAATTGACTTAAGAACCATTGAGTCAGTCAATCTCTTCATTCCATCGATTTGGACTCAACATAGAATGGCTGGGACAGTGGATGCAACAACGTTTGACGGCTCCGCTTGGTGTGAAACCCATAAACCTTTTGAAACTTCTGGATCAACATGCCTTATGACCAAAACCGCTCATAGAAATCCACTAACAACAGAACTAAACGTGTTGACTAAAATTCGAGACCGTTATTTGCCAGACAAGATAGCCGAGTTACACTACAAGTTTAGTCCCCAAATCGCGGAAACTGCTAGAAAACATGAAACTCTCGGACTCGTCGTGAGAACAGCTCTTAAGCTAATCATCAAAGCGTTGCGTTAGCCTCTTTAGGAGCGCGCAGGGGTCCTTAGGAGCGTGCGCCACGTTTAAGAAGAAAGATGAAGTCATCTAATAATAGTAGAGCGCCCGCGAAAATGTATGATAGGGTTAGAAAAATGAAAAAGCCAATATTGGTCGTAGTTTTTATTCTATCAATAACATGCATTACGGTTGTAGCTAGATCGTATCCTCCGCATTACTTATCATATCTTGCATCTGAAGATAGCCAAATGAAAATAGAAATCAACAACAGTTTAGACTATATGATGAAGAATAGCCAAGACAGCCTTTCAAACCCTATGCTCTTATCTTTATGGGTTATGTCGAAATCATTTCTAGGTCGCTTTGACAATAGAACGGAGGTAATTAACTACTTAGATTCAAAACAGGAATCTGACGGGGCTTGGAGTGGTCCGTTCTCAAGAATGTTTACCACACACAGAGTTCTTACTGCATACTACTTGTTAAACGCAACACCTGCACACAGTCTAGAAGAATTCTTCAGCAATTATGATACATGGAATGAAGCCGGGAATTATCTTCTTTTATATGACACGACAAATATGTATCACGTTATCTTCGCTTGGGTTTTGTACTACTGGGATTATCCACCTTGGATAAATGATTTCTTCAATACGGTAGAGGCAGACTTGTCTTGGACTACTGGTTCAGACTTTCATAAGAGAACACACATATTGTATTCTTACGTTATTGCTAGAAGAGCATTCCCGAATCTCGATGCTATAATAGATACAACACTTGCCGAACAGGAGTCTGATGGGCATTGGGATGGTTCTCAGTATGGTTTTGGTTCTCCCGTCTATTTTACTTCACTTCAAGTTTCACTTTTTAGTGAAATCTTGAGTTTGTATCCAGGACACAGAACAGCAGAAATCCATGCATCACTTGATAGCGCCAAAACCTGGACGAATAGTAGTTACCATACAACGCTTTTAGAAGGAAAGCTCTGTGGATATTTCGGTGATGCATTGAGCTTGGAAAATGCTATTTTTGCTGGATTACTCTGTGCCGGTCAAACAGGACTTATCTCAGCGAATATTGATATGACTTTTCAAAGTTTGGTGGATGCTATTCCAGAGTTTACTTCTATTTCGTTAATTTTCTTGCTTATGTCTGTTTCTGTTATTGTTTTATTGTTGAAAAAGAAGAAACTTCCGAGAGATTGGGAAGGAGATAAAATCGTATGAAAACAGGTGAAATCGTCCGCTACGCGGGCGGCTTGCTTGGCTTTGTAGATGTTCTCGGATGGCAAAAGTGGTTTGGGGCAGTTGTCTTGGGGTTTGCCTTTGCACTTAACTTAAACAATAATTTTTCCCTGCTTCAGTTTCAAGGACTAGTTATCGGAACACCATTGATTTTGTGCTACAATCAATCTGTCAACGATTGTTTTGACGTGGAAATAGATGAAATAAAGGCGAAACTCATGGGCAAGGAGCTAATAGTCCCAAAAACCATTTCCAGAAAAACAGCGCTGACAATAACTTTTTCACTTCTTCTGGTTGGACTTGTGTCCACATTGGTAGCTTCGGTAAGTCTTTTCGCGCTTAACCTTGCAGCAGCGTTCTTGGGGACGCTTTATTCAGTCCCACCCTTCAGGTTGAAGATGAAGTATCCGTTCTCCACATTGATACAATTCGCAGGCTGCTTTCTGCCTTTTCTCGCCGGGGTTGCTTCCATAGGTACCGTAACGCTCCAAACAATAGTCATATCGTCTATTTTTGCGGTTCTCGCAATGATTCACCGATTTGCACACGAGATCAAACACTACAAGGTCGACCTCGCGACAGGAAAAGGAACCGTGGCCGTGACAAAAGGATTGAAAACCGCAACAACTTTTTTTAGACTGTCCGCACTTGTGGGAGTTGTCGAGTTTGCGTTTTTCTTTGCTTTGGGTTGGTTTGATGCGGTTATTCTGTTTCTTTTCATCCTTTATCTTGCCCTAACCATTGCACCTTCGTTCTGGCTTCGCCACATGCCTGCACCTGTGAAGACGATATTCAATCCTATAATAATGCTTTCAAGTTACGTTCTGCTATTCACTGTACTTCTCCTTTACAATAAATCTGCATTTGATCTGGTTATGTTTTTCTAAGTGTACCTTCCTAGGGTTACATGTATTATTGGGGGCACCTGTGTTGTCTAGCTCTAGTTGGCGAGAAACATCCGGTATTTATGCTCATCTTGGCAACATGTGGAATTTGATTCACTGGGACATCTAGCTGATTCTAAATGATACTAGAAGAGACTTTCACAACGCTTTTATACGTATGAATACAAACAAACTAAAGCACGACTAAAAAGGAGAAAGGAAAATGAAATCGCTTAAAACAGTAATGACTATTGCTTTGTTGATCGTTTCTACATTCCTTGTACCGACGAGCCTCGTATTTTCAAAAGCTGACGTTACAACTTCGGGGCCGATGACAGGGGAGCTTCCGTCTAGGTCAATTCATGTTGAACTAAAGCTTTCTAGTGCACCTGCTCTAGGAGCAGAGGCGCAGCTTACATGTTCAGTGAAATCAGAGTTGGACGCTCCAAAAACAGAAGTCGAAGTGAAGCTGCCAGATGGTTTTGCCATGAGCAGTGGTGATACTTCCTGGTTTGGAGACATCCCAGCAGGCGGCGCAATTGAGATAAAGTCAGTAATCAAAGCTGTCCTGATAGGGGACTGGACGATTCAAGCTAAGGCCAAATGTACTGGATTTTCATTGCACACAGCCATAGACGAGCTCCACGTCTTTGTACGCAAGGACTCGACAACAGTCGGAGTCTCGCCAGATCCTCCTATATGCGCAAGAGTGGACAATCCCCCGGATGTGGCACTTCTTCCAGAACAGGAAATCGCGCCAAAGGCCATGCAACCAACGGAGCCAAGCAATCCGGAAATCTCAGCCACATTAACGGTAACAGGCAGGTTTTGGTGCTACATAAGCCAAGACTCTATTTCCGGACACACAAGTGATATTCAACTGCCGATGTGCTGGGGAAACGTATGGATATACAACACACTGGGCACTTATCTTACAGGCGGCATTACAGATCTTAATGGATACTTCTCACTTCCAATCAGCAATCCATATCCATTTGGGTTCTACGTTGTAATGACACCATACACAACCGGATGCCACGTCGTCAAACCCGATGGTTCAGAGTATGCAGGCTACACTATCAACTTCTTCCCTACATCTTCGCAGACAACGTACGACATTGGAGGATGGATGCCGCCCGCCCTATGGGACTATACAGGAGCATGGCGGATTTACGAATCCATCGTTGCAGACTACTATGACCGCGGTGCATGGGACTTCATGGCAAACGAAGGACCAGGTCTAGTTATGCCAGCGGTTATTGTCAAGTTCAAGACATCGTCAGGAACCTACATCGACCTCAATGCAGGCACGATATACATCGACACTGAAGCCTACAGCAAGGCACTCGACATCGCTCAGCACGAATACGGACATTGGGTCATGTGGACTGCATACAATCACTATTGGCCACCGAATGCCGGCGGAACACACTACATAAACAGAATAAGCAATCCAAACATGGCGTGGACTGAAGGCTTTGCAGACGCATTTCCACTGATTTGCCAAAGCTACGGACGATGGGAAGACTGGTACTTTGAATGGGGAGAAGGCACCCAATACGACCTAGAGACTTGCCCCAATTGTGACAATGGAGCTTCGTGCGAAGGCCGAGTTGCTGGAACTCTTTGGGACATATTTGATTCACACAACGATGGCTATGACACCTTCCAAGACGGTTTCACACATACATGGTACATAGTCTATCATGGAATACAGAACACATATCTCGACTTCCATAATCAATGGCGATCTTACGGATTTGACCGTCACCTGCTTAACTTCTGCGAATACCAAAACACCATCGACTATGACACTTCCCCAGATCTAACAAACGGATCAGTCAGTCCAACCACAGGCGACACGAGCACGACATTTACTTTCACCGTAAGATATCAAGATGCAGACTGGGACCCTGCCGCAACCATAAGAGTTTACGTATACGATGGCATATGGAACTACTACACCATGAACCATGTGAGCGGAGATCCCGCAAGCGGCGAATGGTTCAACAAGCAACTCAGTGGATTCTCAGCCGGAGATCACGACTTCTACTTCACAGCTTCAGACGGTCTCCCAGGCGGAGATGCCCGCTATCCTTCAACAGGATACCTTTCATTTCACATCACGCAGATCACGTATACTTTGACTATTCAGGTTTCTGGGTCTGGAACTACTAACCCTGCTGTAGGCACTTACACTTACAATGCTGGTACCAACGTTCAAGTCAATGCCTATCCAAGTTCAGGCTGGATCCTTAATCATTGGGAGCTTGACGGTAGCAACGTTGGATCCGCCAATCCTTACACTGTGACCATGAACAGTAACCACGTCCTGAAAGCAGTTTTCACGCAGATCGTGACTTATGATGTTACTATTGTGGCTCATTGTAACACTGAAGGTGTGGACTTGGGTGTGGCCATCACTATGGACGGTTCACCTACAGGCTTTAATACTCCTCACACGTTCAGCGTGACAGGAACCCACACGTTCGGAGTGCCAGCAGCCGATGCAAGCAGCCACCCATTCAGTCAATGGAACATAGGCGAAGCAACCGCAACCATAACAGTCACTTCAGCCAGAACATACACAGCATACTATGGCCCGTCCTTCACAATCTGGACAGAAGGATACAAAACCACCTATCACATTGGAGAAACAATGAGAGTCTACGTCCGCGTCAGAAACCCAGGCCCAGCCTTACCAGTCAGAGCCGAGATATTTCTCAAATTGCCAAGCAACGCCCTGTACGGTCCACTGCTTGACATGAAGGTCACTCTGCCTGCAAACTATGACTCAGGCAAGGTTCTCTGGCAAACATTCACAATTCCAACTGTGCCACTTGGCAACTACGCCTGGATCGCAGAGTTAAGAAACCCAAGCACTAATGCATTGATAAGCCAAAGTACGTGGAGCTGGCAGCTATCTGCAGCAACTTCCATGCAAATTCCAACAGCAAACGTCATCCTTCAAGAAAAACCTGAATAAACCATACTCGCCTCCTTCCCTATTTTTCTATTCTTGATTGATATGCACCACCACCGAAACGCCGATCAACACTTTTCTATGGCATGTTCCTCCACCCATCATATGCGAAACTAGAGCACCCAGAGTGTGCGAAGATGGAAGAGGATTGAGGCTGCCAAATGGTTAGGTCAGCATACTGCGCATTGAGCGTGCGCCCGGTAACCATTTGAGCTGGTCCAAGCTGACTTGGGGAATCAGAATTAGTATTTGGCCTTCATAATTTTCTTTAGATTTCTTTCGCTTTTCTATTTCATCGATTCAAAGAAAAGAGGTGATTTTGATGAATGAGAAGCTTCTTCAAGAAATCAGAGATGAGATTCGCAAATCTAATTTGATTCTAGGCAAGATGTTGAAGGGATTTGAAGAGTACGCGGAATTCAGAAAGAAACAAAGCAAATAGACACACAAGTACGCACGGGAGCTAAGAAGCTAGTGCCAAGCGACGGATGACCGATTTCAACCGTCCATTGATGGAGCCCTTAGCGCGCGCTGCCACATCATGGCGTAGGCTACCAGAATCTCTTAAGATGATTCAGGGTGGTAGCGAAGGAAAACAAGGCATAGAACTCAGTTCCACAAGCGTTAAAAGAAGTTTGAGTTGATAACGCTGTTCCAGCGTACGCTTTGTAGGAAAGGATCATTTGAACTGATACCTTCCTAAAACGTGTACTCAAGTAAAAGGAGAAAGAAAGAAATGAAAAGAACAAAATACTCAAAATGCATCATATTGACATCTATGCTGATACTAGGAATCATGGCAACTTTTCCACTTGTTTCCGCAGACAAACAAGGCATTCGCAGCGATCACAACGGATCTTCCTTTGGACAACCAGTAATAGTCAGTGGCGCGGCTGGAGGTTCTCCCTCCACAACAGAAGCGAATGGACTAGGACCGAGTGGTGATTCAGGTTCGGGTTGGAAAACGGACATAAAGGTCACTAACTCTTACAATAATTCGGTCAACCCTTCGATGGGCACTTACGTCAATTCGACTACGGGAGCGGTCATTCTTTATGCTGCAATGCAGTTTTGGACTCAATGGAGTGTCACTGGACGCTGGGAGGTTCGCATCTACAGGTCAACCAATGGCGGCAACAGCTGGGGCTACTGGTGGCATGGCTGGTGGCAGAGCGAGAGAAGCATGATCAATCCGTCCTTAGCAGTGAGTTCCTACAACGGGTCAGTCTTCCTTGCAGTTCAAAGCGAAGCTTTTGGAGGTTTCTCAAACGACCTACATGTCTGGCGAATAAACCCCAACAACGGAAATGATTGGCAATTCTATGGTGTTGCAGGCACAGCTGACGATGAGATTAATCCACACTTAGTAGCAGAATACAGCTGGGGACTTAGTGATTACTTGTACCTGTCATATGAGACCGGACTTAACCCGAGTTTCCGCTCAGTGTACTTTGCAAGGTCAACGAATTGGGGTCAGACTTGGACTACATCGGCGATAGCCACTTGGGCATTTCCAACCTACATACAGAGCTGCATCACCTACGCTCAAGGAAACTTGTACATAGCCTACAGAGAATCCGGACCTTCATTTGCTAATACGGGATGGATTGACGTCGCCTACTCAACAAACTACGGTAGCACATGGAAATACGCATATAACGCAAGCGGAGTGTCCGCGGATGCTTCTCAGCCGTCAATAGCTGGGGCTCGCGCTGGAATTTGGAATCAACCGACCACGCTCATAATCGCTTATGAATACAACACGACTTCAAGCGACCATGACATATACTACACCTACAGCTTGGACTACGGTGCTACATGGACAGGAGGCAGTGACGTCTACCATCAGATCGCCACGTCAACTGGCTACGAGGAACAACCCAAACTTGCAGTTGACGGAATAGGCACTGAAAACACCAATGTTGGAGGAAACTACCACCTGATCTACGAGATTAACAGCCTTGATGATTTGTATTACACTCAGCTGCCATACTTTGACATTCCAGTATACTATGGCGGACACGCATTCTGGGGCTACTACTTCGGTTGGTCAACTCCACACGGAAAAATCACAGACGCCGCTGCATGGGTGAGCGCCAGTTACAGAGTGCCAGCAATCACCACATACCCCCGAATGGTAGGGGGCGTCAACATTTGGGAACCAGGAGTAGCGTGGACAGATCTCAGAGGCACATTATACGACATATTCTACTCAACGCCAGGAACCGACTTCAGCCTAAGCTTCGCTCCAAGCAGTCAAACTGTAGTAGCAGGCAAAGCCATCAACTATCGAATCACAGTCAATCTGCTTGGCGGCACGACCGCCACTGCTTACATGGGAGGCTCTCCACACTGGCCTTCATACATGTCCATCTATGTGACGATGGCGTATGCCGTTTCAACAGTCACTCCAACAGGCACGGCAACCTTAACCCTGACCACATCAAACCTTCTGCCAGCCGGCAACTACCAGCTTACGGCAACTGCAACCATAGGCGGCTATCGTCGCATGATACAGATTCCATACGTCGTAGTCGCACCACCGAGCCTAACGTTGAACGTGAGCCCAACAACAGTCGCGAGAGGTCAACCAGTCACGCTGAGTGGGCAACTGAGCCCCGCGCTAGGAACGCCTCAAACCATATACATCTATTACAGATACCCACATCAAGTTGGCACGTGGAAACTTGCCACAACCCTGTCCACAAACGCTGCCGGAGCCTACACCGTAACAGCAACAGTCCCGAACAGCCTGCCAGCAGGAGCCTACGACCTAGTAGCATTCTGGGTCAACACGGCCACCGGATCCTACGCAACGAGCCCAATCGTGTTCTGGACTGTGACTTAGCAAAACAAAACATGAGCACTCAACACCCCCCTCTTTCTTTATATGCTCTAGAAAACCTATTCCTCCTTCCCCACACATACACCAATTCAAATCGCAAAAGGGATAATCAGTGGTTCCCGCGCGCGAAATCAGTCATTACAAACGATAGGCATGGCTTGCTTCCCCTACACTACGGCAGTTCTGATGCTCTCTTCCTTTCTGCTTCAGAAGCAAAAGCATTTTGAAATTGAAATCTCTTCCTCGAATCCTTGATGAGAGATCTATCGAAGATTTCTTTTCTTTCGGATACATAGGAAACAAAACTTTATTGAAAGGTGTAAAACTATTTCCGCCAGCATGTATTTGCATAGTGGGTACCTGTGCGCTTGCAAGATGCTACAATTCAGGCCAAAAACAACAAGCCTCCCTTCATTCCCCAATGAATGAGAAACCTCAGCGTGCCAGAACTTTCTTCTAGAATAATCGCACAGAAAACGGATATATACAGCCTTCCCCTTTCAGTGATTGAAAATAAAGAGAAAGGAGAAAGGAAGAAATTGAAGATAGCAAAGATAGCAAAGATAACTGTATGCTTCTGCACAACCGCACTTATCCTCGTTTGCATGTTTTCGTCGCTGTCAATGACTGTTGAAGCTAAACCACAACCAGCGCAATATGTTCCCGGCGAAGTAATCATCGGCCTCAAAGGCGTGTCAATAGCAGAATTCCGACCTGCCATAAGCGAGTTAGGAGCAGCAATAAAAAGGGAAATAACAGGATTGAACACTATCGTCGTCAAAGTCGCCCCAGGCGCTGAAGATAGCCTAATGCAAAGCATGAGAGGAAGACCTGAAGTCGCTTTTGTCGAACGAAACGGTATATACAAGGCAACATTCGTTCCAAACGATACCAATTGGCCCCTGCAATGGAACATGCCAATGATCAAAGCCGACAAAGCCTGGGACACTCACAGAGGCTCGAGCGAGGTCGTAATCGCGATAATAGATTCAGGAATCGACTACAACCACCTAGACTTGGCTGCAAACTACAAGAGCGGCGGCTACGACTGGGTCAACAACGATTTTGATCCGGTAGACGACAACTCTCACGGAACGCACTGCGCGGGTATAGCCGCAGCCGTCTTGAACAACGCTCTCGGTGTTGCTGGAGTAGCCCAAGTCAAAGTCTGGACTGAAAAAGTCCTGAACAATTTAGGCTCCGGTAGCTGGGACGACGCTGCCAGCGGCATAATACATGCCACCGACAAGGGTGTCAACGTGATAAGTATGAGCATGGGCGGCTATGGTTACTCAAGCTTAGTGGACAGTGCATGCACTTACGCATGGAACCACGGCGTGGTGCTCGTCGCAGCTGCAGGCAACGACTACTTGAACCTCAACACATACCCATTCTATCCTGCATGCTTCAGCACGGTCATTGCCGTTTCAGCAACCAACAGCGCCGACAACTTCGACTCGTCCTACAGCAACTACGGCAGCAAGATAGAAGTCTCTGCACCCGGAACATCCATCTACTCAACCATCCTGGGCAACATTTACGGCTACAAGACTGGCACCTCTATGGCAACCCCACACGTAGCCGGCTTGGCTGCCCTCATCTGGAGCTACAAACCGCAATTGACGAACAATGGTGTGCGCAACGCACTGGACACAGCTGTTGACGACAAAGGGGCAGTTGGAAGAGACATCTACTATGGATACGGCAGAATCAACTGTCAAAAAATAATCTCTAGCCCAGAAAAGTACCAGTACCGCTTCCAAGTGTCACCATTCATAGATCGCGTCTGGGTGAACGTCACTTCCAAGCCAGGCGGCACACTGATCAACGGAAAAATCAATCTGACATCTCCATCTGTTGGCTATCCTGGCCCAGTTCTCGGCTGGGCATCTGGTGACAACTTCTACATGACCTTTGACTACAGAACAGCCCCCGGATACTATGAACTAGGCTTTCTAGTGGGCAAGATCTCCACTGCAAGCGGCAACCTCTATAGAACAATGGACGGAAAAACGTGGGTCGGACCTACTGCCGTCACTCTAACGTCATTTGCCGAGGCTATAGACGATTCCGAACACCTCATTGCTACTGCAGATATCGAACCCACAGCAATTCAGTACGTCGAAGGGCTCAACCCAGCTCAAACGTTAAGCACGTCGTACACCTATGCTGGCGGCTGGTATGCACTACAGTACACGCCAAGCATTTCCTATCCCCTCAAGAAGATTGAACTCATGGCTGGCTTAGGAACTGGTCCCTTCTTTGTTCAACTACGACTCGACAACGGCACAGGATATCCTAGCTCCACAGTACTAAGACAAGCCACTTTCACCATGGCGAACTCTGTTTCGTGGCAGGGCAAAGAATTCGACACGTCGTACCAAGTAATTGCAGGTACACCATACTGGATAGTGTTCCAACCTGTCAACGGCTCCCGTGCCTCGATTGCAACAGGTGGAACTCTCGTGACGCAATGCTGGGACAACTTCGGGGACGGAACCGGCGACTGGGACTCCAAGAGCACTACTTATCCATGGATGGCTAGATTCTACAGAGAAATTCAACCCCGCTTCCAGTATCATTTCACTGTGTCACCTTTCGTCGACAAAGCATACGTAAACGTTACTTCTCAATCAGGCGGCTCATTGATCTACGGGTTAGCCAACGTAACATCGAACACCCAAAACTATCCTGCACCAATCCTAGGCTGGGCATCCGGCAACAACTTCTACATGGTCTTCGACTACAGAACCGTAATCGGCTCAGGCGCCTTTGAGCTAGGCTTCCTCGTCGGAACAGTCTCCACTGCAAGCGGCAACCTCTACAGAACAACCGAAGGAACACCCGTCATTGGCCCAACAGCAGTCACACTTGTCGCCTTCGCTGAAAACGCAGACGAAAAGACGAAGCTCACAAGCGCAACGCAGTAAGCACACTTGACTCCAACCCTCCACCCTTTTTTTGTTAAATCACAAAAATTGTATGAACTGTGGCAAAGTCTAGACATTGCGTTACCGGAGGCGCCATACTCTACGCATGAAGCGCAATTCATCTCTAGAAAACAGCACCAATTTTGTATTCCAGTTCACGCGATAAGAGAAAAACCCAATGCGAATGAAGACTACTGTATAAGCGATTGCGAGAGAATGAGCGAACGCTTCACAATCAAGCTGCAAGCTCAGTGAAAACAACATTAAGCTCATCCAAGTAATACGTGCGCGGCGTCTCCCAAACTCCCCACACGCCAACAACAACATATAACTTGCCACTCATGTTTGATTCAGCCGAAAAACTGTAGCTTTTTTCTAACCAGACATAACCAACATCTATGATTGCTCCGTTTCCAGTATCTCCTTGATACACAAGCGCATCCCTAGATCTCGGCGGTTCCTGCAAGACACCAGTGATGATTGTAAAGAAGTTGGCATCACCCCAATCTGCGCTGGCAAAAGCATAGCTGACATTCACCATGTATCGGGTGTAAGGCTTCACGGCAAAACCCCGTTCAATCCATATCTTTCCCATGTCATTCCAATTCTCCAGATAGAACCGCAGAGAACTACTGCCATCATTCACCCTCTCTTGACTGCGTGTTATTGACCAGTCTATTGTTGAATTGGCCAAATCCAAATCCGTCGCCTTTGCCTCCCACCCCTGCATGCCCTCCTCAAAGGAAAAAAAGAAAGAAACCTCGTCGTTATGCCCGTTGTTCCCTCCATTTTCACGTAGAACGTTAAAATTCGAAATGTAAAGCAGAACGGCTCCGGCAATGACCGTAACAGATACTAGCACAACAAGAACTAATCTCCTTCTAGGCATAATCTATCGCTTCCTGTTTCGCTAAAGGCAAAAATAAGTCTATCTAACGCGCGCCATAATCGTCTACGATTTTCCTATGATGAAATAACATTTAATACGACCCTACAGATTGCCCTTACAGCAATGTGGATAAAGTGAATGTTCAAAGTGGAATAGGCTAATGGTAGACGAACTAATCAAAGTCGCAGAAGACTCAGCACGCAGCGGCTTCTTCCTAATCTCAGGAACGGCTCTTTCAACCGTGATTCTGGCGATCGGTTCAATACTAACAGGAAGATTTCTAGGCCCAGAACTATATGGACAATACACCCTAGCGCTTGTCGTTCCTGCTCTTCTCTTAACATTCACCGACCTAGGCATAAACCAAGGCATAACCAAATTCACAGCAAGCCTCAAAGCAAAAGGCGAAACCGAACGCCTAGCAAGAATAATCAAATACGGATTGCTGCTCAGAGCATCTGCAGGAATAGCCATCTTCATCATCAACTACGTCTTTGCAGACCAATTTGCCTCATTTTTCCTCCAGAGACCAGACCTTGCCTTCTACATCAGAATAGCCTCCACATCAACACTCTTCCACGTAATACTCACAACCGCAACATCCGCCTTCGTAGGTCTAGACAAAACAGAATACAACGCACTCGCAGCAAACATACAAGCACTTGCCAAAACCATAATCTCAATATCACTCGTTCTCCTAGGATTTGGCGTCGCAGGCGCTCTGGTAGGCTACGTGGCAGGCTACGTTGTCGCAGCAACCGCAGGCATAGCCATTCTTTTCCTCATAATACGAGAAAAGCAAAGCGCCCAAGATGGCTACAGCATTTCAGGCGATTTAAAAACCCTGCTGCGTTATGGAGCACCGCTCTACGTATCCGTGCTTCTCGCAAGCTTCGTCCCGCTTTACCAAAATTTCATGCTTGCTATCTTCACAACTGACGCTGACGTCGGAAACTTCAAAGCAGCCGGAAACTTCACCGCACTTGTTGCAGTTCTGTCAATTCCAATCACAACAGCATTGCTTCCCGCATTCTCAAAACTTGATTCAGAAACAAACAGCAAAATAAAAGGCTTCTTCAAACTCGCAAACAAATACACAACTATGATCATACTCCCAATAGCATTCCTGCTAATCCTGCTTTCCAACGAAATAGTCGAAATAGTGTACGGTTCAACATACAAACCTGCCTCACTATTCTTAGCAATTTTCTGCTTAACATATCTCCTCGTGGGACTCGGTCACCTCACACTCTCAAGCTTCTTCAACGGCCTCGGAGAAACAAAAACAACACTAAAAACAAGCATAATCGGCCTAATCACACTCATCATCCTATCCCCCATATTCACCAAAGCATACAGTGTTCCAGGTCTAATAATCGCGTCCATCATAGCAGGTACCGCGAGCACAATCAGCGGCTCATACATCGCAAGAAAAACCTTCCAAATAGAGTTTGGCACTCGCTCAATAGTCAGGATCTACCTAACCTCAGCGGCATCCAGCATTCTACCCTTTCTTATTCTTCATTTCACGCATTTGCCCGCGCTCCTCAGTGCATTAATCGGAGGACTTCTATACCTCATCACTTACGCCACGCTAACGCCTCTAGCAGGAATAATAACGATCCCTGAAATCCAAATGGCTAAGCGCATCACACAAAAGATACCCTTACTGAAACTCCTTGCAAAACCAATACTGAAATACGAGGAAAACATTCTACGCAAGCTCAAAAAGGAGTAGAAGACTCAAACACACGCGCCTTGTCCCAAATTGAATACAGGCTTTTTAGAGTTTAGCTGCTCCAACTCGATTTCACGGAAATATGTCCGAAACCGTAGAAACACTTGAATAACCGATCACACCGAACTTGCTCATTCAACCATACGCTATCAGCCGTGAGGATAACAATGCAACTGACATTGCAGAACCGACAAACTTGGAACAACCGTCTGTTTCTGGCAATTAAAATCATGCCAATCATAGCAGCGACTATGGCTCTCTTCTTCCAAGACCTCACACTGGTATTCACTGACGCCCTGCAAAGCGAAACCACAAGCCACATACTAGCCGTACCAATACTATTCGCATACCTAATCATTCGAAAAAGAAAAATGCTCAGAGCCGTCGCGCCACTTCAAAACCAAAACGAGCCTAGAAACACAAGATACCTGTCACCAGTAATAGGCTTACTGCTTTGCACCACGGCCATACTGCTGTACTGGCATGGCTCATACACCTTCACGCCCATAGAATACCACATGATCGCTCTGCCCATATTTCTGGCAGGGCTAATCCTCATAGTCTTTAACCCACAAACACTCAGGCAACTAGCCTTCCCAATAGCCTTCCTCGCCTTCCTAACACCGCCACCATCAGAAATCCTCTACAACGCAGGCGCCACGTTGCAGTTCTTCAGCGCAGAAGCCTCCAACGCCATCGTCAACCTATTCCGAATGCCCACAACGTTCACGAACGTCGACGGCAGCCCAACAATAATCCTCACCAGACCAGACAGCACAACGCTAACGTTCACCGTGGACATCGCATGCTCAGGAATATACAGCCTCATCGGCTTCCTAATATTCATAGTCTTCGTAGCCTACATAACCCGCGACAAACCCTGGAAAAAAGCCGTCCTCATCCTAATCGGACTCCCACTCGTCTACCTACTCAACATACTAAGAATCACCATAATGATCATCATGGGCTACTACTACGGCGAAGACCTCGCCCTACAAACCTTCCACCTACTCGGAGGCTGGTTCCTCATATTCCTCGGAACCCTCATCCTCCTAGTAATCTCCGAAAAAATATTCAAAACCCAAATATTCGCACCCACAGCTGAAAAATGCCCACAATGCAATCTGTTCGGACAGCAACAGAGCTCGAGTTTCTGCACCGAATGCGGAAGAATACTGAAAGCCGGATTAATCAAACTCAGCAAGACAGACATAGCCAAACTAGCCGCCATAGCGATCAGCGTGACCCTACTACTATCCGTCCAAGCTCCACTATTCGCCATGAACTCGAACCAAGTCCAAGCCTCAGGCAACAGACCCATGATAATCGTCAACACATCATCGGGAACACAAACACACGAGTTTCTACCAGACGAAAACACTTCTGACTACGTAAGATCGGCTAACTACTCGCTCAACTTCCTGTACCGAGACACCGCCTTCGAAGCCAAAGCCAAACAAGACATGTCCCTAATCTACACATACTCACCCCTAAACGCAACCGACCCAGTCTCAAACAGAACAGAATACTTCATCTGGGCCACCATCGAAATAGGAACCGCCACCTCATCCCTCCACAGATGGGAAACCTGCCTAATCACATGGCCACTAACACACGGCAGCCAAGCAAAAGCCGTACAAATAGAACTCAAAGACATACAACTAACCGAAAACCCACTGATACTAAGCCGCTACTTCGTCTTCAACCAAACAGCAACAAACGAAACACAAGCCGTGCTCTACTGGTACGAGTCTGCAACCTTCACAACCAACGGGACAGGACAACAGAAGAAAATGAAAATCAGCCTCATAACCTACCCCGAAAGCATCGAAGACATCCCCGAAATAGAAACACAACTAACCGCCCTCGCCAAAGCCATAACCGACTACTGGCAACCCATCAAAACATGGTCCCAAATAACCCTAATAATCTCACAACAAGGAGCCAACCTAGCAACAGGAACCACCGTGCTAATCGCTGCAATCACGATCTTCATCCTATTCAAAACAAGAAGGCAAAAACAAGCCAACCAAAAAATAATCCAAAAACTGTCCGAAACAAACAAGCAAATGATCGACTTAATACGAAAAGCAGAAAACAAGGCACTGCCAACACTGAGCAACATAGCCAGAACTCATCAAGAAACGACGGGCCAACAAATCAGCGAACGACAGTTGCTTGACAAACTGGCGGAACTCGAAAAAACAGGAACGGTTAAGAGCACAATAACCAGCCAAAACGACGAACCCATCCAAACATGGAAAACCCACCTATTCTGAATAGGGAAACCCTAAAAACTCGAAAGAACATTCTAGGAAGAATAACATGAAAAAATCTGAAAAAGACTCCACATTTCGCCGAGCAATCGGCCAAACCAGACTAACGAAAATCACAGGATGGATCATCCTCGGCCTAGGCGCACTAGCACTAGTAGTTTCTATCATCTATTCCTCATCAACACTCGCCATCCTCGGCCTAGGCATGATCTTCTGGGGCGTAATACTCACCTACATCCAAAACGAAGAATACGTAAAAGAACCCATCTTCCAGTCAGTTGGAAACTCCTCATTCTCCACGCTGAACCACATCTTGCAGCGAATGGGCTACAGCAACAAAGCCATATACCTGCCTCCGAGATACTTCAAAGACCCAGAAACCAGCAAAGCCTACCTTCCAAAACAACAAGACGAAAAACGACCAACGCCAGAACAGATCCAAGCCCAAGAAATGCACCTCTTCACCGAAAACCCGAAAGGCATGCTAACTACTCCACCCGGTTTGGAACTCACAAGACTCTTCGAAAAAAGACTCGAAACAAACTTCACAAAAGAAGACCTATCCTATGTCGAACGGAACCTGCCCAAGCTTTTCACCGAAGACTTGGAAATAGCACAAAACGTTGAAATCAGAAGCGAAGACGCCAAAATCACCGTGAGAATAGAGAACTCTCCTTTCTCAAGCCTCTGCAACGAAGCCAAAGCCTTCACCGACGCGTACAATGCTTTAGGCAGCCCGCTAGCAAGCGCTCTAGCATGTGTCCTAGCCAAAGCCACAGGAAAATCCATAATCATACAGAAAGAAACCACAGACCGCAAAAACATAGAAATAGAATACCAACTAGTCCCAGAGGAGCCGCCTCAAGCATGACTTTTCCACTAGGCTTCTGGGACATTAGCCTCATACTGGCCGTGATGGCCATAATCTTGCTAATAACCTCAGAACTGCTCTCACCATACTACGGCAAAATCAACATACAAATCAACAGAAAACGACTCAAAAACGCAGCCCTAGCCACATCCACACTATTTCTCGCCACCGTCGTCATAAGAATCGCCGGCATAATCATAGGCGGCGCCTAAACAAGACCATCTAACGAACCTCGCGCATTGATTTTATTGACAGTAAAGGCTATAGATAATACTTATAGAAAAACATCTGATATCTTCTAGAAGAAGATTCCTTCACTGTTTATTAATAATGACGATGTCACCCTTTAAGGAGATCATAATGAAAAATATGAAAATAACCTCGATATGCGTTGCATTAGTCGCGCTAGTCATGATGGCAAGCCCAGCTTTCGCAGCAAGCATAAGAATCGAACCACACGGAAGCTACTACGGAGAACCAATCATGCTCACAAGCCCAGCCACTTTCTACGTGAACCTCACAGAAGGCGCAAAACAAGAAACAATGGATCCACACATCTTCCTAGTAATGACAGAAACCAGCTACAACAGCCTAACCGGAAACGTCGTCGTAGACTGGACAAATGAAGGCACGCCAGACAGCATAACAATCACAACATGGACCAAAGAAACAACAAACGTCCAAGTGCCACCAGGAGCAGAGTCAGGAACAATATTCAACGTTAACACTCTCAAAAGCCACCTAGTCACATCTGAACCGATCTACTGGGCATTCGAACCCTTCCTCGACGGCATGAACATCACACAAACACCAACCCCATTCACCATTACAGTGCCAGCAACAGACCCTAGAGTAGCAGTCTACGTGTTAGGAAAAGAACCAAACAACCAAGGCGAAATTCCTGACCTATTCAACAACAGAAACCCACCGACACAGCCAGGATTCGTAGTACCCGAACCAATCACAATCGCAGCCACGACAATGTCACTAGTCGCACTAGCGAGCTACGCAATCGTTAAACGAAAGCGCCATAGCTAGGATTCAAAGATTCACACCCCCTAGTATTCCTGTTTTCACAATCTAGTTTTACTTCTATTTTGCTCTGAGTGAGCCGAAACTTGCTTGAGTTTCCAACGAAATAGCACACGCTAAGTATCATTCAGTTAGCCATCTGTAGCAAAATACAATAAATGCCAAGCTGATTGCTGTTAACATTTCACAAGGAAGAAGAAGGTGTACTCGCTATTTCCTACCACAGCCGAGATCAATTGATGGAAGAATACTTTGCGAGAGAGAAGTCTTTCCCATTACTGGTTTCACACGAGATTTTTGGAAAGACAACACTTGGCAAGGAAATGTATGTCTTCAAAATTGGCAATCCAGATGGCGGTCGAATTCTGATCGACGCTTGTATTCATGGCGAGGAAAGAGTGGCAGCCGAAATCCTTCTTCTGTACGTTGACTGGCTGCTGAACCAGAGAGAACCCGTAGCAACGCGCATACTAGAAGGATGCCAAACACTGGCAATTCCGATAGTGAATCTGGATAGCTTCACCGAGTCAGGTAAAACACAAGGAAGTCGGAAGAATGCAAACAACGTGGATCTTTTTAAGAATTTCCCCTATGATTGGGGATCGAGACCAAACAATCCCAAAAGGTACAACTATCCAGGCCCCTACCCCAAAAGTGAAATTGAGACACACAATATGGTGGCGCTTTATACAAAGACAATCCCAAAGATTTCCATCTCCATGCACACTGGGAAGCCCCCAATATTCGTAAAACAAGTCTTTCGCTACGCTGACACTTCACCCGAAGACAATGTTCGCATGCGAAATGCTTATTCCCAATACGCTCAACTGGCTCGGAAGAGAAATCAACCTGTGCATCCATTCACTCACAGTTCAGGAAGAGGAACGCCTGGAGCCACGTTATACAAGCACTTCCGCACATTGAGCTTCGGCATCGAGACCATAGACATCTATCCAAATCCTCCTCCAAATCCTGCCGAGTTTCCAAGCATTCTGAATGAGTGGTTGCCACTGTTTATTGCGCTCAGCCAAGAAACTGGGGCTTTCCGAACCAGCTTATAGAACTAAACTCTATCCATGTTTATATTTAACCCTGAGACCCAACTTGTGGTTGAGAAAATGAGAAGGCTCACCGTATATGCAATAATAGTCTTAACCCTGATTCTGACAGCAGTTCCTCTAGTCACAGCAGGCTGCGACACACAAAGCAACTCAGGATGCCGCCACACCATAGCCGTCATACCCACAGGAGCCGTAAAAACCGGAGACCCAATCGTAACCACATCACCCGCAGATCTCACCATATTCCACACAGGAAAAGGACCCATCCAAAACGTCTGGCTGCTCATAGTCATAAACAAAGCAACTTACGACGCACTCGGCGAAATCACCACAAACGGCACAACATTTATGACCAAAGCAGACTTCAAAGAAGTCAAAACCGCCAAAATCCCACCGGCACTCCCGAATGACACAACACAATATCCAGGATCTGAATGCCGATACGAAGTCAACGCCATACGAGACAAACTCAGCCAAAAAGAAGGACCAATATACTACGCGATCAGATTCTTCCTAACCAAAATAACCACAATACCAACCCCGTTCCAGCTGACAGTCGAACTGAACGCGCCAGCTGACCTTAAAGCCCTGATCTTGGCACTCGGCAGATACGACCGGGACAACTGCGGAGACAGAGGCACAGGCATAAACTGCATACCCCCACCAGCCTGTCCAAAACCATTCAACGCATGCAGCTCCTACAGCAAAAGCACCCTAGTCGTCCCAGAAGCAGCCACACTGGCACTAATGACTGCCCCACTGACAGGCATAGCAGGGCTATATGTAATCAAGCGTCGAAAAAGATAGAACCAAAAAAACATTCAGCACTTTCTTTTTATTCATCCTTATAAAGGGATGACTATCATCTTTTTCTGAGGCCAGAACCCATTGACCAAAAACGCAACGAACGAAGACACCCTAACCCAAACAATACTACAGACCATAAAAGACCAAAAACCCGAAACCGTAGAACAACTTGCAACCCTCGTAACACAAAAAACCGCTCTACCAGAACAGCAGGTAATCAATCGGATACTCAAGCTTCAAAACCAAGGAAAAATCAAACTCACCCAACAACCCGTTTCAGCGCCATCAGACTTAGCCACCTACATTACCACGGGCCAAGCATTGTGGTACTGGGCAAGCATAATCATCGCCCTAGCCACAGCCATATCCGCGTTCACCATCCCCGAAGACCTATTTCCACTAGTCTACATACGCTACGCACTCGGAACCATATTTGTCCTATGGCTACCCGGATACACCTTCATAAAAGCCCTGTTCCCAACACACGTCCCCATAAAAACCTCGAGCGAAGATTTAGACATAATAGAACGCATAGCCCTGAGCATAGGAATGAGCCTCGCCCTCGTGCCCATAGTCGGACTGCTGTTGAACTACACGCCATGGGGTATACGCTTAACACCCATAGTCCTAAGCCTGCTAGCCCTTACCATAGTCTTCGCCACAGTCGCTCTGATCAGGGAAAAACAAGCCAAAACCACCAAAAGCCTAGCATGATAGCTCAATAGTCACTCAACCCGAAATGAGCCATCTTAATTTCATCTGTGAAACCGTTTGGATTGGTACGGCTTCGTCAGCATACAGGGGCAGCGCTAGTAGAGGATTCTTCGAGAAGATTCTACTAGAAAAGGTGACTAGACTTCTATTCCTGCGGCAGTTTAATAGCAGTTTGACTTTGTCTTGTTATCGCGTGGATGAAGGAGAGAGAAGAAAGAAAATTCATGGCGATTCTAGCTCTGCTTTCTTGTCCGCTCTCAGTAGAGAGGGAATAGGAAAACGGAGTTGTGAATCGTCGACATTCTTGATGCTTTTCTGTTTCCCTTTTTGTGCCGGTTGTGATTTTCTGTGAAGCATAGACGACGAGTGGACATTTTAGCCGATATCTTGGCGGCAGCCGGAAAAGGAACAAGAAAAACCAGGATTATGCAGGAGGCAAACCTGAGTCACAAACTTCTAAAGAAGTACTTAGGAGAGGCTGTAAGTAACGCCTTGCTACAGTCAAACAGTTTTGGGTTCGAGCTAACAGAGAAAGGCCAGAAGTTTCTCGAGGAGTACAACCAACTTTACGAGGAGTATTCGAAGGTCGAGAACAACCTTCAAAGATTGATGTCGGAATGGGAGGTACTTGAACGTGCTTGTCAGAACCGTTAGAGATGGCGATGAACCAGCGATTGTTGAGCTTTTCAACAGAGTATACAACAGATACGGCGGTTTTGTTCCCAGGACTGTTGAATATTGGCGTTGGTGCTGTTTGGAAAGGCCTGATGTCAAGAGGGACGGAGTTTTTCTTGCATTTGAGGATGGGAAATTGTGCGGCTACGTTGTTGCAGGCTCTTCGGGCAACATCTGGGAGTTCTGCGTTGCCGATGATAATGAAGAGGCTACGGAGACTCTTTTGTATGAGGCTGTGAGCTACCTTGAGAAAATCGGGGTTTCCTCTGTCAACGTTAACATTCCCAGCGAAGCAGCCTTTGCAAAGAGTCTACGCGAGGCTGGTTTTGGCGAGGTTCCCGCAGTAGAGATGTTTGTCACCACTTTGAATCCTGCAGCATTGGTTCAAGCCCTTGTTACTCCTCAAAAAGAGAGCTTTGTAGAGAGATTTGATGACGAGTTCGCCTTTCGATTGCATAATGTGCCTTATGGTGTTAGCAAAGAGTTCTTCGTGAGAATTCGAGATGCATCCGTGGAGATTGCTGAAGCCCTCACGGCGAAGCCTTCAATCATTGTTGATTTAGGATTTTCAGACTTCCTGTCCGTTCTCTTCGGAGGTTCCAGTGCCAGTCGACTGTTTCTCTTCGGCAAGATTAAGGTTAGACCGTTTCGGAAGCTATTTGCAGTTTTGGCATTTCTGTCTGCGATGCGTCTAGAAGGCAAATGGTTTTTCCCGTTGAGCGATTTCATTTAGGTTGTTGACGTCCATGTGTGATTCTTTCAAATGTCGAACTCTTCAGGAAAAGGATGACCAAGCAGTCAGAAGACTAGTTGAGTCAACTTTTTCCTTTTTGCCAATCGGGAAGTTCTGGGATTGGAAATATCTTCGCAACCCAAGTTTTGACCGCTCGTTTGTGGCGGTGGCCGAGGATGAAGGTAAGATTATCGGTTGTAATCATTGGCTTCCGAGAAAGGTCAAACTTGCCGATTCGATAGTAGTGGATTCCATGTTGGGCGCTAGCATCGCTGTGCTTGCTGAGTATAGGAAGAAAGGCGTAGGTAGGGCTCTGATCCACTTCCTGAGGTCGCAGCATTCTGAAAGAAAACTGGCACTGATGTACATGTTCGCTGATCCTGAATTGCGGAAGCATTTCCACACTCCTGTCGCCGGCTACGTACCTGCACCAGGCGGCACGGTTTGGTATAGAAAAATCCTGAACTGGAACAAGGTCAAGACAAACGTGACTGACTTCAACATGAGAGTGAAGCAAGGGGAATTTGGGGATCGACTCGACAAGGTCGATCTGACCGTTGTCTTCAAGGTGCACGACGCTCCGCCACTTTGTCTACACCTAGATGGAAAGGGCTTTGAAACCAATTCCTCCGTCGAGAAAGCAGATTTGACCATTTCGAGTGACGGGAACCTTTTCACCAAAATCAGAGACGGACAGATCGGAATGCGAATGTTGATCGGATCTTTGGCGACGGGCAGACTGAAGGTTAGAGGTAGCCCACGAAAAATGTTGGAATTGTACAGAAACATTCAGACTTTCAGGGAAATCCTCAGCGGAAAGATCACTTAGCTTGGGTGAGATAGACATATGTATGGAGCTTTTTGGAACAGAAAAATACAAGGCTCTTCCGGCCAAGACCTAGAGAAGCAGCAGCTTAAGTTGCTAAAGAGACAAGTAACGAGGGCAAACCATGGCAGCAGGTTCTACAGGAGAAAGCTCAAAGAATCTGGCATAAAACCTTCAAACATCAAAAGCCTCGCAGACGTGCAGAAGCTTCCTTTCGTTTCAAGGCAGGAACTAGAGACAAATTTCGATGACATCCTCACCGTGCCATCATCGCGAATCGCCACGATCCGAATGACCAGCGGCACGACAGGGCATCCCTTGAAAGTTGCACACAGCCGCAAGGACATCGAACTAATCTCCGATGCCTCGGCACGCAAGCTCACCTATCACGGCGTTACAAGGAGGGACAGAGTACAGATCACAGCTGCCTACGGCCTAGCACAAGGAGCGTGGTCAGCACATTGGGGCGCAGAGAAAATCGGTGCTTGCGTCATTCCAGTAGGCTCTGGAGACACAGAAAGACAGATCAGAATAATCAAGCAGTTGGGCTCAACCGTCCTGTACGGGGCTACGAATTTCCATTTGAGGATTCTTGAAGTCGCCAAGTCCTTGGGCGACGATCTGAGCAGCTACAAGCTCAGGATCGGAATCTGCGTTGCCGAGAAGCCCAGTAAGGCTCAGGTTTCAATGCTAGAGAAGGGTTTCGGATACGAGAAGGTGGCGATTGACTACGGTGCAACTGAATTCCCAGGGTTCTCGGTGAACTGCGAAGATGATGCTGGCTTTCATCACGTCTGGGCCGATTACTATCTTATCGAGATCGTTGACCCCAAGACTCATGAACCCCTCGGCGAGGGCGAAAGAGGTGAACTTGTCGTCACGAGTCTGCAACGGGAAGCCTTTCCACTGATCAGGTACCTTTCACGAGATGTCACGTCAGTCTCAGGTTTTGAGAAGTGCGGTTGTGGCATGTCCCATCCAAGAGTCAGCGCTGATATTGACAGAGAAGATTTCATGGTCAAGGTTCGAGGTGTCCCCGTCTTTCCGAGCAACGTCGAGTATGTTCTCGTGGATTTCCAGAAGCTCACTGGAAACTGCCAGATCGTCGTGGACAAGCGAACACCAAGCCAAGATGTGGTTCTGAAGGTTGAGACAATCAGACCATTGTCCTTGCGTGAGGAGAGAATGCTGAAGGCTCAGATTGTCAGCCAGGTCAAGAACAGGATTGGAGTCACGCTTAACGATTTGGTATTTGTGTCGAAAGGGACTTTCGAAGGCAAGTTCCAGAAAACTGTCACCATTGCATAAAAGCTGCTACTTTAAGAAGGCTCTATTTATGATCGTCTGTCTGTCAGCCTCACACAAGAAGACCAAGCTGCCTTTATTGGAGCTACTTGTCTTCAAGAATGAAGGCGCGGCTATGAACAGCCTCTGCTCCGAAGGAATCACAGAGGAATGTGTGCTCATCCAGACATGTAACCGGGTTGAAATCTACGGCGTTCTCAAGGATTCAGCTGAAGGAGACGCGGTTGGAAGAATTCTGAAGTTCTGGAGCACCAGCACCGGAGTAAGCCTAGACATTCTGGCTGGAAATGTTGATTGTCTCAAAGGTAAGGAGGCACTTGAGAATCTCTTCAACGTCGCCTCAGGCTTGGATTCGATGGCCATAGGGGAGGATCAGATTCTGGGTCAAGTGAGGACAGCTTACGTGAAGGCCAAGAAGCTCGGACACGTCGGGCTAGTACTTGACAAAGCCTTCATGTGCGCCATCAATGTAGGCAGGAAAGTCAGGAAAGAAACACGCGTCAATCATTGTGCGATTTCGATCAGCTCGGCTGCGGTTGATCTTGCCGCCAAGGAGCTTGGCGATTTGAAGAGCAAGACCATTTTGGTTGTGGGTGCAGGCGAGGCTGGATCCATTGCCGCCCAGACACTGCAGCGAAGAGGAGTCAAGTCAATTGTCGTTGCCAATCGAACGCATAAGGCAGGAGTACAGCTTGCCAAAAAGGTCTCAGGCAGAGCGATAAAGTTTGAGAACATCTATGATGTAATCCCGCAGATTGACGTGGCCATCGTGGCTCTTGCAGTCGATAGGCCCATCATTAGAGCTAGTAGTCTACGTTGGATCTGTGGCAAGCACCATGCCCATCGAAGTTTGCTTATGGTAGACATCTCGCAACCACGCGCTGTTGAGGACAAGGTCGGCAACATTCACGGCGTGGCTTTGAGGAACATTGACAACTTGAAAGGGGTCATTGAAGAGAGTATCAGAAACAGGCAAACTGAAGCAGAAAAAGCCAAGAAGATCGTGCTTGAGGAACTGAAACGCTTTGAGAGACAACAGTCTCAGTTCATGATCCAACTGCTGATCGATGATATCTTCAGGGGATTTGAGACCATCAGGCGGAACGAGCTCAAGAGAGCACTGAGCAAAATGGCAGAGCGGGATGAGAAGAGAATGGGAATTCTAGACAGATTCTCAAGAGAGCTTATGGAGAGGATCCTGCAAACCCCAATCAATCAGCTAAAACAGGCCGCGTCGAACAGTGACGACAGCTTGCTTTTAGCGGCTAGAAAATTGTTCAATATCAAGCAGGCGAAAGATGTTGTCTGAATCTGAGAGATTGTTCGAGAAGGCCAAGAGACTTATTCCTGGAGGAGTGAACAGTCCGGTTCGAGCCTTCAAACCCTACCCCTTCTTTACTAAATCAGCGAAGGGCTCCCATCTTACAGACGTAGACGGAAAAGAATACATAGACTATTGTTTAGGCTATGGACCACTGATCCTGGGTCATGCTGCAAAGCAAATAGTTGAAGCGGTCAAAGATCAGCTCGACCAAGGCACGTTGTACGGAACGCCTTCTGAACAGGAAGTCGAGCTCGCTGAGCTAATCTGCAAGTGCGTGCCCTCGGCCAAGATGGTCCGTCTCGTAACGACAGGTGCAGAGGCGACGATGAGCGCCATACGAGCCGCCCGAGGGTTTACAGGAAGAAAGAAAATAATCAAATTCGAAGGCTGCTACCATGGAGCCCATGATTGCGTGCTTGTTAAGGCCGGTTCTGGAGCCACGACATTCGGAATGCCTGATTCGCTCGGAGTCCCTGAGGAAACAGCAAAGAACACTATCGTCGTGCCATACAACGACGCTGAAGCATTTGAGGCAACGGTGAAGAAGGAACGGAAGGACCTTGCAGCAGTGATTGTTGAGCCTGTCATAGGCAACATAGGCGTAGTGACGCCAAAAAAAGGGTATCTGCATCTTTTGCGCGAGTTGACTGAACAGCTTGATCTTGTTCTCATTTTCGATGAAGTGATCACGGGATTTCGCATGGCACTTGGTGGAGCGCAGGAGTACTACGGTGTCAAGCCTGACCTAACGACTCTCGGAAAGGTTTTAGGCGGCGGTTTTCCCATGGCTGCCTACGCTGGACGCGAGGAAATCATGCAGATGATCGCACCATCTGGACGGGTGTATCAAGCTGGAACATACAGCGGCAATCCTGTCAGTGTCGCGGCTGGCCTGACAACGTTGAAGATTCTGCGTGACAGAAAGCGGTTCTATGCCAAGCTGGAGGAGAATTGCGAGAACCTAGTCAAGTCCTTGGAATGCTTGGCCAAGGAGTTGGGCGTACCTGCACAGATCAATCACGTAGCTTCGATGTTTCAGATGTTTCTGACAAGCGAACCAGTTTATGATTATGCTAGTGCCAAGAAGGCTGACAGCAAGAAATTTCTAGAGCTTCACAAGAGACTTCTGGGGCAAGGAATATTTGTGCCACCGTCTCAGTTTGAGACCTGCTTCCTCTCTTCTGCCCACACGGCAAGAGACATCGAACGCACTGTTCAGGGATTTGGCCGTGCTCTTCAATCGCAAGGCAACACATGCTAACGTTCGTATCTATTCAGTTCATGCGTATGAGGTTTTTTCGTGGAAAACGAGTTGCTGAGGAATTACATGTGAAGATTGCTTTTATCGATGAGGATTTGTCGCCCAGAACCGGGTCGAGGCGCTTCACGTTTGAGGTTGCACGCGAATTAGAGAAGAGGGGTCATGAAGTTGGCATATTCACAGGCAAGTTGGACAGAAGTTCCTGTTTCGAAGCATATCTATCGTTGCCTGTTCATGTTTACTCCAAAGAGAAGTCTGCGGTCGGCGAATCGCTAGGTGGGCATGCGCGTGGTTACCTGCGAAATCAGGACAATATTATATTCAATGCTGCCAAGCATTTGAACTACTGGTTATCTCAAGCAAACCTTGTCATGAAAATGAGCAAGAAAATCGCTGACTTGAACTACGATATTGCAATGGTTCACTATCATGGAGAACATTGGTTAATGCCATATTTCTATTACCTTGTGAGATCACCAGCGGTCATATATCTAAACGTGTCCAGACGTCTTCGCCGCTCTTGGGGTCTTCCTTTTCAAGAGCTACTGGAACTTCCTCTTCGCCGCCAGATAGTTGACAAGGCTCTCCTTCTGCCTCCTGTTGGAAGATGGGAAAAGGCGAGTCATAGAAAAGTAAAGCTGCTAATCGCTCCTAGTCAACACTTGCTTGATCAGGCGGAAAGACAAGGCATGTTAAGACAGAGAAGAAGTGCAGTCGTTCCATTAGGAGTCAACCACTCAGAGTTTTATCCAACAGGCGAGGAAGAGGATTTTGCTTTGTACGCCGGAAGAATCCATCCTCACAAGTCCTTGGAGCTTGCCGTAGCGGCAATGAAAGGAACAAGCAAAGACAAGTCTTTAGTGATTGCTGGAGACATAACAGGGGAATATTCATGGTACAAGGAGAAACTCATTCGTCTAGCTGAGAAGATAAAAGTGGCTGATAGAATCAGAATAATCGAATCGCCGTCAGACTCGGAAGTGGTTCGACTCATGCAGAGGTGTTCGGTCTTCTTGTTTCCCAGTACGATCGACACTTTCGGCTTGGTTGTTCTAGAAGCAATGGCATGTGGCAAACCCATGGTTGCTTGTAATAGAGGAGGGGTTCCCGAAGTTGTGGGCGACGCAGGCTTTTTGCTTGAACCAAGTATCCAGCAATGGCAGAAAACCGTCAATCGCCTGCTTTCGGACTCTGAACTCAGATCCCAGATGCAAGAAAAGAGTCTGTCAAGATCAAAATGCTTTTCTTGGGAGAAGACAACAGAAAGACTACTCTCGTCTTTCGAAGATACCATCAACGCGGCATAATTCAAGTTCGATGCTACAAAACCATGGAGGGTAACTTTGCTTTCTGTTATTATAGCTGCTCTAAACAGTGAGAACACAATAAACCATACTCTCTCTTCCCTGCATTCAAACAATCTTCCAAGTAAGGAATTTGAAGTAGTCGTAGTCGACAACGGAAGCACGGACAAAACTGTAGAAGTGGCAAAAAGATACCCCGTGAAGATATTCTCGTGTGCAAAGCGTGGGCAAGGTGCAGCCAGAAATGTGGGAATAGCCAAAGCAAGGGGTGAAATCATCTGCTTCACAGATTCCGATATTGTGGTACCTGAGGACTGGCTTGCAAAAATCTTGAAGTTTTTTGAAGATTGCCCACACGCAGATGGAGTCGGTGGACCGGTCTTGGCTCCTGCAAGTGGCCACTTGAACAACCTGCAAAAATTGGAGGGTGAAATATATGTGCGGACACATGATTTTCCAGCAAAAATCATAGAGTCCAAATTCGGAGATCACGTTGGTTCACTATACTCTGCGAATTGTGCGTATCGCAAAAACGTACTTATTTCCTCTCATGGTTTTGATGACTCTGGTTTTGATGCGGTTGACATCGATCTTTGCTGGAGGCTTATTCTCAAGGGGAAGCATCTATTATTCGATCCTAGAATGAAAGTGATTCACCTCGGGTTTCCGTGCAATTTGAAAGGTGTTTTCAGACAGCAGTCCAGATGGGGTGAATCTCGTGGAAAACTGAATATGCGATACCCCAGCGCGCGGGTTTCAAACACTGGTTTGAAAACAAGAATCTTTCAGTACTATTTCTTCGCAGTGCTGTTTGTACAAATACTGTATTCAAAAGACAGGGCCAAGAGTATTCTCCAGCTTTTCGAAAAATGCGCCTTCACTTATGGCTGCATCAAAGCATATGTCAAATCATACTTCGGCCAAAAGGCAAATGCTAGTTACAACGGCAGTTGGTGATTGAGTTTCCACACAAGCTTTATCTAACATTCGACGTTGAAGATTTCATAAATGATCGTTCCCTAGATGCCCTCGAACGTATTTTGAAGCTTCTGAATAAACGTCATCTGAAAGGACTATTTTTCATAACTGGACATATGGCAGAGAAGCTTGCCCGTCTTCCGCAGATCGTCGACTCACTTGATGAACACGAGATTGGCTATCACTCGACAAGTCATTCAGTTCACCCAACTGTTTTCGAATACACTGATGTGGGAGACTATCAAGAAGCTTACCATACATCCCTAAGCAGAGAAGTCGCTCATATTAATCCACTATCAGGGGCAATTGAAGGAAGAGGCGGAATAGAAGCACTAAGAGATTTATTTCCTCACAAGAAGATGGAATCGTTTAGAGCTCCTGGTTTCTCCTGGTCTCCTCCTCATCTTGAAGCGCTGACCCATCTGGGAGTAAAATACGATTTTTCCACCAATATTTCCGACATTCCCGTCGAATATAGAGGTATTACTTTCTTCCCTTTCCCGTTATTCATCGACTCAGTACCTCTCAGAAGCTTTTTGCGTTCAGTCATGAGAAAAAAGGTGACCGTGGTGGATTTTCATCCAAATTTCTTCGTCAACGAAGATTGGTGGGATTCGATCTTCTTTTCGGGAATCAACCCAAACAGGTTATATGGTGTTGCTCCAAGGAAAGCGAACCGTGTCAAAAGCATGTTTCGCAGATTTGCAGTGCTGTTGAGAATCGTTGACGCATTGAGCAAGATGAAGATCACTGAATCATGCACTGAAGTAGCAGAATCAGAGACAGAGCTGGATTCCGCAAACATCGACATAGATAAGGTTTATCGCATAATTGCCTCCTGGCCCGTGAAACGATTCAACTATGAACCAAGGTTCATCCGTTCACATTTGTCTCATTTCTTTGAACCGTCAGGCACCAGCTAGCTAACTCACCCGCTTTGCGTAGAGTCAAACGCCGCACATGCTTATATTAACAAATTATCACGTCTGGATATTGAAAAGGGAGATGCAAGCATGCGCCTTACAACGAGACTGAAAAAATCTGAACAAATGATTCGAATGGTAAGACCCAATGAGCTAGTTGCGCACAATCTGATATACCCGATCTTTGTGAGGGAAGACGGAGGGAAATTCGAGATTCCATCACTCAAAAAGCAAAGATACTACGCTCTCGGAGATTGCGCAAACGTCTGCAGAGAAGCTCTTGACCTCGGAATCCCAGCCGTTATGGTTTTTGGCGTAGTGAAGAAGAAAGATGCTGATGGCTCAGTGGCTCTGCAGAATAACAGTTTTCATCCCAGAATATTCAAGAGACTGAAGAAAGAGTTCGGTGACGATCTGGTGCTCATATCGAACGTCTGTCTCTGCGACTACACGTCGGATGGGACATGCGTGTACACGGATAAAGGCAAAGTCTTGAACGAGAAGACCGCTAAGATGCTTGGTAAGATCTCCGTTGCCCACGCTGAAGCGGGGGCCGACGTCATTGCTCCAGCAGGCATGGTTGACGGACAGGTCAGTCACATAAGGATGGCCTTAGATCAAGCTGGACTTGACGACGTATCGATAATGTCGTACATAAAAACCGACAGCTGCCTTTTCGAACCATTTTTCCACGCGATGAGCACATCCCAAGCTCCTAGAAAGGGAATTGATTCCAGCAAATTCAGAACCGACATAATCAACGAGAAGATGTTTATGGCCAAGGTTGACCTTGACGTGAGCGAAGGAGCAGATTTCATAATCGTGAAGCCTGCCCTGACTAACCTTGACCTGATTAGGCTGACCAAGGAGAGATATCCGAATATTCCTATCGCGGCGTATCAAGTCAGCGGTGAGTACATAATGATCAAGGCTTCAAGCGAGGAGGGGCACCTAAGGGAGAAGCCTTTGCTCATGGAGACTCTTTGCTCAATCAAGAGAGCTGGAGCTGACATGATACTAACTTACTATGCATTGGAAGTAGCCCGATTTCTCGAAGAAAGCAAGTAATCAACCACAATTTTCCAAAGGCATCGGGAATGGTCTGCAATTAGGGCACAAGATAACGGTCTTGTGCTAAGGCACCATTTTTGAGCAATCGACGGCTGTTCTACCAGCAAGATCTTGATCTTTCGGTTGCTGTTCGATTCCCACTGGAAGCTATAATCCTTATTAGTTCGCCAGAATTCTAGTTTGCTAAAATGGGAGGCAGCTGCTTCGTTCGCTGTTGGGCACATCGCGCTCGGATACATTCTGGCTAAGGGCTCCTCAAGACTCGTTGGGGTAAAGATAGCCCTACCTCTTATCATAGTACTCTCAATCATCCCGGACATTGACATACTCATTCCGTTCATCCAGCATCGAGGACTGACCCACTCGATACTATCGGCTATGGCGATATTCCTTCCGGCCTTTATAGTTTGGCGAAGGCAAGCTCTCCCATATTTTATAGCAATGGTTCAGCATTCACTCGTAGCCGACTACTTGGGAGGAGGCGGCCTGAAGCTTCTCTGGCCTTTGACTAACACAACCTACGGTCTCAGAATAGACATAAGGGGAGCCACGAGCGTAGTGATAGAGCTTTTCGCTTTTCTGGTTGGGCTGTTCATTATGTTGAGAACCAGAGATTTGTTCAGACTCTTCGAACCGCGAACGCTAAACCTGATTCTCATTGTGCCCACTGCTGCTGTGCTTCTACCTCTTCTAGCTTTTCCGTTCCCAGTTCCCCCAGTGCTATTCATACCACACCTTATCTGCCTCGCGATTTTCCTGATGTCAATGCTCGCCTACATCGCAAGATTCAAGCTTGGCCGTAGTTTTTCTACACGCAATGTTGATTCACACTAGTCCTTAATGTGAATTCCCGATTCTGTTTTCTGATTCTCAAAACTTATGTGACAACTGATCATCCTAGCTTCAAAGCGCTGAGCTCTGAGATGGACATGACAAGAATTCACAGGCCTCTATTACGTTGTATACTGTTTCTGCCAATAGCCTTGCTCTGTTGGTGCGTGGAGTACAGTCTCTATAGGATGGGATCGTATTCTCGGAACAAAAAAAGCCGGAGACAAATCATGATAAAACCTTCGCTGGAACCGTTAGTCATCGAGGAATCAAGCGTAATTGTCAACACTGAATGCAGACCATAGATGGGCAGGCTGTTTTTTGCCAATCACAGATATTTATTCTATAGTTTGCAGCAGCTATGCTTTTTGTCGATGACTTTTCTGCCTTAGCTAGAAATAGGCGGGTCTTTGACAGTTAGCGTAAGCGTTTTGTAATCCAAACATGATTCGCCGTGCTCTTGCTTTCGCCTATCATGCCGCTTTATTGTGCAAAAGACAAATATCCGAGTTCCTATGCGGGTTCAGTGTTTAGGAGAACCAGCTGATTGCGTAGTTGGCATCTTGCCTTTGTTGCGTTGATTGCAGCGCTCACGTTGGCTAGTCAAATACAGTATTCAGCAGTTAGAAACTCACTGCCAGGCGTTTCTGCCCTTGAGACGAGCAGTTTCCTTGGATTATATTGGGACGGGAGTTGCACGCAAAAGGTTTCTTCAATACGATGGGGTGTTTTAAGTCCAGGCGAGAGGAAGCTGTTTTCGCTTTACGTTCGAAATGAAGGAAACATGACAGTATCTCTAATCTTGAACGCAAGCAACTGGGTCCCTGCAGACGCTTCTAGGTATCTGAGTTTTTCTTGGCGGTCAAACAATAGGACAGTCGAGGTTGGCAAGACAGCAAAAGTGAATCTGACTCTTCTTGTTTCCCGAAATATCAGGGGAATACTTGATTTTGCCTTTGACGTGGTTGTCGGAGCCGTGAAATATGTTCCGGGAGACGCAAACAACGATGGCGTGGTAGATGTTCTGGACATAGTCACAATAAGCCTTTCATACGGATCCAATTCCTCAAGCTCGAATTGGAACTTCTATGCTGACCTCAACTTCGATGGCCTTGTTGATATTTTCGACTTAGTCGCCGTTAGCATCCAATTCAGAAAAAGCTAAACTCAATCCAAGCTGTTACTTTACAAAAAATTGTGGGGGTTTTTTGGCTAGTTCTCTGTCCCAGTTATCGTTATGTCAAAGCTGAAGCTTGTGATTCCGCTGACTGACGAGGACACGGACAGGGTGAGCGAAGCACCTACAGCCGACGCATGAGCCAACACGTAGTTCGAACAGTTCCAGCCCAAGCTAATCTGACTTGAAGCCGAAGCCGGACTCCAGTTGCTAGTCGTCATGCTCAACACTTCCGCCGCAGTGCCATTATTCTTCACGTAGACATTGAACGTCCTTGATCCGCCCGCGTCAATGGTTCCCCAGTTCATCGTCGTCGTCCTGTTCGTGCATGCCAGATCCCAGTAGACTTCAACGCCTATGGACTTCACGTTTCCCGTTGTCGGAACCATTCGGTTCGTGACGAGTAAGCCTGAGACTAGTGCGATTGCGGCTACGCCTATCATAACTGCGGCGATCGTTCCCAACGTGGCTTTCTGCATTGCCATTTATTGACACCTTGAACTTATCGGACATCGCAAGACTTAATAAAGTTTATCGTTGATATGTAGCACGCGTAAACACTTTTGCAATCCAACACGGAATCAACCTAAAACAACGAAACCCCATCTACAGCCAGCAAAAAAGATTTGAGCCACTGGAAGATCTGCCACCATCGACCTTTTGGCAACCACTTGCCTTCCAGCGAAGCTTAGCAAACATGACACGCAGACCATCTGATAAATGACTTGTAATGCACTTGACGTCTAATTATTCACTAGTAGGTCTCGTACAAGTGCAACTAGGCGATTTGTTCGGTAGCCTTCTGTGAATGTTGATCCACCGAGGCGACATCGGTGAACAAAAGTGAGATGACTACTAGCATCATGCCCGCTACGGCGCAGGCTAGAAACAGGTTATTCGTTCCAATGAAGCCGACAACCGTTCCAGAAAGCAGGAACCCAATGGGCGATGCAGCACTCGAAATCGAAGATGAAGCTGAATCCACTCGCCCCATCATATCCAGCGGCACAATCGTCTGTATTACCGTGTTGATCAACACGTTGGCAGGAGCGACTGTGAATCCCATTGCAGATATGGCCACCGCCAGAAGCCAAAAGTTACCCACAGGAGTTAAGGCTACGACGACGTACCCGAGGAAAACTGCAAACACAAACACAAGGCTCACCATCACCTTCCGTTTTACATCTTTGAGCACAGACATCATTAATCCTCCGACCAGTATGCCGCCCTGCAAGCTTGTCAGCACCAGAGCCAACGTTGAAGCGTCGCCAAGATGATCATATATAACAAAATATGACATCAATGCTGACAGAGGCGCTAACAGAAAATTCAATGCCGTTGACAAAACAAATAGAGGAACCAAACCTTGTTTGTGTTTTATGAAGCTAAGCCCCTCAGCAAAATCCTTTCGAAAAGACCCTTTGGGCTTGTCCGCGTTCACGCGGGGGATTCTTATTGTGAGCAAAGCCCCCAGCGCCACAAGAAATGTGATTGGATCTAGCCACAAAATTTGGTCAATACTGGCAAACAAGAGCAGCACTGCTGCCATTGCCGGCGCTACCAACTGAACAGCTCCGAATAGAACAAAGTTAAGACCATTCATCCGACTCAGCTTATCCTTCGGCACCATTGCGGGAACGATCGAGTTGACCGCAGGTAAGTGGAAGGCTTGGCATACTCCTCGAAGTCCAATCAGGGCCAGCACAACCCAGATGGAAACCAAATCTGCCCAGAAAGCCAGAATCAAAGTCACAGTTATTATCGCTTGTATGAAATCCACGATAGCTATGAAACGCCTGCGTTCCGCCCTGTCCACGAGCACCCCAGCGAAAGGCATGAGCAGCACCATGGGCAAGAGACCTGCGAACGCCGCCATCGACGTCAGAAACGCGCTGCCCGTAGTCACAGTCACCCACAAGATGACGACAAACTGGGCTATAGATGATCCCAGAAGCGAGACCATCTGTCCGCCGAAGAAAAGCAGATAGCTTCGGAACGTTGACTGGTCAGGCTGAACGACCATAAGGCAACGACCCCATCATTCTAGAGTCAAGTTTAGCGACGACCGCGAAGACTGACTCCGCGCATCGACATCTGGACTATGCTATCTTTCAGTTCTTCATAGAAAGCGCTTATTCGCTTCGCGTCTTCCTTCGACATTCCTTCAGCTATCAGCTGCTTTTCGAAGGCTCTTCTCGCCTTTCTCACCTGCCTTCCCAATGTAGTGATAGTCCAGAGCGAGCTGAGAGCAAATCGGGTCAGCTGTGGAGCCGAAACGAGAATCGCGGAAATCACTGAGCGAGCACTCAACACTGATCAATCCTGGCTATGCTTGGGCTAGCTTTCCTTATCTTCGTCTTCTTCGTCTTCCTTCTCCTCATGGCGATGTCTCTGAACATGTCCTACGTTCTTGAACACTTCGCCGAAACTTGTGAACGTTCGCACATAGTCTTGCGTCATCTTGACAGCAACATCCTCAGGAAGTCCTCCTTCCTTCAGCGACTTGTAGTAGGCTGCTGCGCCTTTTCCCATACTTCGACCAGCTTCTTCCGAGAAAACGGATGCAATAAGACCCTTGATCAATGCTGGAACTTCGGAAGACACCACGCTAAGAATCTCCTTCACTTCCTGAGCTTCAGAAATAGGAAGCTTAAGATCAGAATCTTTCTTAGTCTTTTCTTTGTCGTCGTCCATTACACTCACCTCCTCCTGTATCATGCCAACCTCTGAGTAAGAACCATATTGACCGTTGCTGGCAACATCCTATCTTTCCTCGCCTTCACTTCATCTATGCTAACCTGTTCGCCTTTCTCAGCCCAAACAGCACCTGAACCATCAACTGGTCTAGTGCTATAAGACCCTTTACCGATGATGCCAAACAAATGCGGCTTTGAAGTCTTACTTATTATCCTGTCATACTTCATTACGTTCCACCTCATTCAATATGAGGAGTGGTCACCCTAGTTAGAGATTCTGCGAAGAAGTGACCAGACCTACTGGTCAGCCTTCTCAACAAGCTGATAGACAGGGATTCGACCATCGATCCGCGTTATAGCACCATGCTCGACCAGTCTGCGAATTCTGTCGCGCACTATCCTTCTGCTGGCCTTTCCTCTCATGGCAGCCACCTGGCGCGTTATGCCTGACACATTCATTGTCCCCTTAACCGCCAAGGCTTGCACTATGCAGCGAGAAATGTCATCTTGAGCAATCGTCTTCTCCCTCAAGTAACGCTCGGCACTCTTCAGTCTAGACGCGACTTTGAGCGGTTCTCCGTAAACCCCGATGCCAACCTTGGTAAGCCTCAATGTGGCTGCTAAACCTTCGTACTCAGGCTTCTCCATTATCAGCTTCTCCAAGAGGTCCAGCCTCTTCAGTACTAAGTCGAGCTTTCTGCTCACATCCTCAACCGTAGAGTGGTCAGCATCTTCAGCGCTCAAGACGATTCAACCTCTCATTTGAGACTCATCAGCATAACTGCTTTGCGATTCAAACCTAACATGTAGAAGATGAAGAATATTCCGGGATTAAACGTGCAGAGAGGGCAAGGAAATTGCTGGGCACGCGTATTCAGTGGAAAACCCATATTTGCTTGAAAACCAGTTCTACAGCTGGAAAAAGCGTTCATGAAATCTCGAAGAGGAAACGATTTGTCAAAAGACAAAACAAGAAGAACAGGCTTAGTAGTCTTTGACGTTGAAGGAGTTCTGGTTCCGAAAAAGCGTTTCCTGTACTTCGCAGTTGGCAGAACCCTCCGGCTTTTCCAGTTCTTAGGGATGGTTTTCTACGGATTCCTGTACGAGGTCGGGCTGATCTCACTGAAGACCGCTCTTACGCACGTGTTCAAGGTTTTCAAAGGAATGCAGACTCAAGAACTCTTGTCTATATACAAGCAGATTCCCATAATTCCCAAGGCTAAAGAGATATTCAGAGAATTGAGAAGCGAAGGCTGGAAGACTGCCTTAATAAGCTCTGGTTTGCCAGCGGTCTTCGTGAAAGATTTGGCCTCGAGCCTGGAAGCGGATTACTCCTTCGGGATCGAACTCAAAACCCAAGATAACATTATGACCGGCGAAATCAGTGGTGACGTCATAGAGAAAAAAGGAAAACTCAAAGTCCTGAGAAGCATACTGGCAGAAGAAGAGTTGCTGCCGGAAGACTGCGTTATGGTTGCTGATGATAGGAACAATTTGCAGATATTTCTTCCGCAAGCCTTCAAGATAGGATATAACCCAGATTTTGCCTTAAGAGTGAAGGCCGACGTTGTCCTATCAGGAAAGCTCCCTGAAATTCTGTCCCTAATAAGAAGAGAATCGAAGCCAACCAGGAGACGAGCGCCAACAAGGAATGAGATTGTTCGTGAAGCAATTCATGCTTCCGGGTTCTTTGTTCCAGTTATCACTGTTTTGCTGGGTCTTTTTCCAATGGTGCTCCTTATCTCAGCCATCATTTTGCTCTATGCATTATCTGAGGTGAAGAGAATGGAGAGAGCGAGCTTGCCCGTGGTCTCATCTGTCACGCGTGTAGCAGCCACCCAGACAGAACTGTACGAATTCGCAACAGCTCCAATGTTTTTCGCATTGGGCATACTGCTAACCCTTCTTTTGTTTCCCTTGCCTGTGAGCAGTGTTGCCATTGCGGCATTCACGCTAGGCGACAGTATGGCATCCATTTTCGGTGGAATGTTCGGACATAGAGCGCTACCTTTCAACAAAGGAAAGACGGTTGAGGGATCAGTTTCGTGTTTCTTCTTCGCTTTCTGTGCAGCACTCTTTTTCACAACGCCAGCTTTTGCTTTTCTAGCGGCAGTTGCGGCCACGACTGTTGAAAGTCTTCCGTGGCCACTGAACGATAATCTCGTGACGCCACTCTTCACAGCTTTCGTGCTGATTCTGACGCAATCACTACTGTAATCGAACGCCGCTATTGCCAAAGCAAAGATATACTATCTATCCATCCTTTGCAGTGCACTATGAAACACTGGTTCAGAGCAGAACGGGGAAACATGTAGCGTGAGCCGCAACATGCGGCCATCAAAAGATTCCTATCCTTATAGCAGGTCAAGAACTTTCTTCGGAATCACGTAGTCTTTTCCGCAGCCTTTGCAGGTGACCTCATTAGACTTTGAAGCAATTGGTTGGGATGCTCCGCAGTACGGACATTTCATGCTTATTGTATCGACCTTTCCCATGTTTGCATTTGCAGAATCGTCCTCATCAGGTTTGGCTAATCTTTTGCAGGCTTCTGCTTTTTCCCACATCTCAAGCTCTTCGTATCCCCGAGCGGCTTCTTCATATTGTCCGGCCTTCTCAAGTTTCTCCATTTCCATGATTTCCTGCTTAGTCCATTCTTCGTCTGACATCAATGATTTGCTGCCACAATAGGGGCAAATTGTGGGATTTCGTGTAAGAATGTCCTTTCTGCAAGCTGAGCATTTCATGGTATTCGCCTGTTGTCGGATTTGACCAGAACCACTATTTTACGTTTTCCCACTGTAAGTAAGACTTCTGAATCAGCAATGGGTTCACAATTGATGACAAAATTGAACCCTTAAAGCATTTTGTCTTTCGGCTCTTATTAAGCAAATAGCGCGTCTTTTTCCAATCAGCCCCACAAATTTCTAAAATCCTGCGACTTGTCAGGCGTTTTCTCGCTTTCGAATCTTTAGCTTGAGTTGCTATTCAGCTTCCATAAGAGTTAATATTGCATTTGTCTAATCCACCTTTGCCCAAATTGAAAGGCGGTGAGAAACAGTGTTTGAGGAATCAGAAGATTGGAATGAAGAAGAAGAAGATTGGGATGAAGAGGCAGAAGAAAAATAGGTAAGCCGATCTTCTCTTGCTTCATTCTAACTCATAGTTTTCTTATCCTTTGAGCGTCTGTATCAGTCATTTGACCTCTTTCCAATGTCTGATACAACATGTCTACAGTTCTTATGCAGGAATCCAGTGAAAAGCTGTTCGAGCACGAAACGGTGGCTTCTCCAAATCCTTCTACAACCCTACTTTTTCCGTTCTTGGAAAAGGTTGAACTAGTTGTGCGCTAACAGAAATTTGAAGAGTGAAATCAATGGATGCTGGTTCGGTAAAACATGCTATCGTTCGACCTGTGCCAGACTCATACAACCGTTGCATACGGACGAATCGTGACAAGATAGATGTTGCCCTTGCCAAGAGACAGCATGCCGAGTATTGCCGAACTTTGCAGAAGCTTGGACTGAGCCTGACCTGGATAAGAGGGGACAACGCTCTTCCCGACAGCTGTTTTGTAGAAGACACCGCTGTAGTATTCGGAGAAAAGGCAGTTATCTGCAACATGGCCGCAAAATCGCGAGCGAACGAAGTGGCTGAAGTCGCAAAGGCTATGAGCGAACTTAAAGAGACGTATCGCATCAAGCCACCTGCCACCATTGACGGCGGAGACGTTCTAAGAGTTGATGACAGAGTCTTAGTTGGAATATCAGCTCGAACCAATCTGCACGCCGTTCGTCAGCTAAAGAAAATCTTGGAAAACAGCGGAATGAAAGTGGTTCCAGTAAAGGTTCATAAGGTTCTCCACTTGAAGTCTGCGTGCACGTATCTTGGAAATGGAGTTGTCATCCTTTCGAGAGGGTGCTTTGACACAAAGGTTTTGCAGGGCCTAGGAAAGATATTTGTTCCCAAAGGAGAGGATTATGCTGCGGATTGCCTTGCCGTAAACGGAACGGTTCTGATTGCAAAAGGCCATGCTGAGACCAGGCAACTCGTGGAAAAAGAGGGTTTTCGAGTCGAGGAATTGGAGATATCAGAGTTCCGAAAGGGAGACGGTGCGTTAACTTGTCTGTCGATACTATTGTAACAGGGACTCGCAATTCTGTTTGAGCGCAAATAAGATAGCTAGGACATGATTTGCACCCGACCACAAGTGGAGATATCTCCCGTACTCCCGTTTAACATAGATATCGCCACTAGACACGTGAAGAAACTGACTTAAAAAGAACGATAGAAGAAAGCTCTACTAGCGCTGTTCTCTTTTCTTCATTTCATTGTAGAGATATTCAAACCACTCACCCATCTGTTCCCTACATCCTTCTTCGATAAACTGTGACCACTAGCAGTGTTGCTATTATGAACAGCATTGGAATAATGAATGATGGAAACTCCGGGATTACTTGGCAGACGCGGTATGATTCACGCGCTGCCCTGTCTCGAAATTGGTCTTAAATGGTCTTAATTCCTATTTTTGGGTTTGGGGACAGTTTTGAGGTGTACCTCTATTTTTAGCTCTGTTGCATGCCGCGACGCTTCAAAAGGGCTAGATACAGCCTCAACGGTTTATGGAAAAACCCTACTTTCTTTCATATTCGTTGGAATCCATTAGTTGCCATCTTTCAACACGGTCAAGAGTTGCTCACCAAACAAGCCCAAATCAAACGCCAATAGACAAAAGAAGAATTAAAACCATTTTAAACCATTTTAGGGACAAGCCAGCGCGCGATAAGGTGAACGATGCAAGTCAATCTGGAGAAATGTTATATACAACCTCGGTAAACAATTTCCAGTGTAAATCGAAAAATCGGAGGAAGATGTATTGAAGTCTCGTACTATCTGTGTTGCTTTTGCGGTTGTGATGTTTTTGTTTTGTGCTGTGCGTTCCGTGAGTGCTGATGTTTCCTCAGTGAATTTCATTGGTGCGGTCTACAAGGGAAGCGACCCATTCTACGGCAACTCCATCACTGCGTACACGCTTGGCACGAATGTTACCGTGGCCGTTTCAGTGTATAACAACTACTATACGTATGAAAGCTCAACGGTCAACGTTTCAGCTGTCATAATCTGGTTTGACTGGGGCACAAACTACACCTCTACTGATGTCAGCTTGGACAACCCATTTCCGATTCCACCATACCAATCATACGTTTTCTCACTGAAGTTTAGACTTCCAAGCGATGCCTCTAACCTTGTACTACATTCTTACATGGTATATGTCGAGCACGTGGATAGACTGACTGGTTCTCCTAAGACCATTGTTGGCACATGGACCTATCCGGGCAGTGGCTTTGCTGTTTACGCTGCCGATCAGGCCGATGCACAGAACTCATACTCGGAATTACTGAATCTTGGCGTCCTCCAGTACAGAGACTCATACTATTACGTGCCACCTATAGCGAATTTTCCATATATGCCGATATTTAGTTCTGAAGCGCGAATGCTCTGGACAAAAGCTCGCGACGAAGGATACACAGGATTAACGCTCTACATGCGCGGGGATTTCGGAGGCGCAAAATCCCAGTTCCAGACTGCCCTTGACGATGTCAACCAGTCCTTAACTGCTGAGAGTGAAAAAGGCAAAGAATATGAAGCCAACTTCGTTGATCTCATGGCAGGAATAGGGCATGCTTTTAACGGAGTTGGAGATTCCGTTTTGATCCTGAGCATAGGCATAGGCATAGGCGCAATAATGCTGGGCGTAGGCGTGCTGATCTATGGAGTTGCCAAGCTCAGAACAAATCGAACGCAACCGCCAACTGCAAAACAATCCTAGTACTCTATTCCCCCTTTTTCAGCGTGAGCACTTTGATATTGTAGGAAACGGTATCTATAGCCCCGCTCTACGCACAATTCTCCTATCCCAAGTTCACATAGAACAAACATACCCGTCTGAAATCAAATGTGGGGTTAATTAGCTTCGTCCGGGGTGGAGATGCCTCCCGAAGTCTTAAGCCAAGCTTGGTCTTTGCTATTCGCGATATACTGTCAATGGCGAAAGACAATCTAAGCGTTGCGGTATGTCAAGACAAGCGGGTTTTGGACTCGCTGACGGGAGTTCGAATCTCTCCTGGGCTATCAGTCTCTAGAGTTTGATTATACTAGATTCTGCTGAGCGCGCGTTAAGGGTGCTCACTACGTTTTCGAAACTGAGCATCGGTTACCTAAGCTGGTTATTGCTTGTTTGCAGAGAGTAACGGTGTGGTTATCAAGGTTGGAGACACGAGCTGAGCGGGCACGACAATGGTGCTTAAGGCGGCCGTATGAGACCTTGGGTTAGAACGCGTGTAAGTGTGTTTGTCTTGCAAGATATTGAATGAAACATCCTTTCCCTCCGACATCTTGAAGACACTCTTTCTCCAGCGTTCCCAACATGTAAGGTAGTCTTACTAGTGAATTGTTTGCAAAAAATTGCATAAGTGAAAGGTTCAAAAGGCATTTTGTGATATAGAAGAATGTTTCAGTTACGCTTATTTATCCGTGAATTGGCATATGTATGCTGCTCACAATAAGGAAGGGGTGGAAAGGAGAAGCCAGGTTTTGCCCTATCTTAGCATATGCTTTCTCGTCCGCTCCCATCAGGGAGGGACTGGTTAGTGGTAACTACAAATAATAGGTCGAAGTCTTCCTTTGCCCACAAGAATGAGTATGGAGCCAGGGCGCGTTGGGCGGACCGCGGCTTTAGATATAACTACATTGGAGATCTTATAGCACGATTAATGAAAAGTAATGGCTTTCCTCTACAGGTGGAACTGCATCCCGGTTCCCATTGCGGGCCTTTGCGGTGTTCTTACTGCTATTCTCGCCAGCAGGCACTTTGTGATGGGTTGATGACTATTGATCATTATTCGAAGTTGTTGGATGATTTGGGGGGCCATTCACCTTTCATTGAAATTTCTGGAATAGGAAGCGATCCGTTAAGTTATCCAGATTTTTGTAAGCTCTTGAGATTGATCAAGAGAAAGGGTTTCAGCTTCGGAATTCACACAAAGGGGCTCCTTCTTAGCAGAGAATTAATCGAACTGCTAAATTCGGAGCACAGTGAAGAATCCTACATAACAATAGGCGTCGATTCTGCAAATGCTGATACTTACAATCGATTGCATGGACTGCCTCCAAATAGCAGTGTCTATAATAGAGTCAGGGAAAACATAGTTAGCCTCTACGCTGAGAAATCGAGAAGACATTCAAGTCTAAAAATCAATCTTGCCTACTTACTGCTTGTTAACAATTCTTCAAAGCAAGATATTGATGAATTCATACAAACCTTCGGAGATTATGCTGACGTATTAAGATTTTCCATCCCTCAAGTGCCCAATGTAGCAGATCCCATAGGTTACCTCCATCGCACAGAAACCGATCAAGTTCTCAGACTGCTTGGAAAATACGCAAATGACAAAATAACAGTATTGAATTTCACGGAATCAACACATGATGAAGCATTCGAATTTTGCTTGGCACAGAGATTCAACGCAACGATTGACAAGGCAGGTAATGTGTTCCCTTGTCCGCAGGTTGCTTTGAAAGACTACTTGAGTTTGAGTTGGGGAAACACAACTGAACATTCATTTTTGGATATTTGGAATTCTGATAGGAGGAAAAAAACGCAGGAGATGTCCGTCAGAGATATGAAATGTAGAGTCTGTGATCGAAAAGACGAGAGCATAAACAAAGAATTGAACCATCTGATGGATACTAACAGGTTTGTTCTTGACTTGAAAAGATGAGGTATTCTTCAATAGAAAGAACAGTTGAATTGTGGTGGGCATATGAAAAAACTGAGTATACCAGTTTGTGAACCAACCCTGGCTGGGCGTGAACTTCAATATATTACCGATTGCATAAAGACAAATTGGATATCTTCAAAAGGCAATTATCTCGTCAAATTCGAAGAAAAATTCAGCAGGTTTTGCAATGCGAATCACGGAATTGCCACCTCAAGTGGTACCACGGCGCTACACTTGGCCTTGGTAGCGCTGGGTATAGGAAAGAATGACGAGGTTATCATGCCGACTCTCACCATGATTGCAAGTGCTAATCCGGTGATTTTCGCAGGTGCCACTCCTGTGTTTGTCGACTCAGAACCCTACACATGGAATATTGACGTAAACGCTATAGAAGAAAAGATCACGGACAGGACAAGAGCAATAATGCCGGTTCACATATACGGGCATCCAGTAGACATGGATCCGCTCTTGAAGTTAGCGAGGAAGTCCAACTTGTTTGTTGTGGAAGACGCCGCGGAGGCACATGGAGCTGAGTACAAAGGCAAAGTTGTAGGCTGTCTGGGCGATGTTGGATGTTTCAGTTTCTATACAAACAAAATAGTAACCACCGGCGAGGGAGGCATGGCTATTACCAATAATGATGAAACCGCAGAGAAGCTTGAACTATTCAGAGACTTGGCTCATAGCAAGGAAAAGCGTTACCTGCATTATGAGATAGGATATAACTACAGAATGACGAATCTCCAAGCCGCGATTGGATTAGCGCAAATGGAGAAAATTGAGACCTACATTCATGCAAGGCGAAAGAACGCAGGATTGTACAACTCCCTTTTGAGGGACGTGGAAGGTATAACGCCGCCTCCGGAAGCTGATTGGGCAAAGAACATCTACTGGCTGTATTCTATCTTGATACAAAAGGACTTTGGAACTAGCAGAGACGAACTAGTGAATGAACTAGCGAAGAGAGGAATCGAGACTAGACCATTTTTCATTCCAATGCACAAACAACCTGTATTCAAGAAAATGGGAATAACTAGCGGAGATTTTCCGATTGCTGATGAACTCTGTGCAAAGGGAATATGTTTACCATCCAGTTCTTCTCTTGAAGAAAAACAGATAAAATACGTTTGCAATGCTATAAAAGAAATCCAAAAGGCTCACAAATAGAATCTGTTCAAGTTCCGCTTCTTTTTTCATTGTTCTGCATCCAATTGGTTAGTGATGTAATTATGGCAAGAGGCCTTTCTCTGGTGATGGCAACTCGAAACGAATCTGAGTGTATAGTGGAAATCGTTAGAAAGCTGGCTTCGGTTCTCTCAGGATTGCCATTGGATACTGAACTCGTAATTGCCGATTACAGCGAGGACGATACCTTAGAATTGGCTGTAGAAGCAGGCGAAAGTTGTTCGTTAAAAATAGTTCCGCTGGAAATCGACCGTCCCGGAAGAGGTTATGCTCTTCGGATGGGCATCAAAGCTGCATGTTTTGATTTGATCTGTCTAATCGATGGTGACGGCAATCACGACCCGAAATATATTCCAAGGTTGCTAGGAGCCTACAAACCTGGATGCATCGTGTCGCCAACGCGTTTTCCTCCGCTTGGATGGAGTGAAGAGCATACTTTTTCCCATTACTTTGGCAATAGGCTTGCCGTGATTTCTGTCAATTTGCTTTTCAGGTCTAATGTATCGGATATTACAAACGGCTTCTATCTCATGAGCAGACGGGTGTGGGATTACCTTCGCCCGGAGTCAAACAAGTGGTCCTTCGACGCTCAGATGATATGTCGAGCCCTAAAAAGAGGCGTTGACATAATTGAAATCCCCTATTATGAACCCAAACGTCAAGGGGGACGAGCTGGTCTAAAACTCTCAACTGCTTTTTGGAGAATAGGTGGGCGGGTATTTCTAGAAAGACTGACGAGGTAAAAGCTCCCGTAGCGAATTTGAAACTTGAATGGCATAAGAGGTTTCTCACGATGTCCGTATTTGAGACTATTTTCTTGAGTACCTTGGTTCTGATTTTTGTTTGTTTCATGTCTTATTTTGGATTGATGGTTCATTTTTCAAGAAAGCCCAATGGTGTAGCCAAAAAGAACATCCTCCCTTCAGTGTCCATGATTATAGCAACCTACAATGAGGCCCTTGTAATTTCAAAAAAACTCAGCAACACTCTTGAAATGGAATACCCAAAAGACAAGCTGGAGATTTTGGTAGTAGACAGTGGGTCAACCGATTCAACTAGGGAAATTGTTACCAACTTTGCTGAACAAAACAGGGATAGAGCAAATCTTCGTTTATTGACCCAGCAAGAAAGACTAGGAAAATCAAATGCTTTGAATTATGCAGTGAAACAAGCTGTTGGTGACATCGTCATTCTTACAGACGCGGACGTTCTGCTTGACAAAGACGCCATTCTAAAAGTGACAGCCAATTTTGCAGATAACCGAGTTGGTGCAGTATCTGGGATCGAAGTTATAAGAAATCCTGATCAGTCTAATACTACCCAGATTGAGCAAGGGTACAGAAGTTTTTACAACACGCTTCGACTTGGTGAGTCAAACCTAGATTCAGTCATAATGTGCGAGAGTGAGTTTGCAGCTTATAAAAAGAGCCTCATGGAAGACCTACCGCCCAATAGTGTTTGTGATGATATGGAATTAACTCTGAGGGTGAGGAAAAAAGGGTTCAAGGCCATTTACGATCCGTCTGTAGTTTTCCATGAGTGCTCGCCTTCGATGTATGGATCAAGACTGAAGCACAAAATAAGACGTGGGCAGGGTATTCAACAAACACTACTACGTTTTGTCGGAATGATGTTTAGTCCGAAATACGGCGCGTTCTCCTTCGTGATATTGCCTTTCGAGTTCTTCATGCATCTGGTCTCCCCTATCCTTGTACCAATTTGCATTGCTACTGGAATAGTCAGCATCATAATGGCGATTATCTCGTTCAATATGCTTTTAGTACTTTTGCTCGTCATAGCCATAATCTTGTCATCAGGCTTGTTCATTTTTATCCTCAGAATTCTCTCCCCCGCTTTTTCCGTCACCCTCAAAGATTCAGTGAATGGCGCAAGTTCGAGAATAATACTAGTCGCTTTTGATTTCATAACTTTGCAAACATGTTTGTTGGTAGGTCTGCTCTCTCTAGCGCTGAAAGGGCCCAATTATAAGTGGGATAAAATCGATGGAATCCGAGAAACTAATGAATGTATCAATAAAGAATAACAATTGAAGGAGATTTTGTGTACCCAGGCAAAGTTCTCTTTCCCGAATGGGCAAATAAGCGTCCATTACTTGAAGAGTCTCTGTCAAAGCTAATTGAGAAAATATTAGGAAAAATCCGCTGGAATATTAAGGCGATTTTCATCTATGGATCTGCCGCTACGAGAGAATACACGTCTTTCCCAAATGACATTGATCTCTTGGTAGTTACTCACTTTTATGATCCTCTGCTGCCTGAGCGAATAAGATCAGTGCTTCAAAATGCACCAGTAAAAATAGAGGTTGACCAAATCTCTCTAGCGGATTTTAACACGCTGAAAACTATGCAATTGGTCGATGTTAAGAACTCAGGAGTACTGATATATGGAGATAAGAACCTTCAGGCCGCCTCCAGAACTCATGACATTTATGACTATGAAGGGATCAAAGTACTATTCAATTTCGGTGTCATGAAGCTTCTCCGTGTTATACCAAAAAGCATTCTGGAGTCTTCCGAACCTTCTACGGAACAGAAAAAGTTGATACTTTCTGGCTGTGTTAAGGCCTATGAGGGAATCTGCTCGTGCTTGCTGATACTGAAAAACAAATATAGAGTAGGGTATGGTGCAAGAGCAAACTATTTCTCTGAAGTCTATGAAAAAGAGTATCCATCCCTTTGTAAAGAAATACCACATCTAAGTCAAAAAATTAAGTTCGCGTATGGTCTGAGAAAAGAAAATCTCAGATACGATGGAAATTCAGTTGATCTATGGTTTGACACTAGAAAAGACATCGAATCTGTGATTCCTTTCGCCATGTCGAGTTTTTTTGGTGAAACACAAACTTCATTGCCAAGAAGCATTTTAACGTTGAACGCATTTCCCCATGACATCTCAAGTTCGTTAATTTATGCTTTTCGCTTATTTTCAAATGAAAGGAAGATTCCGCCAGCCTCAATATTCTCCTTAGACCCGGCAAGTAAATTATACATTTCGAGTGCATTCCTTCTTTTCTCATTTGATCGACGTCTAAATTTCAACGAATCCTTTTTGAAGATCGCCCAGCAAAATCTAGTTTCAATTAATCCAATTTATTTGAAGGAGACATGTCCAATAGACCGGTGGGAAAAAATGCGTGAAGTGAATGTGACTTTAACATGCATTGTCTCTCAATGGCATATGCGTGGTTGATACGTACCAAATAAGAAATTGATTGGCGAGGAAAAACAAAATGTACCTGTTGGCTTTCTTTATAGACGCGTTAAGATATGATTACATCAATAGTAAAAATGCGCCCTTCTTGAATAGTATGATCCAAGAAGGCAAAATATCCAAACTGCGGTCAAAACCTGTACTTGGTTTTACTCATACTGCTACAGCATCAATCTACACTGGGACGCGCCCTAGCACTCATGGTCGATGGGTATATTGGGGATACAAAAAAGGCAAAACGGCAGATGTGTATCCTGTAAATAAGGTCTTCAAAATTATTCCACTCAAGCGGATTCGCTTATTCGCAAAGCACGGGTTTAGCTACTTCTTATATGAATTGAAAAGCCCTGCATCAGAATGGTTCATGCCGAATATCCCAGATGATATGCTTGCTTTGTTTTGCAGGCTCACACCTGTCTTTGATTTGGATCAATCTGTGGGGGTCTATCCAACATTGTTTGGGATTCTTAAAAACATGAAAGTAGACTATTCTTTTAGACGAATAAAATCTCCAAAGCCAGATAGTTTGAACCTGAACGTTCCCAATAACAATGACGCTGTTTTTGTTGATGTGCTATCTCACAGCTATTTGGATGAAATAGCTCACATCCACGGTCCATTGTCAGACCCTGTTAACAAAGAAGTGCAGAAGTTAGACTCATTAATCTGCAGTCTGTTCAAGAAACTTGAGAAGGTTACTTCAGATTGGCACGTTGTAATCTTTACAGACCATGGAATGGCGAGAGTAGAGAAACGTTATGACCTATCTGGTTTGATTAGTGGTCTGGGATTGCGAGCTGGCAAAGATTATGTCGCTTTCTACGACAGCACCATGGCTAGGTTTTGGTTTATGAATGAAACCGTGAGACGCACCATAGTCAAGGCTTTAGAAAACTTTGAATACGGTAAAATTCTAAGCAAAAAAGAACTGGAGACCGTAGGGTTAGATTTTAAGGATACCAGTTATGGCGAGCTGATTTTTCAAATGAATGTGGGATGCGAGATTTTTCCCAATTACTTTGCTAGCATTTTGCCAAGTTGGATGAGGCCGCGAAGAGGCATGCATGGTTTTGATGTAGATCACCTCTCCCAGCAAGGGGCATTTCTGTACTCTGGGAACATGCGCAATCGGATTAAACAGAAGACCCTCGATACGGTTGATATGCTGCCTACAATGTTGGACATCTTGAAACTTCCTATTCCAACCTATTGTGAAGGTGCGTCTATTTTTAAGTAAGAATGTGCTTCTTTGATTTCCAATTCGTCTAAATTCTTTTGGGAGGTGTGCCTGAGCTGAAAAACCATCTTTTCCTACTGCTGATGGCGATCGCAGTTTCCATAGTTTCAGCGTTGGGGGTTTTCCGGTTTGTCGATGTTCCATTACAGTTTTCACCATACTCTCTAGTTCCAGATTTTCCCGTGGTTATCTGGGTCGCCTTGTTCTCGGTTATCCTTGGGCTATTAATAGTTCTGACTAAAAAGACAAAACAAGACGATGCCATCATAGCCATTGCAATCATCGTATTGGTTACAGTTTTCTACGGAATAATGGTAATTTCGGAAAGAAATCTAACATATCCTGATAGCTGGCTAAACATCTCCACAGCAAACTCCATATTTGAAAATGGCAACTCCCGATTAGCTTACGGTACATACGCTAACAGTTGGCCGTCCTTCTTTATCCTGTTTGTAGAGCTCAGAATGGTAACCGGTACTGATTTTACCGTAATCGCGAGGTTTCTTCCCTCAATTCTGAATTGTTTGGCTTTTGTATGGATTTTCATATTCCTTCGCAAACTCGGTCTACCAAACAAAACAGCCCTAATTGCGGTAGTAGCATTTATCTTAGTAGATGATAGGGTTTACACAATCGTCAGTCCCACGAACTTCGTCTTCGCCCTTTATTGTATGCTCTTGTATTTGATGTTCGTAAAAAAGCAAACGAGTCCAAATCGAAGCTACCTAATGTTCATGTTGTTGTTTGCCACGATAGTCACATCCCACGCGTTGATACCGAGCTTTTTGCTTCTTCCGATGTTAGTGTTCTCAATAATGGCGTTTGTCTTTAAACAAAACAATAAGGTCCGGCTAGGTTATGAATTCTTTTTGGGAACTATTTTGTGGGTTTTCTGGAACGTCTTTATGATAGCGCCTTCTTGGTGGGAGACTGTTGCTTCAAATTTTCAAATTTTCTTTTCCCATGTTTCAAAACTATCATCGCCCATTTCACGCTCCCTGAATTATTTCAAGTTTGGCCATCCTCCCCTTGAGATTCAAGTAGCACAATTATCGGTAATTGGCTTCATCTTCTTACTTTCATGTATCGGCTTTTTCGGGTACCTTCGACAATATCATGCGAAAATAAGAGCGAGGAATACCCGCGACAAATATTGGCTGCGTTTTTTTGCCCCTTTTTCCGTATTAATTGGTTGTGTTCTAACAGCTATCATTCCCTACTTTCTTTTGGGCGGGTCGATTGAGACTGACAAAGTTCTACTTTTCATTTGGATTCCTGCGGTCTTCTTTGTCGGAACCGTTTTTATGAAGTTAAAAAAGAAACAGAAACAAGTTTTCTCCATACTGTTAGTATTCTTGCTGATCCCAGCTTTTTCCATTTTCAATTGGAACGAGTTTTGGCTCTCTAGCCACGATTGGGAACTCTCCAGTTTTTCATTTGCGGGTGAAAAGGTTCCCCCCGCCACCATTATAGCCGACAGCGGCTCAGCGAATTTGCTTCGAACTTTCAGTCCAAATTCCAGTTTTGTGGTTGATGGAGTGCCAGAAAAACCTGGATTGGCATTGCCGGCTTTTCTCGGCATTGTCCCACCAACAGAAATCACGTCACAATATGAGCCAACATTGATTCAGTGGAACTATTTCTTGAGGTCAGTAAAGCAAAACGTGCGATTGAATATTTATTTTGGAACGCAAAATGGGACTCTAAGTAAGCTCGACACATCTTTGTCAAGCGTTCCGATAAACCGTGTATACGACAACGAATTCGTTCAGCTTTATCACAGAAACTAGTAATTTTGCCATGTTGCGTGTCGAATGGAGGAATTAGGAATATCTAACGATCCATTTGTTTCGATTATTATTATTGTCCGTGACATGGTACATACTATAGACCGATGTTTGCGTTCAGTATTCTCTGTTGATTACCCCAAAAAAAGATACGAGGTAATTGTTGTTGATGGCGGTTCGACAGATGGTACGCTCACCAAAATACAAAAGTATCCAATCAAATGTGTCCAAGAAACTCGAAAGGGTAGAGGAATAGCAAGGAACACAGGAATTAGAAATGCGAAAGGAGAACTTGTTGTTTTCCTTGACGCTGACTGTGTTGCATATCCCAATTGGCTTAGAAAACACGTAGAGGTGCACAATGCCCTGAGAACGTCGTTTGCAATCGGCGGAGCTGTGGTATGTGAAAACGATGTCGCCAAACTAGTACAACTCAGACATTATACTTATTTTGCGAATATGTGTGAGAACGTCCCCCGCAAGGTCACTTGGGATATTGCGACCTGCAATGCTAGCTTCAAGAAAAAGCTCTTCGCGAAAGTCGGCTTATTCGATGAAACGTTAGATTTTGGAGAAGATGCTAGCTTGTGTTGGAATGCACTAAACAAAGGGTACTCGACACTCTTTGATCCAGCACCCAAAGTGATCCACATTTATCCGCCCATGACACTTAGAGATTTCTTAGACAAGAAAAGGAACGATGGCAAGAGTTACGGTTTCATCCAGATTCCATACAAAATCCCCAAAAAATACGTCACCGCTGCACTTTTTGTGCCTTTGCTATATATACTCAAGAGTCTCAAGGACACGTTAGACCTTATACGTTATTTACCTTCCAAACAATTGCTTTTCACTGCTTTTCCTTACATCTTTTTAGGATCTGCTTTTTGGGTTTTGGGGTGTTTTGACCCAGCACAATCACGATCAAAGTAATTTCGCTTTGCCTTTTTGTCTTTTGGGAAATTGTAGACGAGGATTTGGGATGCAAAAACCTTTGAAAGAATATCGCAAAATCAAGATAGTTTTTACAGGGTTGTATTCATCGCTCAATAACGGGGAGTTGGCTATGTTATTTAGTGCAAAGAATCTTCTGAGTGCCGTTCTTCCTCGTGAAAACCCGCCAACCTTCGTGGTTTTCCCAATATATCCTGATAAGTGCGCGGATAGGTATGAAAGCAAGGTTGTGGGGTTTCGATTTAGAGGTCATTTGGAATTTGTTGTAAAAGCTATGCTGCTAATGATTCAGTGCGTTCTGTTCAGATGCGCAAAAAAAACCCTAAGAAAGACGCGACTTGTGGATGAAATTACGAGTGCGGACGTTTTTGTGGATCTTAGCGGAGATTCAATATCAGACGATTATGGGATGATCAGCACTCTGATGCGTGGGTATTTTTTTGTTTTAGGTATACTACTAGATAAACCAATATTAGTCCTTGGGCAGACAATTGGCCCTTTCAGAAGCCCGTTTACGCGAGCGTTCGCACGATATTTCTTGAATAAATCAAAGCTGATAACTCTTAGAGAGAAAACTAGCTTAGCCTATTTGCAGAGCTTGGGCATAAATTCGGCACCACTTGTGTTGACTGCAGACCTCGCTTTCCTGCTCGAACCAAAATATAACCAAGAATTAGACAATGCTTGTTTAGGGCGTACGGGTGAACCGCCTCTCATAGGACTCTGCTTGAGTCAGCAAATTCATGGTTGGAGTTTTCCAAATATACAAGATCCTCAAGAAAAATATGCTACGCATGTAGAGCTGATGGCACATCTAGTTGATCATATATGTGATGCCTCAAGTGCTTATGTAGTCGTATTTCCACACGTGTATGGTCCTCTTATTGAGCATGATGATCGTAGAATAGTTCAAGATGTCTACAGTCTTGTTGTAAACAAGCAAAAAGTGCACTGTGTTCGAGGAATGTATTCCCCGAATGAGCTCAAATGGTTGATTGGTCGCTTCGATATGATAGTTAGTAGCAGAATGCACCCTGTAATTGCCGCTGCTTCAATGTTTGTTCCGTCCGTGTCGTTAGCTTACAATCACAAGTATTACGGCGTTATTGGCGACGCTCTAAATCTAAAAGACTACATAATCGACGTTAGGAATCTTACTGCGGTGGAGTTGTTCTCTGCGTTAAAGAGAAAAATCGAAGCTGCATGGAAAAATAAGGAAGCCATTCGGGAATCCCTTCAAAAGACCATGCCTCAGGTCCTCCAACAAGCTTCATTGAACGGAGTACTATCGGGTCACTTGATTGATGAGCTTGTCGAATCGACTCAAGCTAGTATCAATGAATCTTAATGCAGTCGCGCGCGGGAGAGTTTTCTTCGAAGTTCCTTCCAAGTCTGAAACACGAGTTTTTTAGCGGACTTGATTATAGCAAGCAATGTTCCTATCAGTGTGCTTAATGCGTTGAAGAGGCTTGACAACTGTTGCCTTCATCAAGAAGCATCTCAGATGTGTTGACAGACGACAATTGTGCAGGGTGCGGATTCTGCATGCTCTGTCCCCACAGTGCAATTACGATTTCACGAGACTGGAGAGGATTCATGGTTCCGGTTCTGTCTAGGGACAAGTGTGTTAATTGTGGTTTATGTGTAGAAGTGTGTCCTAGTTGCGGTGTTCAATTGAATGAGATGTCGCGGGAACTTGGTTTGGTGTCTTATGACCAATTGCTGGGCAGAATGAAAGGCTGCTATTTAGGTCATAGCAACGACAAAAGGACGAGGTTCAGGAGTTCTTCAGGGGGAATTGTGACCTCGTTGTTGGTTTACATGTTGGAAAGAGGTATAATTGATGGAGCAATTGTGACTTTGTTTGATCGCAAGAACCCGTTTTTTGCTCAGGCTTCAATCACTTCTTCACGAGAAGTCATTTTCGAAGCTGCGGGCTCAAAATACACTCCAGTTTCTATGGATGGAGTACTAAAGGACTTGATGCAAGGTTCAGGGAAATATGCTTTTGTTGGTCTTCCTTGTCACATTGAAGCTTTGCGCAAATCAGAGCGGAAGTTTGCTAATCTCAAAGAGTCAGTCGTGATCACGTTGGGTCTGTACTGCAATAATTTGCCCTCGGTGCTTGCGACTAAGTATTTGTTGTGGTACTTCAATATACCAGAAAGTGAGGTTGTGAAAATTCAGTATCGCGGAAATGGGTGGCCTGGGTATTTTCTTGTTTCGCTGAAGAGCGGCGTGACGAAGAGAATCCCATTTTTGGCTTGTTCGGCACTTAGCTTTGGCCAGTACTTCTGCAGGAAACATTGTTTGATCTGTAACGATCAGTCCGCAGAACTTGCCGACATCTCTTTGGCAGATCCATGGTTTCTTGGCAAGTTCGCGTCTAGTGACGCGGGCGGGCAATCGACCATCGTTGTTAGAACAGAACGGGGGCAGAATCTGCTCGAACAAGCTTCCCGAGACAACATTATCTGCATTAGAAACCTAGACAAAAGAATGGCTGTACAAGGTTCATCTGCTTTCAGAAAGAGAACCAAATGTTCTCCAGGGATAATGAAGCTACTAGGGATAAATTCTCCCATGCCACTTCGCTACGAGTACACCTTACCCTTAGATTTTGCCACTGTAGTACGCATTTTCCGCTACCGCGCTTTGTCGTCAATAGCCAAATATGAAAAGCTATGGCCACTGCTGCGAGAGAAGGACAGACTAATTCGGACTGAGTAGCGCGCTAGTGTGTTCCTAAATTCCTTTTTGTGTGTGGCAGGGTTGAGTCGTGTGCCTCTCTAATGGAATGTACTGTGAAGAGAGAAGTACCAGATATGCCGCAAATGAATTTAGGAACACGCATGCGCGCTTGCAGGAAATTGGGTAGAAGCAATGACCAGCAATATTGTGTTTCACAATAGTGGACCAGTGACGCGATATGTTAAACATAGCGCGCCAGCCCGTTGCTAAATTCTGAAAGTTGACATTTTAATGTTTAAGCATGTTTGAGTCTGAATATCTAGGGTGAAGGATGGAGAAACCTGAATTTTCATGCGCCATCCTGTCTAAGCTGAACT
>Ga0315284_10000108_pt1 | contig 110968 bp, 79 predicted proteins | sample YL17G09_16_MG_FD_203696 | JGI IMG/M metagenome (GOLD analysis project Ga0315284, IMG submission 203696) | Sediment microbial communities from Yellowstone Lake, YNP, Wyoming, USA - YL17G09_16 | ecosystem: Environmental > Aquatic > Freshwater > Lake > Sediment | place: USA: Wyoming | collected... | reverse complement strand
TACGGGTAAGTGAATGAGAGAGTGGTGGTTATAAATTAATTATAAATATTTTATATTCAAAGTTTCAATTTGCCCAAGGGCATGAAGGAGAGTTAAAGATGAACCGATATCTGAAGTATTTCATTATTATGTTTTTATTGATAGCAGGTTCACTTGCGGGATGCGGTGGTAATGATAGTGGAGGTCCAACCCTCCCTTCACAAGGGGGACCCGGTGGAGGCGGATATCAGGGAGATCAGCCGGAACCGCCTATTCCGACGCCATTTGCCGACCTCAACGGACAATATATCATAGATATGATATGGGAAGTAGATGGTGATTTAGCGGTAGCAACTGAATCCGGTATTTTGTTGTTCACCCCTTATGGTCTTTTTAAACGCAATATGGGTGGAACACCGGAATTCCTTGCTATTGCGAACAATGATTCGGGTCGTGGTGACGGATATCTTACAACAGCGAATGGCTGCTCACCTCTTCCCGTTTGGAATGACTTATATGTTTCGGGAGGAGATAATATAACATCATTCCATCCGGTATGGTTCGGGGAGCACTTGGCAGATATCCCTGATGATGGTGTTCCACGCGATGAGGATGCATGCGTTCCCGGTGTAACAATGGGTTGGGGATGCCCGTCGACAACCGTGAGACCGATCGGATATGAATACCATCCATTTACCGGTCGAACTTATGTTCTTCTGGGTACAGCAATCTCATTGATTGGCGATGCCAATGGCCCGATCGATGGATGCGGTTACGATGATTTTTGCCCACCTGTGTACAATGATATGTCGACCAATGTCATCCTGTCTTACGACCAGCTGGCTCCGTTCCTCGATGGTATCATGAATGGACCGGGGGATTCGGATTTGCCTGATGGCGACTGGTGTTACTATACCGATCTTCCATTTGTTAATCGACTGTACACAATGATGACCATGGGTGGTTGCGGTATATATCAGTTCTTCTTCGACTGCTCCAAGTCACCGTTGTGGGATGGCGTTTATCCTCCGCTGATCCCTGGATGAGCGAAGTGCGGTATGGTTCAAGGTCGTGACGGGATCACGATTGAAAACGTACAGGATTTTGACTTCGATGCGCAGGGTCGCCTGATAATGTCGATTTATAACGGCGACAGCTATGCGATTAGCAAGCCGGTTGTCGATGGTGAATTTATTGTAATCGACAGGATTGTTGGTGGACGCCAGAATGGTTTGGGCACCGGACCAGGCGAGTTCCAGGGACCTATTGGTGTCACTGTTGACCCGAGAAACCAGAATCATCTCATCTGCGACTCCGGCAACGACAGGGTTCAGGTGTTCGATTCCCAGGGCAATTACATAAGGCAGTTCCTCACAGGTGATACACCTCGAATGGCGCTTGTCGATTACTGGGGCAACATCATGGTAGCCACTAACGGCGGTCTCGAAATCTACAACGAGCAGGGATCGCTTCCGGTCTATGGTTCAGTTCAGGGATTCGTTATCGATAAGAATTCAAGACTTCCAATTGAATACGCAATTGTTTGGGTTACAAGCACATTCCAGTTGCCGGTTCAGGGAGTCTACACTAATAAAGACGGGTATTTCAAACTGTCAACAGTTCCTGCTGGAACGCATAATATCACGGCATTAAAGGATGCGTACTTCGACGCAAGCGTAATGGTTGAGGTTTCAGCTGGCCAGACGACTGAATCAACTGTCTATCTGACCCGCGTGCCGGTCTCCTCACCGGGTACTGGTAATGTTACTGGTACACTCATGAGCGCGCTGAGATCTACCGCGTTGAGTGGATTGACTATCGGAATCAAGGGAACCGGAATCTCCGACATAAGCAATGGTAACGGTGAGTTCCTGCTTATAGGAGTTCCGACCGGAGCTCAGAAACTGGAGATTTCTTCAAACGGTGTTATTATCTGGGAGAAGAATATTCAGGTACCGGATGGACAGACTCTTGATATGGGATTCATACAACTGCAAATATAACCGTTTATCAATATTCTGACGAAAAATGCCCCTCCTGTTAACGGGAGGGGTTTTTTTATTTTCATTTTCCTGAACTGGAATAGTTTTATTTCTCCAAATGCATGGGGACGCTTACAACCATAACATTGGTTTTGTAAAGCAACATCCTGCTGATTAGCAGTCCGGTTTGATTATGAAGCAGATGATGCCACCATTTGTAAGGTACGAATTCCGGAACGACAATAGTTATTGTGATGTTCGGATGCTCTTCCTCTAATTTGTCAATATATTGTTTTAAAGGCTCGAGAATTGAACGGTATGGTGATTGTAGAATAACCAGCGGTACAGCATCGATTTCCTCCCATTTCTCCTGGACTTTCCTCTCATCGCCGGGATTGATACTCACATAGACAGCTCTAACATGGTTGGACAGGGTCTTTGCGTATTGGAAAGCTTTAAGCGATGCCGTATGAACGCCAGAAATCGGGACAATCACATAATGCTCTTTGTAACCCATTTCTCTTTCTTCAGGTATGTTTTTAAGAGATAGCTGTTCAGCGACAAGTTTGTAATGCTGATTGATTTGCTTTGTAATATAAACAATGATAGGTATTGCGATAACAACAATCCACGCGCCATGTATGAACTTGGTGGATGCAATAATGGATAACGCGACCGCAGTGGTGATTGCTCCGGAACCGTTTATTATAGCGCTCCGACGCCATCCTTTGCCTTTAAATCGAAACCAGTGTATTACCATTCCGGATTGGGAAAGCGTGAAAGCGAGAAAAACACCGACAGCATAAAGAGGGATCAAAAGATGCGTATCGCCCTTGAAAATAACGATTAATACTGAGGCGATTAGACCGAGTAGCATTATGCCATTCGAGAAAACAAGCCTGTCGCCCTTGTTCGCGAGTTGTCGGGGAAGGTAACCATCCCGAGCCATGACTGAACATAATCGTGGAAAATCGGCGAATGGCGTGTTGGCGGCTAATACCAGTATAAAACAAGTGGAGAATTGAAGAAGGTAGTAAAAAAATCCACCTGCGAAAATATCTTTTCCAAGTTGCGATAATATTGTTTCATGCTCTTTCGGGAATATGCCGTATTTGTTGGCAAGGAAAGTAACACCGATGAACATAGTCCCCAGAAGGCTTCCCATCCAGATCATCGTAATACCTGCGTTTCTGGATTCAGGCGGTTTGAATATCTGAACGCCATTAGCTATAGCCTCCAAACCGGTTAACGCCGAACATCCGGATGAAAATGCTTTAAGAATAATCAGGATAGGAAGCACATCCAACACTTCAACAGGATATTTCTGATAAACGGGATGCGGCAGACCAAAGAATTTAACGAGTCCAAACATTATAAGTGCATACATGCTGAAGATAAATATATAAGGAGGGATAGAGAAGAGTTTTCCTGATTCACGAACTCCTCTAAGATTGCCAAGCAGCAATAATCCGATTGAGATCAAACTTAGCGCGACTTTGTGTTCATACAGGACAGGAAACGCTGATGTTATAGCCGCTATTCCAGCTGTTATACTGACGGCTACGGTAAGGATATAATCCATTAGAAGCGCAGCTCCGGCGATAAGTCCAGCGTATTCGCCGAGATTATCCTTCCCGACTATATATGCCCCTCCACCTGAAGGATATGCATGAACCGTCTGAAAATATGATATTGTCACTACTATTATTAACGCTGAGATTGCAATTCCAATAGGCATTGAAAATCGCATGAGGGTGGGACCGAACAGCATCAATGCTATAAGAATCTCCTCGGTTCCGTAAGCCACGGATGAGACAGCATCAGAGCTTAAAACGGCAAGCCCCATGACTTTGTTTAATCTCTCATGCTGCTCTCTGGCTGACTCAATTGGTTTGCCAATGAGCAATCGTTTGAGCGACATAATTAACCTGTTTTAGGAGGGTCAATGGAAAGCGTCAAGTGAGGTTTTCGACTCGGATAAGCCTTGCCATTGCCCTTCCAAATGCCTACGAGGTTAGCTGACGGGCTTGGATTTGGAAGTATCCTATCTCGATATATTCGAGAATACGCCCCGTGTCTTGGGTCCCCCGTATCCACCATCGCTGATGGATTTCGGCTGCAAAACTGGATGATAGCTTATACCTGTCACAAGCTTTTGTCAACGAATCGCAAAAAATCACAGAATGGTATCATCCATATTTTTTACATGATATATATCGGATCAATAAGAGGTGATTTTATGCGAAAAATAATCTCTGGAAGTTGAAGAAGGCGCTTGCGCCGAGAGGTATCGCTGCGACAAGATATAAATCAAGAGCGCTTCGGTCGCCGAAATAAATGAGGAAGCATCCGAAGATTAATTCAAGCATCAAACGAATGAAAATCCGCCATGAGCTGTGAATCTCCTCGAGCCAGAGATACATGCTGAAGAAGAAACAATCGAGGAATGCAAGGAAGATGATAGTGAGATAGGAAAACGATGCGACCGGGATTTTTACTGGTAGAATATAACCACCTAAGAATCCAAGCATTAAAAGTACAGAGACAAGGGTCCAGAAGAGGAACATTATTTGTTTGATCCCTCCTGCGGTTCTTCAAGTGGTTGAGTGTATTGCGAGCTGATAACGCCTGAATATGGCGGGAGGATAATCTCATCTTTTTCTTCTATTGAGTAAGTAATCCTGAAGAATTGGAGAGGCTGAAGCACACCGCCGGGCATATCGAGAGCTTCCCTGAGTTGACGCGGGTCGCCGATGGTAAGGATTTCATACGGAGGCGCCATCGATTGGTTGTTTACCCGAACGACAGGTCCGACACATCTGATCGCGGTTGTCGCTACTATTCTTTCGATTTTGTCGCCGCTTTTTATCGCCATCGCTTCAGCACCTGCTGCCCATAACTCGTTTGTTATATTCAGGAGATCCTCCTGATGAATCAGGTATAGTGATATATCAGTTGTACTGGGAATTGATTCATTCGTTTCAGCAAGATGCAGTATTATACCTTTGCCTTTCACTCCTCTGAGTCCCGCTAACAGCGATGCTTCGCGAAATCTATCGAGAAGAAGTTCCCGCTCCTGTTCCTTTTTACCGAGCGATTCATCGAGCTTTCCCAGTTGTTCGCGTTCCTTCCCGAGAGCATCTTTCAAATCATCTTTTTCATTGCTCAATGTGATGATTTGATTAATGAGTTCCTGGCGCGAGCCGAGCATCGATGGTTTGACTTCCCGTTCTTTAATCATCTTGAAAGGAATGGAAAGCGTCATCCCGACGAAGAAAGCGAGTATGAACGCGATTAAAGGGAATTCTGCGGGATGTATTAATCTGTCATCCGCGAGTCTTGGCCAGATTTTTTTATGTTTGAATTCTGTAAAAGGAAACATGCTCATTTTTTAAATCGACCAAGTTTAATCAAATTTAAATATCTTACCGGAGATTAATTATATCAATTCAGCTAGAGCGTTGCACTTAAGGAGCACCGCACTCAAGGAGAGCCGCACTCCTGTGCGGCATGTAACGAAAATAATAAAAGCCGCACGGGAGTGCGGCGCTCCTTGTAGTTTAATATCAAAACGGGGACAGTCCACGATAAGGACTTCATGTTAAATCTCATTAATATGTCAGCTTGGAATGATAGGAAATAGATATCTATTCTCAGGGACAGTCCCCATTTTGATATATCATCCCTTGATTACGCCGAGGGGAACGAGTTTCGCGACCTTTTTCGCGAGACCAGCTTCCTCCGAAGTCTTAACAACCATGTGGATATCTTTATACGCTGATGGAGCCTCCTCGCGCAATGTTCTTTTGCTTCCAGCTCGGATCACGATGTTCTTCTTTCTCATTTCTTCGAGGAATTCCTCATGGTCGAGTTCGCGAAGAGCTTCGCGACGTCCAAGCAGGCGTCCCGCGCCATGAGCGCATGAGCCGAATGTCTCCTTCATCGCTTTTTCTGTTCCGACTAACACATAGCTCGCGGTTCCCATGCTTCCGGGAATGATTACGGGTTGACCGATAGCTTTGTATTTCGCCGGTACGAGAGGATGTCCTGACGCGAAAGCTCTTGTTGCGCCTTTTCGATGAATACATAGAGTTTTAACAACGCCATCGACCTCGTGCTTTTCAATCTTTGCAACATTATGCGCAAGGTCATAAACGACATACAAGCCGAGCTCCTCCCAGCTTTTACCAAGTAATCGCGAAAGACCTTTTCTAATCGCGTGAGTGATAATCTGGCGATTGCACCATGCGAAATTAGCTGCGGCTCTCATCAGGGCAAGATATTCTTTCGCTTCAGGTGAGTACAAAGGTGCACAAGCGAGTTGCCTGTCCGGAAGCTCTATCTTGTATTTTTGAACTGCCTTCTGCATCTCGACAAGTGAATCGTCACAGCACTGATGACCGAATCCGCGGCTGCCGGTATGAACGAGAATAGAGAGTCCTCCTTTTTTTAATCCCATCACTGATGCCGCCGGTTCATTATATATTTCCTCTATCTCCTGCACTTCGATGAAATGATTGCCGCTTCCAAGACTCCCGAGTTGGGGCTGTCCGCGTTTAACAGCTTTTTTTGAAGCGAAGGTGGCATCGGCGCCTTCGATGAAACCACCATCCTCGGTAGCTTCAAGATCGGCTTCCGTACCCATGTCATTCTCAACGGCCCATGCTGAACCTTTCTCCATGACCCTTTTTAATTCGGTGGATGATACATTGATATATCCGCGGTCACCCATTCCAACGGGGACATCGCGATACATCTGATGCGTTATATCCTCAATGCGGTCTTTAACATCCTTGACCATCATCGTTGTTCGGATTAGACGAACACCGCAGTTTATATCGTAACCGACACCACCGGGTGAGATAATGCCGCCTTCTTTTTCATCGAACGCAGCGACTCCTCCGATCGGGAATCCGTAACCCCAGTGAATATCAGGCATGGCGAGAGAGTACTTCTGAATCCCGGGAAGAGTGGCGACATTGGCGAGCTGGTCGAGACCATCCTCAGCCAATACATGCTCAAGTCCTTCAGGCGCGATATAGAATTTCCCGGGAACCCTCATCCCCCTGCGTTCATCACGAGGGATTTCATAGGTGTAATCGTCAATCTTTTTAAGTTCGCCTTTCCACATAGTTGTATTTTTCCCTTTATTGAATCTAATGAGAATCCATGGATAAGTTTATCATGAGAAGCGAGTTTGTGAAAAAATCGGGATGGATCCGATTTTTGAAAATGAGCCGCACAGGAGTGCGGCGCTCCTGATGACGCTCCCTGTATTTACGCTTAAAGAGTCGGTCTATACGTCAAATATAACTGTAACGGTAAGATTATCGTCGAACCTTGTTATTTTAAGCATGTGATAAGTCGCGGCTTTGATTTCAGCATAGCTGTCGGAAAACTTTTTAATCTCATGCACTGCTACACCGAATCTAAGAATATCATTGCTGAAATCGAGGAATAGAATTTTTTTTGGGAAAAGCCTTTCATCCTGGATTAATTCGATAATCTCATTGAGGAATCGCACAAGGAGTTCTTCATCATCAGAACCGTAAACGGAGATGGACCTTTGAGTTTCTTCATGGCTGAGAACGCAGTTGTTCGCATCAGTTAAAGCAAGAATACCATCCAATGCGGACTGGAAGAGGTCCTCACGATTTATTCCGGAGATTCTAAGAGCGAGGTCGGCGGTATGGTCTACGATTTCAAAATTACCCATAACTGTAAAATGCAGGAAAAAATGGGGACAGTCCACATATATTCAGTTTCTTTGTCCATTCTACAAGTCGCATTTTATCTATGTTCTCTGTTTGTTTGATTTGCTTATTCGGGACTGTCCCCATTTTTTAAATGGTTATGGTCTGACCAGGGCTGACCATGTGGATTGTTACATGACTCAATCCAAGTTCCGCCATTTCCTTCTTAAGCATATTCGGTTTGCCCCACAGGACTGCGAAGGTTGAATGATGCACCGGCAGGACAGCATCGCATTGAAGCATCTGCACCGCTTTAGCTGCTGCTCGCGGACACATGTTGTAATAACCATCGATCGGAAGCACCGCGAGAGTGGGCTTGCACAATTCTCCGAGAATCTGCATCTCGCTGAAGATATCGGTATCGCCGGCGAAATACACTTTTCGTTGGTCCTCGAGTGTGATTAGAAAACCGACTGCGGGACCAACCTCAAGCGGTCGGTTCCCTTCAAGCAATACTGATGAGTGAACCGCATTGGTCATCATCACTCTAAGCCCATTGAATTCGACCGATCCTCCGATGTTGAAACCGATAATCCTGCTTTGCGAAAATCCTTTGCCGTGGAGATAACTCGCCATTTCAACTACGCACATCGCCATGGCATGGCTTTCCTTGAGAATCATGAGGGTATCACCGAAATGATCTCCGTGCCCGTGAGTTATCAGGATGAGATCGACATCTCGATCGTTTCTCAACTCCGGCGGACATGCAGGATTGCCGTTAAGAAATGGGTCCACGAGAATCTTGAAACCGTTTATGGATACAAGCTTGGTCGTCCCATGCCCATACCATGTAACTTTGAAATCGCCCATGATTTGCCTCCACCAATGTAGAGTGAAATCAGAACAGGTGAATCAAATTCTAAATCCAAATAAGCTAAAAAATTGAAAATCCCCTCGAATGAATTATACAACGAATTCAGCTTGTATTCCTAACAAATCAGGAAGAAATCTTCAGCTTGTTTTATTATAATTCATTGAGTAATGGCAATGATTTCAAAGGCGAGATTTGTATTATATTGATGAATCATTCGGATGGTATGAACAATGCCCATTTTCAAGCAGGTAAAAATATTCCAGAAGATAAAAGAATCGTTATCCAAGACGAGAGAATCGCTTATCGGACAGGTGAGGGAGCTTGCGAAAATACATAGAACCATAGATGATTCGTTTTTTAACGAGCTTCTTGAAATAATGATTCTTGGCGACATGGGAGTCGAGACTAGTGAAAAACTAATCTCTGAGCTCAGAAGAGCAGTGAAACGAGATAGGATTAACGATGCTGAGAAGGTCGTTGATCTTTTAAAAGAAAGTATCAAGAACATTTTAGGATCGGGTTTGAAATACACGGGCGATGTCCCGGAAAAACGTCCGTACGTTATCCTTCTAACTGGCGTCAACGGTTCGGGAAAAACTACCACAGCGGGAAAGCTGGCGCACAGGTATAAAGATGCGGGATACAAAGTGATGATGATAGCTGCGGATACTTTCAGAGCTGCGGCAATTGAACAGTTGGAGATTTGGGCTCAACGCGCTAAAGCAGATTTAATAAAGCAATCGGAGGGTTCGGATCCATCGTCGGTGATTTTTGACGGTCTCGAGAGAGCCATCGCAAGAGGTTATGATGTTGTAATCGCTGATACGGCGGGACGCCTTCAGAACAAGGCTCACCTGATGAAGGAGCTCGAAAAGATAAAACGTACAACACTGAAAAAAGTCGACTCGGAACAGGTGCTTTCATTATTGGTTATTGATGCCACGACGGGTCAGAACGGTATCTCACAGGCTATGGTTTTTAACGAGGCTGTTAAACTTGATGGGATAGTGCTCGCGAAGCTTGATGGCACCGCTAAGGGTGGGATCGTGGTCGCGATAAAGGACAGACTGGGTCTTCCGGTTCTTGAAGCTGGGGTAGGGGAGAAAATCGATGATCTGATACCATTTGATTCCCAGGCGTATGTCGATGGTTTATTCGGGGATGTTGCAAGTGAAGAAAGATAAACCCATAGATTTCACAGATTGCACAGATTATAAAAACAGAGAAAATCTTCTTACAGTGCGGAATCTGTCAACATATTTTCATATTGATGAAGGGATTATAAAAGCTGTTGATGGAGTTTCGTTTTATCTTCGATATGGAGAAACTATCGGCATCGTCGGTGAAAGCGGGAGCGGGAAAAGCGTAACAGCATTATCTATTATGAGATTGATTCAGGAGCCTGGGAAAATCGTATCCGGCGAGGTGATTTTTAAGGGTCGCAATCTTCTTGAATCTCGCGAAGCGGAAATGCGTCGCATTCGAGGGCGCGAGATATCGATGATTTTCCAGGACCCGATGACATCGTTGAATCCGGTATTAACAATAGGCGAACAAATTGGCGAGATATATGAGATTCATGAGCGGATGTCAAGGAATGATATAAAAGAAAAATCGCTTGGGATGTTGAAAAAAGTAGGGATACCGCTTCCGGAGGAGCGTCTGAGACAATACCCGTTTGAGTTATCAGGCGGGATGCGTCAACGCGTGATGATCGCAATGAGTCTCGCGCTCAAACCGAAATTGCTGATCGCGGATGAGCCAACAACAGCGCTTGACGTGACAATTCAGGCTCAAATACTCGAATTGATTCGCGAACTGAAGAGAGAATTTCAAACAGCGGTCATAATGATTACACACGATCTGGGAGTTATCGCGGAAACATGCGAGCGGGTAATCGTGATGTATGGTGGACGGATAATGGAGGAAGCATCAGCGGATGATATTTTCAAGAGTCCGATGCATCCATATACAAAGGGGCTTCTCGCGTGCCTACCGAGAGCAGATGAGAAGCGCCAGAAGCTTGAACCAATTCCGGGTTCACCGCCGAGATTATTGCTTTTGAATCCGGGATGTCCATTCGCAGAACGATGCGTGGAGAAATTGGAATATTGTCATGATAAATGTCCATCGTTGATTGAAATGACAAATAAACGACTCGTGGCATGTTGGTTGTATGATCGTGATAATCCAATTCAACATTGAAAAACCTTATCGAAATACAGAATCTGAAAAAATATTTTCCCATCTATCGTGGGATTTTATTTCGACGCCATATCGGTGATGTGCATGCGATAGATGGCGTGGATTTGGTAATCCCGCCCGGTGATACTCTTGGTCTTGTCGGAGAATCCGGATGCGGCAAATCCACTCTTGGACGATGCGTACTCGGATTGATTCCTGTAACCGATGGCAAAATAATTTTCGATGGTATGGATTTAACATCGCTTAATAAAAAATCGCTTCGCAATCTAAGACGTCAGATGCAGATTGTGTTTCAGGACCCGCAAGCATCGTTGAATCCAAGGATGAGTGTTGGACGAATCATCGGTGAACCTCTGGAGATTTTCAAGGTTGCGAAAGGAAAAGAGCTGAATAATCGAATTGGTGAATTAATGGAGCTTGTCGGTCTTGAGCCATCAATGATGGCGCGATATCCGCATGAATTTTCAGGTGGGCAGAAACAACGAATCGGAATAGCCCGTGCGCTTGCATTGAATCCAAAATTCATCGTTTGCGACGAGCCGGTAAGCGCACTCGATCTAAGCATCCAGGCGCAGATAATAAATCTTCTTCAGGAGCTTCAGGACAGATTGAAATTGACATATCTATTCATTGCACATGACCTGAGTGTAGTAAGGCATATCTCCGATGCAGTTGCGGTGATGTATCTCGGCAGGATTGTAGAATATGCACCATCGGAGATTCTTTATAAAAATCCGCTGCATCCATATACGCAACTTTTGCTTGAATCAGTTCCAGTGCCTGATCCGTGCATGAAAAAAACTCATAAGCTTCTTGAGGGAGATCCACCCTCGCCGACATCACCTCCGCCGGGATGCAGGTTTCATACTCGATGTCCGAAGCGATTCGAACCATGCGATATTACAGAGCCTGAAAATATCAAGGTCGGCGGTTCTCAACTGGTATGCTGTCATCTTTATTCGAGAGGAGTATTGAAATGAGGATTGAGCATAAAGCCACTTCGTTCAAAGGTACAATAAGTCTTCCCGGTGATAAATCCATTTCTCATCGCAGTTTATTACATTCTTTTATGAGTGAGAGTGATTCTCTGGTTGGGAATCTGCCATTTTCGAAAGATGTCGATTCGACGGCTGAAGCCTTATGGGATCTTGGTGCCCCTGTCGTTGGTAATAGTCAGCATGAATACTGGGTAATGAGCTTTGGATGTCAGGAGAGTAGATCGAAAAACCTTGTTAATTGCCATAATTCGGCGACAACAATGCGTCTTTTGATGGGGATTCTCGCCGGTTGCGAGTCCGAATCAATCCTTACAGGCGATGAATCGCTCCTGAAACGGCCGATGGAACGTGTCGCAGAGCCTCTCAGGATGATGGGTGCGGAAATTTCCACGAACAACGGATATCCTCCTGTTGTTATAAAGGGGAGGACTCCGCTGAAGCCGATTAGATATAAGCTTCCAATACCGTCGGCGCAGCTGAAATCATCCCTGATTTACGCCGCAATGCTCGCGAATGGTGACTCTGTTATCATCGAGCCTGTTCTATCGCGAGATCATACTGAAATAGCTCTTGAGACTTTGTGCCCGGGGAATTATCATCGGAAAACATCGAAAGGCGTCATCAGGCATTTTATTGAAGGGGAAATGTATTTTCCATTTTTTAAAATCAACATTCCGGGAGACCCGTCATCAGCTGCTTTTCTTGCAGCTTTGGCTCTTCTGACGCCCGATTCCGAAATCACCTTTAAGGGAATTTTGCTGAACCCGAGAAGGATTCGATATCTTGAAATATTGAAAATGATGGGTGGCGATATTGAAATTGCTGAGAGCGGAAAGGAACTTGGCGAGAGAGTGGGGGATGTTACCATTCGTTCATCGGAGTTGAAAAATATTGAAATTCAAACTGAAGACATCCCGTTGATTATCGATGAAATACCGATTCTAACTGTTATTGCGACTAAATCTCAGGGTGAGTTCATCATTCATGGTGCTGAGGAATTGAGAGTCAAGGAATCAGACAGGATTGCATCGATGGTTTGGAATTTGCGATTGCTTGGATGCGAAGTTGAGGAATATCAGGATGGTTTAAGGATACAAGGTAAATCGCAACTACATGCGGGATCTATTAATCATAAAGGAGATCATCGGATATTAATGAGCCTTATCGTTCTTTCAATGGTTCATGATCTGGATTTGGAATTTGACGATTTATCGCCGTTAACCATTTCATTTCCGGAATTTCTCGATTTTATAAATCTATTATCAAAATAATTTGAATTGCAGTCCTTTTATTCCCGAGTTTCAAGACAGGAGAAAGTGAATATCAATATTCGCAATGCTCCGCTCTGACAATATACGGGAGATGGTTGAAGGTAAGGCAAGGTAATTTCATTACCAAAGCTGAATAATTCGCAATCCACCACCGTTATCCGCCATACACGCATATTGCCCCACCACATCCACTGCCTCGCACCCATTAGCCGCATCATTGGAGTTAACAGAGCTCACAATATAAGCGCTTTCGGTTGGGTATATATCGATTATCTGCAAGCCACCGTGCCAATCCGCGACATAAGCATAGCCCCCGATAACTTTAACTCGATTTGCTGTGCCTGGAGTATCTATAGTGTTTAATATATGCGCATCTTCCGGCGGGTCTACATCCACTATTACCAGACCATTACTGCCAGTGGCGACATATGCGTTGCCATTTGAATAATCGATTCCATAAGTCAAACCTGGCAAACCCATGAAAACAAAAGAAGCTGCGGTATCGACAGGATCCACATCGGCAATTGTTAACCCGGAACTACCATCAGCGATAAATGCATACCCATTTGCAGTGACTATATCCTGCGCTGCTCCTGATGTCGTGAAGGTCTTATAGATACTTGCAGTTTCAGGAGGGTCAATATCTATTATATGAACACCATATCCCACTTCAGTAGTTAGAGCATAGCCATCAAGCATACAAACACCGCGTGATTCGCCCCAGTAATCCACATTTTTCACCATGTATGCAGATTCCGGAGGATCGACATCAACTATGGCAAATCCACCATATCTTTGAGCGATATAAGCATAGCCTTCTGAAATAACTGACTCATATGGCCATCTCTGGTAAAGGGTAAAAGTGTTTACAACATGACTATTTGGAATCGGACTAATATCCACGATGTAATAACCTGAATCCTCACAGGCGACATATGCGTAATCGCTGCTAACGGTCACACCCCTGACCCAGTTCACCACATCGACGGTCTTCACAAGATAAGCCGATTCCGGAGGATTGACATCGACAACCTGCAAACCTCGTAGACTATTCGCTATAAAAGCATTCCCGCCTGACAAGCATAAACCATATGGAGCGTGATTGACATTAATTGTATTAATAATTGAGGCTGATTCAGGAGGATTCACATCAAGTATTTTCAGATATCCATAAGGGGTGGTAATGTATGCATAATCCCCTGATGCTATTACGTCTCTTGGGCCATCGTAAGATAAATCCAGGCTTTTAATGAGAGATACATTGGCAGGATCGGTTACATTCACAATCGCAAAATAAGTGCCATATCCAATATATGCTCTTTTTATACTCTCATCAACCCAGATGCAATTGGCATAAGGAAAGTTATATGTTTCTATTATTGCAGCGGATCCTACCGGTTGTGCGTCAACTATTTGCAATCCCCCGTTATAATCGGCGATGTATACGTAATAATTAAGATCAACATAAACATCCCTTGCGTTGCCAGGAGTATCCACAGTTTTTGCAATATATGCTGATAACGGACTTGTGATGTAAATTATCTGCAAACCCGCAGTATCATCAGCGACGAAAGCATAATTGCTGTCTCTGACCATTATCGCTGTTGCTACTCCGGATGTATCGACGGTTTTTGCGATATATGCAGATGACCATGGTTCAATATCAATAATCTGAACTCCGGCTTCGCCATCTGCAACATAAGCATAGCCTCCATATACACTTATATCCCAGGCCTCACCTGTAGTATTGACTTTCTTCAGCCAGATTGGATTTGACGGCGTTGAAATATCGAAAATATGCAAACCAAATTTTCGTGCTGCCACATACGCATAATTTCCCGATACGCTAACCGCATAAGGTGTGTAGGAAAGATGAGGAGGAGTGACATCAACCGGATTAAAATTAATGCCATAATCAACTAAAACATCAAATTCCTGATACATTGAAACCGCGGACAATTGATCCCATGATGCTACAAGCATCTTGTAATTCCCCTGAGGAGCGAGAAGCGCGTTTGATATTGTGCCGGTGTAAATATACTCATCCGGATTGGGACCAGTTCCTGAATAAGAGAGAGTTGCAAGACCGTTAAAAAGCGATGGAGCTTCGATTTTAACTCCACCGATACCAGTCAATCCCTGCCAATCAAGAAGCGTGACTGTGATATCCGCTGTCCCACCAAGCTGGGTTAAGTAGTTTTTTATCCCTGCCTTAATCTCTACGGGCTCAGGAGCATTGTCGACAATCGGTTGGGGTGGATTTGGGAAATTCGTTGAGACATCAACAACGAGATAATATTGCAGCGAACCACCAAAACCAGCGATGTTCATGTCCCATCTTCGAGTTTCCTGCGTGACTCCGGTTGATGACCATACCCGATAAGGCTGGCTTTTGAAATACGCGAGGAATGGGTTTGCGGTACCGGGTACATTCGTTTTATCGAAGAGCCGCGTGTAACCATCCGGATACAAAACCACAGAATGATTGGCGGTAACTCCAAGATTTGGATAATTCATGCTTACACCGGCTCTTGCGGGTAATACGGCGATGACTCTTGGGTCATATCCGTTGATACCGCTTCCCGGGTATGGATGACTGAGTTTGATATTCGCCCAGAAGTTGGGAGTCCACCCGAATCCTACTATTTTTAGGACATTAGGAAAGCTGTTGTTGAGATTAAAATGATAAGAGCCAATCCTTTCAACCGGTTCGATAGTGAATGTTCCTTTTTCCGAGTTTATCTCCGCGCTGTACAAGGCTATAATGCTGCGCCCATTGTCGATCGAAGCTCCGAAATCCTTCTGCTCGGACATGTCGGGCACATATAATGATTCCTGATCTGTTTCAACAGGTGTTTTTGTGCCGGAACAGGACGTACAGGAGATGATAAAGAGCGAAATGGCTATAAGAGCTTTCATCGTATTGTGTGTTTTCATCACTGTTGACCTCTAAGCATAACGGGTCCGTTTTTAATCCGTAATTTTTAGTATTAGTTATAGAATTATAAGAGATATTTGTCTATAGGGCAAGTCCATATCATGCCTTCATATCATCTGGGGGTACTTGTTTTTTGCCTCATCTCATCAAGGGTGTTATACTTTTGAGGGATTTTATAAAAAGGGCTTTCGATAAGTAATATGCTTTCAACGAGTGAATATCTGATAGATTTAAAGCCTGTATTCGAGGGTCCTCTCGATTTGCTCATGCATCTGATACGCGTGAATGAAATCGATATTTACGATATCCCGATCGCTTTCATACTCGATGAATACCTGAAATACCTTAGAGAGCTTGAAAGGCTTGATATCGATATTTCATCCGAGTTTCTTGTGATGGTTTCAACTTTGCTCGAGATTAAATCAAGGATGCTTCTACCATCGAGCTGTCTCGACAACATGGAGAGCGATGATGAATGGTTAGCGTCACTTTCCGATCCGAGACGTGAACTCGTGCGCTCTCTTATTTTTCATGATATTCATAGACGGCTTGAGGATGAGTTAAGAGAAAGGGAGGATACTCAGATAAGAATTTACCTGCCCGGTGGACGCGAATTCTCATCGGAGCTCATCTCGGATGTAGGTTATGATCTTGAAAAAATAACTCTGTTCGACCTTCTGACTTCGTTTCAGCAGGTTTTGGTGAGTGAAAAGCCATCGAAGATACGAATCGATATGCCGACTGAATCGTTGGAGGATGCGCTTGAGGAGTTGAGCTTCTGGGGAGGGCGAGGTAGAAAAAAAGCTTCTTTTACGGATATAGTCGGGAAAAGCATCTATCCCGCAAGGCTGATAATATTGTTTCTGGCAGTACTTGAACTTGCTCGACTTGGAATGTTGGAGATAGAGCAATCAGTAAGGGGAGGGGAGATAATCCTTCACTGGAAGTAGATTATGAGCCACGATGACATAAATGATGATATCGTTAAGAAATCGCCGGATGACGACAGGAGCATGAATGAGCTCGAAACCATCCCGATGGATTTCATCGATAAGCGATTGGAGGATGTCGCGTATGTGCGCAATCTTCTTGAGGCAATTCTGCTTGTTGCATCCGAACCGATCGATCTCGAACGAATAGCTAAATCGCTTAGCATCAAGAAAGCGGTTATCAACGAAGCTGTTAATTCTCTGATGGTGGATTATTCCAATCGAGGAGTGATTATTCGAAAAGTTGCGGGTGGATTGGAACTCGGCACCAGTCCTGATGTAGCTGAATATATTGAACGATTTTTCCAGATGGAACGTAGACGTCGTGTTTCCCGTGCCGCGCTCCAGACCTTGTCGATTATTGCGTATAATCAACCGGTTACTCGGGCTGAAATCGAGTCATTCAGAGGCGGAGTAAATTCCGATGGTGTTTTGCAGTCGCTTCTCGAAAGAGGGCTTATTAAAATCGCGGCTAAGAAGGATACTCCGGGAAATCCTTATCTTTATTCCGTGAGCGATGAGTTCCTGAGATACTTCGGCTTAAGCGATATCGATGAGCTGAAGCGTCGCTTACCAGCTATCAGCCAGGAGATAACAGAAGATGGAGGAGTTACGCAGTTGAGACTTCAGGATCTCGGGATGAAATCCGGAAGCGAAGCAACTTCCAGCTTTTCATCGGAAGGAAAAACGGATAATCAGGACGAGATTATAGCATCACCTCAAAACGAGGAATCCCCGGAAAAGGCACACCCCGAATAATAATGAAATGGTTTATTCTTGCCATAGCGATACTGGTATTACCCGCCTTTGCACCTGTGGAATCGCACGCAGCGAAGGATTTTTCAATCGTCTGTGATGGCGGAGCGATACTTGTCGAGTATAAAACATCAAAGATTCTTTTCGAGCAGGAAGCTGATAAACGCTGGCCTCCAGCGAGCATAACGAAGCTCATGACAGCCGTCATAGCACTCGAAAAGGGTGATTTACGTGACGACATTACCTTTTCGTTCAACGCAACGAATCAGAAAGGCAGCAAGCTTGGGATTAAGGAGGGCATGAGCGTTCCTCTTTATCCGTTAATCGAGGCGATGCTTGTGAAAAGCGGTAGTGATGCCGCAGTCGCGATTGCTGAACATATCAGCGGCTCGGAAAAGGAATTCGTGAAATTGATGAATGAAAAAGCTCAGGTCATCGGCATGACAAACACGAATTTCATGAACGCGACCGGGCTTCCCGATGACAAGCAGTATTCCACGGCAAGAGACCTTGCGAAACTCGCGGTATATGCCATCGGACGAGAAGATTTACGCACTATCGTCTCAAAACGCGAGATTGAATTCATAAATTCTGATGGCACAGGGAATACAATTTTGCATTCAACGAATCGTCTTCTCGGACAACACCCGCTTGTGGATGGCATCAAAACAGGATTCACGATCAAATCGAAATATTGCCTTGCCGCGAGTGCCTGTTTCAGGGATTATCGCCTTATCGCTGTGGTGCTCGGAGCGGAAAGGAAAAATGTCTGGAAAGAAACCTCAAAGCTTCTCGATTGGGGTTTCATTGCGCATGATCCTATGTATCCTGTTTATCTTGAGTTTGAGCTGCCGATAAACGTGGGTAACGACGAAACCTCCGCAGAGGAGTAAACATTTTGACATCAGGATTTCTACCGCATCGATTCTCAGGCACTTATGTCAACCGCTATGATGCGGCGAAGGTGCTTTCAACAATCCTTCTCCATGAACTGCCCGAAAAAGGAGTACATCTTGATAAATGCGTGCTCGTGGGGATTCCCCGTGGCGGGCTTTATATGGTTTCGCTGATGTCAACTGAAATGAATCTCCCTATTGACTGCACGGTAATTGGGAAAGTAGGGTACCCGGGACATCCGGAATGCGCAATGCTTGCGGTCGATTCAGATGGCAAGGTTACCGTGAACGGGAGACGCGATAATGCTGATTTCATCGAGTCTCCTACAATACGAAATATTGTGAATGAGAGAATCGTGGAAGTTCGGAAAATTGAGAAAGAACTTAGAGGTGACGTGCAAAAACCTGGTTTTAACGGAAGGCCTGTAATAATTGTGGATGATGGCATCGCGACAGGAATGACCGCGAAAGGCGCTATCTATATGGTTCGCGATAGAAAAGCTGGAACGGTGATTCTCGCGACATCAGTAATTTCTCCACTTGCGTATAATGCAATAGAACGCCAGGTTGATATTTTTGTTTGCCCGATTGTGCCATCAACATTCTATGCTGTAAGCGATTTTTACGAGGATTTTGAACCGTTGAGCATGGAGGAGTTGCAGAAATCATTGAAAGGCGCGAATTGGTTCGGTGTCTGATGCAGATAAAAAAATCCGTCTCCAGCTATATCTCGCGCGATGCGGAATCGCGAGTAGACGTCGTTGCGAGGAAATCATCAAACAGGGCAAAGTAAAGGTTAACGGAGTTGTAATCAAAGAGCCATATTTAAAAATCGATCCCGATTCTGATAAAGTTGAATACCTCGATACAATAGTTAATCCTCCATCATATTTGTTTTATAAAATGTACAAACCAGTTGGTTATCTAACCACGATGCGAGATGAGCGAGGACGGAAAACTATCGCCGACCTTATTCCAACAGAACTGGGACGTGTATTTCCGGTCGGACGTCTCGATCTCGACAGCGAAGGATTGGTCATCCTCACGAATCATGGAGAGGCTGCGAATAGAATGTTGCATCCTCGTTACCACTTCCAGAAAGAATATCAGGTCAAGTTGGATAGGATTCCGAACATCAAGCATTTGAAGGAGATGAGCGGCGGAGTAATTTTAGATGGAAAAAAAACAATGCCTGCGGCTTATGAATTATCGCAACCCAACTCCAGAGTCGTAAGAGTGATAATTATGGAGGGTCGGAAACGTCAGATTAAACATGTTTTCGGTTTGTATGGTTATAAGGTTATGAAGTTGAAGCGGATTGAGATGGGTCCGATAAAACTCGGCAATATGAAGATTGGTGAGGTAAGGAGATTTACATTGAAGGAGATAATAGAATTATTAGGTTGTTTGGATTTGGATGGGTAGAATAAAAAAAAAGATAATCCACAGATTGCACAGATTACACAGATAAAATAAGAAGCCCCAGCGGGAGCCGGGGCTTGTTGTTAAATCCAAAACCTCATGACGATCACAGGGGACCGCCGTCTTTGGTCAGGTCAGTGAAGTCCGCATTGAAGCCAAGTTCGAGAATAAACATCGTATCCTCAGATGCGTCATCGTAGCTGAGCCAGCCGGCGAGGTCGATATGTTTCGCCCACTGGTACTCGATTCCGCCTGAGATGATGCTGTTCTCCATGTCGTTGTAACCGAGATAATCCGCACGGAACTGCCACTTGTCATTGCTCCAGTCAAATCCACCGAAGACATCGTTGTCCTCGCTGTCCCAGTGGATATAACCGAGGTAACCGGCTATATTCTGGTTGAACTGCTTGGAGATAACGATGTACGGCTGAGGGTCATCCTCGCCGCGTTGAGGCGTTCCCTGGATATTCTCGCATCCGACAGCGACTCCAATGAAATCCTCATCCCTGAGCTCGTCCCAAATCTGGTATTTCGCGGACATCTTGAACGGTCCGACTGGTCTGTTCAGGTTCCAGTCGAATCCGACTTCAAGATTGTCCCATACAACACCGTAGAGAGCATTCGTCATGTAACGACCTTTCTCGATGTCGTCGCTAATGAAAACTCTCACATCCCATTCCCACTGTCCAAGCTCCTTGGTCTGTGGTATGGGAATGGTGTTAAGGTCAGTCGTTGATGCGAAAGCGCAGATGGCGAATACCAGATTAGCGATGAGGGCCATGGAAAGAACTAAAATAATCTTCTTCAATTTGGCTCCTCCCGGATAATGGTTAGGTAATGAGGTGCTATCCGGACTCCTGCCTTAGGTTTTGGAATCACCCATTGCTCCCTCTGCCAGAAAGACAATGGGGTACTTTGAGGGCTATTAACCCTCATTAAGTTGATCAGTATATCATATGTACTCAAATTTGTGCAATACCCTCCTTAATATTCTTTTATCTTTACTATCCCTTTTTATGCAAAGCAATTCACGACCCCGGGATTCATCGGGAGCGTCTTTATATTATATCGTCCATTTTCAGATGAAGTGCACTTTAAAACGCAAATCCGCTTTTATATTTCTCATAAAAGGTTTTCTGGTCTTTTTTGTATGCCCAGTCGGTTTGGAAATAATTGCCCGTCATATACGCTGACGGTGTGAATAATTTTGGGTCCAGCTTCGAGAAATTCTTTATGAAGGTCTCCTCGGGAAGAAGCATCATTGCTGCAAAAGCTATGCTCTTATAATGAGTTTCGCTTCCATGATAACCCAGATGAGCCTTGCGGTCTTTTTCAACGAGTGACGGATTCGCATAATTCTCGAGAACAAACTGGATTGCTTCGGCATATTTATCCGGATTCTTAATCACCCATTCATAACCGCGGTAATCCGAGTTGAATGGTGCCACAACGATTTGATATGCAATGTAATAATGATATGGGACTTCCTCATGCAGTTTCCAAAGCATATCAAGAACCTTTTGAGGTTCCTGCATGGGAACAAAACTCATGATATGTGAAGTATTTTTGCCTTTCAGATTTGATTTATCCAGCACTAATCCTTTTTTATCGAGATACTTGTCGGTTTCTGCTGTGTATCCACGCTTATCCAGTTCAAAAATTATCGGTCGATAATCCGCGCTTATTTTAGGTTCTGATTCAATTTCAAGTGCTTTCAAAAGGATTTTGTCAGGCATCATTTGCGGAGCGAAATTGCAGTATTCAGCTTGAATAGGCAGCATGGAATTGAGAAGCAATTTAATCGCTTTTTCATCACCTACAGATGCTGCAATAACGGGTTTGACATAATAAAGAGCTCTTTTTTTGCTGCCGGATTCCTCGAATGGTGTTGTCAATTTTTTCCGCGTTTCATTATCAGCTGCTTTTAAAAAGAGTTCGATTAATCTGGTTCCCCTGTCAATAGGCGATTTTTCTTCATCACTTGAAATCATCTTCATCCAGTCAGGTTGAATTCCAGCTGCAACAAGATCTTCAGGGTCAACGCCCCACCAATGCTTTGTGACCTGTTCGGAAATAACTTTTTTTGTGTCCTCGGACAGTTCGATTCCAAGGGAAGCGAGTGGTCCCGCAAGATTCAGTGTCAGAGCTGGATATTCCCGCTTAATGAGCTCGGGAATTTCTATTTCTTTAATTGTGTTCACAACCGTCATATCCAATTTAAATCCGAGCTCATGCATGAATTTCATTGCCTTGGCTTTTTCCTGAATCTGCAAAGGAAACTCAATACTTTCGAAATCGATTTTATCCGCAAGAATCAGATTAAAATATTTTTCAGCTGTTCCGTTTCCGATTTTCGCGAGCGTATATGAGGCTTGAGTGCGATAAGGAGAAAACGATTGCTGAGTTTTTATGAACTCCTCAAGCGCGGACTCAAATTGCTTTTCTTTTTTCAGTTCGATTGCTTTGAAGAATGAGGATGTCGCCCACCCATAATCGTTTTCCACATCATATGCCCAGATTTGAGCCCATTGATGCGAATCGATTACCTCTTTTGATGATGTTCTGTCAAGGTTGCATAGGAAAATTACTGTAACCACAAGTATCAAGAAAATTATTCTTTTCATGATAACCTCCGTAAATACTTGATGAAACTCATAATCAAGGTTTCCCTTGTTTACTTTTTAAGCGAATATTTTTTGTAAAACGATTCCTGGTCGTCGGGATCAGCCCATTTTGCCTGAAAGTATCTGCCTGCAAGGTACGCTGTAGTCGTGAAATATTTCGAATCGAGTTTGGCGAAATACGTGTCGAAAACATCTTCGGGAAGGAACATCATCGCTCCATAGGCGTAGTTTTTATCATGATATATCTGACTTGCGTCGGTTGGAGGGTTTGAAACAGACCCCATCTTTAACTCATCGGGGTTATTACTCGCTTCGATTACCGTTTTTATCGCTTTAGCAAGAGTTTCGGGATTCTCTCTCATCCAATTTTCCCATCCACCGGGATTTAAATTGATATATGACATCATGGGGAATTGAGTGATATGAGTAGCGATGTAGTAATCCCCCGGGGATTTCTCAAGCATTTTAGCCAGAGCATCAAGAAATTTTGATGCGTCAATTTGCGAAAGCGCCCATGCGGCTCGAATTTTCTCTTCCGGAATATCTCCACTTTGTATCGCATCCACCGATGACACTGTCTCAAGGCGTTTTACATAATCCTTGATTGCATCCTTGTATCCTCGTTTTTCGATTTCGGCAATCAGTCTCGATTCAGGAAATATTGACAGCTTTTTACCTCCGGAATCCAATGCTTTCAGGAGTATGTCATCGGGAAGTTTATCCGGTGCTAAATTACAGATATGCATCTGATCATTGGTCATTTTGTCCTTAAGAGATTTAATGGCGTTTTTATTTCCAAGCGATGCCTCAAACAGGGGCTTGGATCTGTCGAAGTAAGTATCGCCATGTTCCGGTCGTTCGAGTTTTAATTTTGAAATCCTGCGAAGCTCATCTTTGTTCGCTGCCAGCAGAGACATCTGAGCGAGTTTTTCTCCATGAAGCGACGCATCGTTCGACCTCCACATTTTCTCCCAGTCCGGATGAAGTCCGGATATCATCAAATCCGCAGGATTGACATTTCGCCATTTGTTGGTAATTAACTCCGTAAGAGTCGCTTTCTGCTCTTTTGTGATTTCATATCCGTGACGTTTCAGCGGAACCACAAGGTCAAGCGTCATCGCAGGGAGCTTGTTTTCAATCAGGAAAGCTATTTCTTTTTTGACCTGTTCGATCGCATTGTTGTTGGGTTTCATCCCGAGTTCAAGCATGTATTCAAGCGCATATCGCTTTTCCTGAATTGGAACATTAGCTGTGCTATTGGTTTTTGAGTGATAATCCGTTGAAAGAAATGTGTTGAATGCTTTCTCAGCATCCTTTATATTTCCCAATTTCGCGAGAGTGCGAATCGCGAGAGCATAATGTGACGATGGCTTCTCAGCTCTCTGTTCGATGAATTTTATTAGAGCTCGGTTGAACTCTTTTTCTCTTTTTATCTCGATCGCTTTGAATTGATAAAACATGCCCTGATAATCGCCATTGTTAATGGCGTTATCCCACCAGAAAGCATAGTTTTGCATGTATTGGAAATCTTTTGTGGCGCTTTGCGCATTTGACGATGGCAATGCCAATAGGAAACCCATTGCAATCAGCAAGACAATATTTATGGTTTTCATTAAGGAACCTCCCATACGAGATATTTAAAACATGATTTAAATTATTGCCGTTATCCACAATATATTATATGTATAGTGCTATTCAATCGCAAGGGGAGGGAAAATCAAGATTTAATCAATGTGGGAATGGATTTTTTTGCACTGGGAGCGCCGAACTCCTGTTCGGCATAGCTTGAATATTTAGGGAAAATGCCTAACTGCAGTTCGGCACTCCCAGTGATTTATTCTTAAATATGAACTGCTGTTTCGATTTCTCTTCTATGTTTCACGGCGCTCGCATATTCGATTTTCACCACATCAATTGATTGTTTCAGGATTTCCCTTGCCATTTCAATTGTCTTTGCGGTTACTATAACCGCGCCATGACGCTTGGAATCATCAGTTATTTCCGGGAATATATCACCGGGATTGAAATTCAATTCGAAAAGTAAAACTCCGGAAATTTGCCGAGCCCAATCAAGCCCTTTTATATTCGCGCATGGACCCGGTTCAAATTCGAGGAACTGTAAAATGCAAGCATCGTTTTTTAAAGGCTTTACATCAACCTTTTCACCAAGGCTGATATAAACGAGCTTTTCGAGCATATTGACTCCACTGACAGCTGGCACAATATGGCTGGATGTGCCGCTTCCACCGCCCCTGTGAGCTGCTTCGACAAGATAAATTCCCTTCTCGTTTACTATGAATTCACCATGGAAAGGTCCATTGAGCATTCCCAGTGCTGATGCTGTCTGGCATGCCGTAGCCTTGATTCTTTCGATCATTTTGGAGGAGAATAAAGGAGGTGGGAATTCAAGATTAACCGCAATTATCCTTGGCGGAGGCGTGTGTTTCTTGGCGCTAATCGCGAGAGGGACAAGTGCACCATCGACAACAAATCCTTCAACAGTAACCTCGGTTCCCCTGATATAGCTCTCTACGAGAGCGATACCCTCCCTTGAGAATCTGATTGTTTCACTGAAGAGCCGTTCGAGCGATTCTGAATCATCGATTTTGAAAACGCCTCTCGAACCCTGGTTATCCGTCGGTTTTATGACGAGGGGAAAACCGGTATTGCGTGAGGCATCACGCGCTTCTTTTATATTAGAAACAACCGAATATGCTGGATTGGGAATGCCTACCCTCGATGTCAGCTCTCGCATCAATCGCTTATTTGTGCAATTCCTCGCCACCTGTGTCGATGGTCCTGGAAGACTCAGTTCTGATGCTATAGCTGCGACTACATTTAAGGCATAATCAGTCTGGTCGATCATGACAGCATCAATCCCGTATTTACATGCGACTTCGATATTGGCATCGATATCAAGTATATTCACTGTCTCTGAGAAATTCGCAACCTTGAATCCGACAGAATCGGGATTCATGTCGGTTGCGACAATTTCGCATCCGAGCGATTGAGCAGTGCGGATTAGCGGAACCTGCCATTTGGATGCTCCGAGTACAAGCGCGCGTTTTCCTATGAAGGGTTTATCCTTCATCGATGCCTCCGAGATGATTGATTGCGACTGTATTAGTTATCGGATGATTTGAGATTGATGTTGAGATAGGGATGGGGTCGTATGCTGTACAAGGGTGCTGACGCGTGATGTTATGGGCGGGGTGCTGACGCGTATCGTTCCGGTGGTGCTGACGCGTGTAGTTATGGGCGGGGTGCTGACGCGTATGGCTCTGAGTGTCTTGCTAACGCGTGTCGTACTATAAAGCCAGATAATCAATCTAATCTGTGTAATCTGCGTAATCTGTGGATTGTTATTAATCGGAACCAAATGAGAATTTTCCTCTGTGCTGCATAATCGTTTCAACCAACCAGAAATCAAACTCGGTGTCTATCTCTAAGCTAAATTGTTCGGGCATGATGTACAAAGCTATTTTTCCACCAAGACGGTTATGCTCATTCATCAAGATATCGCGTTTAGTTATATAAATCGCGCCGTTTTCGCGATACCATCTGTCTTCATCTTCAATATCCTGACGGCGCGGTCTGTTTTTGTAATCGTAGAGTTCGGATGCGAATCCCGTTTCAGGTGAGCATTTCCAGAAGAAAGAATGGCTCTTGCATACGCTTAAAAGAGAATCAGCACCGGAATCCTTGAATTGGGTTAAAGCATTTTCGATATCTTCATCGTTTCGAAGAGGGCTTGTGCATTGAAGGAGAACAATAATATCGATTTTTTCACCTTGAGCTTCGAGAGTTTTTACGCAATGCTCGAGAGCTGGTTCGGTGGGAGCTTCATCGGTTGCGAGTTCGGGGGGACGTTTGATCGCGGTTGCTCCATTCGCGCGGCTCACGGCAAGGATTTCATCATCATCGGAGGTTACAATCACTTTGTCGATAGATTTGCATCGACGAGCGGAACGGATTGTGTGCGCGATAAGGGGTGAATTGTTAAGTGTTTTAAGATTCTTCCCCGGTATGCCTTTTGAACCTCCACGCGCGGGGATGATTGCGATTGTAATTGCTTTTTTTTCATGATTCATTTAGTGCCTCGATTGATAAAGAACTTAATCTATCCTATTGATGGTTTTTCACCGCATTGAAAGAATCAATATTAACAATATGTTTTCAAATGAATATCGTACTCGTTTGGCATTTGAAAAATCAAGGCAAAGATTTCTAATTGATCAGTAAAAATATAGTAATATCTTGTTAAAAGTATGTATTAATGAGAAAATTATAATGCTGAATGTAGACACAATGTGGCTGTTCCTAAAATTGGGCTTGCTGAGCGGTAGTATATTTGGAGGCATAAGAGATTATGTGAATCATTCTTTAACAGTGCAAAGTTGCGGTACTCTTGGATGGCGTTTTGGTTTTTCATTTACATATTCGGAGGTGAATTATGAAAAGCAATATTCTTTGTGCAGTATTATTTTTTCTCCTGCTATCAATGCTGGCGGGATGCAGCAGCGATACGAAACGGGAAAAAGCAATGGCCGTTCAGCCGGATACAGCTGGGCAACCGATGATTACAAGGAGCGCAGGTTTATCTGATGGCGGGGACAGACCACCGGTAGAGGATAGGTTACCCTACCCATGGTTTGTTCACAATATTTTTAGAGCTTTTACAAATATTGGTATGCACTCATACTATGCTTTAAATAAGCATGTCCCTCTCTCTTTTGAGGATTATATCAATTCAGGCATACCGTTATTAATGCCAAATGATTATGTATCTGGAAAGACGTACCATCTTGTCGATTCTATCGATATTAATGACACATCGGGATTCACATTCACAAGCGATGGAATTGATACATGCACTTTTGAGTTCGTAATAAAAAACAATAAAACGAATTCTAATCAAATCCATCCTGTTAGTTTTGACTCAAGCGATTTTCTGGACTTTAAAAGCGGAATGTTCTCTACGACTTCTTATTATTTTGACCAGGTAAAAAGAGAACATTGTGTTTTCTTTTTCACGATTTATGGTTATATTTATCTTGATAAATATGGTGAAGCTCCGGAAAGTCTTGTCGAAATGCTAAAAGACGAAGGCGAACTTATTGAGGCGGGATGGAAATGGTCGCCCGAACCGGGTTCAAATGAATATTTCGAATATGGGATAGATGCATCAAAATCAAGGTCTTATCATATTCAGATTGGCCCCAAAACCCCATCAGGTGAAATGGCTATAGCTATTCAGCAAATGCATAAGGGAGTTAGAACAGGTTATAAACTGGTTGAGGGAGTCGATATATGGGGATTTCGATCAAAAGATGCGGTTCCAGCTGACGTAATAGAATTGAATAAATTTATCTCGTCAGATTCTTTCTATGAAGGTTATCTTCAACTAAAAAGTTAATAACGCTCTGAATAAATAAAATATTGCTGACTCATCAAGGCACTATACCGTTTAAAATTGCCATACTTTGTACACGGTACAAAGCTAAAGCTTTGATATTACAGCCCTGAATTTGCCCTGAGGACCTCGTTCAATCCAGGGTACTTCTTCAACATCAATTTTAATTTTATCTCCAAGACGCAATTTTGCATTAGCAATCAATTCTGTTTTGGTTTGATTGCTGTATCCATGAGCGGGGACAATCCTGAAAAGGACATGGTCGATTTTATCCTGAATAATCTGCGCTTCGTGGATTCCGGTAAGCCCCTTGAAAACAGGGTCCATTCGTCCTATACGACGTCCATCCGGCGTGATGATAATATCATCCATTCGCCCGCCGATTCTGTCGATGACCGGAAGAGCTCGTCCGCATCCGCAAGTCCGTCCTGAGATAATCCCGGTATCTCCGATCTTGTAGCGTATAAATGGCGTGCCATGATTCATCAAGCCGGTGCAGACGATATCGCCCTCTTTGCCGGGAGCACAGGGATTGTTGTTCTCATCGAGGATTTCGATAATCCCGAATTCCGACGCGATATGAAGATTGCCTTGTTCACATCGACCGGCGAAACAAGCGTATTCGACCGATCCGTACCACTCGTAGATTTTGCATCCGAAAGCCTCTTTCATATTCTCCTCCTGATACTCAAACAGCGGTTCGGAGTTTGTGAGCACAGCTTTTGGATTGATCTTATATTCCGGGTGAGCTTTTAAAAACACGGCGAGCGTATTCACCGATGATGGGTAACCATAGATTTCATCGGGCTTGCAATGCATCAGCTTTCGTGCGTAATGGTGAAGGTTCTTTTCGTTCATGTGATACGAGGAAAACAAAATCTGATTGAACGATGGATTGTATCGCCAGAACGGTGGCTTATCTGAATCGGCGCGCATCAGGACTCGTCCGCCGAATGTCGCTCGGCGGTCTTTTATTGTTGTCCCCGCCCAGAGGCGTTGACGTTCCTGAAGCGCGAAGGCGTATTCAATCGTATCGCTGTGCAGGCGGATAACAAGGGGAGTTCCCGTTGTTCCGCTCGTGTACACAATAACCTGCTTTGATCGTGGAACGGTCGGATCATAGAATGATTTTGCATTAACGCGTACTGTATCTTTTTGGAGTACAGGAAAGTTCACAAGTTCATCAAGAGATTTTATTTCGGGAAGGTCTTTGAAATGTTCGCGATAATAGGAGACATTTTCACGAGCGTTTTTGATTGTTGATTTAAGCCTTTCGAGTTGGAGGTTTTCGAGCTCCTGTCGGCTGTAATATTGTGTTTTCCTGAGTTCATCGAAGAATTGGCTTTCGCGTTTTCCATAACGAAGTCGATGAAGCCTCCATCCCTCGATTGCGACGACTAAATTTTGAAGGAATACCGGAAGCGCAAGGTATATATTCTCTTTGCGCATTAAATCATCATTTACCTTTGAATATCAGGATGCTTTGCAGGATATTCTGAAGCACGGTCAGAACAAGACTCATATTGGCGTTTTTCTCCTCTGTTCCCTTGTATGGAACCATTATCACATCGCCTGGTGCGAGTACTATTCTCGGAGTTTCAAATGCTTTTCTATCTTTTGCTTTTTCAAATTTCTCTTTGAGTATTTCTTTCAGATTCACATTGAATTTCTGACCGACCTGGCTGCCGAAACGGGGTCCTGGACGAATAACAGTCACAAAAGCTAATTGCGCATCCTTATCATAACCGCCTGATTCGGCAAGGTACTGTTCAACACTTTTGCCTTCAACAAAAGGATACGCGCCAGCAGTTTTCACCGCGCCAAGGACATAGATATTCATGTCTTTTCCGGGGATATAAACGGTATCTCGATCTTTAATCTCGAACGGTTCCACTTCATCCCATACTTTTTCAAGGTCGATATGCAGCCTATCGAAAGTGCCGTCCGGAAGAGGCCTTTCCACTATGGCATCCTGCATGTCTGCGTACGGGGTGGGTCCACCAGCGAGTTCGAGAATGTCTCTAAGGGATTCACCCGGAAGAACCTCGTAAAATCCGGGTCTAAATATGTTCCCGGAAATTGAGATCGATACCTCCGGGATTGGAACCTCTATCCTGTCGCCGAATTGAAGATATATATTGTGTTTTTCAATTTCACCGAGTACTGAAAGACGGAATGGGTCGAACTCGGTTTCAATATCGCCACGGTAATGCTTTAATCGACGGTTTCGTCCGCTTGTCGTAAGCCCTACTTTCTGGAGGAATTCAAGAAGTGTCGTGTTCGCGAATAAAGTGTATATACCGGGATTTGTAACGCTGCCATATAGATAGACCTGAATTTTCTTTATGTCCACAAGGTCGATTGATAATGTAAAATCCGTGTAATAGTCAGAATATCTGGAAATGAGTTCGGTTCGGATATCCGGGATAGTACGACTAGCCGCAGCCATTTCACCAAGGACAGGCAATATTAATTTCCCATCGGTTGTTATTCGAGTCCGTTCCTCAAATGGCTCAAGTGTGAAAACACGAATGAGTAATTCATCACCGGGTCCGAGGGGATAATTTTCTATGAAGACCTCCCCGTATCCCTCCTTGGTGAAATCATATGCTTGACCCGATCCGTCAGTTGGAGCTGCACCACCTGATTCCTGAGCTGATAGATTCGCGAATGAACCACCGATGAGAAGGGAAGACAGAGTCAATATTATTAAAATTTTATTCATCTATCAGCCCCCTCTTCCTTAATTCCATCAAGGCACCAACATAAACCCACAAAGCGCCGATGACAAATCCAAGGACAAGACCAACAACGGTGTTGGTAATAATTTTCGGGCTTTTAGGTTTGTCCGGTGGAACCGCGACATCAAGAACCTCGAAATAACGCTTTTCGTGAGCGACATCGATTTTGGTCTCAGCGAGCTGGTTTTTCAAAAGCAGATAAACCTCAGAAAGCGCCTCAACATCGCGTTTAAACCTCACATACTGAGTGCTTTTTTCGGGAAGACTTTCCCAGCTCTTTTCGAAATCGCTCATGACTGAATCATATGCCGCTACCTCTGCCGCGAGATTTATCCGTTCAAACTCAAGCGAGGCTAACCGGGAATCAAGTACATTCTCAACCTCTTTTATGAAAAGTCCTCTAATCTTGAGAATCTCATCGTTAACTTTCACAACTGAAGGATGCTTTTCGGTTTTGGTGATTTTTTCCTCAAGCAGTTTGATTTTCAGCTCGGTCAGTTTCGACCTTAATTCAAGGATAGCGTTATCTGTTAAGAACTCATCAGGCAGATTGCTAAGGTCTGATGGGGTTTTGGATGGCGGTGCGAGAACATTGTTCCATCCTTCAGATTTAGGATATTTTTCCATGTAGTCGTAATATTTCTGATCGAATTCATCCTTGCGATTTTTTTCCTGCTTGATATTCTGTCGAACAAGACTAAGCTGGATTTTTGCCGCATTTCGTTCAGCCTCGATAGTCGATGCCTGCCTCACAGCTTGCAGAACCTGCTCATCGATACCCGCAGCCTCGTTTTCAGCCATGAATTTCTTCAGAGCTTCCTCAGCTTGTTCCAGCTCGAACTTGACCTGGTTTATCTGCTCCTCGATGAAGTTCTTTGCGTTTTCCGATGTTGAAAGGGTCGAGCTTTCAAGGAATACCCGAAGATTCTGGATAAAGGAGTTGGCGACACGGCTTGCCATCTCAGGATTCCGGTCTTCGAAATATATATGAAGCACATTGTCGCGAATCGGCGAAACATTGAGCTTTTTAGTTATTTCGCGCATGAGCTTTAAATCTTTGCTTGAATCCTCGGGATAACCGTAATAATTCCGTAAGTTGTTCTCTTTGATAACCTCGAAGAAAATCCTTCGGCTTTTTAAAATTTCATTATAAGATGCTGTAACCTCAGTCGGAAGGTTGAAACCAGCCATGCCGAATGCTGTCGTGCTCCACCCGGACATCGCTCGTGTCCTTGGGTTCTCGGCAATTATGATGCTCGTATGGGCATCGTATTTCTTCGGTAATGCAAGACTGACCAGGAATGAAACGATAGCTATCGCGATGGCGAAAAGGAAAAGAGTGCCTTTCTTGCGCCAGAGGATTCCAATCAGCTCTATGAGGTCGATAGTCTGGTTCAACACTGCTAATTTTATATCGGCTGATTAAATCGTAAAACTAAAAATTTATGCCAGAAGAACCTCCATGTCAAGCGGATAATAGTTTGAGAAATTGTTTTACTGATTCAATATGGATTATCGAACTCCGGGAATGCCTTATTCCAATGCAATTGTAATCTGAAATAAGAAGGTAAATTTTTTATGATATCATAATAATCATTAAGTAATCGTATATAATACGCCTCTACATTTTAAATGAGATTTTACAGATGCGATGAATTTTTACCAGTTATTGTCGAAGTTCAGGTCGATTTGACGTCGGATCGGTGAAAATGGATCGGCAACCAGGCTCTCGCTTGCTTTCTCAATCTTGCCCTCCGAATAAGCCTGTTTGAGAGCATCGACGACCTTCAGATTGAACTGTTTTCCTTTTTCTCTTTCAAGGATTTCGATAGCTTCATCAATCTCGAATGGATCGCGATACGGTCGGGGTGAGATTAAAGCGAATAAAGCGCACGAGACATTTATCACTTGAGCTCCAAGCGGGATATTGTCGCCTGCCAGACCCTCAGGATAGCCGGTGCCATCAAATGATTCATGATGGCAAAGAATATTGTCGTGAACGGCTTGACTTATGGGAAGAGCTTTGAGTGTATTGAGAGTCAATGTCGGATGCTGCTGGATTAGTTTGAATTCGGATAATGTAAGTCTGCCTTTCTTGTTTATGATGTGGTTGGGAATAGCCCACATACCGACATCGCAAAGCATCGCTGAAATTTCAAGTTCTTTTAATGCAGCTTCATCGATTTGGAGGATTGAGCCTATACAAGCGGTCCATGAGGTAACGAGACGGGTTCGACCGGCAGAATATGGCGATAGCATGTCGTACGCATTCAAGATAGCCTCGACCATGCTCTGATTGAATATCGTGCTTGATGAAATCTGAGCTGAAATTGTTTCCAAAGATGATTTCTCACTCATTTTCTTTTTCCCCTATGCGCTTGTCCCTGAATCCCTGCCATCTCGACGTTAACTATCATGGGTCAAATCGAAGAAGGATTTGGATTCATGGAAATATACACTTATAATCTCTTTTCTATGAATAATATCGATTCGGTGGGGATGAAATTTATCTAAAACCGGAGAGAACTCAAGCGAGGGTGCCATGAGCGATGAAAAAGTTGACAAGACTGAAAGCGATGATGTTAAGGATGAAGAGGATATCCCTTTTAAACTGACCAAAGAAAATTTCCCGAAAGTTCAGACGACGCTTCTGTATTTTATCCAGCTTCTTGCAACACACGGATACATATATCTTGGTTTAATACCGATTCCGGGGTCGGAGGAGACACTGTTTGACCTTGAGGAGTCACGCAGGGCGATCGACCTTCTCGCAATCATGGTCGATAAGGCGAAACCCGATCTGGATGATTTCGGATGTCAGGAACTCGATAACACGGTTTCCCAACTTCGCATGAATTTCGCATCGAAAGCTGAAAAAACATGAAATTCGTACTGTGTACGAATTTAACGTGAAAGGATAATTATGCGAGCGTTAATAACAGGATTGAGCGGTTTCGTAGGATCCCATCTGGCTGAATTTCTTCTCGGCAAGGATATTGAAGTGTTCGGGATTATTCGATGGAGGTCCAACCGAGAAAATATTCGTCATATCGAGGACAAATTAACCTTATTCGAGGGCGATGTGCGCGACTTGACAAGCGTGAAACAGGTCATCGCTGAAACTGTCCCCGATCAAATTTATCATCTTGCGGCGCAATCGTTTGTCCCCACAAGCTGGAGTGCCCCACAGGAGACGATAACGTCAAATATTGTAGGGCAGCTGAATGTTCTCGAAGCTGTTCGCGATTTGAAACTATCAGCGAAAATCCTCGCTGTCGGTTCGAGCGAGGAGTATGGTCTCGTGTACGAAAACGAAATCCCCATAACTGAGGAGAATCCGCTAAGACCTCTTTCACCCTATGGAGTCAGCAAAGTCGGGCAGGATTTGCTCGGCTTTCAGTATTTTCATTCGTACGGGATGCATATAATCCGCACACGGGCGTTTAATCATACGGGACCTCGTCGCGGCGAGGTTTTTGTGACATCCAACTTCTGCAAACAGGCGGTGCTGATAGGGAAGGGGAAACAGGAGCCGATTATGAACGTTGGCAATCTCGAAGCTCGTCGGGATTTTTCGGATGTTCGCGATGTTGTTCGGGCGTACTGGCTGGCGCTTGAAAAGGGGCGTCCCGGCGAGGTTTACAACATCTGTTCGGGACGGTCATGGATGATTCGCGAGCTTTTAGAAAAGATTCTCGAAATCGCGGGATTGAAAGTGGAAATAAGAACTGATCCGACGAGGATACGTCCAAGCGACGTGAAAATTCTTCAGGGCAGTCACGATAAGATAACAAGAGAAACCGGATGGAATCCTGAGATTCCGATGGAGAAAACAATCCATGATTTATTGGACTTCTGGAGAAGCAGAGTTTGATGTTTATAATATGCATTTTACAGGGGTCTATTGAATACATCCTTTTGTACACCATATAAAAAGGATATATGCAATACATTCCTGCATCAAAGCATTAATTAAAAGTATTGTTCAATAGTATCTATAGATAAATGTTCGATAAATCATATATTGTGATTAATGAATCATTATATACAATATCAAGTTTCGATAGTTGTTCGTTTATTTTCGATGCAAACAGATGCCCAGGCTGTATGTATAGATTATCATTCATGATTACGAAATACTCAAGACGAATATCCGGGAACTTGTTTTTCACTGCGAAACCATAATTATACAAATCCACCGGATTGAATTCATATCCCCATCGGTTTGAATAAAAAATCAACGGATCGGCATCGGTCTTTTTGCCTGAGAAAACTATCTTCGCATCATCGGGAAGAACTTCATCAACAGCTTTTGCCGCTTTCAGATAATCCGTATCAACGCGATACATCGGTGCAAGCGGAAAAAGCCCGGTAATGAGTATCAATATCAGAAGCACAATGGCAAGTTTTGGTGACGATGTAATCCTGATCTGCGAATAAAATCGGCTGAGAAAAACTATCGTTGGAATTAAAGTAATCTGGCTGATTATGAATATCAGGAGAATGATTTTGATGTTTAACCCGCTTAGGGTTTCGCTGATTGTGTAATAATCCCAGGGAAAAGAGTAGAAGAAATAAATCATCAGGATATCGAGGAAGATATAAATGCTGAGGACAATTATTTTTATCGCTGATGGAATTGCGATCCATGCATCAGCCCATGAATCATGCAGTGTTCCCGATGAGAGTTGATAGAGAAAGCGTCCGATAAGGATTGTAGTTGGAAGAATCACTGCGGCTTGATAATGAAAATTCATGAAATTCCCTCGTGCCACGATGAACAAAAAAGCAAGCGCGGCATAAAACCAGGCAAATTCAAGGTCACTCGATTTCCTATTTTTCCCGGATGCAAGAGCAAGCACTAAAAGTGGGAGTCCAACTGGGGAAAGAATCAATCCCCCGATTCGGTTGAAAATCATCATACCGATGAAGACCGGAGTTAATCGGAACATGGGCGATCCGAGGAGCTGATGCATACGTGATACGGTAGATAGATCGCTTCCGAATTTTATCCAGAGTATGAAAGCAGCGAGTGGAAACAGAAAAGCGTAAAGCCATGGTTTTAAAAATAATCGTGCTCGATATTTCGTTGATGCGAGAATGAATAGTACGATGAACAAATGAAAATGCGCGGCTCTGATTAATAAAGCGAGAGTCAAGGCTACAATTGAGATTAGCAAGTCAAATGGTTTGTTTTTTTCAAGGAAGAAATAAAAATGGAATACTACAGCCATCGATAGAAGGATTGACAAAATCTCAGGATGGTAATACCTTCCGATGAAGACTGAAAGCGGGAGAAGGACATAGACCCAGATTATGTAGCTAGCTTCATCCTTGCCATAAACACGTTTGCAGAGGTAGTGAAAATAGAATGCTCCGATAATCCAGAAGATAAGGCTTGTTGGACGGTATATGAAATGCTCATCGCCAAAGATTCGAGCGAGGAACACGGTAAGAAGATTGTAAACAGGGACTTCAAGCGCGTTATGGGTGATTGTGATTGACTTTGCGCTGATAAGGTTTGACAGCGTCACACCTTTTTGAATCATGTAGCGAGTGAATCCAGCGGTGTAGGTTTGACGCATGTTGACGAAGGCATCGAGCATCGGTGCGTTAATAAAAGGCAATCGCAGGATTATTCCGATGATAACAGGTATCCACGCGCTTTTCTTCATGCCAACGTTTTTACTTTGTTTCTATTTCGATTTGGAATTAAGTTTCTCCTCCGCTTTTTTCTTCCAATCAGCAACTCCCTCTATTTCAGGATCGAGCTCAAGAGCATTGAATTATAAATGATTTTTACATCCTTCAAGAGCCATATTTGCTTCAGCTTGTAACCCAAATGAATTTTTCCGAAGGAGTTGGTAGCACTATTAAAGATAATCCGGGACATCCGAATCATCTATTGTCCAGAGTTTAAAGGTGTAATCTTTTGAATTGGTGGCGATTAACTTATCGTCAGGACTGAACGCAATGGCATTAAGGCAGTCAATATGCCCTTTTAATGTGCGTATCAATTTTCCGGAATCAGAATCCAATATTTCGATCGATCCCCAGCAATTGCCACACGCGATCATTTTTCCGTTGTGGCTGAGTCTGCTTATACATACTGATTTGGATGGTGGTTTCATCGAGCGGAGAAGCTTTCCATTTTCGCTTGAGTAAACATTAATGGTGCTATCTTGTAATCTTGAATACAATAATTTGGAATCAGGACTGAATCCAAGAAATGGTTTTACTCATCCAAATCCCTTGAATTTAAAAAGCAATTCGCCTGTTTTCACAGACCAGAGTTTGATTTCTTCTTCAAATCCATTTGATGCAAGCATTTTGCCATCGGGGCTGAACGCAAGTCCATTAACTCCTCTTGAATGCGCGTGATGATAATAATTTCCCGGATTTTCTGAATACTTACATGATGGTATAGACCAAAGCAGAATGTTACCCCTCCCATCTCCTGATGCGAGAACTGTTCCATCATGATTGAATGCTAAAGCGTAAACATAATCTTCATGTGTTGTTTCCCGCATTATGTGGGGCTTTTCGACTTTCAACTTGCGAATCAAAGAACCGCTATATAAAGACCATAGAAACACATCATATTCTTTAGCCGTAGCAATATATTTCTCATCCGGGCTGAATTCAAATTTATGAATACCATAGGTTAGTTTCTCATCAGATAGTTCGCATATAGTTTTACCATTTATGAGAGAAATTACTTTATTTTCATTAAGCGCGAGAAGGTTTTTAGTATTACTGATTGATGGTTTGTAAGAATCGTAAAATTTCTTTCCCCAATAGTATGTTTTAATCGCATTGTCTTTATCTGGATTCCATTCAAGGTATTCAGGAGGTATTTCAGAAGGAGTATAGCGCATGTCTACACTGACAGCAGGTATGGGATATAATCGGTTCATATCCCAAAATTCCAGCATTTGAATATTCTCAGAATCCAAATAAATCAACGAGATAAGATATTTTCCATCCGGAGTAAAGGATAGTTTTCCCGCACCATTCTCAGGATTGATTTGCCCGATTCGATCACCATCTTTAACTGATCTTAATTTGATTATCTCTCCATTGGATATTGCGAGAATTTGCCCATCAGGCCTCATCACTTTTGAATTGAAACCTGGTTCCCATTGTACTGGTCCAGTACCTTTTTGTATGGTCTTGATAAGCTCACCGGTCTTTAATGACATGAGTTGGAGTTTTCCGTCATGATTGCTTAATATGATTACTTTCTCAGTATCACTAACGGCTATGAAATCCGTTGATCCACGACAAATCATCGTTCGGTAAAAAGTGAATGTGGAGAGTGAAAAGAACTTTACAACTGAATATGTGCATTTGAATTCTTTTTTCTCAGACTTCCTTTGGGTTCGTCCCAGAATTATTAATGCGTTCTCTGCCTGACTGAAAGCCATTCCTGTTGGAGACCACGTTGGTTCTTTTATCGTGTAAATTGGTTTATCAAAATTTTTAGACCAGATGGGTATTTCCGCCTCCATGGAATTGAATTGGTATACGTCTTTTTTAAAGGAGGTGTAATAACGACCATCATTACTGCGAATTATTTCGCCATATTTCTGATACTCTCCTTCAGTTGTCCTTAGTATTTCACCTGTTTCAGTAGAGATGAGAACAAGAAATTTATATTTTTTAGTTGTCTTATTAAATCCACCTTCGATTTTTACAATCAGGGTTTTACTATCAGCACTGAAAGCAGCAGAACCAATGCTCCCGGATTCCAATTCTACGGTATGGATGATTTTCTCATCCGGAATAGACCATATATCAATTACTAATTTTCGCGCGCGATCGTGTTTAAAAGTCGCAAATGTTCGATTATCAGGACTCAGGTAGTATGTTGAGATTCCCTTTGCAATTTTAATGGACTTATCCGGAGTATCAGTTGGAAGCGCAACGCTATTCTGAACGCATGAGAAATAAATGCAAACCATAAATATTAAAGAAATTCTTAGCATTATTTTCTTTCCTTAAGAAGAAATCATAATAAAATTATAACTCATTTCCCAAGTAGGAATGAGATGGAATTCATTTGGCTGGTCGTCAACAGGGAATTCTTTATAGGAGAGCGCAGTATGACAAATATCTATAATCCTCAAGCGGATGAGAGCATGATTATCATTTGTAGTAACGCGCGATTTCAAATTCTCAGCGACAGGCTTATCCGTATGGAGTGGGCATCGGATAGCTGCTTCGAAGATCGTCCCACGCTTTCGGTTGTCAATCGTAAAATGCCTTCTGCGGATTTCAAGCATGAAATCAAAAATGGAAAGCTCATCATAAAAACATCGCAACTGACACTTGAATACCTTGATGATGGCAAACCGTTTTCTGAAAATAATCTGAAAATTATGTTTGAGTTGAATGGCACCGATGTCACATGGTATCCGGGTTTGAGCGACGAACATAATCTCAAAGGTACGGCTCGCACACTCGATGGCGTCGCGGGGTGGTCGACAAAACTCAATGATGGATTTATCTCTCGCAGCGGGTGGGCTCTCCATGATGATTCCAATACACCGATAATCGACAGGCTTCCATCAGGAAAAGAATGGGTTGCAGCTCGTCCCGATGGAGTTCATCAGGATTGGTATTTTTTCGGTTACGGACATGACTACAAATCAGCGCTTCATGATGCCGCTTTGATATTCGGACATCAACCGATTCCTCCTCGATGGACTCTCGGTTACTGGTGGAGCAAATACTGGGCTTATACAGATAAAGAACTCGAAGAACTGATTAATGAATTCAACATGATGGGTATCCCTCTTGATGTGCTCGTAATCGATATGGACTGGCATCTCGAAGGATGGACTGGTTATACATGGGACAGACGATATTTCCCTGATCCTGGGGATTTTATTAAGAAAACGAAATCGCTTGGTCTGAAGGTCACGCTGAATCTGCATCCGGCACAGGGAGTAGGAAAGCATGAGGAGATGTTTGAGCAGATGGCGAAGTCGCTTGGAATGAATCCAAAGTCGATAGATCGAGTTCTATTCGATTGCACTGATCCCAAATTCATGGAATCGTATTTCAAAATCCTTCATCATCCGCTTGAAAAAATGGGGATTGATTTCTGGTGGATCGACTGGCAGCAGGGAACCGAAACAAAAATAAAGGGACTCGACCCGCTCCCCTGGTTGAATTATCTGCACTGGAAAGATATGGAGAAGCGGCATAATTCAAAACGTCCTATTATTCTAAGTCGATATGGCGGTGCTGGTTCGGGACGTTATCCCATCGGTTTCTCAGGAGACACAATTTCGACATGGGAATCGCTTTCCTTCCAGCCATATTTCACCGCGACAGCATCAAACGCGCTTTTCGGCTACTGGAGTCACGATATTGGAGGACACATGCCGGGGGAAATAGATCCGGAGCTTTATCTGCGATGGATTCAGTTCGGAATCTTCTCGCCAATTTTTCGTACTCATACGACTAAAAATCCAAAGGCTGAACGTCGAGTATGGAAATATCCCGATCCGTATTCAAAACTTATGATTGATGCTATTAAACTACGTTACAAGATGATTCCGTATATCTATACAGAAATGAGAAAATGTTATGACACGGGGATTTCGTTGTGTCGTCCGATGTATTACGACTATCCCGAGGAGGATGATGCATACAAAGCGGTGAATCAATACATGTTTGGCGATGAGATGCTTGTCGCGCCGATTGTGAAACCTGTTGATCCTGAGAATGAAATGGCGATCGTTGATGTTTGGCTTCCCGGGATCGCGGACAGCCTGTCCGCCTCATTTACAAACACAACAAAAATGCGGACAGGCTGTCCGCGATCCCGGCAGGAATCAAAAGACTCATGGTTCGACACAGCGATAGGAAATTTCATCAAAGGCGGGATTATTCACAAAAGACAATACATGCTTTCGGAAATACCTGTATTCGTGCGTCCCGGAACGATAATCCCGGAACAAAGATTAACAATGCGTCTCAGAAAGGGCTCATATCGTAATCTTGGCATCACAATTTTCCCCGGCGATTTTGGTTCGTATATTCTGTATGAGGATGATGGTGTCAGTAATGATTATCAACATAATAAATTCGCGACCATCTCAATCGAACACGAGACAAAATCCAATGTGAAGATAATCAGGATAGGGAGAACAAAGGGATCTTTTAATGGATTTCTGCATCAACGCTGGCTTGAAATCCGTTTACCCGGAACTGTCCCTCCGAAAAAAGTTATTGTTAACAATACTCCGATTGAGTGGGATTACAGGCTCAGAGCGGATGGGTGGACATATAATGGCTTCACGGCATCCACGATTATTCGGATTTCAAAAGTTGATATAGTTAAAGGTGTCAGAATTGAGATTGAGCATGATGCCAATATACAGGAAAATCAGGTGTCAGGATTAAAAGGCTTGATGACACGCCTTGATCGAATCGCTTATTATTCCACCCTCGCGACAAGCTGGAAAATCACTCATCCGGAGGAACGTCTGCCGATCGAACTCGCGCAAACCGGAAACCGAATATCAAGGAACCCATCTAATTACATTAAAGAGATAATCCGACTTCGAAAAGGCATAAAACGATTGCCACAGGTGATGGATGAGTTTATGGAAAAGATTGAAGATGAAGAGAGGAGGGGGTATCTTCAGAAAGCGATAAATATATTCAACTCATTGAAAGAGATGTTTGGATAAGGTAAATATCGTTGAACTGATTTGCTCTTACCGTTTATTGATATTACAATTATCCTTGCTCTTGAAGTTAATGATGAGGATTTTAACGGTAAGTTATTAACTTATATTTCTCAGATCACTCCGGGAGAGGTGCAAAAATGTTCTCAAAGACCCTTTCAATCCTGATTATTGTTGTATCCACGGTGGCGATTATCATGGTCGGGTGTTCTAAAAACGGAAATCCATCCACGCCTGCTTTGGAGAATGATAAAAGCTCCCTTGATGTAAATTCATTTCAGCAGCTAACTGTACCGAAAACGGATAACCGTAAAATCCTTGCAGTTTACGATATGACTATCGATCCGGTTTTGAAGACATGCGAGCTGAAACCATCATCGCGCCAGGGCTCATATCATTTCCCACTAAATGCGTATTTCCCGAATGTTCTGAAAATTACCGGATTCGGATGGACTCCTACATTCTGGGCTGATATGAAGCTATCACATCCATTTCCGGGAAGCGGAATCGATGCGTTCGATCCTCGAATCATCGCGCTTCTTCCCTGCACTGGAAACAACAATTTCAGTTATCCGATATTGGATGCTTACGGCAATCATGCGGTTGTTTTAGAACCGGATGGATATACAAAGCTATTCGATAATTTGAATCCATCGATTTCCGGAACCGCCAATCCATTCAAGGCTTATTTTAAAAGCCAAAATTACCGCGTATGGTCGAGTACCGGGTACACATCGGAGACTCAGCGATGGTATCTTAATCTGTTCGGATTCGATGGTCCAATTGTTTACACACTTGTTGTCGATGTTTCAACAAATTATCCCAATCCCCCGACTCCGATTGTTGATAACGCGCAGGATCCCGTCCAGATTCAGGTTACTGTGGGTGACGGATTGACCCCGGAGGGTGGTGAGGCTGATATTTCCGTTGTAGTCATGGATTGGCAGGGAATGGCTGATTTAATCGTAGTAGTTGAATGTCCTCCACTTTTTGATGGTTTACTCAATATACCATTCTATGGTTCAGGTCCCGGGGACCACCTGTATGAGTATAGAAATTCCATTAAAAATTTCCTCTTAGCGCCAGAGGGTGATTATGGTGTTATGGTTTCAGTTTTTGATGATATAGCAGGTTTTGAAACATATTACGAAGGGGTTGCATCGGTTAAACCCGAGGTAACGCTGAATCCGATAGATATCACACCGAATTCGCTTAATTTCTCACCGCAGAATGTGTACATTGATAACAGTCTCGCATATATAGCGGCAGGTTACAACGGTCTTCATATTTTCGATATAACGAATCCAAATAATCCAATATGGCTAAAGAAAGTAAACATAGATGGAAATGCTGTCGGGCTTATTGTTGGAAATGGTTACGCCCTTGTCTGCGCAGAGGAGGGCGGTCTGGTTGTTGTCGATGTTGATCCCATAGGAAGGGCTCACGTTGTTGCCACAGAACCAACTCAGGATTATGCTCTTGATATTGATGCCTGGGCGGGATATGCATATATAGCGGATGATTATGCCGGACTATCGATTGTAAGTATAGGCAATCCCGGAGCACCATCTCTAATTGGTAATGTTTATCTCGGAGGAAGAGCTATAGCAGTGAAAATCGCCGGTGAATATGCTTTTATCGCTAATGATGATCTTGGTTGTCAGATTGTCAACGTCGGAAATCCTGAAAATCCATACTTGATTAATACAGTTTACACCGGTGGTATCATTGAGGATATAGCGGTGTGGGGCGGTTATGCGTTTATCACAAACTGGGAAATCGCTGTTGTTGATATATACCCACCTGAATCAGCATACTGGATTAACGAAATCGATGTTCCCGGAAGAGCTCATGGTATCTGTATAGATTCTGGCATCGCATATGTTGCAGGATGGGATGGCGATTTCTATATGGTTGATGCGAGTACTCCTTATGGAAATGTTTTTAACCAGGTTTGGACTCCCGGTGATTGTGATGTTGGTGTTCACGTATCCGGTGGCATTGCGTGCGATGTCGATGACCAGGCGGGATTGCACCTTATAGATGTATCCAATCCGAACTATCCTTACCGGACAAGCACAATATATACACCCGGAAACGCGCTTGGAGCTTTTGTAGATGATGAAGGTTACGCGTATATCGCTGATGGTTACGCGGGTTTGATGTCTGTCGATGTTGATCCTCCCACTCCGCAACATGTGATGGCACATGGCAATACTCCGGGTGAAGCTATGCAAGTCTGTGTGGATAACGGTTATCTGTATGTCGCGGATAACCAGGGAGGTCTTGTGGTTTTTATGATGACATCACCGGGGATTTTTGAATACGTGACAGCTATAGATACAGGCGGTCAGGCGTTTGATGTATGCGTTGAAAATGGATATTTGTATCTTGCCGATGGTATAGGCGATTTGGATATCTTCAATGTTGTATCACCCCAGAATATTTATTATGTCGGGACAGCCTATACGATGGGCATGGTGATGGGGGTTGATGTCAATGGCAGCTATGCTTATGTGGCCGATGACACCGGGGGTTTTCAAATTATTAATGTTGTTAACCCAGCATCACCATTTATCGAAAAAACCCTTACGTTTCCCTACTGGCATGCTCCTCGAGATGTAGTTTATAAAAATGGGTACGCATATGTCGCCGACTATGGAGCTGCGGCATTGAAAGTAATCGATGTCGACCCGATTAGCACGGCAGATGTTGTTAGCTCAGTTTATTTTACTGATGAGGCGATGAATGTATTTGTAAAGGATAATTACGCTTATGTCGCGTGCTGGGATGCAGGATTTCAAATCGTGGATATCACTAATCCCCAATCAATTTCCATTACGGCTTCGGTTCCTACTATCGACGCGGCATGGAGCGTTTTTGTAGATGGAATATACGCTTATGTCGCTGATTGCAGAGGCGGTTTGCGAATTATTCAAGTATGGCAGTAGGGACGTTCAATTGAACGTCCTTACACTGAATTTCACCAATAATCCTCGATTGGAGTGACAAAATACAATCCCTTGACTGTGCAGAATTTATCGGAGGGTGAATTAGGACTGTTGACGAATCCATTCGTGAAATCCCTGTATAACACGAAATTCTCAACGGCATAATATGATGGTGAATTACTCGCGACACAGGGGAAGATTTGCGATTCGCCGGATGTCACTGTACCTATGGATTCATTCCATGTAAAAGTCGCACCGAATCCGGAAACAGCATTAGGATGTATCAGGTTGCAGACCTGCGCTTTGAGTTCATTAGTTGTTGTGTTATATGCTCCATAAGCCACCAGGACATAATCATAATCGTACGATGCTATTGCTGGCGCGGTGAGATCGATGTCTGAACCCCCACCGAAATTGACTGCATTATCGACCGTTTTGTTGTTTTTGATATGGAAGCATTTAATTCTTACATTTGATGAAGGGTCGCCAACTTCTTCAGAAACATACGCGATTCTCATTTCATAACTTTCCATATCCAAAGATGGGTAGCTTTCGTAGGTTTCATCGGTAAATGATGATATGTTTGAATATGTATCAAATATTCTACCGTCGTCCGATTGAGCGTACCACAAATCTGTACCGGTAGTAGCGGAATCGATCCCATCTGACCAGACAAGGATAACTCCTTCATCCGATATAGGCCATCCATATGGAGCAGCCGTAACATCGTTTTGTCTCGATGAGGTATTGTTAACAAGAGGTCCGTCAAGGTCCCACGAGTCCCCCCAATCAAAAGAATGAGCGCCATGGATTGTGTTGGTTAACATCCAGGAATACGTGTAATATATGAACAATTTATTTTCAAACATGATAAGACAGAGATCAGAGAGAATATTCGCGTATGAATCAACCTCCGAAACATTCGATGGATCAAAGCCTGAACCATCAAGATTCCCATGTGTCGAATAGATAATATCTTCCATGGCATCTCTTACTTTATATGCGATATATATCCCCTCCGCATAACCGGCTTTTACATAAATAACCGGATTGTATTCGGATGCTGAATCATTGGTTACAGGTACGTTTGTAACCAATCCATTACGATTCCATATTGACAGCCAGACATCGCGTTGTCCACCCGATTCGTGAAGATACGTCACATAAAAATTTCCATCCAGTTCATACAAGGCATGACTTCCCCTGCGGCTTGTGGTATCTTCGTTCAATCCTATCGATGGTATTGCATTGTTATAGCTTTCCTCTGCGAAATAAACCTGAAAATCGTAGATATATTCCCGTGGCGGTACCGAATTTGTCCGTATTCTCAATTGCACATCTTTCCTGCCGCCTGTGGGATATGACAGAACGGGGCTTGGGAGTCCGCCGCCATCATCAAATAAACCGTCTTCATCGGTTTCCCATCGATACTGGAATTTTTTATGGCTTGGGTCCATGAAGAATGTCGGGTGAAGCACAGTGGTTGGAGTATCGTTATAAGCCCATGCCAACAGGTCTCGAGCGAGGATGAATATTTCATTGTTTTGAGAATATTCGACTTCATTAGAGGTAGGTAAATAGCCATTGAATATGTTGACATAAATAACCTCATACATGGAATAATCCCTAATATCCTTTGTTTCATAAGGGAATCCCGCAGGTGATACAGGGATAGGAATTCGTCCATGCGGAGCTGCCTGCTCGTTTAATTCATCCCTGATTGCCAGAATCCCCGTCTCGCATTCGTATGCACTGGACATCTCGTTTGTTACTGTAAAACGATACTGCAAAGGATCTGTGGGAGAGCCAGTACCGCTTTCAGGTGTGGTCTGAACGAGTACATCATTCTGTAATCCGGGGATTACGAGTTCCAGGGATGCCACCTTGCTCGATTCAGGAATTCCGCTCAAGTTCGCTGGATCCGGGTAGTTCGGATCCACTGTCGCATTATGCTGCCAATCGAAAACCTGAACGACGACATCAGCTGTTGATGCAGGATCGATCATATTAAGGTTATTATTCTCGAGCCAGTATTCAACGCGCCATGGTTCGGTGCGATTGAACGCGGGAAGGTAGTATTGAGGATTTGTCCGGTTTGCAAGCACAGCTGATTGGCCATAAGCAACATCAGCAACGAAATACAGATACAGATTTTCCAATGCTGATGCTTCTTTCGAAAAAACGGCAGTACGAGTATATAATCCAGCGCCAACTTTCATGACGTTGTGCCCATCCGGATTATTCGGATCGAATGCGGGTGTCGCATAATCCTCGAAAAATCTGAGGAATGGATTAATATTTCCGGGTACATCGCTTCCGTATGTGAAGTATCTCGTGTCGGTGGAGATTTCATCGAAATGCGATGTGTATCCATCAGCGTTTAGAATGACCCCTGTCGATGGCCAAGCGCCTTCCTCGGTTCCATCCGGACGAGTCAGCGTGATATTAGGATAATCGGATGAAAGATCCGCAGGAACAATGAGAATACCCCGGACATCGAAACCATGCAGGTCAGGACGCGTTGCGATATTGCCGAACGGATGTTTCATCCCGAATTGGATATTCAACAAGCCGTAGCCATCGATATAGACTCGACCGATCATCAGGCAGTTCTCGCATGGAGAGACGGTCAAAAACTGCGAGAGATCGGCATCGAATATATTCCCGATTGCCATTGCATTCCTTGCTGGGATAATCTCCGCTGAAAGATTTTTGGTATTGATATTTATCTTCCAGGCACCGAATACCGCTTGATATGCGGTTACTCCATCAACAGAATGATTGATTATTGGTGTATAAGGTAGATGATGTGAGGTGCTTGATTGTGAATTGTCTATTTTCGGCAGTGTCACGAGATTCGATCCCGATGAACATGACACAGCTGAGAGAATCAGAACAGAAATAAAAAGTAAAAGGAAGGATTTCATTTTGAAACCTCCGCGAAGCTATTTGAAAATCATTATGAAAATGCAGCGGCACTGATTTTAACACATATTTTCCTGTACTTGACACTCCCCCTCTTGACAACTAAACATGCGTATAGTATAATCATAACCCAACATCAAAACCGTTTGGGATGAGTTGCAAATGCCGGTCAAACGCATATTCTGCATAGATATGGATACCTTCTTCGTATCAGTCGAGCGGGTGTTCGATCTATCGCTGCGAGGGAAACCGGTGATTGTTGGCGCGGAGCCGGGAGAACGCGGCGTGGTGACATCGGCATCCTACGAAACCCGTCGCTATGGCGTTCACGCCGGCATGTCGAGTTATCAGGCTGGACGGCTTTGTCCGCACGCGATTTTTGTCCGAGGACACTTTGATCGCTACGAGCTCTTCTCGCGTGAGGTGAGGGCTGTTCTCGAGGGTTACATGCCGCTCGTGCAGGCGGCATCAATCGATGAGTTCTTCTGCGACATGACCGGCACGGAGCGTCTTTACGGACCCATCATCGAAAGCGCGAAACGAATCAAACGGATGATTATGAAACGGACACAGCTTCCGTGCAGTATCGGGATAGGGTCGTCGAAGATGATTGCCAAAATCGCGTGCAACATGGCGAAACCGGATGGGATAATCGAGGTTCCCGCGGGCGCTGAGGCTGAGTTTCTCAAGGATTTGCCGGTCGGCGAGATGCCGGGAATCGGCGATGTGATGACCGAGAAGCTTCACGAGTGGGGGATCAAGACTCTCGGCGAGATGGCATCGCTGCCGAGTCCGATTCTCAGGAGCGCGTTCGGACGAACGGGCGAGGCGATGAAGGCGCGCGCGAAGGGTATTTCCGGCAGCGATGTGAACCCGATCTCAGGTCCTCCAAAAAGCATCGGGCATGAGACCACGTTCGGCGTGGACTCCGAGGACCCCATGATGATAGAGGCATCGCTATATAGAATCGCGGAGAAAATCGGACGGCGTCTCAGGAGAAAAAGTCTCGTCGCACGGACCTTCACCCTCAAGTTCCGAACAGCCGATTTCAAAACAATCACGCGCGCGAACACATTGAAAGAGCCGACCGATCATGATGATGTGATTTTCTCTGTCGCACGAAGTCTGTTCCGCACCGAGTTTGACAATACTCGCAAGCGCGTGCGTCTTATTGGAGTTCGCGCGACCAACCTTGCGCAAAACACCGGACAGCTTCCATTGTTCGGTGCTGGCGAGGAGCTTAAAGCACGTCAATTCTACGAGGGTATCGACCGCATACGCGCCCGTCACGGCTTTTACGCGATTGTGCGGGGACGGAATTTCAAAAGCGTAACGCAGGTCTCCTGACCTGCAGTAACGCCGATTTTTAATCGGCTTTAAATTTCTCTCTTTGAAATCCTCTTTCAGATTTATCAATGGCAGGTTAAAAACCTGCGGTACTGCCGAATAAAATTCGGCGTTACTTTAATAAATCTGCGTAATTTTCCGCTTCGGTATCGTCTATCAGATGTATTGATAATTTTTTAATTCAAGGAGAAAGAACAATGGATGAGATTAAAATCCGCAGCAGAGGTTATCTTCCACATTGGGAGAGGATTGATGGTGTCTATTTCATTACTTTTCGATTGGTTGATTCACTTCCCAAAACCATTATTGACAAATATTTCGAAAAGAAAGAAGCCATAGAAAGAGTGGCAAGAGCTGGGAATATCGAAAATCATGTCTGTGAAAAAAGGCAGGAAGCTAAATTACTTATGGATTACATCGATAACTCGCTTGATTCGGGACATGGAAAATGCCATCTGTCAAATCCTGAAATTGCAAATCTTGTTTCTGGTGCATTGCGATTTTTCGATGAAAAACGCTATGAACTATTCTCCTGGTGTATCATGCCTAATCATGTGCATGTGGTAGTAAGAATATTCGATGCAAATAAACTGGCTTCGGTATTGCATTCATGGAAGACATATACCGCACGAGAGGCTAATAAGATACTTGGTTGTGAAGGGAGTTTCTGGCAGAGGGAGTATTACGATCATCTGATTCGTAATGATGATGAGCTATTCAGAACAATTATCTATGTTCTTGAAAATCCTATCAAAGCCAATTTAAAGGATTGGAAGTGGGTCTGGGCAATTGAGGGAATATCGTAACGCCGATTTCCAATCGGCAGTATCACCGACATTCTGTCGGTTCAATGATTGAGTTAAGCAGTTTAGGTTGGTTGTTTTAAATAATAGTTTTAATACTAAGAAATTACAGTGGCCGATTAAAAATCGGCGATACTGCAGGTCAGAGACCCGCGTTACGTTAATATGGAAAATGAACCATTAACATTGCTGAGAAAAATATTGGGTGAAAATGCTCAATTCCGTGACGGTCAATCCGAAGCCATTGAAAATATCGTCAACAAAAAAGCTCGAGTCCTTTTGGTTCAACGCACCGGATGGGGTAAAAGCATTGTGTATTTTATCGCCACGAAAATGCTTCGAAATCGCGGATCAGGACCATCACTACTTATCAGCCCACTCCTCTCGCTCATGCGAAACCAGATCGACATGGCTGAAAAAGCCGGTGTCATAAAAGCTACAAGATATGACAGCTCTAATCAGGAAGAATGGGATATCCTCGAAAAAGAGCTAAGAAGGGATAAAGTTGATATTCTTCTGGTTTCACCGGAACGTCTCGCAAATGGACATTTCAAGGAAGACGTTCTGCCTTCGCTACGACGAGGGATCGGTTTTTTCATAGTCGATGAGGCGCACTGTATCTCTGATTGGGGACATGATTTCCGACCGGATTACCGTCGCATTGTGAGAATCGTAAAAGGCCTTCCATCGAATATTCCGATATTGGCGACAACAGCAACTGCGAATAATCGCGTCATTAACGATATCAGTGAGCAGCTTGGAAAAAATCTGATTGTCATGCGTGGAGGACTCGCGCGCGAATCAATAAGACTTCAAAATGTTGTTCTCAAGGATCAATCCGAACGACTCGCCTGGCTTTCTGAGTATATACCGAAATTTAACGGTTCGGGAATCATCTATTGCCTGACTATAGCGGATACAATACGGGTTGCATCGTGGTTGAAGGAGAATGGAATCGATGCGCACGCATACAACTCTGATTTGATTGCTGAAAAGAAACAGAAACTTGAGGATGATCTTATAAACAACAGAATAAAAGTGCTGGTCGCGACTGTGGCTCTCGGGATGGGATTTGACAAGCCTGATTTGAGTTTTGTCGTTCATTTTCAAAGACCCGGTTCAGTAATCGCGTATTATCAGCAGGTGGGGCGAGCTGGCAGAGCTATGGAAAAAGCGTATGGAGTGCTTTTAAGCGGTGAAGAGGATAACGATATCGTGAACTATTTCATTAATACTGCTTTCCCGAGCAATGGACACCTGCTGAAAATCATACAATCGATCGAGTTTTCAAAAGATGGACTTTCTATATATGAAATACAATCAGCAGTTAATATTCCCTACAAAAAGCTGGAGCAGGCATTGAAAATGCTTGAAATCGATGGAATTGTCTTCAAGAAGGGAACTAAATACGCAAGGACTTTGATGCAATGGCGCCCCGATGAAGAACGTATTCAGAAAGTAATCGCGCAAAGACGTTATGAACTCGAAAAAATGAATGAGTATGTTCATCATAAGGGATGCCTGATGGATTTTCTGTGCAGGGAACTCGATGATCCCGAGGCTCGATCATGTGGAAATTGCGCGACTTGCAGACGAAAAGGGATTCCTACTAAACCTTCAAGTGAGCTTGTATCCAAAGCGGTGACTTTCTTGAAACGGAGTTATATCCCGATAGAACCGCGCAAGCAATGCTGGATTTCCGGGAATGGCCGAACCAAGCGAAAGAATCTGAATGCGGATATGCAGAATTGTGAGGGGCGAGCTTTATGTTTCTATGGTGATGCGGGATGGGGAAAAATGGTCGCGGATTGCAAATACAAATACGGCAGATATTCTGATGAATTGGTCAAAGCATCAGCGGAGTTTATCAAAGAAACATGGAAACCGGCGTCGTTTCCAACGTGGGTTGCTGCAATTCCGTCACTCAGAAAATCCGAACTCGTACCGGATTTCGCTAAACGACTTGCGAATGAACTGAAAATACCTTTCCATATGATATTGCGAAAGTCAAAGGAAACGCAGGAGCAGAAATTAATGCAGAACAGCTATTACAAGTGGAAAAATATTTGTGATGTTTTCGAGATTTGCGGACATTGTCCGAGGGAACCGGTTCTTCTCATAGATGATATTGTGGATTCAGGATGGACATTGACTGTTGCAGGAATTCTTCTTCGCGAAAGTGGTGCAGGTCCTGTCTATCCGTATGTTCTGGCTAACGCATCAACAAGAGGTGATTATTGAAATGACTGACCAATTTCTCGATCCTGATGAACAAGCCATTATTTTATTATGCTCAAGCCTAACACAGAGAGTTGGCGACAGCGATATATCATCGGTGAATCCTCTTTCTCCCCGTGAATGGCATGTTTTGGTTGATAATCTTATAAAATCGGGCATTGAATCCCCCTCGATGCTTCTGGAAATGACAGAGGAGGATTTTATAAAAGTACCGAACCTGTCGCAATCGCTTTTAGAAAGAATCCTGGCACTCCTGAAAAGAGGCGGTCAATTCGCTCTCGAAATTGAGCATCTGTCACAGCTTGGTATCTGGGTCATGACGGAATACGACGATTCATACCCGAATCGATTTTCGCAAAAGCTCAAGGAACATGCACCTCCTGTGCTTTTTGGCGCAGGCGATAAATCATTACTGTTGTCGGGGGGATTGGCGATTGTCGGGTCGAGAAATGTAGATGAGCGTGGTGCGATTTTTACTGAACGAATAGCGAAATTGTGCACGGAATCAGGAATAAATGTGATTTCAGGCGCTGCGAGAGGTGTTGACGGTATAGCTATGACATGCGCCTTGCGAAATCGAGGTTCTTCAGTAGGTATTCTCGCTGATTCACTCGAAAGATTCATCTCGAATCGCGAATATCGGGAGTTCATATCGGAAGGGTTTCTTACTGTTGTGACTCATGCCCATCCTCGAGTGAATTTTTCAATACCCCTGGCTATGTCTCGAAATAAATATATTTACGCGCTTTCGGATTATACCCTGGTCGCGTCATCTGATATAGAAAAAGGAGGTACATGGGCGGGAGCGATTGAATCTTTGAAAAATAAATACACCCCGATTTTTGTAAGAGATGGAATCGACATGCCAGCTGGAAATAAAGCTCTTATTGAAAAGAAAGCTATTCCTTTTCCTGAGGATTTTGAGGGCGATTTAAGTGCTTTTCTTACACGAGAAGCAGGTGAACGAGAGGATATTAAATCCGAGGACAAGAGCAATCCTGAGCAGATGCAATTCCGCTTTTTTTAATATTTGATGTGTGCATGAATTGGATTTTTCATATATATTTCATTGTACTTGGATAAAAAAATGGGATACGTGCATCCATGGATATATGTTCCCGATTCACCACGCGAGGGTGAGATAACGATTACAGACGAAAACTATAATCATCTCGCACGATCCATGCGCGTGAAAATTGGCGACTCATTCAGGTTGTTTGATGGTGCAGGATTAGTCGCATCAGCGATAATCGATTCTATAACAAGGTCAGAAATTCGAGCGCGCATAATCGATGTATTAAAGATTGATAATACTCCGGCAGTAAAATTAACTCTCGCCTTCGGACTTCTTCCTCCATCTCCGCTTAAAACGCTGCTCGCAGGAGCCACTCAATTGGGAGTCTATTCATTCAGACCCTTCATGTCGTCGTTTAATGATATAAGAATCGATCCAAAAGAATCAAAACGAGTTGTTGATAGATGGAGAAAAATTATCATTGAAAATTCAGCGGTTGCCGGGCGAAGTCACATTCCTGAAATATCGCTGCCGGTGGAGCTCAAGGATTGCATCATGGATGCCGACCGTTTCGATTTTCAATTTACGTTCTGGGAGGAGGGAGGATGTCCCTGGCGCGATTTGCTCCCACTCGACAAGGGAGAAGTTATCGCGGTTATAGGACCAAAAGGCGGTCTTAGCGAGGAGGAAATTTCGATACTCAAAAGCAAAGGTTTTGAAATTGTATCTTTTGGAGAATTAATTCTGAAAGCTGAAATCGCAGCGATTTCAGCATGCGCGAGGATTATCGGTAGATAACCTGATGAGAAACTAGCTCCTATCCCCAATTTTATGATTTGTTATTTCAACAGAATCCGTCCACCGAATTTTTTTGTCAGGTAATCGGCGATAAAACCAACGAGAGGGATAATACGAGCGTATGGCATCCGCGTGGGACCAATTACGCCAATTCGTCCACATTCGGAATCCGACGCAAGCGAAAAGTTGGTGAAGACAATAGCGAGGTCTTGAAGCTCCTCATCGACATTATCACGTCCGATAAGTACACGCACCCTTGACATATCGCCGGTGAGATCTGTCAGGATATTTTTCACAAAAGCCTCTTCGCTTCGAGCTCTCAGGAACGCACGAAGGCTTTTGGATTCGCCAAATTCGGGATTCTCGATGAGCTGCCTTAATCCATGTGTAAAAACCTTCTCACCATGACTCTGACGAAGTCTTTCGAGGAAATTTATTATCGGTTTGCGTATGGATTCATGGTAGATGTTGTTTGAAAGCGCGCGCTGGAATATGTTATCGAGAAGTTCCGAATCGATACCTACGACAGGTCGTCCTCTTATAGCATTGTTCAGAAGGTGTTTCAGGTATTCTATGTCCAGGTTGCGGGAATCGACCTCAAGGTTTACCAGTTCGTTTTCGACATGCCCATCACGCGTAACAAGTATAATCACGAGTCCGCCTGATCCGACAGGCACGAGGTCGAGTGTCTCAACGACACCGGGTGATTCCGGTGGAGACACTACGAGACTTACCATTTTTGTCTCATCGCTGAGATATTCGCTTGTACGTCTCATAGCCTCCTCGACTCCCAGACGGATATCTCCGAGAGCGGATGCGATTAGTTCTTTCTCTTTTTCTACGAGTTCAGCTCGCTCAGCTATATCCTCAGCGTATAATCGGAGAGCAGCTAATGTTGGAACCCGTCCGCTTGATGAATGCTGCTTTTCGAGAAGTCCGATTGCTTCGAGACGAGCGAATTCGTTGCGGATTGTCGCGCTTGAGATTTCATATTTGCCTTTTTCAAGGAGCGTTCCGCTCGCGACAGGTTGCCCGGTCGCGATATGCTCCTCTATGAGCGCGAACAATAGTTCTTTCTGTCTTTCGGTTAATTCATCGATCATCTACATAATCAAAACTACCATCGACAAAAGGATGTGTCAATTCTTGAAAAAATTCGACCTTCAAATTTAACGAAATTGGCTTTACAATTGCATTGATATAATTTAAGCTAAATGTATCAGCTTTAATTTCCCCTGAGAGGGGTATGGAGAAGACATTTGAAAATTTACGTCGGCAATCTGAGTTTCAAATCTGACGAAGAGTCATTGAAAAAGCTCTTTTCACAGCACGGCAATGTTGCATCTGTCGATATAGTCAAAGATCGAGGAACAGGTCGCTCTCGCGGTTTCGCGTTTATCGAGATGCCTGACCAGAAAGAGGCAGATGCGGCTATAGCCAATCTGAACGGTCAAGATGTTGACGGGTGGAAAATCAAAGTCAACAAGGCTGAAACCAAGGAGAGCAAGGGAGGACCAAAACCACCCACAGCCTGACAAAGAGCTTAAATCCCAGAATCTTTAATTTCGTGAAGGCTACAACCCGGGAAAAATAATCCCGGGTGTTTTAGTTTTAAATTCGAAAAAAATGGGGACAGTCCCGTAGATAAAATGCAGCCTGTAGAGCAGATAAAGAAACTGAATATGTGTGGACTGTCCCCATTTTTTTCCTTGCAATCCAGGTTGGTGTTTTGTACCATACTCGGGTTAAAAAGGTTAACCGAACATAAAGGTGAAATATGAAAATAACGCTATCTGTATTGAAAGCTGATATAGGTGGACTTGTAGGCCATTGCACGATGCATCCTGAAATCATGGATCTCGCCGATGATGAGCTTACGAAGAAAAAAAATGACAAAACACTTCTCGACTACCAAGTCATGGCTTGCGGCGATGACCTTGAACTCATCATGACCCATACCAAGGGTGTGGATGATCAGCATATTCACAAACTCGCATGGGATATATTTTTAAAAGGCGCTGATAAAGCCAAGGAGATAGGGCTCTATGGCGCCGGTCAGGATTTACTCGCTGATGCGTTCGCAGGCAACATAAAAGGTATGGGACCGGGTGTGGCTGAAATGTCCTTTGAGGAAAGACCAGCCGAAACGATTTTGATTTTCATGGCGGACAAGACAAGCCCCGGTGCTTGGAATCTCCCGCTTTTCAGAATCTTTGGCGATCCGATGACCAATCCCGGTCTTGTTATCGACCCGAAAATGCACGATGGATTCTACTTCGATGTCCTCGACATGAAAGCCAACAAGCATATTCATTTCCGAATGCCCGAGGAGATGTACGATGCTTTAATCTTCATCGGCTCAACCGAGGATTTCGGGATCAGAGCTATTTATCGAAAAGTAGATGACGAAATCGCCGCTGTCGGTTCAACACAACGTCTCGCGATGATGGCTGGACGGTATGTCGGCAAGGATGATCCTGTCATGGTTTGTCGCTCGCAGAATGGATTCCCATCGGTTGGGGAAATCACCGAGCCGTTCACGCTCCCGCATTTAGTCACCGGATGGATGCGCGGAAGCCATCACGGACCTCTGATGCCTGTCCCGTTCGAGTCAGCTCAATGCGTACGGTTCGATGGTCCTCCCCGCGTCATCTGCGCCGGATTTCAATTGAAAAATGGCAATCTCGTTGGTCCGGTGGATTTGTTTGATGACCCCGCATTCGATCGCGCACGCGCCGAGGCAAACGTAATCGCGGATTACCTGCGCCGCCACGGTCCCTTCGAACCTCACAGACTCTCCCTCGGTCAAATGGAATACACCACGCTGCCTATCGTTATGGAAAAAGTAAAAGATAGATTCAAATCGCTGGATTGAAACATTGCTGTTGTCAACTTACTGAATTTGACTTATGACTTAATTTCGATACTCACCTTATTAGGAGGTTGGAATGAATACTCAATCGTCAAATTTGGTTCTTCCAATTTATCTCGCGGCTAATCGTTTTCTTGAGGTTCTTCTTGATAATTTTAAGCTAGAGCGTTTTGGGGATGGAAGCCAGCTTACTGTTAATTTCAATAAAGATTCTCTTGCTATTTGGACCTTTTTAGGTAAAGAAGAAGTGAAAAAGGAAATAAATGATTACCTTGAAAAATTTCCTAAGCTTCAAAGAATTTTAGATGATTTCCTGGTTTACCAAAAATATGAAAAAGATGTTTTCGAACTAAAGGATTTCCTATTAACCGAGGAAAACAAGTTTCCCTTCAGATATGCAAGCGGCGGTACCCTCCCAATAATTAGATATGGAGCAAAGGAATATTTCTGTCTTTTTTATAGAGAAGTTGATCCTATTGGTTGGAATATTGCAAATGGTGGATGTGATGATAGAAATGAACTGCTGAACCCACTTGATACAATAGAGAGAGAATTAAATGAGGAACTTATAGCCTTTGATAAAGATAAAGAAATACATTATGTTTTTAAATATGATAATGGAAAGTCCTTAAATCTTCCTGAGTTTGTTGCGACAAGAAGATTATTAAGAAAAATTATTGGCAAAGATATTGAGACTTTTCAAAAAATCGAAATTCCTTTGACATGGATTGATGGTCCAGATCGGTTACTGATAAAAATGGATGATGAGGATTGGAAAGTAGAAAAATGCTTTATAAATGTTACAGCGAAGGATTTCGGTATTGAAATTGATAAAATAGCCCAGATTAACCTTGATGAAAATGTTAGACTAATTGATGGTGAAGTAGCTGGACGAGAACCGATCAATGCAATCGTCGGTTTGTTTGATATAGCTCAATTCAATAAGAAATCTCTCGATGACGAGAATACAAAATATTTCCCTGATATATTTTTTTATGATGGTGTACCGCATAAAACACATGAATTTGATACCATCTTCAAGTGTGCTTGGGCACAAATGAAAATACGTTTAATAAAATGGGGTTCCCAAATATGTATTGAAGAATTTGAAAAAACACCAGTAAGATTTGCTCTCTGTCCTGTAACCTGGAGAATGATTAAGAGATACACATTGTTGCTTGCTCCAGATATTAAAATCCCACCAAATCAGCCCGTACAGGCATTTATTAGTTTCGCAAGTGAGGATTTTGAAGTTGCGGAAAAAGTGCATAACTATCTTGAAAATGTTATGCATATGAATACTTTCTTTTATCCTAATAAACGACATCCTTCATTTTTAACCGCGATAAATAACGCACTTGATTCCGCACAGAACATGATAGTTGTTGGAAATAATCTTGATAATTTAACACAACCGTATGTGGAATATGAGTGGACGAATTTTTTTAAGGATATCAAGAGTAAACGTAAGGAGAATGCTCTACTTATACCATTTATTTCAGAAGATGTTAAACTAATGGATTTACCAAGACCACTTAGAGAATATGATCCCATTCGGTTTAAAAAAAACGACATTAAAGATAAGCTCATAGAGCTTGACAGTACTTTGAGATGGAAGAATTAAAACCATTGTTACAAAAGGTGAGAATCTTATAGAACTCACTGGTTAAGTATTTATTAAATATTTCAATAACATTCGGAGATCGAAATGAGAAAAATCAGTCTTATCACCACATTACTTGTGGTTTTCGGCATTCTGATGATGTCGAATTTTGCTTTTGCGCAGGATTATACCTCAGAGGAGGAAATGGAATTCAATTATGGGGTCGGAGCCGGTTATTTCACTTTTATCGATGGTGACAATAGCGGACCATACGTTTCTCTTTATTCCTTGAATGAGAAATGGATGGCTGAAATCGGATATGGTCCATCAGATGGTGAAATCGGAGGCGAGGAAGAGGATAACATGTACTTTATTGATGTTAACGCGATTTTCAGATTTGGTATGGATGAGGCGGAGCCGGGAACATCAACATGGTTCGGATTAGGCGGAGAATGGCTGAATGGTCAGTATGGTGTTAATGGTCAATTCGGTTATGAAAAAGATAATTGGCTGTTCAGAATTAAAATGGGCTGGCTGACAGAAGACGCCAAACCATTATTTGTCGGAGTCGGGTATTCGTTTTAGAATTTTAACCGGGATCGCGGATATCCCTGTCCGCATATTTTTTCATTATAATCAATTGCGGACACGGATGTCCGCGATCCCAGCGATGTAGCCCGGCATCGCGTCGGAACCAAACATCGTGTAACAGGGCAAAATATATCAGCGATGCCGGGAAATATGGAATCGAGAAAAAAAACAGGAGGTGATGAATCTGGTAAAATCCAATAATAACGGTTTCACAATCACCGAGCTTATCATCGTGATTGTAGTCCTCGGTATTCTCTTTGCGATAGCGCTTCCCAACTATATAAAAGCGAAAGACAAAGCGCGCGAGAGTGAGGTTAAAAGCAATATACACAGAATCCTTATTGCTCTTGAGAGATACGGGAATGATTTCCAACATTATCCAGCAATGATCTGGGGGGGTGATAGAAAGGGATGGTCAACTGCAAAAGGTGTCGGATGCCGCACCATGTGGGAGCATGAGGAATATGACCCGGAAAAAGATAATAATGCCACCGCACGACCTCCGTTTGATCCCCTGATTTATTATGGTTATCTCGAAAGCTATCCTCGCAATCCGTTTATGAAAAAGAACGAAGGATTAACAACCACAATTAAGTGGACAGGTCCTCAAAATGCTAAATTCGGCGATGGCGATCCGCGTTTTGGTTTCAACGGCGAGATAATGGGGAATATTATCGAGGACCCAAGATACCTTTGGTATCAGGATAAAAATAAAAAACTAAAGCTATCGCGCATACAGAATTGTTTCCTTGATGAAGCGGAAGAAAACCATGTGGCGATGACTCATCCTTATCTTCCTTTTAATCCATTCTATTCCATGGGAGGAATACCTGACTGGAGGGGGCCTCTTTTTGATTACCCTGGGGATGTGACTATAAGTACTATAATAAAGGATGTGCAACTTATGAGGGCTTGGTGGCCTGGAGAGTTTTTATACAGGTCCCACGGTTCTTTCAAGTTCCCTGATGATTTCGATGATTCGAAAAAAGATAAATCAGGCTTGGGTAAAAAATGGGATCTTAAAATATGGGATTTTCAGTATGAAACCATAGACAGTTTTGTATTGTGCGGGTTTGGATCGATGAGAACTGATGGGCAGGATTTTATTCGATTGACCGACATGGACGGTGCAGCTATCAATAATATGACAGGATATCAGAATGGTGGGAATTACGAACCACATCCTGATTATCCTTTTACACAAGAATCTCTAATTAGATTCTCAAGCCCTGAGGTGTTTGGCGGTGGGAAACCCGGGAAAATGCCTTATTTCCCATACATTGATCCCGAAACCGGTGATTGGCTTTATGGCGCGCCCGATGGCTTCAGGGATGGGATTATTATCGTCATCACTTCAAGCGGAATCGGTAAGAGCTTAAATTTTTAATAATATTCCAATTCAAAATCTAATATCTTAACAGCGTAAACAGATTCACATCTTTCAGCTTATCTCGACCCTTCAATTCGCTCAGTTCGATCACGAAAGTCACGCCAACAACATGAGCGCCGGTTTGACGAACGAGCTTGACCGCAGCAGCCATCGTCCCTCCGGTGGCGAGGAGGTCATCGCATAAAAGCACATTCGAGTGGAATCCGAGAGCATCAGTATGCAACTCGATGGCATCAGTACCGTACTCGAGCGAATATTCCTCTCTTGATGTCTGGCATGGGAGCTTGCCGGGTTTTCGAATGGGGATGAATCCGGCTCCAAGCTCGATTGCGAGAGGGCTTCCGAAGATGAATCCGCGCGACTCGATGCCGATTACATCGGTGACCCCCTCCTCTCGAAATGGGTCGGCAAGCATTTTTATTGCGGCTTTCAAAGCAGCTGGATTTTTCAAAAGCGGAGTTATATCCCTGAAAAGGACACCCTTCTTGGGGAAATCGGGTACATCGCGTATGAATTTTGAGAGATCCATGTTTTACCTCGAAAAAAAGTACGCCTTCCGAAAAAGGAAAGCGTACTTAATTTACCCGATTATTTCAAGATGCATCTCGCCTGTTTAACACTGCATCAAAAAAATCTGAATAGCTTAAAAGAATAATATAAAAAAGAATAATTGCGGTTTTTATGAATCTTATGAATTAAGTTATCTATTCGTTGAAGTGCAGGAGACGCGGGTCCACCTTGCTGCGCTTCGGGGTTCCTACATGAGCCAGAGCGTCAACCAGGTCCTCAGTCGCCTGGACGATCCTCAAGGCTCTCGCTTCATCTATGACCTGCATCTGACCCTTCTGCTCACCCTCCCAGTAATTCTTGATTTTCGTCAGATGCTCCGCGAATTTCGCGTCGATCAAACCAGCATCGACTATCATCCGACGATATTGCGCGATGACTGTCTGATGAGTATTCGCGAGGATTCCGAGTTTCGTCAACGCTCCTCTCGCTGCCATGTACATGACATTATACGCATCAGTGATAATATTTTCCCAGTTCCCAGCTTCGACTTTCTGACGAATACCGCGCACTTTTATGCGAGCTTTACGTATCAGGTCATCCGGGTTTTCCTGATGAGGATCGTACATCGTATCACCTCCCTGTAAATGAAATCCCAGGATATGTATTAATATTTAAACCTGCTGATTTAAATCCCCAGCCAGCAGGTGACAATTTCTATCAATATACTTCCATTATAAACGATAAATGACATTTTCGAAATACTCATTTTAAATCGATTTTTTCATTCTATTAGACGTTTCTCAAAGCAAATAAGTTCCATATTCATCTAATTCGTTTAAAACTTTTTAAAACTGATTCAGCCTTATTAAATCCTTCATGTATCGACACTTAAACATCAATGCGATATTATTTTGTCCTGAATTTTGAGATGGAGAGGTTGAAATAATGAAAAAAAGCAGGCAGATTCAGAAATTTCGTACGACACGATGGATGCAGCTTATATTTCCGCAGGAACTGATAATTGATGAAGCCCATGTGCTGACCAGGAAACGTCACTTTCCAGCTTTCTGGATTATCAAGGAGGAGTCGATACCGCTTTCGAAAATCGCCTCTATCCAGATAACACGCGGGCTTCTTTTCAGCTTAGTCGTTATCGAGAACTCAGGAGGTCCATTTCCGATTACAATCAAGGGGATACCCAATCGGAAAGCGCTTTTGATAAGGCGCACACTTGAGAGCCATGACCTCTCACAAAAGGACAATGAAATACCTGAGAATGAGAAATCCACAAAGACGGATGATGGCGAAAAAAAAATAAGGGGACTGCTTAGCTTTATCTCCAAAGCAAAAAAGAGGGATGAATCAATCGATTTTGAGGATGAGGAGCCAATCGAGGCGTGGTGGAAAGATTCAGAGGACTCCATGCCTGATACTGTTTCGGAGGAGCAATCGCAGAATGAAATGCAACCATCATGGATGAATGATTTGGTGAAACAGCCATCGAAGAGCGAAGTAAGCGACGATGATTGGTGATAATGAGGGGATTAAATATAAGAGGCTTAGAAAGGGTCGAGTATATCGACCCTTTATTTTTATATGGGAAAGTGCGATATTCTTTATTCAATTGACAAGGTAATACGCAAGTACTAAAATAAAATCCAATCTTTAGCCTTTTAGACAAATCTGAAAGTAGGAGTACTATGATGAGGCAAATATATCTTCTTCCTGCGATCACATTTTTACTTTTTTGCGTTTGGGGATGTTCATCTGTAGCCCGCAATCCTGTTTTAAATAACGCATCGAATAATCCACAAAATGAACAGGAACCAGGTGTCCTCGATTCCCTGCCGATTATCGCATCGGATGAATCAAGCGCAATAGGGCTTTTCGGCGCCTTCAATCTTTTCATTGCTGATGATATTTCATCGGTTGAACTCGTTCCAATGAGAACAACGTATATCGGAGAATCATACATAGTCAGCGGTATAGCGTTGTTCACTTTAGTCCCCTGTACTGACTGCCTGAAGCTTGAATCAATCGCCTGGGATGGCAATGGGAACTTTGTTCTCGGAATGAAGGTCAAACATCCATTCCAGAAGGGCGATCCATCACGTCCCCCAACAGCAATTAACAGACTCGACCTCGATGTGTTCGATTTGGCATGCCTTCTCCATCCGATCGGTTTGGCAGCTCAGACATTTTCTCTCGCTTCGATTTATGCGGGTCTGATGGTGAATGCTGATGGTTACACGAGGGAATTAAGGAATGTGATAAATGATACAGCTGCGATTCCCTATAAAATCTGCTACGCAAGTCAAAACAACAACCGTTTTGAGATGGGTTGCGATTACAAGTACTTTGAGCTGGTGCTCGCGCCATCGCAAGCTACATCATTCGATCTTTTCCTGACAATGGGCTCCGGTTCAGCCGCGAAGAAAAACAAGAGGCTGCAACCTACATATTATGTTCCGGAGTTCAATCGCAAGGCTGCATGGAAAGTGGTTGTTACTCCACCTGAAGGTGCCAATGAACCCGCGAGATGGAACACATGGGACAATTTCGATTTAACCACTGAATATCAGGTGACAATTGACATTTATGACTGGAACCATGGCGCGACCGTCGCTTCATCATATCCCGATCCAGCGAATCCCGACCATATAAGCGCACCAAGTGATATTGCGCTTGTAACAGTTGAGGTTCCGGGGATGACATCAACACCTGTTCAGGCGACAACCACTGACACATCAACCAACGGCTGGGATAATCCGATTACATATGTCGCGTCATTCCCGAATGAGCTCGGTCTTCAAATTGGTTCATACTTATCGCTTGTGAGAGTTGCGGATTCAAGAATACCGGGGGTTCCCGTAATCGGTGGCGAAATGGATACGCTTGTTGATTGTCCGGATGGAATTAATCTTAATTGGTATTCTATGATTGAATTCGCCACCTATCAGACTTTCATCGCAACGGTTGTTTGGGGTGTTTTAGGCGATGTAGATTATATCTGGGGCGATGGATTCGGGACATCACACAGGGACGAAGGTAGGTCTGTATGCGTTGATTCTTCCGGAAATGTTTATGTCGCAGGTTGGACATACGGTAGTTTATTCAGTAGTAACGCCGGTGATAATGATATATTCCTATGTAAATACAATGCGAGCGGTGTTCCTCAATGGGGACGTCAAATAGGCACCAGTTTTTCTGACCTCGTTTATGAAATGGATATTGACAGCTTTAATAACTGTTATTTGGTTGGCAGCACATGGGGAAATCTCTATAATACTCCAAATAGTGGTAGCCCAGATATCATAGTCAACAAATATGATTCGAATGGTGATTTCCAATGGGGGAAACAATTCCGTACTGATTATCATGAAGAGGGTACAGGAATAGCAGTTACCAGCTCAGGAAAAGTTTATTGTACGGGGTATACATGCGGTAATCTTTTCAATCCTATTGAGGGAGCTAATGATATTTTTCTAATGTATTTAAATTCGAATGATGGGTCATTACAATGGGGATGTAACTGGGGTACGTCAGTTGTTGATATGGGTTTTAGTTGTGCGATAGACAATAGTGGCTATGCTTACATTTCAGGTATTACATATGAATCTCTTTACGGGACAAATCAAGGTGATGGAGACATTGTCATTTGTAAATACAGCCCTTCCAATACATTCGAATGGGGACTCCAATATGGAACAACTGGGTACGATGGCGGGTCGGATATAGCGGTTGACAGCTCCGATAATGTATATACTGTTGGATGGACAAGCGGAGCGCTTTTTGATCCATGGCTCGGAGGACAGGATATTTTTCTTACAAAGCACAATTCAAGTGGTGTGCTTCAATGGGGTCATAACTGGGGAACTACTGCCATTGAATTAGCCCGATCTGTTTCAGTTGATTCATCAGGTTATACATGTATAACAGGAACTTCATCAGGAAGCTTCTACTCATCGAATCTTGGGGGTTACGACATATTCTTCTGCGGATACAGTCCAAGTGGCACAATCCTTTTTGGCAGGAGTTATGGAAGCTCCTCAAGTGATGGCGGATATGGCATTAGCTCTGATAGCTCTGGAAATTTTTATGTTACAGGTTATGTTGGTGACACTTTAGATATGGATCCGGGTCCCGGGATTGATACGCATGTTGGTCTTGGCAGTGATGATGCTTTCGTTTCCAAGTTTTATTTCGAATAACATGTAGCCCGGCATCGCGTTTGAACTAAAGCAATGGATAACGTTACAAAATAAATCAGCGATGCCGGGAAATGCTTATACACCTTCAGTCGTTGTATTCGGTAGTTCCCAGGGTTCGATGGAGACATCGTATGGTTCCCGTCCGCGACATCCGCATTTTTCATCTTCACCTGTTATTTCCTTCTCTGCGGAATCATCGTATGTCCACTCCGATGAAAGCATTTTTTCAATCTGCGCACCGGAGAGATAACCCAATCCGATTAGAGTGTCGATTAATTTTTGGTCATCCTCGGATTTGTCCGCATTTATGTATTCCCCAAATGGAATAGTCCTGAAATTCTTCTTGCCTTCCAGCTCGCGCATCAGGTCTTCGAGTCTGCCCGTAAGATCGCCGACTTCCTCAGGATAAGTTCCTGCAAGATTAGTCGATTCGTTGGGGTCGTTTTTTATGTCGTACAGATGAAACTCATCGCAGTTATATCGAAATACCCTTTCGCCTTTGTTTAGTCCCCAAACCAGTTTCCAATCGCCTTCCCGTATGGAACGCGAATAGATAAATATCTGCGACAAAGCAGTTTTTTTCCAGTAAGGGACAATTTCAGGATCTTCCTCGATAAGCCCTCGAAGACTTCGCCCGAACATCTGGCTCTTGCTATCCAGTGAAAATCTTGAAGGAACTTCAAATCCGGCATAATCGATTAGAGTCGGAAGAAGGTCTATGCTTTCGACAACCCAGCTTACTTTCTTCGATTCGGTACCGGGGATGCGAAGCAACATCGGGATTCGAATCTCATCCTCGTTGAGAAAATAATTATGGCCGAAATATCCGCGTTCGTATAATCCCTCACCGTGGTCGCCAATTACCGCGATTATCGTATTTTCGTAGATTCCATAATCCTTGAGATTTTCTATTACTTTTCCGAGAGCTTTGTCGAGATGTGAAAGCTCACCGCGGTAGAGATTACGGATGAAAGTGATTTCCTCATCAGTGAGCTCTTTTGGATTGATTCCCAAATCGGAAAAATAGCGTTCACCGAAAAGGCATTGCAAAGCTGAAATACTTGCCGGTTCATGTGTGACTTTGAAATCGCTGAGTTGCGCGGCACGGGTTGAGTTCGCCATATCCGGTGGAAGATATGGGGCGTGAAGGTCGAAATAATGCAGCCACGCATAAAACCGCCTGTCCTTATTTTTTCGCAGCCATTTGAGGAATTTTCCATTGATTAAATCGGCATTGGCATTCTCGGGAATATCCGCACGGACATGGTCGAAGCCAAGAACCTGCCCGATGAATCTGAAAGGTGCCAGCTGCCTGATTATGTTTGAGTAATAATCATCCTGGTGATGCCTGTTCACGAAATAATCGCATCCCTGGTCGAATCCATTTACCGATGTCACGCACAGCGCGCTTGGGAATCCGGCTGTCAGGTAACCCTTGCTTTTAAAAAATTCAGATGCCATACGAATCCTCATGGGCACTTTGGATTCGTTTGTATACGCCTTGTGGTATTGCGGATGTGCTCCTGAGAATATCGATGCGTGCGATGGCGTTGTCAATGGAACTGAACAATAGGCATTTTCAAATAAAACCGAATCTTTCTCCAATTCGGAGATATTTGGTGCGACAAAATCCGGTGAACCGTAGCCGGGAAAGTAATTTATATTTGATGTGTCGAGTGTGATGATTAAAACATTCGGTTTGTCTTTTAAACTTCTCTCCCCTGAGAGAATTCTCGGTGAGTTGTATGCGATCGAGAGCAGAAGGAATACAATGCCTAAGAAAATAATCCCGCTGAGTTTGAATCGCGGTGCGGATGATTCCTCCGTGAGTTTTTTACGGATTGCGAGAAATATCGCTCCGATGATTATCAGTGTTGCGATTAGCCCTGCAACTATATGGAACCACCATGCTCCGCTTAAAGCGCCTGATGATTTGAATCCCAATGAAATGCGATTAGTCAGGATAAAGAAAAGTACGATAGTGAGGTTAAAAGCGAAATTCCAATTTGCCATGCACATCGCTTTTCTACCGATTAGCCTCATGAAACCAAGGTAAATTGGATAAATTAAAATTGAGATTATCCATCCGGGAATAGCGATTATTATGTATGTTAAAAGCGGGATGAGATAGGTGAAAACGCCAAGGTGAAAAAGTCCGAAGAACCAGAACCATTTATACAATGGCAGTTCCACGAGATAAAGATAAATCCAAGGCATCAGTGAATATATAAATCCTGAGATTATTTTTGAGAAAAAGTTGGAATTTTTCACGGCGTTTCTCCCTCAAGTTTTCTAATCAATGATTCTATCTCAGCCCTTCTGGAGATGTCAGGATTAATCTCCAGGACTCTCTTGAAATGATAAAGCGCATCCTTCGGTTTGTTCAGATTATTCATGTATATCAGTCCAAGATTATAATGCGTGTTGATATGATCGGGATTGACATCGAGGACATGAATGAACGCTTTTACTGCACCTTCATAATCTTTTTTCAGGGCGAGTGTATTCGCCAGATTCACCATCGATTTTATGTGTCCCGGATTATATTTAAGCGCATTCCGGAATGACTGCTCCGCTTCAGCATATCTCCCGGCCTTTATATACGCGTTTCCAAGGTTATAATAGGCAAGAGATGCATCTCTCGTGATCCGGATTGCTTTTTCGAAAATCTGAATCGCCTTGTCGATATTCCCATCCTCGATTTCGAGTATACCAAGATTATTTAAGACTTCGTAATAATCAGGTTTTAATTCAAGTGCTTTTTCATAATGTTCGCGCGCTTTAGTTTTATCTCCCATCTCCTTGTATGTGACTCCAAGGTTGAATTGAAGGATGGGGTCATCCGACTTAATCGTATTGGCAATCTCAAACTGGTCAAGCGCGCGGAGATATTCTCCCCTTTGAAGATAGAGGTGTCCGAGATTGATGCGAGCATAAGAGCTTTTTGAATCGAGCTCGAGCGCCTTGTAGTATTCCTTCTCAGCTTCAGAAACATATTTTGTACCTTGAGCTATAAGACGGTCTCGCTCTATTTTCGATGGCACATCCTCAAGCGAGTTGATGATACCAAGACCCTCTCGTTCAAGAAGGAATCCGAGATTCACGTGGGGTCGTACTTTATTCGGCGACTTTTTAACCACATCCTGCCAAAGCGCGATTTCATCGCTCCATACCGCATTCCTCTGCCATACCCAATAAATCGAAACGAAGGAAAATATCGCTATCAGAAAAGCAATCGTGATTGTCCTGAAAACGTTGGGTGAGACCAGAACTACTTTTTTGGATACATAATCCACAAGAGCGAATATTCCCATAGTTAAAAGCAGGATGGGAGCCCATCCGGGAAGGTAGAATCTGTGCTCGTATGCCATCTCAAGTCCTATAAACGTTGATTCCACAAGCAATTGCCCGAAATACCAGAGGATTAAAAATGGGATAAGTTTATCTCTCTTGAAATTTTTAAGTGAACCGATTATAGCGCCGTGCCAGAAGAGAAACGCGATTAATGTTGAGATTGGCTTGATCATGGATGTTGATTTGATGACATCGATATCAAGGTTTAATCTCGACGGGCTTGGCCAGAGCATCAGAAATAAATAACTCCAGACGATTCTGAACTGAGTGAGAACCCTTTCACGAAGAGTAAATTCCCGCTCCTTGTAAGTGTCTAAGATTTTCTCCCATAAAATCGGGCTGACCAAAGCGAAGAAGAGGATAACTAATGCCCATCCGATTATTGACCTCAATCTGAAATTCTTCTCTTTGCCGCTTATGAGGATATAATCATAAAACCAGCAAAAGAAAGGAAGCGTGATAGCGTTCTCCTTTGTAGTCATCGCAATCGCACCGGTTATGAAAGCGAGAAGGAGATGGATATCGCCATCGCGACGTCCGAACAATTTTTTTCCGTTTAGAATAAAAAGGATTATAAGGCTGGGGATTATTGCGCAAAGAAAAGCAATGACGATTCCGATTGTACCCTCAGGACGTGAAAACACATTGCGCCAGACATAATACAGGGCATACCAGATGAAGAAAATCCAGATAAGAAGAGGGACATTTCCTAAAAAAGGAATCGGCTTCCTTTCACTCGAACGATGTTTTATGTAAAGATAAAGCGAGAGAAGGTACCAGAAAGCGGCTGCGCCAGCCATTCGCTGTATGATATAAGTCACGGTCTGAGTCTGAATCGGATTAAGCGCGAAAAGAATTGCTGTCGCGAAACTTATCCAGTATCGCCATCTCTCATCCCATTTTTCCCTTGTGCGCTTGAGGATATCAAGACTCAGGATGAATACGAGATACGAAGTCAGGATATGAAAGATAATATTCACCCAGTGCCATGTGGCAAGGTTGAAACCATCACCGGTCAGGATCCTCGCGAGATAGAAATTCAGCGCGAGTCCAAGGTAACTTGATTGCCTTAGAACTCCAGCTCTCGGACCTTTTGTAATCGCACCTGCAAGCTCCTGAACTGAAAGTCCGGTTATCTGAACGGCTGGATTATCAAGGATGTTCGATTTGTCATCAAAATGCCATGGGACACTGAGTGAGCTCCAGTAGGAGACGATGATAAAAATCGCGAGACACACGAACACGAGAAGCGAATCAGAGGGCTTGATATTTGTTTCCTGGTTCTTCAAAGATTGGAATAATAATATCACAAAGGATTTCCCTGAAAAGTATGCGACGGGCTCATTTGGAAATAATAAAGGTTATTAAGGATGTTATAGTTGAGATTTGAATAATATTGAAATAACAATTATTTATGTAGCCATTGACTGAAACGAGTTTTAGTAGTATTATCTGAAAAATCCGATAATGGACAAGTAATTCCAATAATTCTTGAAGTTCAGGAGTACTATATGACAAAGTTTTATCTGATTTTTCTGGGAATAGCGCTGGCAGCGATATTGGCAGCGGGATGTTCATCGAGTCAGGTCAGTCCGATGACACCATCAGCTCCCAATGGTGAAATCGCTCTGGATGTCCCGTCTGTCGATGCAAGCCAGACCAACAGAACCCTCTGGGGTATATGGACCGCCACCTTCGATCTTCAGACTTTCGAAGTCTCAGTAATTCCGGACCGCGAGCTCGCAATGCACTGGAATGTCAAACCCTACATTCCGAAACCGCAGATAAAAATCAACTCTTATGATCCGGTGACCGGCACCCTCAATGTTGATGTAACTCTTCGAAATCCACTAACTGTCAGTGGTTTCGATGTCAGATTGATTATTTTCACAGATACTATTGGTCATGAGCTTTTGAACGCAGATGTATGGACAAGCCTGTATGATATACCCGGTGGATTGCCTATCAATCCGTTCAAGGCATATGCTAAAACTGTACCGAAAAGGGAATTTGCAGGTCAAACCAGCCGCAAGGAGAATCTCTTAATCAAGATACCGCATAACAATTTCTCCATTAAATTCGCCGTTGATGCTTCCTATCCCGGTAACTGCGAGGAACCATTTAATATAATAGGAACTGTACAGAGCAAGTTGTTGGATGTGGTCGGATCGTCATGTACCCTTAGTACTGCGGTAATGGATTGGCAAACTGATGTTAATGCTGTATATCTTTATTGTCCTTCGATCACGGGTGTGGCAGCTTATCCATTACATTCAGCTGGTCCAAATTTGTGGAAAGAGACCCTTTACAACAACACCGGCGCTGCGGCTGGCGATTATGTGGCTTTCTTAATTGCTTATTCAGCGAATTCAGGTTCTCTTGCTCTTTATTCAAAAATAATTATTCAAGTAACCTCGCATGCATTCCCGACAAATCCGCAGCTCGTGGGATCGATACAGATGCTTTCAACAACTCTCGATGTTGCCATTAAAGATGATATGGCATTTGTTACCGATTGGGATGGCGGATTAAAAATCGTAAGCGTAACCGATCCGGTAAATCCTGAAATAATCGGCTATCTCGAAACTCAGGGCAATGCGCTTGGTGTTGATGTTGCCGGCAATTACGCTTTTGTGGCTGATGATCTCAGTGGTGTCGATGTCATCGATATCACGGATCCCGCAAATCCATTACTCGTTGCAGTTATAACCACTCAAGGTTCAGCTTTGGATACTACAGTTGTCAGCACGGATTATCTTTACGTTGCATCCGGTGATATCGGCGTGACAGTAGTTGATATAACGGACCCAACCATGCCATCGATAATCAAAACCATGGATACCCCTGGTTCAGCTGTCGATATCGCTATATCTGGGACCTACGCGCTGGTGTCAGATTCTGATAGTGGCGTTAAAATATTTGATATATCCAATCCATCCGCACCGAGACCTTCAGGTTCCATTACTCTTGATGGTTTGGTTACCAGTTGTGCGGGTGTTGGAAATATTGTTTACGTGGCAAATGGTACGAACGGTCTGGTAGTTGTCGATATTACCAAGCCGATGATGCCTGAAGTCCTTGGTACAATTCCTACAAACAACCTTGCTTATGATGTGGTTGTCTCCGGAACCCTTGCTTATGTGGCGGATTATGGATCGGGTTTGACCATTGTCGATGTCACAGACCCGGCGAACATGGCTTTAAAAGGCAATGTCGATACCAATGGTCTCGCTAAGGTTATTCAGTTGGTCTCAAATACTGTCTATCTGGCTGATGATGAGGGCGGATTTAAGACTATCGATGTAACCGATCCAATGCTTCCGCAAATAATCGGTGGAATCGATGGAAGTGGCGCGGGATATTCAGCTTATGTCAGCGGTAATTATGCGTATATCGCATCAGGTACAGGTGATCTGAATATAGCTGATATTTCTGATCCATCTGCTCCAGCTATTATTGGTCACACATCATTACCGGGATGGTCATATGAACCGGCAATTTCAGCTGATTTCCCCAATTACCTTTTCATGGCAGCATATTCCGATGGTCTCCAGGTTGTTGATGTAACCGATCCGACTGTACCTGATCCGGTGATCGGTTTCGATACTTTTGGATTCTCGTACGGAATCGCCATTTCAGGTAATTACGCTTTTATCGCTGATCAGATGAATGGTGTCGTAATTTTGAATATCACAGATCCATCGACACCAACTCTCGTAACAATGCTCTTTACAGGTGGTTATCCGGTTGACCTTGTAGTTTCAGGCAATTACCTCTATATCGCGGATAGCCAGGGCGGTTTACAGATTGTCGATATAACTGATCCTGAGATACCCCAACTCGCAGGCACCTGTAACACAATTGGATTCACCATCGGTGTAGCTGTTTCCGGTGATTATTGTTATGCGGCAACATCCCCCACAACAATATATGTTATCGATGTAGCCAATCCGACAACTCCGACACCTATTAGCTTTTATAACACCACCGGCGTTGTTGAGGATTTGGCGGTTTCCGGCAACTTTCTCTATGTCGCTAATGGTATGGCGGGATTATCAATTGTCGACGTTACCGATCCGATGACGCCGGTGGCATATAGCTCAGTCGATACCAACGGTTACACACGCGATGTGTTCATTCTTGGCAATATGGCATATCTCTCCGATGGTGGCGGGGGCTTCAAAATAGTTAAACTCTGGGAATAATTTGACATTCTCCTGTTATAAATCCGTCAGTTCACCCGCTGTTTTGACAGCGGGTTTTTTATTTATATTTTGTATTGAACCCATGATTTAGTACAATAATCCTCTTTGTTGAACCACATGCTTCCAGCATGTAAAAGCGAAAAGCTGACGATTATATGTTCGAAAAACTGACGGAGAAAATACAAAGCGCATTCGACCGATTAATCGGCAAGGGACGGCTGAACGAGAAAGCGGTCGAGGAGGGTCTTCGCGAAATACGTCTCGCTCTCCTTGAAGCTGATGTCAACTACAAAGTTGTCAAGGAGTTCACGGAGCGGGTTCGCAAAAAAGCTATCGGTGAAGATATTCTCGGAAGCCTTACTGCTGCTCAGCAGATCGTAAAGGTTGTCCGTGATGAGATTACAAATTTGCTTGGTGGTGAGACTTGTGAGCTCAATCTTGACAGAAGCCGTCTCAATGAAATCATGATGGTCGGTTTACAGGGATCGGGCAAAACGACAATGTGCGCGAAGATGGGTCGTATGCTTAAGGACAAAGGCTGGATTCCAATGCTTATCGCTTTGGATATTTATCGTCCAGCCGCAATCGATCAGCTTCAGAAGGTCGGTTTTCAGGCTGGCGTTCCGGTGTTCATCCCCGATGATGGCGAGAAACCGCTTGAAACGCTGGCGAGAGCGCATGAATACGCCTTGAAGAATAATATCGATGTCGCAATCGCCGATACCGCGGGGCGTCTCACAATCGATGAGGATATGATGCGCGAGGTCGAGGAACTCACCAAAGCCGTGAAATTCGATGAGGTTCTTCTTGTGGTTGACGCGATGACCGGTCAGGAGGCGGTTAATGTCGCTGAGGCTTTTAACGCTCGTGTGGGTTTGACCGGATGTGTCATGACCAAGCTTGATGGAGATGCACGTGGCGGTGCAGCTCTCAGTGTCCGCTCGGTTACAGGTGTACCTATCAAACTTATCGGAATAGGGGAGGGAATCAGCGCGATCGAGGTTTTCCATCCGGATAGAATGTCCGGACGAATTATCGGGATGGGTGATGTCCTCTCTTTGATTGAGAAAGTCGAAAAAGAAGTTGATATCGAGGAAGCTGAAAAGCTCAGAAAGAAAATGGTGGAGCAGTCATTCGATTTCGAGGATTTTCTCGGACAACTTCGCCAACTCAAAAAAATGGGACCGCTCGAGAATATAATCAAGATGATCCCCGGCATGCAGAAAGCGATTGGCAGGGAACTCGATAAAATAAAGGGAAATGAATTGACAAGAGTCGAGGCTATAATATGTTCGATGACCAAAGCTGAGAGAAAGAATCCGGATATGATAAATTCATCAAGAAAGAAAAGAATCGCGGTGGGAAGTGGCACGAAAATAAGCGAGGTTAACGCCATACTGAAACAGTTCAAGGAAGCGCGAAAGCTGATGAAGTCGATGGGAAAGCTCGGAAAGAAATTTGAGAAAAAGGGATTCGATCCATCCACGGGATTACCATATGGCATGTAGTTCAAGACACATATTCAGAACCCTCATTATTACAGCTATTGTGATGATTCTCGCTTGCGGATGCGCGTGGGAGAATATATCTCCGGGTGAGGGTGAAGCGAACCGAATATGGGAAATCCGAATGGTCATGGAGGGTTCCATCGATCTTTACACGTATTATTTCATCGTGTTCAACATATCCGGTGACCCTGCCCAACTGCCTGTTGCTGACTTCGATGGCCTCGACCGTGGACGAAACTGGGATTTCTACTATGTCTATGGCAAACCCGGTGCTGATCCTTTCAGTGACCTTGCGGACCCTCTCGATTTTTACAAGGGGGAGGGCGGTGGTACAGCTGTGACGGGCGGCGAGCTGCCAATAGAGACAGATCCTAAAAAACGTCGCAAAGACCCACAGAAACCGGCTTCAACGCAGAACAAACTCGATACAAAGCCAACCTTGCTGAGCGACAAGATTGAGTTCCTCGATGCGAGAATCACGTCGTCACCGATTATCGATGGTGGTTCGCCAATCGCAAACAACACGATATTCCTACGCCTGAATTTCAGAGAGCTTCCAGCGTTTCCCGCAATCGTAAACATGAATATGATTGTCTCGAGCCTCGGAATTGATGTTCTTTCGAATAATCCGAATGATGATTACGAGGCTTTGGTGTGGGATTCATTCGAAGGCAAGGGAATCAGTCTAAGGATACAGGAACACAAGGAGTTTCGAGAAGGCGAGGGTTTCACTGTTGAAGTCACTGATGGATTTGTCCCCAATCGAGCCGCAAGCCAGAATATCGTAAGCTGGTCTGTTGAGTTGGTTGAATAGTCGCATTACAGTTTTTTACAAGATAAGAGTTAATTATAGTTTTCTTGATTGAATATTTTTATTTTTAAATTCTGTTAATTTAAAATATCGAAAAAATACTTGACTAGCTGATAAATTTTATGTGATAATTAAACGTTTGAGTTATGATAAAATTTAGTTTGACTATTCGCTTTGAAAGGGTTAAGATCAATAGCTTTTTTCGTAATATAAGTTCCAGCAAAATATCCATATTGGTATATGAATAATGATATTATTATATTATCGAGGCAAATATGAAAACTGATGCGGTAAAAGAAAATATAGGTTTTTTTGGAAAAGAATTCCGAGAAGACATTACTCTCCTATCTAGTTTATCAGAAGATAAGATAATTAGTTTTACTGAATTTATGAAATCACTTGGTAGATATGAAGACTTTGATAAGAGCGAGTTGTGGGTGGAATTTTCTATTAAAATAAAAGAACCTTTAGATAACTTAGCTAAGTACCGTAAACCACTTACATTTATTGCATACACCTCCATTGAGAGCAAGTGTTCTGTTAATGATATATTAGAAGACCTTGTAGAAAATAATATTATAGAACATAGTAAAACGCAATTATTTTTTAATCTCATTACACCAATTAAAGAATTAATGCAAAAGGCTTTTGAACGTAAAGCACCCAAACTTCCAATTCCTCGTTTTGAAGGAATATCAAGTCGATGTTTACTTGTATCAAAATTCGAAGAGGAAATTTCTATCGAAAAACATACTCTTGAAAACTATCGACCGGTCGTTTCACAAATATACCCGTTAGTAACAATTAAACTTAGCTTTAAAGATGACAAGGACTCTCCAATCGGAATTCAGCTTACAAAAGATGACCTCGATACTATGATAAAATCACTTCAACTAATTCAGAAACAAATTGAGACGGTTAGCGATCTTATTAAGGAGCATAATTTACCTATAATCATAAATAATTATTAAATTCAAAATAAAAAGAGAAGTGAAATTTTATTATGATTAAATCACCTATTAAAGAATATAATCTTTCATTAGAGAAAACACCTTCCAAGGAATTATACGCGCAAGAATCCTTCGAACCAGAAAAATCAAAAGGAGGAAGAGTACCGGAAGAAACCTTTGATCCAGAAGCATCAAAAGGTGGTGGCGTACCTTACTCTCAAGTGATTAAGTTAGTAGAGGATGCATTTTCTGGGGCTAGTAGTAAGGATCCTACTTCGTTATCGGCCTTGAATCTACGTTTGGAGGATAACAAGGTTACCCATTTTATTAAGTCTATTAACGAAGCGATAGATAATAATTCATGCGAAGACTCAATAGCTTCCTTAGAGAAATTTGAAGAATTTAAAAATGAAGAATGCGAAAATCTAAAAAATACACTAATTAGAATTTTTAAGGATGAAAAGGAAACAGTGGATTCATTAGTAAATATGCTTGATAATGAGCATCAATTATCAAGAAGAATCTTCCGAGCAATTATAATAATCCTTGGTTGTCTAGCTTTAGAGGTAATCTGGTTATATTTTATCAAATGGCTTTTTTGATATGATTATTGATAACTTATATATTATAATATCTATACCAATTTTTATTGGTTCAGAAGGAGTCGCTTTTTATTACTATTCTCGTGATGTTGGTGCAATTTTAAGACATTATCGCACAAATCCTGGCTCCATAAAACGACCAACAACAACGGTAAGAAGATTTTTTGAAAGCACTTTTAGATTTCTAATCCAATACGTTGCTATGTACATAATAGGATTTTTGTTTATATTAATTATTAGTCTTTTTATAGCTAAGGAAACAATAGTGTAATTTTTTCCTTTCCTACCAAACAATAATATATGATTCTAAGTAACGTTAAAAATAATTTAGTTATATTCAGTGCAATTTGACTTTAATGTCCTACTAATTAATGTTTTATCCAACAAATGCACAATCACAAATGAAGGTAAAATTTAGCATTAATGTCTGAAATGCCTTCTGCCGGTAAACACCATAGCCAGACCAAGTTCATCGCAGGTTTTGATTACCTGTTCGTCGCGCACTGAGCCTCCCGGCTGAATCAAAGCTGTAATGCCATGTTTGTGAGCGAGCTCCACATTATCTTCAAACGGGAAGAACGCATCCGATGCTGCAACCGAGCCTTTTACATTTTCGCCTGCTTTCTCAATCGCTATCTTGAAACTGTCGATTCGGCTCATCTGACCCGCTCCGGTTCCAATGCTCTGACCGCCTTTTGCGAGCAATATCCCGTTTGATTTAACATGCTTCACAAGACGCCACGCAAAAAATAAATCCTCCTCCTCTTCACGGGATGGTTTTCTCTTTGTCACGATTGTCCATTCGCTTACAGGCGAGAAAGCGTCATCCCACTCCTGAACGAGTACAGCGCTCCGCAGCGTTTTTATTTCCTTGGGATAAATCCTCGTGTTTCGCCAGTTGTTTTTCAATTTGAGGATGATTCGAGATTTCTTTTTTGTTAGAAGAGCGATGGCATCCTTTTCGTAATCCTCCGCGATCAGAACATGAAACATTACCTCTTTTATTGTTTGCGCGAGTTCCAGATTGACTTTTCCATTAATGCCGATAATTCCGCCGAATGCGCTCATTTCATCGACACCCCGAGCCCGCTTGAACGCATCGAGAGGAGTCGCGCCAAAAGCGGCTCCGGTCGGATTCGAATGTTTTATCACAACCGAGAATGGCTTCGATGGGGGGAATTCATTCATGATATTCACAGCGCTGTCGGCATCGAGGTAATTGCAGAATCCAATCTGACCTCCGCTGAGGACTTCCACATAATCAGGGAATATCTGTTTCCGATCGAGCATCCTGTAAAGGTATCCGCTCTGATGCGGATTCTCGCCGTATTTGAGAGGCTCGATTTTTTCATATCCTGTAAGGAACGCTTCATCATCTGTGACTTCGCGTCCTATGGATGAATAGAAGTATTCGAATATGCTGAAATCATAGAGAGCTATTTTCCTGAAAGCTTTCGCAGCGAGTTCGTGCCTTGTCTTTTCAGATAATTTTCCCTCAAGCATTTCCATTTCTCTCATTAAGTCTGGATAATCGTTTGGGTCGCATACCACAGCAACACGCGCGAAGTTCTTTGCTGCAGCGCGCACCATTGTCGGACCTCCAATATCAATCATCTCGATAAGCTCTTCGTCCGTGATATCCTCTTTCATGCGCGCTTCACGGAACGGATACACATTGCAGACTACAATATCGATTGTTGGGATATCGAGTCGCGCGAGTTCCTCCATGTGTTCAACGCAATCTTTCGCGAGGATACCCGCATGAATTTTTGGATGAAGCGTTTTAACTCGTCCCTCAAAAAGTTCCGGAGAACCCGTATAATCGGAAACCTCTATGGAGTCCACACCGTTGTCTTTTAAATATTGATGTGTTGCACCGGTCGCGATGATACCGTAATCAAGCCTTGCGAGGAATCTCGCGAATTCGACGATTCCCGATTTGTCGTAAACGCTGAATATTGCGAATCTGGATGCCATTTGACCTCCCAGGGATGTTTCTTATCCGCAGATTACACAGATTACACAGATTATTGACCAGTATAAATACCGACATCTTTAATTTTTGCGCCATCGAGTATCTCAGCCTGGTAATGAACAATGGTATTCTCGACCTCCGCATCACCATGAGCGCTTGAATAATCAAGAAAAATCGTTTTTGATGCTTTCATTTTTCCACGCAGTTTGACATTTTCGTAAAGGACCACATAAGGTCCCAACTCGGATTCACCATCGAATTGCGCGCCATAACCTATAAATAAAGGAGGTTTCAGGTTCGGTCTTTTTAAAACCTTCTCCTGCTCCGGCACTATCTCGCGTCCAACCCAAATCCCCGGATGCACCTGTTTCCCACCGCAGGGCAGATGGATTTTACCATCCATGAAATCCCAATGCGCCTGTAGAAATTTCTGTGGTGTCCCAATATCGAGCCAGTAACTTTCGGTGAGGAAGCCATACATCGGCTGACCGGCATCCAGCATTGATGGATACAGCTGGTGTTCTACAGAATAGTTTGTATTGGGCGGGATTCGTTCGAATACGTCTCGTTCATAAACATAAATTCCAGCATTGATTGTATTCTGAGTTGCCTCTTCGAGTTTGGGTTTCTCGAGAAATTTCTGAATCCTCTCGTCCCGATCGGTAAAAATCACCCCGTATATTGTCGGATCCTCGACCGGGGTCATAGTCAAAGTTATTTTCGCTTTTTTGTCATGGTGGAATTCAACAACATCGCTTAAATCAATATCGCAGAGAACATCACCATTGAAAACTATGACCGGGTCGTGGGTGAGATACTGTTCGCAATTTTTAATTCCGCCACCTGTACCGAGTGGAGTTTCTTCAACGGCATAGAAAAACTCCATCCCGTATTGAGAACCATCACCGAAAATCTGTATTATCCTGTCAGCAAGATGCATCAAACTGAAAACGACCCTTTTGACCCCGATTCTTTTCAACAGTTCGAGTTGGTAATCGAGAAAAGGCCGCCCCATGATTGGAAGAGCCGGTTTCGGGCAATAATCCGTGACCGGTCTGAGACGTGTACCGAAGCCTCCGGCTATGATAATGGCCTGCATCGAAAATCTCTCCTGCATTTTGCAAATGCGTGCTGATTATAGACCATGAGTGAATAATTTGCCAAATATGAATGTAGTGAGGTATTCCATATGATTCCTTTGATTTTCCAAAGAAATCCATAGAAAATATCATCAAAAATGGTATAAATGGAATGGATGCAAATCCCTATGGGGGAAACATCCGATTTTTATTGGTTTTGCAATAGGGGAAATATTGATTTGACTTTTAAGGATAATCGGTGCAAAATATATTTTTTATGCCCATATAAAATATTTTATCCGCATCATCCCGATTATAAGGAGTAGCACGTTGGTCAGATTCATATCGTTCGCGCTCTTCATCCTCATCGCGCTTGTTTCGCTCACAGTGGGATGTTCATCTCGGGGGATAAATCCTGTCGCACCATCAGGTGAAAGTGAATTATTGCCGATGGTTGAAGAGGAAAGCTCCGGTAGAACACTTTGGGGTATCTGGGATATCGAGCTCGACCTCGAAAAAATGACCGCTCTTGCGGTATCATCGCGTGATATCGAAGCGCACATCAATGTCACTTCGTTAATCCCGCAGCCTTTGATTACAGTACTCGGTTACGATCCTGTCACTCAGATTGTCAATGTTATTGTTACGATTTCGAATCCGTCTTCGCTCAATGGGTATGATGTTAGATTGATATTGTTCACAAACGACGAGGGCCTGAGACTGACAAATGATGACGGTTGGACAGATCTATATGACAAGGTTGGCGGGAAAAGTCAGAATCCATTCAGAGCTTATGCAAAGTATGAAGCGAACCGTATTTTCTCCGCTCATTCTCAGCAGACCGAACAGCTTCTGATTTTCTTACCATCACCATCAGGATTGATCAGGTTCGCAGTAGATGCCTCTTTTCCGGGCAACTGTCCTGAACCATACCAGATTCAGAACTTCACGCAAACTCCGCTTTATGACTCCGCAGGCTCGTCATCCGATCTTACAGTACAGGTTTACGATTGGCAGAATGATATCAATGCCGTAAAAATCAACGCTTACGAAATTACCGGAGTTTATTACACAACTTTCGCTTATCAAGCAACGCAGGGCAATTGGATGACAACGATTACCAATGTATCCGGGAAACCAGCTGGTAAATATGAGTGTCTTTTGATGGCGATGTCCAACAATTCAGGTTACCTGGCTATGTATGACTTTGTGGATGTAACTATTACACAAACGCCATGTCCCCTTGATAACAACAATACATGTTCTTATGCTGACAAGATTTACATGCATGACACTGTTTCCGGATGTATAGACCAAAACGATAACAACGACTGGTACTATTTCTATGCTCCTCCGGGAGGAGTGCAAAGTGGTACGCTTACTCTTCAATATACCGGTGTGGCATCATACATGTTTGTTTATGGACTGGAGCAGGGAGGAACATGTCCAGGAACCATGCTTGCGAGCGGTTCGAATATAAACCTTTCCGCATCGGCGAACAGTCTGTACTATATTCTCATAACTGGTGCCACCGGACGAAGCGATTATCAATTCACAATCAATATAACTCCCGCCATAAGCAACGTACCGTGCGAGATTTATGTCGCGAGGGATTCAAGCGGACACTGGCCAATTTGGGAGGACCCCAGTCCTGATATTGAACTGAATATAACGCATTTGCAGAACCAGATGAACTGGACAAACCTTCTGTGGAATCAGTTTGGATATAACCTTGTATGGGATGGAACTGTCACGTTCATGGCGAGTAAGTATTATGTCCTTAATAATAATGATGAAGCGTGGGAGATGCACAGTGTCTATGGAGCAGGAACTAATAAGGTTAGCATGTATTTCTGCGATGTTCTCGATGGAGGCGTGCAGACAGCGTATGCTACACCGCTTTTCCCCCGAAGCCAGCATACCGTAAACAATGTCTTTTCTGCGTATAGTACTAATGTATGGTTCTGGCAACAGACGATATCGCATGAACAGGGGCATATCCTGGGTTATTACTTCGACCAGTATATCTTCGACCTGGAAGGTGTCGCGTGTGGTGATGAAGGGGGTCTGCCGGGAGGATACCCGACCTACCTTTATTCAGACCCGCAAGCCTGTTACGCGGGAAACCTGATGTGGTACTACTACGAGGGGTGGTCATGGAATAAATTTGACATCACCAAAGGTCAGGAAGATTATATTAACTCATTCCATTACTCATACAATGAGAATTTTCCATGGTATTAATGAAGGAGTAATTTTAAAAATGAAGAAAATCATACTTGTTTCAATATTATCGATTCTGACTGTGGCTTCGATTATCATGCCATCGTTCGCGCTAAGCGATAGAGCTGAGGATTTTCTCAAAGCATGCAGGATGTATGATGTTCCTTTCCCACCTGAGAATTGGTCGAAAGATGATCTGCGCGCTGCTGCAATTGAGGTGCTTGATGAAGTCGAAGCTGGACGGATGTCATACTGGCCGAAGAGCTTCTGTCTTATCACACTTGGTTATGTGAAAAATCCGGATGACCTTCCCAGAATCCTTTCTTATGAAGATGATATGCCATCTACTGTTCTTCGATCTCTAAAGGGATTTTCACATCCGGATGCCATCAATTTCCTCATCAAATATCTCGATCACGAAAGGGATTCCCGACGGGAACTCGCCGCGATGAGTCTCGCCGTGATGGATTTCAACAAGCTCGAAAATCCCTGGGATTGGTATAACAAGGTGTATAACGAGCTGAGTGCGGCGTTGAAGCGCGAAAAGGAAGATTGGTTAAGGAAGGATATCGAGAAGGCAATCCAGAATCTTAAAAAGCCCGCAGTTAAAAATACGTAATCGTAAAAATATAAAATCGCAGGGCGCACTATGTGTGCGCTTTTTTTTTAACATCAATTGTCTAAATTGTCGATTCCACATTGTGCTCGTATAATTTGACGCGGATATACAATCAGCTATTGTGGGAGTGTTTCTGTGCCAGGCGTCGCTGTTGCAATGAGCGGAGGCGTCGACAGTTCCGTAGCTGCTTTGCTCTTAAAACAGCAGGGATATGAGGTAATTGGAATCCACCTCAAGCTGTTCGATGCGCCTCAGGATAATGAATCATGCTTCCGTTCCTGCTGTTCGGTTGAATCAGCTGAACCGGCTCGAGCTGTATGCAATGCTATCGGTGCAAAGTTTTATGTCCTCAATTATCGCGAGAAATTCGATGAGCATGTTATAAAGCCTTTTGCGAAGTCATATATTGAAGGACGAACTCCCAATCCTTGTGTTGCCTGTAACCGCTGGATTAAATTCGATATCCTGCTCAGGCAGATGAGAGCGATCGATGTCGATTACCTCGCAACCGGGCACTATATAAGAAAAATACGTGATGATAACAGGTGGATTCTCAGACGCGCAAGAGATTTATCCAAAGACCAGACGTATTTTCTCTATATGCTGAATCAATCCATGCTTGATTATCTGCTATTTCCAATTGGCGATTATGAGAAAAAGGAGATTCGAAAGATAGCATCGGATGCTGGATTGCCAGTTGCCGAAATTCCGGAAAGCCAGGAGATTTGCTTTGCCCTCTCGGAATCGTATACATCGGTGATTAAATCGATGTATCCGGGAAGCGAGAAAAAGGGGTGCATTGTCGATCGTAACGGACGCGAGGTCGGTCGTCATAAAGGGATTATCCACTACACAATCGGACAACGCCATGGACTCGGCATCAGCGCGCCATCACCGCTTTATGTGCTCGAGATAAAGCCCGACGAAAATGTACTTGTGGTCGGCACTCGCGAGGAGACATTCTCGGAAGCTCTGCTTTTCAATGAGGAATCGTTCGTAACGGGTGAACAACCATCTGATGGCGAACATATCGATATTCAGATAAGATATAATGCCAAACCGGCTCCAGCAGTCTTTGAGGGGAGCACCGGAGATGGTTTTAATATTAAATTTGAGAAAATACTGCCTGCGGTCACACCCGGTCAGGCAGTGGTTCTATATAAAAATGATGAACTCCTTGGCGGTGGGACAATTCTCAAAGCTTTTTAGGAAAATTCATGCCTTCATTTTTTCCAATGTATATTGAAATGTGTTAAAATTTTCTTATAGGCAGGGATAACGTTATATTGTTTTCTTATTATCGCCTTAAATGGGGAAGGCTGTCCTTGCTTGCATTAATTGCTTGTTTGATTTGAGTTTTATATCAGTATGAATCACCTTTAATCATTGGAGGTGTCTGATGCGAGTAATGATGATTATTCGAACCCTGTTTGTTTGTGTTATATGCTGCATCGCGATTGGATGTTCATCCGGTAGCGGATTGATGCCCATAGTGCCGACATCTGATGAAACCGGTCAATCCGGATCGCTCGGGAATCATGAAATTCCGTCTGAGATTCCGCAAGCGCCTGTTTTAATCTCGGATTTCGATTCAAACGGAAAACCGTCCGGTGGAATGGGGGTCATGGGTTTGTTTCATGGAACGATTAACCCATCAACCGGTTTTGCCGAGCTCCTGCCTATAAGGACATCATCAAGCAATGATGCCCTCGAGATTGTCGACATAACCAATTTCCTTTCAATAGCTCCCTGTCACGATTGCGCGAAAATAACCGGCATAAGCCTGGACAGCGATGAGAATGTGGTTTTAAAAATATCAATAAAGCATCCATTCCCTACGGGAGATCCGAATCAAAAAGTAACCGGACGAAATCGCCTGGATCTCGCCGTGTTCAACGTGGAAGGGCAGTTTTACTCCGATTGGGAAGGTGCCACCGCGACTGCCTTCGCTCAAATAGGTGCATCAGTACATCTGAATAGAGTCTTGAACGCTGATGGATACTCATCATATTTGAGTCAGTACATAAACGATCAGTTTCCGACAGGTGCCACACTGCATCCGTACAAGCTTTTCTTCGATGATTATTCGGTTGGAAACTATGATCCATTTAGTCCATATGGGTTCACTGACATAATGTCCCCGAAGGGCAATCTGGTGATGCGTATGGGATCGGATTATGACACGCAGGATTATGTTCTCAATATAGATGAGGATGAGAACCTGGATTTCATATTCGCTATCGGTGCAACTTATGGTATCAGTGCGGATTCAAAGAGCAGGCGATTCACTCCCATATATAGAGTTCCTCAATTTAATAAAAAAGCGGCAAGTGAGTTGAGTATCGAGGTGCTCAACAATTCGCTGATAGAGAATGATCTGCTTTCAACAGCAACTATTGTTGTCAAAGTTCTTGATATGAATCATGGAGTGAATATAGGCTCCGACCTTAACGATATGAAAGAACTCAGCAACGTATCCACGATATCGGTTGAGGTTCCGGGGGTAACAAATGGCGCTGTTACCGACACAAATCCGGTATCAGCCGGTGGAGACCCTCGAAGTCCATCCAATCCGTTGAAGTTCGAGGTTGAGATAAAAAATGACCTTGCTGATGGGACCAACTGGGGTAATCACTGGGGACTTGTGAAAGTTAAAGATAGTTATCCTCCGGCATCAAACGCAAGTCCGCTTCTTGCTAAAATGGATGGGATTCGAAGCGTGGATCCAATAGCGAATCCGTTATCGGGACTTTTCGCGATAAGTGAGTTCGCGACATACCAGGTATTCGAAATCTGGGTGGAACCATCGCAACCGCATCCGGTTTGCGATTTTCACGCCATCTCCCCCACAACCGTTTATTCGGGGGGCGTGGTCTATTTCGATGCTACAGCGAGCTATGATCCCAATGGGATTATTGTCTCGTACCTGTGGGATTTTGATGATGACAGGAATTTTGGCGATTCATTTGACGAGGGTACTCCGTCAAGACCGGGAAAGCGATATATTACTCCCGGGATATACGATGTAAGTTTAAGATTGATTGATAATGAATCCGGATGGAGCGAATGCACCGAGGAACGTGTGACCGTTAGCTCGAATATTCCGCCCAATTGCAGTTTCATCAATACAACAGGCCTTGAGATATATGAGGGTTACACGGTTACTTTCGACGCGAGCGCGTCGAATGACCCCGATGGCGTTGTTGTTGATTATCAATGGGATTTCAACGGGGATAATATTTATAACGATTCCCATGATGGTCCCAATTACAATCCGACTGAACGATTTGATGATCCTGGAACATATGATGTAAAGCTCAAGGTGATTGATAATCGTCAGGCAGCCAGTTATTGCGGTCCCATAACTGTTATTGTGAAGAATATTCAACAATTCAGCGATCCGGATGAAAATCCAACACCACCGAGTATGGTGTTTGGCGATATAAATAATCCGGTTTTCCATTGCTCTCTTGCATCAAAAGGCGATACGGTTTTCGTTGCGTTTGGCGGACAGGTCAGCCTATATCATTCATATTTCGTGATGATGAGTTCCAATGGCGGAAATTCATGGGGACCTGCGGTTCTCGTTTCAGGTAATAGCCTTGATAACTATACGCAAAACATATCCGAGGGGATAGCTGTCGCAATCGCCAATTCAAATCCGCCAAGACCGATCGTCGCCTGGATTGACACCGGTTATGACCTTGTTTACGCGTACGGCTCATCGGATGGCTCCAGCTGGCAAGTTGTCCGCGGCCTTCGAGATGATGATTCCCCGGTTTTTGATGTTTCGATTGCCGCAGATCCAACCACCGATTCAAACGCGTATATAACCCTGAGGGATTCAAGTTATTTCAATCGGGATGGAATCATGCTTTTGGGGATATCGAATTGTCTAGGCATTCCATGGAAAACGCAATATCGTGTCGATGATGATGTTTCTATAAACATTTCACATCTCGACCCAAACCTTGCGGTTGGTCCTACGGGAAATGTTTTTGTTGTTTATGCATGGAATACGGGCGTTACATCAGACGAGATAAGGCTGCGCAAATATATCGGTAGCAGCCCATCGACTCTGACTCCGAATGAAATCCAGAGAGTGGATAACGGTGGAACTAATCGTATGATCTGGATTCCCACGGTAGATGTTTTATCCAACGACAATCCGGTCGTTGTGTTCCAGGATAATTCGTTCGACCCCTCGTCGCCATATGATATAGATGTCGCGATAAACATCGGGACTGGTACTACTCCTACTTTCGGCAATAAATCCCGTTTGAACGATGGCACGACTCATGCAAATTCATCGGTGATAGATTTGTATGATCAGCGTCATCCTGTCGTTAGAGTTAATCGCGCGACAGATATAATCTGGGTAGTATACCAGGATAACCGAGATAGCTATTTCAATCCGCAAATTTACTACACCGTGAGGACATCGGATTTAACATTGATAGAGGAAGATAACGTGACGCAGTCGGATCCGAGTCTCATTGGACGGCACAGTTACCCGCATTTATCAATCGCCCAGTATATAGAGGACAGTAAAGTTTATGTGTTATGGCAGGATAGAAACGCGTCATTAAGCTCGAATTTCCGTTTCCAGATAGCACAGTGATTGAACAGCGGAGCGTCAGCTCCCTGCCCATAACCCCGACCGTCAGGGAGTCGAACAGCGGAGCGTCAGCTCCCTGCCCATAACCCCGACCGTCAGGGAGTCGAACAGCGGAGCGTCAGCTCCCTGCCCATAATCCCGACCGTCAGGGAGTCGAACAGCGGAGCGTCAGCTCCCTGCCCATAACCCCGACCGTCAGGGAGTTCCAAGAGCGCTCCTCGCCTTCCTTTCCCTTGATTCGTTCATAATGCAGTGATAATATAAGCGGTCTTTAATAACCTGAATCAGGTTTAATCAAAGTCGGGAGAATAAAAAAATGACCGATACTCCTTGCGACATAAAAGATAAATCACTTAAAAGCAAAGGCATCGACCGAATCGAATGGGCGCGAATGGAAATGCCTGTCTTGCGCAAAATAGAGGATGATTTCGCCAAACGCAAACCATTAAAAGGAATCCGCATAGCGGCATGCCTTCATGTAACCACGGAAACCGCAAATCTAATGCGATGTTTGAAAGCTGGAGGAGCTGAGGTCAGACTATGCGCATCCAATCCATTATCCACGCAGGATGATGTCGCGGCGGCTCTTGTTGAGAAATTCGATGCTCCTGTTTTCGCCATACATGGTGAAGATACTAAAACATATTACAAACACATCAACCAGGTTCTTGATATCAAACCGCATCTGACAATGGATGACGGCGCTGACCTTGTTTCCACTCTCCACAAAAGCCGAAAGGAATTGATAAAACACATTATCGGAGGTACGGAGGAGACAACTACGGGTGTGATTCGTCTCAGGAGCATGGCGGCTGATGGGGCTCTCATGTATCCGATTGTAGCTGTCAATGACGCTGAGACAAAGCATTTCTTCGATAACCGATATGGTACAGGGCAGAGCACTATTGATGGTCTTCTCAGGGCAACCAATATACTCATCGCTGGAAAGTATTTTGTAATCGCGGGTTATGGATGGTGCGGACGGGGACTCGCGATGCGCGCATCGGGTATGGGCGCCAAGGTTGTTATCATTGAGATCAATCCCGTGAAAGCGCTTGAGGCAGCCATGGATGGTTTCGAGGTTATGCCGATGAAAGATGCAGCGAAAATCGGAGATATCTTTATCACTGTTACTGGCAATCTCAATGTTATTCGCGAAGAACATATGAAGGTGATGAAAAACGGTGCGATTATCGCCAATTCCGGTCACTTCGATGCGGAAATCGATTTGCCTGCTCTCAGGAGAATTGTAAAAGGAACACCGAGAAGGATTCGGCATGAGCTTGATGAATGTGTAATCGGGGAAAAGAAGCTTTATCTGGCAGCGGAGGGACGTCTGATAAATCTCGCATCCGCGGAGGGACATCCGGCAAGCGTTATGGACATGAGCTTCGCAAATCAGGCTCTCTGCAGCGAATACATGGTGAAGAACGCGAAGAAACTCGAAAAGACTGTTTATCCCGTTCCTGAGGATATCGATAAGAAAATTGCATCGATAAAACTTGAAACGATGGGAATCAAAATCGACAAGCTCACACCTGAACAGAAGAAATATCTTTCAAGTTGGGAGATGGGAACATAATGTTCTCTGGGATCGCGGACAGCCTGTCCGCATCTGATTTTAATAAAAGCTTGCGGACAAGCTGTCCGCGATCCCAGTTGAGCGATAGATTTAATGAAACTTCTTATTAGCATCAAATGTGGATATTTGGAGAATTAAAATGCTTGATGACCTGCTTGCGTTAATAAAAGAAAAAGCGCTGCTCAGAGGGAGATTCATTCTCGCATCCGGACGAGAAAGCGATTACTACCTCGACCTTCGACGAATCACGCTTGACAGTCGTGGAGCGGCGTTGATAGGGGAGATTTTATTCAGGCGTTTCAATGATATCCAGTATGATGCGATAGGAGGTCCCGCGGTCGGTGCAGTTCCCATTGTCGGCGCAGTCCTCAATTATGCGGGGTTGAAAGGTGTCGACCTTAAAGGCTTTTTCGCGAGGAAAGAAGCTAAGAATCACGGTACTGGCAAGCTTATCGAAGGACCTGTTGAACCGGGCGACCGTGCTATCGTGGTCGAGGACACAACAACAACCGCCGGTAATCTTATTAGAACCTGTAACGCTGCGAAGGATTTCGGTCTGGTTGTCGTTAAGGTTGTAGTAATAGTAGATCGTCTCGAAGGCGCATCCGAAAAAATGAAATCCGCTGGCTATGATTACGAAGCATTAATTACAACCACAGATTTGGGAATCAAATAGATAGACCATTTAATCTGTACACCACGCGTAAGCAAGCCGCTCCGAGCATCGCGCGTCAGCACCCCTGCCATATGTTGCGCATTAGCACCTTGAATACACTTCACCTATTAGCAATATGGAAATCACGCCCCCATAACCTTGCAGGAATGACATCTAAGCGGTAAAATTATATTTGAGTGCAAAAAATAGCTATTTATGAATAATACCTTTTTCCTGACGATTATTTTTTGATAATTGATATAACCATTATATTTTTATTTTGACACACCGCTGAGGCCTTCTACCTGATAGCTCATATATGTAATTTGGAGATAACGCAATTTAAATAGGAAAATCACCTCATTACGGAGGCATTTAAATTATGTGTTTTTCAAAAATTCGTTACATTATCTTGCTGATACTTATTCTTGCATGGATAACAAGCTGTTCCGGTGGAGGACCGATCTCTCCGATTACTCCCGGTTCAACCGATGACAAAATCGTTGGAACAGTGGATTCAAAGCCGCTTGATGGAGTCGTGAGCGGTCTCCTCGGTGTATACCAGGTGACGATAAACCTTGAAAACTTGAAATCGGAAGTAACGCCAGCTCGAAATCTCGCATCGATAGGGGATGTTGCTCTTCCTGATGTCACTCAGTATTTCATATCAACACCTTGTCGTGATTGCTTCGCGATAGAGAACATCGGTCTTTCATCCGATAATGAGCTTTTGATAACCTTCAAAATGAAACATCCTTATACAGCGGATTCGCCACGGAAAGACCTTGATGTGTTCGATGTCCGAGGAATAATGATTCTTCCGGGAAGCACGGAATTCACAGCTATTCCGTATATCGATATCGATGGCGATGGTTTCGTTGATGCCGCTCCCAAAGGTGCTTTCGATACTCTCGTGAACGCCGATGGTTACACTTATCATTATGATGATGTTGCATCAACGCTGTTCGGACTGGATATCGAGGGCAATCTGAATCCATATCGCCTTTTCTTCACTGAGAATAATCCGGATCCTGATATCGATGGAAGCCCGATCCCGTGGAACAAGATGGCTCAGGGTGCGCCGTTCGACAAAAAAATTTATCGTATCAAATACCCTGATGGTGGTGGTTCATTCAGTTTCGTATTCGTTATTGAATCTGCTTATGGTCAATCAGCGCTGTTTGGAATTCCCCCCGGAGAACCGGGAAGCCGTACGAACCCGATGTACTTCAATCCTGAATTCAATCGTAAAGAGGCGTACAGGGTTATAGTTAATCCATTTACAGATATAATCGGTGGCGATACCAATTCTCATGCGATTCTGACAATTATGGTTGAGGACTGGCAGAACAGCCAGGCACCCGGATGGGATATGCAGGATCCGAGCTCGATACGATATCGCAGCGATGTCGCATCGGTGAAACTATCGGTTCCGGATATCTCAAATGTTCTTTACTCGAAGACTGTAAAGGATTCGGGCAACGGAACTCGCCAGAATCCGTATATATACACATTCGATGTTTACAATGACCAGGCAGCTGCACCAGGCGACTATATAGGCTTGCTCGCGGCAACAGACCAGTATGAGGAAGATGCAAGGGTAATCCAGGGAAGCACTCCGGCGATTAAATTCGCCAACTTCACGAATTACCAGGCGGTTAAATTCACAGTTGTGGAACCCGGTGCGAACCGCGCACCCATCGCTGTCGCTGATGCGAATCCGAACCCGGTAGATCATAACCAGACTGTGTATTTGATCGATGAGGATTCCTATGATCCCGATACCGGCGATAGCATCACTCTCTACGAATGGGATTTCAATTATGATGGTTCAACTTTCACAGTGGATTCATCATCAAGCCAGCCTAATCAGGCATCAACATCGTACCAGAACACATCAGGCTCGGATATTCAGGTTACAGCTCGATTGCGTGTCACTGATACGCACAGCGCGACAAATGAAATGAATGTCGTGATAACAGTGCATACTCAGAGCGTGAACAATGTACCTCCGGTCGCTGTGGCAAATGCGAATCCGAATCCTGTTACAAGCGGCAGGACTGTTCAGTTCATCGATATTTTGAGCGATCCGATGGATCCTCCAGGAGACTACATAGCGTTATTTGAATGGGATCCTGACATTTATGATGGCATCAATTACGTGTATTCATCCGACCAGCCGAACATGTCAACTCATGTCTATATGAATACCGGTCTTGACCCGATTCAGTTCACTGCGAGATTGCGGGTTACTGATTCCTATGGCGGTACGGATACCGATGATGTAACAATCACGGTGAATCCGAACCAGCTCCCGACAGCTGTTTGCGATGCCACTCCGAACCCGTCTCGTGGAGGAATCGAGGTGCATTTTATCGACCACGATAGCTACGACAATGATCCCACAGGACGGATTATCAAATACGAATGGGATTTCGATTATGATGGCGTGACTTTCGATATCGATTCTGAATCACCGAATGCCGACCAGGCTTACCATACATATGAAAACACAGGTCCGGGAAATGCAATTTTCACCGCTGCGTTGAGGGTCACAGATAATGCTCTGACGACTGATATCTGCACCGTGGATGTCACAGTGGAACCTAACAATCCTCCAGTTCCAGCAGGATACGCTGTCCCTAATCCGGTCAGAGCTCTGGAAAACACAACCCTTCACGCAGAAAGCTCAACCGATCCGGATCCCGGAGACAGCATTACCAAAATCGAATGGGATTATGACTATGATGGTACTTTTAACGCTGACTGGTCATCAACGAATATCAATGATACCACGCAGACAACATATCAAAATACAACCGGGGGTCCCATTCAAAAAACCGCTGTGTTGAGAGCTTATGATGAAAGCAACATATATGATGATGCTGAAGTGGTGATCACGGTCAATCCTCCTCTTACACCTCCTGTCATAACTCATACGGAGAATAAAGCCGTAAACAATACGGGCAAGACATTCACATATAAAGGGTGCAATATTAATGCATCGCAGATTTCGTGGGGAGGATTAAGTTCGTGGGATTTCACTCAATATGGAACCACGAATACATATACGGAGGAATTTATAAATCCTAATGCGGCGGAGTTCTCGGAATACCTTCCTGATTACCCGGCTGCAACGACTATCTTCAAGGTGCCGGGTGATCTCGGGATCAACTATGCTCCGCGTTATTACGATAACACTGGCAATGGATACCAGTGCGAGCTTGGTCAGGAGAGCTCAGCTGTTGGACCCGGTTCCGGTTTCAAGTTCGATAATCCCGTGAAAATACCGTTTCCGATGCAGATGATGTATTCGGAATTTAAAGTCGCTACAGGCATGATTATGGATCTTCTCGGTTTCACCATGCAATTCCAGATTGATTCGGTCGGTTACGGCGAGGTAAAAACGGAACACGGTACATTCGTATGTCTCCTCATGCGAACATATCTTATTGTATCGATTCAGGGCATGGACGATGAGGAGTATGTGACATACGAGTGGCTCGCGGATGACGGTATGAAGATAGCCACGGCGACCACACAGAATTTTGATTCTATGACCTTTATTCCTAACGGGACTGTGAAATGTGCCCGGTTGACATCGCATAATTAATAATATTTACTTGCATAAACAACAAAGCCGGTTCTGAACCGGCTTTTTTATTCTAATTAAAAAACGCTTCCGGCAGGACTCGAACCTGCGGCCCACTGCTTAGAAGGCAGTTGCTCTATCCTCTGAGCTACGGAAGCATTCTTTTCATATTATAACTCAAACGCATGCAAACAATGAAACGCCCCCCGCGCGTAAGGGACTGTTGAAAAAGTTGCTATTCGTGTCATTTCGTAGTGGAGTTCATGATTTGACATGCCACAAACCGCATTTTTCCTGATGACTGAATTGTCAAATCATGAACGCAACGGAGAAATCTCTCTTTTCCATACTTTTTCAACACGCCTGTAAGCAAGGGGATTACATGTTCAATCCCGCAATATAAAATCGCCTTAATAACATATCGAACAAACAACATGAATTTATTATAGATAGCCAATCGAAAAGAGGATCATTGATGACCGACATTCGAAAAATAAAAGAAAGACGCAAGGCTCGATGGGAAATCGTTCTTAATCCCGGGGTAACCTTCCTTGTCCTTCTCTTTCTTATAGGCTTATTCGTAGTCTGGATCGGGATATATGAAAGGATGTATCTTCCCGGTGAGGGTGTTGTCACAAATTATGTGTCGAATTTAATTACCTCTTTCAACGCATGGCTTGAATCTATTATGTAAACATAGAAATGTATCCCGGCATCGCTGATTTGATTTTTTCTTCTGTTTCTACTTTGGCTCTGACGCGATGCCGGGCTACACAATACCTGAAACACGACAAAAAAGGCACCCGGTGAGTCGGGTGCCCTAAAAACTGGATTTCCAGATCAAAGCAAAATTATCTATCCATCATCTTGTCGGATAAACATCCGTTATCGGTATCGGTTCAATCGGTAGAATAGGATCAACCGGTTCATCAGGATTATCCGCTACCTTTGGCATGTTATCTTTTATCTCTTTGGCTTTTCTGACAAGGCTCACAAACTCGCTGTATTCATCGATGTTGTCAACATCATCAAGCCCGTCAATAGCATTTTCCGCAACTGCGATAACATCATCAAATTTGCCATCCTTTGCCCAGAAGCTATCCTTGAGTATTTCCGCGAACTCTGCGACTGCGGTCGTGAACCTGAACATCGGACTTGCCGACTCGAACTGGTTATTCATCTCACCGACAGTAATCGATTTGCTGTTCTCTTCCACTTTCCGTGTCTCAAGGTTCATGAACCGGATTCTCACCGCAGCAACATCCGCATCTGGTGATTGAAGCGCATCATCCTTGATTCGAATCTCATAAAGCGCTGTTACGGACTGTCCAACGCCTACCTCACCAGCGTCAACTGTGTCATCCCTGAAATCCTCTTTATTCAAACGCCTGTTCTCATAGCCGAGAAGTCTGAACCGGTCAACCACATCCTTATTGAACTCAACCTGGATTTTGGCATCCTCGGCAAGCGTCTGAAGAAGCCCCACCGCGCCATTGGCGAATATCCTGTCGGATTCTTCGGGCGAGTCGATGTAATAGTAATTTCCATCGCCATGATTCGCGAGCTTCTCCATGAGCATATCGTTATAATTACCCATGCCAAATCCGATTGCCGTGAGAGTGATTCCTTTTTCGGATTCCTTTTTTATCTTCTTGAGGATTTCATCAGCGCCGGTGTTTCCGACATTCGCGACACCATCACTGCAGAGGATAATCCTATTAATTTTCTCATCTTCAAAACCGCGGTGCGCGATTTGGTAAGCAAGCGTAAGACCCTCCTCAGCGTTTGTGGAGCCTGATGGTCGCAGCTGTTGAATCGCACTGAATATCTCTTGCCTGTTTGATGTCAGATCGGAAATAACCTGCCCTGTAGAGCCATATACAACAAGAGCGACCTTATCGCCATCCTTAAGATTTTCGGCGAGTGTAGTCATGCTTCTTTTGACCTGTTCGAGCCTGTCCTCGCGAGACATCGAGCCGGAGACATCGACAACAAAAACCATGTTCGCAGGTTTTCGCTCTTCAATAGTTATCTCACTCGCTTTGATTCCGATTTTCAGAAGATGATATTTCAGTTCTCCCGATTCGGTTTTGTTTCCAAATTCCGATCGTGCCCCTTCGAGATTAATGCTGAAAATCTCATTGGAATCGGGATAATCCTGCTTGAAGTAATTTATAAATTCTTCGGTGCGGACTGAATCCTTATCCGGGAAGTTCCTGTCGGCAAGGAATCGTCGAACGATTGTGTATGATGCCGTATCGACATCCATCCCGAACGTTGAGAAATTCTCATCTTCAGTCGGGACAAACGGATTTACTCCGTAGCTTTCAAAGAAAGTGAGATCATACGGCTTCTGATTCGGTACTGCCGATCCGCCTGATGAATATCCGAAATTGTCTCCCATCGGAGCAGGCATAGAGGGAGCGCTCTCCATTGCCATTCTCGAATATTCTGGTGATGGCAGGTTTGCTCCTTTGTCTTTCGCATCAGATATGTCTCTTTTTCTGAGCTCATTTGATCCTTCTGTTGGTGCTTTTTTGGCCAGGTATTTTTCGGATAGAGTCGAATATTTACATGCTCCTGAGCATCCGATAAAGAAAATCGCAATCAGGATTAAGACAAACATCATTAGTAATACTCGCTTCATTATGTAACCTCCGTGGCTTGTAGCCATAAACTCTTTTAATTTCACTCTTTCAAACGCACGGAGTTGTAGAAGGTTCAAATTATTTTTCGTATGAAAGTTATTTTCGATCTTAGGTAAATCCGAAAATGCTAAAATAACACGGCATTTAGGGTTTCATATTCATCTGGGAGTTGAAATGATATCTGTCAAACGCACTTGCTCGATGTTCCGATTAATCGCTATGCTTTTCTTGATTGGACTTGCCTTTTCAGCAATTAATATATCCGGCACTAATGCTGCCATAATGAATGAATCCGATTCAGATGAATCATCAGAGGATAGTGAGTCAATTGATGAGCAGCATGATGAACCATATCTCGATGATTACATCGATGTGCTTAATCATAAAGCTGACACGGAAGAAACATCTATCGATTCATCGGTGCTCTGCAAATTCGAGCGGGGAAATCCAGGGAAAAAATTAATCGCGCTCACTTTTGATGATGGTCCTCATCAGGAGTACACACCCCAGATTCTGAGGATTCTGAGAGAATACGATGTCAAGGCGACATTTTTTGTAGTTGGTTTGATGGCCAAGCGATATCCATATCTTGTCAGGGCGGAATATCTTGGTGGGCATGAGATCGGTAACCATACTCATACTCATGAGAACCTGACCCAGATGTCCGATAACAGTGTGGTTCATGAGATAACCATGTGCGGTGATGCGATCGAACATGTCACAAACATAAAATCTAAACTGTTTCGCCCATCTGGAGGCAATCACACTAACAAGATAATGGATATAGCGAACTCGCTTGGATACACGGTGGTTCTATGGTCGGTCGATCCGGGGGATTATCTGATGCCAAGCGAAACGGTGATAATTAACAGGATTATGAGAAAAGTTAAAAACGGAGGCGTGATACTTCTTCATGATGGTGTCCAGCAGACAATAGATGTGCTGCCGGAGATAATCACAAGATTGAAAAATAAGGGATATGAATTTGTAACTGTCAGTGAAATGATGGAAAACAGCATAAGCAGTAAGTGATGGTTTTTTTATATTAAAAATCCTACCCGAAAATATCGCTTCTGATGTCGTTTATATAAGCCACATCTTCACGCACATACGCAATCTCGGATTGCTTTATCTCGCGGATAATCAGCGTCTCACGATTCTCCGGCTGGTTTATTGAGTTGCCGTACGGGTCTATTATCATCGATTGACCGGGAAAATAAAGATCGGTCATGTTACCTACAGCGTTCGCGCCGGCGATATAAATCTGGTTTTCAATTGCACGTGCTTTTAAAAGTGTCTCCCAGTGACCAATACGAGCATCGGGCCATAATGCCGGGATAGCGATTAGATGTACTCCCCGTGTTGCATAATATCGCGCGAGCTCGGGGAATCGAAGGTCGTAGCAAAGCATCACACCGATATGCCATCCCTTGACATCCGCTACCATCGGCTTGCTTCCCTCAAGAAACGTGGATTTCTCGCCCATTAAATCGAATAGATGAATTTTCGAATATTCTCCAAGCACCTGTCCCTTGGGACCGAATAGATACGACTTGTTATAAACACCTTTTTTAGCAATCTCGGGAATTGAACCGGCGAGAAGATAACATCCCTTGTCGCGAGTCCAGTCGCGCATTATATTCACAGATGGTCCGTTCGGAGTTTCAGCAAGTGAATCAAGCTCCATCGGTGCGAATCCAACAGACCAGAGCTCCGGAAGTATAATCAGGTCTGCGCCTTGCTGCACGGCTTTATCCATGAATTTGAGTGCCTTTTCAGTGTTTCGTGGAGGATCGCCCTCTGTCAGCTCAATTTGTATGAGCGCGATTTTAAGCTTGTCTACCATATAATTTGATAACCTTCGCTTTCATCGGACTTCTCGCTTATTTTCGCAGTTTGGAATTAACCTGCCAAACTAATGAACCAATAATAGTGAAGATACGATATTATCGCAAGCGGCTTATACTTGTCTTTCTTCACGTAATGGTATAAGAAGCACGATGAGAACGAATAGAGCGGGGATGAAGAGTTCCCAGAAAAATACAGAGCAAAGAAATAAATTCAAACTTGACATAAATTCAGGGGATCGTCGTTTCTTTTTCATTACCAGGTATATAAAACATGTGCAGATGGATGTAAGAAGGATGAAATAAATCGCTGCAATGGTTATTTGAGTAATCGATGGATTCTGACCTCTATCGATATATTCAGCTCCCTCCAAAAAAGAAATATGCATCACTGTGTTGGTCAGGATTCCTATGGGGAGACCTTTAAGACCATATATCCTCAGGAGTAATCCGTTAAGAATCGCCGCGAGCATGAAGCCCGCGTAAACTCCAGCGAGGAGGATATCATATGGATTGGATGTCCCGGTGCTCATGCTATTTTATACATTCATCCTTTCTCCACAGATGTCCTCTTTTGATGATTGTTGAATTATCTCGACACTCATTAATAAGAATGTCAATATGCTTGTTAAGCGTTGGATGAATGAAGTCCGGCTTGATATCTTTGATTGGAAGGAGTATGAATTTTCTCTCAATCATTCGGGTGTGTGGAATTGTAAGCTCCGCTGTGTTAGCGATTATGTTATTAAAAATGAGTATATCGAGGTCGATGATTCTTGGTCCTTTGTCGTATTTTTGAGCTCGTCCCATTTGTAATTCGATATCTTTAAGCAGCCTGAGGAGCTCGAGGGGATCATCGTCGAAATAACCCGAGACGACAGCGTTTATGAACCATCCCTGCCAGATATAATCCAGGGGTTCGGTTTCATAGAAAAAGGAGAGATCAACAATACGAAAGAAAGCGGTCATGCGGTCGAGCGCGTATCGAATATTTTCCTCTCTGTAATCGAGGTTACTGCCGAGCGAGATAATGACATCGCCCATTTCTTAAACTCCCTCTAATAACACAGCACGAGCCATTAAGGCGGCATCCCGATTCGGAGCGACATCGTGAACGCGAAGGATATCAGCGCCGTTGTGAATCGCGAGCGCGCTCACGGCGATAGTACCGAAAAGTCGCGATTCAACATCGCGTCCCGTCGCTTTCCCGATGAAGGCTTTATTGCTGTGTCCGATCATGAGAGGAATTCCCTGTCTTTTCAATCTGCCGAGATTCTTTAGTATCTGCAGATTATGTTCATAGTTTTTGCCAAAGCCAATGCCTGGATCCAGGATAAATCTCTTTATGCCAAGTTTTTCGCATTGCGAGATTTTTTCATCGAAAAATTTGCCTATCTCCGCGACCACATCATCGTATTGAACCATCTGCTGCATCGTTCTTGGCGTGCCTTTCATGTGCATGATGACGACTGTGAGATTTTCCTGCGCAATAAACTCAGCCATCTCCTCGTTTCTCAAACCGCCGATATCGTTGATTATGCATGCACCGGCTTTAACAGCTTCTTTTGCAACCTCAACTTTCTGAGTATCTATTGATATGGGGATTTTATATCGCTGCCATATGGCGTCAATCAGAGGGATAACCCGTGTAAGCTCCTCTGCAAGGCTTACAGGTTCACTTCCTGGGCGAGCACTTTCACCGCCTACATCAATCGCATCAGCCCCGACTCTGACCATCAGCTCAGCTCGGTTCAGTGAATCCTGCAATAGAAAATGTCTTCCCCCATCGCTGAAAGAATCCGGAGTTACGTTGATTACTCCGATAATCCTCGGTTGGGATATGTCAAATAGGATTTCACTCGATGTCATCGATTTCCTCCGTGCGCTTGTTGTTACCTGAAAGTCGCCAGCGCAGGTAATGTTTAATGAATTCATCTATTTCCCCATCCATAACCGCTTGTACATTCCCTGTCTCATGTCCTGTTCGAAGGTCTTTGACAAGCTGGTAAGGATGGAACACATAGCTTCGTATCTGGCTTCCGAACGCGATGTCCTTCTGATCCCTTCGCGCTTCTTCTTTCCTGGAATCCTGTTCACGTTTCTCTAGTTCATACAATCGCGCTTTCAACACTTTCATTGCGACTTCTTTGTTTTTATGCTGCGATCGCTCATTCTGGCATTGCACAACCATGCCGGTTGGGAGATGTGTAATCCTGACCGCACTGTCGGTTTTGTTAACGTGTTGTCCTCCAGCCGATGATGCGCGATATGTATCGATTTTCAAATCGTTTTCATTTATATCGATCCGGATATCCTCTGTGATTTCAGGAAAGACTTCAACCGCGGCGAAACTCGTATGACGTCGTTTGTTTGCATCGAACGGTGAAAGCCTTACGAGCCTGTGTACTCCGCGTTCGCATTTGAGATAACCGAACGCATATTCGCCTTTAACGAGGAACATTATCGATTTGATCCCGGCAACCTCTCCTTCGGTTTCCTCTATGAAAGTAAGTTCGTAATCATGCTTTTCTATCCAGTACATGTACATTCTAAGAAGCATCGTGACCCAATCGCAAGCCTCAGTTCCTCCGGCACCCGCTTGAATGGACATAATCGCGTTTTTCGGATCATCATCATCGCTGAGCAGATTGGCGACTTCAGCGCGTTCGAGATCTTTTGATAGCTTATTAATACCTCGTTCGACATCAGGGAATAAATCCGGCGACCATTCATCAAGAACCATATCGAGAAGTTCTTTTTGTTCGCTCGCACGAGAATTGAGACTATCCCAGAGCTCGATTTTTTCTTTCAATCGTGAAATAGTTCTCAGGATTTTCTGAGCTGAAGTATGGTCATCCCAGAAATCGGTTTTGGATGCTGTCTTTTCGAGTGATTCTAATTGGGTTTTGAGGGAGTCGAGGTCAAAGATGCCCCCTGATTTCACTGATGCGGTTTTGAATATCATTGAGCATCGTTTTTATCGCGTCGATGCGTTCCTTGTATGTTGCCTTGCTTGTTGATGATTCCATAATCAGAATTTTAACAGACTGGATTAAATTCACAAATCCTGTGAAAACCATTTTTTCAGAATATTCTGAAATTTATGAAATGATGGATCGGAACAGGATGTCAAGCTTACTTGTTCGGAAAGTTTTTTAAAGTTGACAGCTGATATTTTTTTTCTTGCTTTTCTTAGAGCATTCCGCATAGCAAATTTGGGATCGATAGGTTTTGATGATTCCGATTTACAGTAACCCTCTTCAACCAACCATGATCTTAGAAGGGGAGTTTTGCCTGACCAGCCTAAGATATAATCCACCTTTTTTGAATTGCTCCAAACCCAGATTTCCAGTTCCGGGTCAATTACAATAGTAGCATTACGATTCCTCCATCCGTTTCTATCCATATTGTTTTCAATCAATGATTCCAATTGTGTTCTTGGTATTTGATCTTTCCCACAACCTTTTTTGTCCAGCATAACAAGTGCAAAGTTATGAGATTTTTGATAATTTCTTAAATATGCAAAATTCCTTAGTAAAACATCAGGATCGTGTTTCAGACCCGGGATGATATCAAACGTAATATGTCTAATCTTCATTGATTGGCATCGTGACAACAATCCTCTGACAGCAAAATCCATGTCTTTGTCAGCTACTAAAACAATCAGATCTTTTTCAAATTTTGTAACCATTAACCCAAAACGCCCCCAACAAACAGGTCACCCAAATCAACTTCCTGCTGCCAATCTTTAAGTCGAGGGTGTTCACTCCCGAGAACGATATCTGTTGCTCCCTCATCATTTTTCGCGAAACAAAGTAATTTATCAGCTTCCGTTATTCTTAAAATAATCGGTGAATGTGTTGCAGTGAGGATTTGACCATCATATACGGATGAAAGCGATTGATACATGGTTTCAATTGCTTTCGGATGAATGCCATTTTCAGGTTCTTCAATCAAGAAAATGCCCTCAAGATCGGGGATATAGGCTAATATTGTCAATGCCATTAATCTCAATGTACCATCAGAACACATCCAGGATGGAACATCCAATCCATCGTTATAGCTTAAAACAAGATAACGTGATTTGTCGTCCGGATTCTCAATGGTTTTGATATTTTTTATTTCCGGTATAGCGGTTTGCAGATGAGCTATCCAGTCTTTAAAGGCTTTTTCATTATTCTTCTTTAGATTGTAGATAACCCAGGGAAGGTTAGAGCCATCAATTATAAATCCTTTTCTTTTGCTTGGAGGACTTGCCTTTTTAATAAGCTGACTGTTCAGAACAAGATAGTGGATACCTTCTGTGAGTAGTTTTTTAAGCCAGACAGTAGCAGGGAATAAACTCTCATCTGGAGGTAAACCGCTGAATATGGATGTCCTGGGGCCAAATTGAAAAGCTGTCAGCCACTTCTTGCCAGTTTCATTTTGGAAATAATCCTTTCCCCCGTGTGTTTTATTAAGTATCAGTTTGGATTTTTCTAATTTAACTTTTATGGATTCTGGGGGTGGTATTTTCTCCGGGAAAAGATATCGCTGGTATGGGTTTTTAATTTTTATTTTATGCAGTAATAATACTCTTTCACCAAGTATTGATATTTCATCAGAATCATCTAACCCGATTTCAACCTCATACCGAATAAAGTTATAATTCGGATCGCTCAGCTCTTTGCGCTTTAAAGCCGGTATCCTTGCCGCAATGGCCAGTTCGAAGCTTCTACCTTTTCTACCCCATATCAGGTCTTGAATATTGCTTGTCCTTTCGTCAATTGCGGCTTCCAATCCATCTGATACGAGTTTTCCAAGAAACGCGATGACATCCAGAAATGTGGATTTACCACTTGCATTTGGCCCAACTAAAATATGGAAAGAGTCAAGCGGTTGACTTATATATCGCAAACATCGGTAATTTAACGCTTGAACGAGTGTAATCACTGTTGTTCCTTCTAAAAAAGAATTAGATCATAACAATTATATCAAAGTTAAAACCTCATTTGTCCTTAGTGCTGTTTGTGCTATCATCACCAATGATGAAGCTAATTATATTCGACATCGATGGTGTTCTATTGCGGGGATTACAGGCTCTTCCTCATGCTGCTGACTCAGTTAAGAAACTTCGCGAACATGGCGTAGAGGTCTCTTTCCTCACAAATAACTCATCGAGCGCACCTGAGGTTTATGCTCAAAGGCTCGTGAATGCCTGTATTGATGCGAATCCTGATGAAATAATGACATCGGCGATTGCCACCGCGCTTTACCTCAGGAAATTATCACCGGAAGGCGCGAGAATCCTCGTGGTGGGTGAGGAGGGTATCACATGCGCAATGTCGGATGCCGGATTCACTATTATTGATTATGATAATCCCAGTTCTGTCGATTATGTCGTAGTCGGTATGGATAGGGGATTCAATTACGAAAAACTCGCGCGCGCGCAATCGGAGATATGGTTTAACAAGGCGAAATTAATCGGTACGAACAATGATCCGATTTATCCAATCGAGAACGGCGGAATAAGACCGGGCGGAGGAACGATGATTGCCGCGCTCGAAGCTTGCACTCGTCAAAAGGCGTTGATAATCGGCAAACCGGAGACGATAACGATTGATTTAATCCTTGAGAAATACAAGGTTGAGAAAGACCAAGCAATGATTGTTGGCGATAATCTTGATACTGATATATTGGCTGGAAAGCGTGCGGGGATTGCGACAGCGTTTGTCCTGACCGGCATTCACACCGAGAACGATCTAAGGAATGCACCATCGGATAGAATTCCGGATTTCATCCTCAGAGATTTATCGACGCTTGACCAATGTTTAGATATTTAGTGCACGCTTCCCGGCATCGCTCAAGCAGCCCATTCGAGAGCCATCTTCTTTCTTTTCGCGATGCCGGGCTACATTGGATTTTTGTTACCAAAGGCTTATAATTCGCAAACCGCCGGAAACATTCGCCAGATAAGCATATTCTCCTGAAACAGCAACATCCAATGCGTACCCATCAGTGTTGAAATTCTCAACAACATATGGATTCTCAGGCGCATCTATATCGAGTATCGTCAGATCATTGCATGCAACATACGCATAATAACCTGAAATGGTCAAACCAAATGCATTAGCGCCGAGATCGACTGTTTTCACGATCGATGCTGTATCGATGGGATCAATGTCTATAACCTGAATGCCCGATGTACCATCCGCTACGAAAGCATAGTTATAATGCAATGCCACGCCCCATGCCTCACCGGGAGTATCGACGGTTTTCACGATTGCTGCTGTATCGAAAGGATCAATATCGATTATCTGCAAACCCTGAGAATCATCGGCAACATACGCATATCCGCTGAGAACCTGAACGCATCGAGCCCATCCGGGTGTGTCTATATTCTTAACCAAATGTGCTGTTTCAGGTGTACTGACATCCATTATGTCGAGACCGCCGGAACCACATGATACAAGCGCGTATCCGCCCCAGAGACAAACATTGGATGTCCATCCTGATCCATAAACACCATTGACATAATGCGCGGTTTCTATGGGATCAATATCGATAATCTCCAGCCACCCTCCATCCGTTACATATGCGTATCCTCCATCCACGATGATATGGTTGGCATATCCGTTTGTTGGGAGTGTCCCGGTTATAAATGCTTTGTGAGGATTGAACAAATCAATAATCTGGGTTCCCCCCACAGAATTAGTAACGAAAGCATATCCGTTTGAAGCACACACCCCATTTGCCTCGCCCGGAGTAGGCGTGATACTAATTAATGAGGGAGATTCCGGAGGGATTACATTAGCTATTATTATTCCTGAACATACGTCAGCGATATAAGCATATCCGCCTGAAATTTTCGCTGAATGAGCATCACCCGGTGTGTCCATTGTTCCCACTACTGATGCATCAGCTGGCGGATCGATATCGACAATGGCTATTCCCTGGTAGTCGTTAGATACAAGAGCATAACCGTTCGAGACATAAACATCGTCGGCATAACCAGATGTTTCAATGCTTTTTATGATTTGCGGATTTTCCGGCTGGGCTATATCGACAATATCGAGACCGATATGGCCATGAGCAATATAGACATATCCGCTCGATGCAAATACATCTTCTGAGTACCAGCCTGAAACGATTGTCGTTATTTCATACGCGGATTCCGGCGGATCGACATCGATTACTCGAAGAGAATAGGTATTGCCTGTCACATACGCATAACCGCCGGAAACGCAAATCCCATTCGCTATGTCCTGTGTTTTTAGTTTCTTAACCAGATATGCCGATGGAACAGGATCGATATCAACTATACTGATTCCCTCGCTATAACAAGCCAGGTAGGCATAACCGTGCAGAACCCATATATCCGTCACCGCACCTTCAATATAGATTTCTTTCTCAATATGCGCGCTTTCAGCCGGGTCAACATCTATGATCTCCAACATGCCATTGCTACAGCCTACATACGCATAACCATTCTCAACCCAGACATTGAGAGCTTCATCAGGAAGATTAACCTTATTCACCCATTTTGGTTTTGCCGGATTGGAAATATCGAAAATGTGAAATCCATTAAAACTTCCAGCGATATACGCATAGTTGCCATCCACGAAAACATCCTGAGGTGCGAAATTCAATTGTTGCGGAGTCAATTCAATGAGATTGAAGGCATTATGTTCCTGAACAATAACCTTGAACTCGTTATACATCATGATTCCGGAATTCAAATCCGGCGCGGCGACAAGAAGATTATATTCACCTTGCGGTGCATTTTTCTGATTCCATATCGCATTACCATATGTGTATTCATTCTGATGCGCGCCCGGTCCTGAATATCCAAGTTCGACTGTTCCATCGAATAAATCAGGTGCTTCGACAAGCACTGGTCCGATACTCAGCAAATCATGCCAGTCTAAAATTGTGACTTGGACTGATGCGTTGCCCCCGGTCGGAGACATGGCCGAGTGTATTTCGGCATCGATCTGGACAGGTTCCGGAGCGTTGTCGATAATGGGCTGTGGTGGATTCGGATAATTGGTTGAAACATCCACAACGAGATAGAAAGTAATTGGTCCTCCGAATCCTGCAAGATTCAACTCCCACCTGCGGGTATCCTGAGTGACTCCGGTTGATGACCATACGCGATTCGTCTGATCTTTAAAATATGCGAGAAAAGGATTCGCATTCCCGGCCAGATTCGTTTTGTCAAATAGCTTCGTGTAACCATCGGGATGAAGTACTGCGGAATGATTCATGAGCACCTGCAATGTTGGATATTCCATGTTCACATCAGGATTCGCAGGCAGTACCGCAATAATCCTTGGGTCGAATCCATCGATCCCGCTTCCGGGAAATGGATGACTCAGGCGTATATCCGCCCAGAAATGGGATGTGAAACCGTACCCCATTATTTTTACTACATTGGGATAAAGGTTGTTGAGCGGAAAATGATATTCCCCTACGCGATCGGTCGGCTCGATAGTGAATGTTTTCGATTCAGGATCGATTACAGCCACCCAGATACCGATCACACTTCTATTATTCTCAATCTGGGTCCCGAATATGGGATTCTCATCTGCTTTGCTCATCGGCTCAATGGGCGATTTAGCCTTGGAACATGAGATTGCCGGAAAAGCCATACAAATAAGCAGGATTAAGATTGTCAGGGATATATGGAGTTTCATGAGATTCATTACCTCCGATGCGACATCATAATTTAAATGCAATAAGGAAATTACTTAAACGATAATTTTAATAGTGGTTGTTTTGAATTGCAATAGAGATTAACCCCTCTTGCGATTATGTCATTGTTTTCTCAGTACACCATCAAATCATGTAGGAAATTGTTGATTCATGCTATCACTGAAAGTCCATTTGCGAAACATGCCAATCAGTATTACAATTATCCGGATTTACGATATCGATGTTATATCAATATTTCCAATATCAACATAGAAAGGTTCTGAAAATGAAACTCATTAAATCGCTCGGTATTCTCATTCCAATCCTTATTCTGGCTTTAACGTTATTCTCATGCTCACGTAATACATCACCTGTCGAACCGGGAGCTGATTTCAACGCAATTCCCGATTCATCCGCTACCGGTAATCGAAGCATAATCGCGGTTTATGACATGACCATAGACCCGGTTGCGCAAACTGTCGAGATATCGCAATCTGACAGGACAGCTGAATATCATTTCCCGCTTACATCCATTTACCCTAATGTCGTGAAAATAGCCGGTTTTGGCTGGACACCGAATCTCTGGGTCGATATAAAATTGAGTCACCCATTCCCGGGATCAGCAATCTGCGGATTTGATCCTCGTGTGATAGCGGTTCTTCCAGCTAATAACGGTGTGAGCTTCTTTTATCCTACCATCAACGCGAAAGCTAACCATTCCGTTATGCTTGATCCTGACGGTTACACAAAGCTCTTTGACAATGTTGGCGGTTCAATACCCGGAAATGCCAACCCATTCAAAGCTTATTTCAAGGGACAACCCTATAGAGCCTGGTATGGCAAGGGAGTCACTCAGGAAACTCAGCGTTGGAATTTGAACATCGCTGGTTTCGGTGGTCCAGTTACTTATAAACTTGTAGTCGATGTTTCATCCAATTATCCCAACGCTCCGCAACCGGTTATCGATAATTGCCCTGAACCTTATACTATCGATATGGAAGTAGGTTCTGGACTTACTGACGAGGGCGGAAGCGCAACAATTGACGTTATGATTAACGACTGGCAGGGAATTGCTGGCGTTGGTGGTGTTATGGTCGAAGCCCCCCACCTTTTCAATGGCATCGTTAATCTGTCATATTTAGCTCCGGGACCCTTGCCAAATGAATATGCTTACCAGGGAACGATTACAAATTCCAAACTCGCGCCAGCCGGGGATTACAAATTCCTTATCGCAACATGGGATTCAGCTACCCAGGTCGCAATGCTGAATGAGTTCGATATAACGGTTTATCCCAAAGGACCCTATAACCCAATGGATGTTACTCCGGAATGGTTGAATTTCTCACCGATAGATGTCTGTACCAGTGGCAACAAGCTTTATACAGTCGGTGAGGAACCTCAAGGTATGCATATCTTTGATATCACCAATCCAACAAGTCCACAATGGCTTGGTTCCTTAAAAATTGATGAAATTGGTCTGGGTATTGATGTGGATGGTGAGTACGCATATATCGCAGGGGAAGAAGGGGGATTATATATTATTCATTGCGATTCGATGGACAATCTACATTTAGTTAAAGTCGTTGACACACCGAGTTACGCGTCAAGTGTCGATTACCATAATGGTTATGTTTATGTGGCTGATCAGGATTATGATTTGCAGATTATTGATGTATCGCCACCTGAAGATGCACATATTGCACATTCAGTGGAGTTGCCGGATTATAGCATGGACGTTTTTGTCGCAAATGATACTTATGCGTATGTGGCAACCGAATATGAGGGTTTGTCTGTGATAAACATATCCAATCCTGAAGCCGCTTACCTTGTTAATTATACCGGCGGTGAAGATTCTGTATCTGTTTATGTCGATGGTAACTATGCTTATCTCGCTGATGGCTACGGTGGTTTGACAATTGTCGATATAAGTACTCCTACCGCACCTGTAATAGTCAAGTATCTGGAAATGCCTGAGACAACTGTTGATGCCATGGCTTTTGCGGGGTATGCATATGTGTTAGGCGACGATGATGCGATTTATGTTGTTGATGTCGATCCGCCCCAATCGGCTTATATCGTCAGCCAAACCGCTACAACAGGCAACGCTCGTCATTTAACTTATTATCTCGACAAACTGTACGTTGCAGAATACGGCTATGGAATACAGATGTACGATATTTCAACACCCGGCACCCTGGTCAATGTTGCCTCGATGCCATCTCTCTTCAACATAGATGGCCTTATCCAGGTTCAGGGTGATTACGCGTTCGCTGTAGGGGCAAGGGATGAGTGCTATGGTCTTCAGGTGATTCATTTCAATCCGCTTGAGTCAGCTCATATCGAGGTTGTGAAATCAACAGTTGGATATCCGATGGACCTTGACCTTCAGTCCGGTTATCTCTATGTTGCTGATTTGCATAAAGGCTTATCTGTTTATGATGTTGCTGATCCCGCAAATCCAATCCTTGCCAAAAATGTTCTCACAACAATTGAAACCGAAGACATAAGCGTTTCAGGTGGGTATGCGTACCTGTCGAACCGAAATACCGGATTGACGATTATCGATATCGAACCGCTTGCTTCAGCACATGTGGATAAAACTTTCGATCCATCATCGTGGGATTATATAAACGACCTTGATTCAGCAAATGGTTATGTTTATCTCGCAATGTGGAGCAACGGGCTTTTTATCGTTGATGCTGAACCACCGGAATCGGCGAGTGTCATCAAGCAGGTAGAAGCGTGGGGTGGGCCACAGGGCGTGAATGTCAGTGGTGATTACGCGTATGTAGGTGGGGAAACATATTTTTCGATTGTTAATATCAATCCACCTGAATCAGCATATAAGGTTAAAGACCTTGCTTTGTCCGATTCATCCATGAATGGCATGTGCTATTCAAATGGTTATGCCTATCTAACTGGTTCCGTTAGCTATAAAAGCACATTGCTAATCCTTGATGTCGATCCGGTAAATTCATTGAGTATTATCAGCAGTGTAACTCTACCGCCCTCTGCAAAAGATGTGAATGTAGTAGATAATTACGCGTTTGTATCCAGTAATGATTCAGGAATGCGAATCGTAAAGCTTTGGTGATTATAAAATACGCACCCCGCGCGTCAGCAAGGGGATTCGGTACTGCACGCGTAAGCAAACAGCTCCGAGCTCTGAGCGTTAGCGCATTTTTCCCCTTGCTTACGCGCGGGGCGCGTTTAGTTTTCCCTTGCTTACGCGTGGGGTGCGTTTTGTATCCCCTTGCTTACGCGCGGGGTGCGTTTTGTATCCCCTTGCTTACGCGCGGGGTGCGTTTCCATCTGGAAAAATTCACATCTTGCAAGCTTTCAATAAATCGCTTAATATGGAATATCCCCGACCCCTCTTGGGGCGTCAGTGGAGTCCATATATGAGCAAATTCATTTTCATAACCGGCGGGAACGTTAGTTCTCTTGGCAAAGGCATTACTGCGGCAAGTCTTGGACGTCTCATGAAAAGCCGCAATCTAAATGTCACTATTCAGAAAATAGATCCATACTTGAACGTCGATGCAGGAACGATGTCTCCCTACCAGCATGGCGAGGTTTTTGTAACTACTGATGGTGCGGAAACGGATCTCGACCTCGGTCACTACGAACGATTCATCGATGTCAATCTCAGTGAAATTTCCAATGTCACGACGGGCAAGATTTACCAGTCGGTAATAAACAAAGAGCGGCGTGGAGATTACCTCGGTGCGACAGTCCAGGTTATCCCGCATGTCACCGATGAAATCAAAGATCGGGTTCATCGCGTCGCGAAAGAAAGCAAAGCTGATGTAATAATCGTCGAAATCGGAGGCACGGTCGGCGATATCGAATCGCTTCCTTTCCTCGAAGCAATCAGGCAATTCCGAAATGACATCGGACGCGATAACTGCTTGAATATTCATCTCACACTTGTACCTGCCGTAGGTCCGGAGGGCGAACTCAAAACCAAACTTACCCAGCATTCGGTAAAAGAATTGCGAAGTATCGGAATCCAGCCGGATGTTATTGTCACTCGAACGAAGAAAATGCTTGATAAGGAGATGCGCCGAAAAATCTCGCTTTTCTGCGATATCGAGAACGACGCGATAATCCAGGCGCTCGATGCATCATCGATTTACGAAGTCCCTCTCAATCTAGAGGATGAGGGGCTGGCTCAGGTAATCGTGCATAAATTGCGGATCGATTGCTCGGAACCCGATCTTGATGCATGGCGGGCGTTTTATACTACAGTCAAAGCGCAGGAGCACGAGGTTAAAATCGCTCTCGTTGGAAAATATGTGACTCTCAAGGATGCGTACATTTCGGTTATCGAATCTGTACATCATGCCGGTTTTTACAATTCTGCGAAAGTCAAGCTCGATCTCGTTCATTCGGAACATGTGGAGGAGTACGGATGTGAACCTTTATTGAAAGGCTATCATGGGATTCTCGTGCCGGGTGGATTCGGTGAACGCGGAACAAAGGGCAAAATCATGGCGACCCAATACGCTCGTGAGAACGAAATCCCTTATCTTGGATTATGCCTTGGACTGCAATGTGCCGTTGTTGAATTCGCTCGCAATGTATGTGGAATTCCGCTGGCTAACTCGACGGAGTTCGATCCCATGACACAGGAACCGATAATCGATCTCATGCCGCAGCAGAAGAAGATAACTGACAAGGGCGGTACTATGCGTCTTGGATGGTATCCGCTTGTTGTTACGAGTGGTTCTCTCGCGTTTAAGCTATACGAACCGAATGGACCTTTGATGGAGCGCCACAGGCATCGTCTCGAGGTCAACAACACTTATATTCCAACGCTTGAAAAGCATGGGATGCGGATGTCCGGAATATCTCCTGATGCACAGCTGGTGGAGATGATTGAAATTCCTGAGCATCCGTATTTCATTGCAAGCCAGTTCCATCCGGAGTTCCAATCGCGTCCCGGTAAGCCTCATCCCATGTTCCGGGGATTCATCGAAGCCGCACTGAAATATAAAAAATAATCTTTGATTGCAAATGGATATATGTAGCCCGGCATCCACCCTCGCTAAGCCTTCGGTGAACAAGTCGTGTCAAATATGTAGCCCGGCATCGCGTTAGAGCCAAATTAAAAACAGAAGAACAAAGCAGATTAGCGATGCCGGGATTTTTTACATTTCACGAGCGGGGGTATAAGCCGGATTCTGTATCCGCCGTCGCTAAAGCTATGGCGGACCGCGATCATCTATCTGAGATTCGCATCGCTGCGAACCTTATGCGTATGGGGGACGGAAGGGTCATCCATTT